>SXGS01735179.1_pt1 | contig 11513 bp, 7 predicted proteins | sample 3174681 | NCBI WGS metagenome assembly SXGS01 (sample SAMN11356861, study PRJNA531348) | freshwater metagenome | isolation source: freshwater sample F1-80 | place: China: Fuxian Lake, Yuxi | collected 2017-12-25 | reverse complement strand
TTCAGCCTGCGCGCCGCGGGCGAAGCCATCGGCCTCTTCGCCTCCGACGGCACGCAGATTGACGCCGTGACGTTTACGAACCAGATCGACAACGTGAGCATGGGCCGACGCCCGGACGGCAGTGCGACCATCGCTTTTCTCCCGGCCGCCAGCCCGCGCACAAGCAATGGCGACAACGCCGTTCCTGCGCCTCAATTGAGCGACGTGCAAGTCATCGAAGGCGGCCAGCTGCGGTTCACCATCAACACCGTGGCCGGCCGGAGCTATCAGGTGGAGTTCAAGGATGACCTCGGTGCGGCGGCCTGGTTGCCACTCGGAAGTGCGCGCACCGCTTCCAGCACAAGCCTGCTCGTCACCGATACCCCGGCCTCCGGACAGCGCTTCTACCGGGTGACGCTGGCTCCATAGACATTGGTTCCATTGATGCCACCGCAGCGCACGCGGGCGATGCGGTTCCGCTTGAGCACGAACGTGGTTCGAGAAGCCGTCCGAAAATATTCCCGCTCGGCCCTGAATCCCCCGGTGGCATGGACAGTCCATTTAAGCTCCATGACAACGATTTCTACTTATTGCGCTGCTGCCGGTCTGGCTGTGCTGATGGTTTCCCCGACTCTTCACAGCGCCGAGACTCCGGCGGATTACCGTTTCAAGGTCGAGACGCTGGCCACGGACATGGCGCAACCCATGGAACTCGAACTGGCGCCCGACGGCCGCATCTTCTTCAACGAGATGAACGGCAAGCTCCGCATCTGGAAGCCGGGCGCGGGCATCGTCGAGGCCGGGAGTCTTCCGGTGTTCACCGCGCAGGAGAATGGCTTCCTCGGCTTCGCGCTGGATCCGCAGTTCGCGAGCAACGGCCACATCTTCCTCTTCTACTCGCCGACGAATCACACCGGCCAGCGCCTGAGTCGCTTCGTCATGCGCGGCGACTCCCTCGACATCGCGAGCGAGCGCGTGGTGCTGCAATTCCCTGAGCAACGGAAGGACTGCTGCCATCACGCCGGCTCGGTCGAGTTCGCGCCGGACGGAAACTTGTTCATCTCCACTGGCGACAACACGCATCCGCACGGTGACTCGGGCGGCTACGCGCCGCTGGACGAACGTCCCGGCCGCGAAGAATACGACGCCCAGGACGGACCGGCGAATACGGACGATCTGCGCGGGAAAATTCTCCGCATCCGCCCGACGGCCGAGGGCGGCTACGTGATTCCTGATGGGAATCTGTTTGCGAAAAATGGCGCGCAGGGGCGGCCCGAGATCTACGCGATGGGCTGCCGGAATCCGTGGCGCATGAGCGTCGACGCGCGCACGGGGATCGTTTACTGGGGCGAGGTCGGCCCGGACGCAGGCGGCGACGGGCCACGCGGTTCGCGCGGCTACGACGAGATCAATCAGGCGAAGAAGCCAGGGAACTTCGGGTGGCCGTATCTCATCGGCAGCAACGCGCCTTACGCGCGCTACGACTTCGCGGCGAAAAAGGCGGGGGCCATTTTCGATCCGGCGCGACCAGTGAACGAGAGCCGAAACAACACCGGCGCGAAAGTGCTGCCGCCCGGCGTGCCCGCGTTCATCTATTGGCCCTACGGCGTCTCGAAGGAGTTTCCAATGCTCGGCGAAGGCGGGCGCACGGCTTGCGCAGGGCCGGTGTTTCATTTCCGTCCCGAGTTCCGCACGACAGGCGGATTCCCGGAGCACTTCGACCGTTGCCTGTTGTTCTGGGACTGGCAGCGGCCGTTCATGAAATGGGCTCGGCTCGACGCGGACTCGAACCTGCGCGGAATCGAGTCCTTCACGAGCGCCGTGACGCTCGCGAACGACAAGGGCCGAATGAACGCTGCCGAGCAGCGCGGCGAATACGTCATCCGCCGCCCCGTGGACGCGCAATTCGGTTCCGATGGCTGCCTCTACTTGCTCGACTACGGCGAGACGTGGGGCGCGAACGCCGACGCGAAACTCATCAAGATTTCCTACCAATGGGGCAACCTCGCGCCCGTCGCGAAGGCCGTCGCCACTCCAGCCGCCGGCCGCGAACCGCTCGGAGTCACGCTGTCCGCCAGCGGCTCGAAGGATCACGAAGGCGACGCGCTCCGCTACGAATGGCGGCTGCATCCCGGTGGGAAAGTTTTGGCGAAGGAAGCCGACGCGAAGGTCTCGCTCGATCAGCCGGGCAATTTCATCGTCGAACTCGTAGTAACCGATGACAAGGGCGCGAGTGGCAAGGCCAGCGTGCCGGTGACCGTCGGCAACGCGCCGCCGGAAGTGAGCTTCGCCGAACCGCGCGATGGGGATTTCTTCACGCCGGGCCAGCCCGTGCGTTACCAAGTGGCGGTGCGCGACCCGGAGGATGGACGCTCGGAGAACGAGGAGGAGTTCATGGAATCACGCGTCTATGTCAGCGCGAAATGGAGTCGCGGCGACGGGAAGGAACAGACGGACGAACCGGGCCTGGCGTTGATGAAGCAGAGCGACTGCTTCAACTGCCACGCTGTCGAGACGAAGATCGTCGGCCCGCCGTTCCTCGAAATCGCAACGAAGTATCGCGGCCAACCCGGCGCTTCCGAAACCGCCGTTCAACGCATCCTCAAAGGCAGCAGCAAAGTCTGGGGCGAAGTCCCGATGCTCCCGCACGAATCCATGAGTGCGGACCAGGCGCAGCTCATGGTGCGCTGGGTCTTCGGACTCGAACCGGGCAAGACTGGCGCGGGCCTCGTGCGCGGCTTGCGCGGCGAACTCACTGCGCCAAAGGACGACAAGCTGCGCACTCTGCTGCTCGAAGGCAGCTATACCGACGGCGGTCGCGCTCCGGCCGGTTCGCTCGTGGGCCGCGCCACCGTGCGCCTGCGCCATCCGCGTCTCGAAGCCGAGCGCGCCGACGCCATCAACGGTCCGAAGGTGCTGGGAAATAGTCTCGGTGCCATCGATCACGGCCACAGCATTCGCTTCGCGGGAGTGAACCTCGCTCAACGACATGATGCGACCGTGCGCGTTTCGAGCGGCAATGTAGGCGGGACGATCGAAGTGCGCGCGGGTTCCGCCACAGGCGAACTGCTGTCGAGCTTTGAAGTGAAGCCGACTGGCGGTTGGGACAAGTGGGTGGAGGTGACCTCACCGCTCAAGCCCGCTCCGCGCGGCGACGTAGTCGTGGTCTTCATCAATCCCGGCAAAGGCGGGCTGATGAACCTGGACTGGATTCAGTTCTAGGCGCGAGTCCAGTTCACGGGGGAGCGGCAGCCATGCCCTGCCCAGCCCTCACCGAGTTGAATCAGGTCACGCCGCAGCCTTGAGGGCGTCTTCCAGACAGCACCGGTTCCTGCCGGAGCGTTTCGCCTCGTAGAGTTTCGCGTCGGCAGCCTTGATGAGATCAGCGGCGGTGCGTTCGTAGGCCGGCCACTGAGCGAAGGCCACGCCCACGCTGGTGGTGACCTTCAACTTCTGTCCGCCGGCTTCGAGTTGAAGCTCCTCGATCGCCTCGCGCAAACGTTCCGCGAGCGAGCCGGCCTTCGAAAGATTGCACTCCGGCGCGATGACCGCGAACTCCTCGCCGCCGTAGCGGGCGACGAGATCCATCTTGCGCACAGTTTCATCCAGCGCCTTGGCAACGGCCTGAAGTACTTGATCGCCGACCTGATGGCCGTGGGTGTCGTTGAACTTCTTGAAGTGATCGATGTCGAGCAGGCACAGGGCGAGCGGGCACTGGCTGCGGCGGGCGCGATCCAGCTCGCCGGCCAGCCGTTCGTCGAAGGCGGCGCGGTTCGCCACGCCCGTGAGCGCATCAGTGCGCGTCTGCTGGAGCAATTGCTGGTTCTGCTCCTTGATGCCGATGTTCTCCATCACCGTGGCGGCGCTGAGGGCGGCGATCTTGTCACGCGCTTCTTCCTGAAGATCGCGGAATGATTTGTCCGTGCCCGCCTTCACCGAGAGAAGCTGCCCATAGGCTTTCCAGTCGCGGACGATCTGGTCGTAGAGTTCGCTCCACGCGGCTGCATCGAGATCAAAGTGCTCCTTCACGAGCTTGAGAATCTCGTCAACCTTCACACTGCGCACATCCTCAGAGTCGCACAACAGCGACGCGGTGATGTCACCGATGTGGAGCACACGACTGGGCGTGATCCGGCCATTGATGGTGGCGGGTGCCTTCGAATCCTGGGTCTTCGCAACGGTCTGCCAGATGGCTTCCGGCAGCTTCCAGTCCTGCATCAACTGGACGCCCGCCTCGATGTGGGACGCGCCAAGCTTCTCCAACTCGATCGCGGTGAGATCGTTCGGGCGGGTCTGGAGCTCCGCAAGGACCGTCTCATAGACATCCGGCATGGCACACGCGGCGGCCATCTGTCCGATGTGATACAGCAACCCGACGATGAACGCCTCGTTGGGATCGAGACGCCCGGCCGTGGCCGCAAAAACCTTGGACGCCACGCCGCACGCGAGCGAGCGCGACCAGAACATGTCGAAGTTGAAACTCTTCGAGACTTCCACCCTGCCCGACGAGACGAGGGAGAATGAGAGCGCCATCAACTGCACGCCGCGCAGGCCGATCTGATTCACCGCTTCATCAAGCGTGGCGATCTGGCGGCCGAAACCGGCGGAGGGCGAATTCACGAACTTGAGCATGCGGCCGGCGAGCGCCGGATCGCTGCTGATTACTTTCGCGAGATCGTCGAGCGACGTGTCATCCGACCGCGCGAGCTCAAGAATCTTGAGCGCCACACCGGGAGGACTCGGAAGGCGGTTGGAGGCTTTTAACTTCTGAAAAAATTCGCTGCCCATAGGAACGCTGCTGACCCTGCGGAGATTTCTGTGACCAAGCCGGCAGTGTCCGGGATTCATCCCGATGGCTCTCGGCTCGCCGCCCCAAACTCGACAAGCGCCATCAGGAACCAGACAAAACGTTTGCTACCGCTGTGAGCCGCAACTCACGCATTCTCAATCGGCAGATTGGATGGGTAGTTAAGCGGCGAAACGCGGACTAATTCCCGGTTTCTCCGAAAACTTCGCGGCGCAGCGCGGGCGTCCAGGCGCGGTTCTCTCCGGGCGGGTTGAGGAGATACCAAATCATGTCGCGGAACTCCTTGTCGGGAATCGCTTCGAGCCCCTCGGGCATTAGCGAGAGTTCGCTGGTGCGAATCTTCGGCTGCCCGTTCTCTACGGCGATGTCGCTTCGGGCGATAAGGTGCTCAACCGCGCCGGAGGCGATGAGCTTCAAACGGGCCGGCGTGTCCTCGACAATGCGACCGCTGACGCTGCTGCCATCCTTCAACTCCACCTCGGTCATGCCGTAACCGTTCCCGACGACTTCGTTTGGATCGATGATGTTGTGCAGGAGCGCATCAAGCGTGCTGCGGCCTACGCCCGTGAGATCCGGGCCAACGTCCATGCCTTCGCCGTAGAGTTTGTGGCAGACGAAGCAGGTGCGCTTGGCGGCTTCATAGCCGGCCTTCAGATCGGGTTCGCCGGCGAGCACGATCTTTCGCTTGGCGGCGATGAGCTTGAGCTTGTCGTCGCCCGAGGCGCGATATTTGCCGAGGACGCGATTCGCGTGATCGACCACGGTGGCGTCGGGGCTTTTCGCGAGTGCGCGACGCGACGTCGCGGACACGTCCTGCGGATCGGCGACCTTGTTCTCCAACGCGGCCATCAACGCGCGGCTCCATTTGCTGCGCGTCACGAGCACGTCAGCAGCGGTGCGGCGCGTGGGCAGGGTGAAGTTCTTCCACGCATCCGTGATGGCGTAGCCAATCTCGTCGCCACCAAAAACCGCCAGCGCGCGGATCCCCTCGGCGAGCACAGCCTGGTTGGATTTCTCGAACTTGAGCAGCTTCAACAACTCGCCTTTCGATGCCTCGTCCTTGGACTCGCGCGCCGCCTGGATGCCCTTCAAACGATCCTCAACGCTGGCTCGGCTGTCGTTAATCCTCGCCACGAGGACGCGGCTGGCACTCGTGTCGCCGAGCAGCGTCGCGAGCCGGCGTGCCTTGTCGGCGATGGCGGGATTCGCGGTGAGCTTCGCGAAGATGGGTTCGAGCGGGATTGTGGGCGGCGCGGCCTTCGCCCGGAAGCCGGCGATCAATCCGTCGAGCGCGGCATTGGCTAGCTTAGGCTCGGCGGATATCCGGGCGAGAATCTCCATCGCGTAGTTGAGATGCTTCTCACGCAGGGCAGGATCCGAGAGATCACATACCCGGCGCATGATGCGCTGGAGAATGTAGTTGTTCATCGGCCAATCGGGAAGGTGCGCGTCCTTGGCGTTCTCGTAGAACCCGAGTGCATGGCGGGCATCGAACGCGACAATGGGTTCAACGGCCATCCAGTAAACGAACGGCAGCACAGGGTCATCCGGATGATACGGACTCTTGTGCAAGTCAGAGAGCACGCCGCCGGTCACGACTTCGATGAGCGGGACTGCGGGGGGCGTGTGGACGGTCAACGATCCGGAAACGAACTGGCGCGCAGCGGCGGCGGCGGCGAGGCGCACAGAGTCGGCCTTGTCCATCGCCAGCGTCGAGAGAGCCTTCATCGACCAACCCAGAGGAATACCACGCTCGCCGATCAGACGCGCGACGCAGGCGCGCACAGCCGCGTTGGTGTCCTTGATGTATTCCTCCATCATGCCCTCTTCCAGCGCCCCCGCCGTGTGCAGTGTCCAAATCGCAGAGAGCCGGGCTTCGGGTGTCGTGCCTTTGAGGGCGATGTCTTTAATCTTCGAGCCGGCGTGAAGCGCCTGAACGAGGTTCGGGTCGCGCCGTTCCGTGATCACTCGCTGCGCCATGCGGCGTTGCCAGTTGTTACGGTTTTCGAGCAGGCTGGCGAGTTCCTCGGTGCCGAGTTTCGCCAGGTTCATGTCGGGACTGGGCCGGCTCGGAACGGGTTTGCCGGGCTGATCACCAACCCACACCACGCGCCAGATGCGGCCCATCTCGCGGTCCACGCCTTCGGGGTCGGCCTGCGCGTTTTGGTAGCAGGGATAACGATCGCACCAGTCCATGATCCACATCGCACCGTCGGGTCCAGTCTGGTTGCTCACCGGGCGAAACCACGGATCGCCGGAGACGAGGAAGTTTCCGGCCCCGACTTCCCACGTTCCCTTGTCGGGCCCGAGCAAGGTCGATTCCTTGGTGGCCTTGTAGGTCGAGCCGACGGGCGTGAGTCGATCACAGTTGATGGCATTCTGGTGGATGTTGCCGAGGTAGGCGTGACCGCGCCATTCGTCCGGCCATTGGTCACCCTGATAAATGGTGATGCCCGCGTGAGCCGCGCGGTAATGTCGCCAGTCGGCGATGGCCGGAAGGCCCTTGCTCGGCAAGTCGCCGGCGTAGCCATAAGGATTCGCCCAAATGCCGCCCTGACGGTTGTATTGACCGCCGGGCGCGAGGTGAAAGATGTGGTGAATCACGCAGGCGCTGACAAAAGCGTCGCCGCGTTCGTTCCAGTCCACGCCCCAGGGATTGCTCGTGCCATCGGCGAAAACCTCGAACTCTTTCGTGCGCACGTTCACGCGCGCAAGAGCAGCGTCCATCTGTACGCCGAAGCCGTCCGGGTCGTGCGCGTTCGGGTCCTTGACCTTGGAGTGCGTGAAGACGCCATGGGTCATGTAGAGCCAGCCGTCCGGCCCCCAGGCAAAGCCATTGAGCAGCTCGTGTCGATCTTCCATGCCGAAGCCGGTGAGCAGCTTCGTGGTCTTGTCGGCCTTGTCATCGCCGTTCGTATCTTCGAGGAACAACAAGTCAGGAGCTTGTCCGAGATATACGCCGCCGTTGCCAAGGGCGAGACCGGTGGCGAGCGAGAAACCGTCAGCAAACACCGTAACCTTGTCGGCTCGACCGTCGGCGTCGGAGTCTTCAAGAATCTTGATGCGATCGCGGCCCTTTTGCCCCTTGGGCGCGCCCTTGGGATATTCGTAAAGCTCGACGACCCACAGCCGGCCGCGCGCGTCCCACGTCATGGCGACGGGATTTACGACCTCAGGTTCGCTGGCGAAGAGGCGGACCTCGAAGCCCTTGGGTACTTTGAACTTTTTCTGCGTATCGAGCGGGTGCAGGGCCGGATCTTTTGCAGCGCGACGGACGGGATCGTTTTCCAGGGTGTTGCCCGGGGGCTGGTTCGTGTAGATGGGAAAGCCGAGCTGTTTGGCGAGATCAGGCCGGTAAGGAGCAGCTTCAACTGCAGAAACGAACAGGTACAGGGCGACAATGATGGTGGCAATTCTCATAGAGTCGGGAGCACGATAGAAACCTGACGGGAGCGGCTGCAACGCAATTCACGTTCGCGCCAGAAAGTGCTTCGGAATGATATTACTTTGCCGACTTGGAGCGGATCTTCTCCTGAACTTCGTAGGCGTTGAAGTAGAACATGGGCTCGTTACTCAGGAAATTTGCGTTGGCTTTGTTGAAGGCATCCAACGCGCGTTCCTCTTCGCCTTGTTCGGAGAAAAACTTCCCCATCGCAAAGTATGCGAATGCATTGGCGGGTGCATGCTCAACGGCTTTCTGAAAGCTCGCGAGCGCCCCTGGGGCATCGCCAGCCATGGCCAGCGCCTGACCTTTGCTGACCCAAACGTCAGAATGCATCGGGTTCAGCACCAGCGCCCGATCATAGGCAGCCACGGCGCGGGCAGCGAAGTCCCGCCGTTCGCTCATCTTACCGGGGCCGATGCGCCAAGTGGCCTGATCCTTCAGGACATCTCCCGACCGGATGTGCGGGTGCGGAAATATCGGGTCAATTTTCGACGCAGCGTCGAAACGGTCGATGGCTTTTGAGTAGTCGAGTTCGGCCTTAGCGTTGAGCCCCTCCTGAAACACACGATATGAGCGGAAAGCAGGAAGGAATTGGTATGCGACAAACGCCGCCAAGGAAACGACCGCCAAGGGCAACGCGTATCGTTGGACTCCGTCGGTGAACCGGCTGCCATCACGTTCGCGACGCAGCGGAATAGCAACGGTCATCCCCATCAGCATGGCGAGCGTCAAGGCGTTGCCGAGAATGTGGAGATTAAAATCGAACCACGAATGGATGAGAATGCAACTGGCCGCAACGATGGCACCGGCGGCGAAGGCGCGCTCTTCGCTGCTTTCGGATTCACGAGTCACCTTGATGGCGTGACGAAAAAAAGTAACGAAAACGAGCAGCATCAAAACAACGCCGACAATCCCGTAATCCGAGGCGAGGTTCAGATAGTCGTTATGCGGGTATTCGGGAAAGCTGAGGATCTGCGGGTCTTTGTGTTTTTGGAACTGCCAACGCCAGGAACCCAAACCAGTTCCGAACCAAGGACTCTCCTTGATAAGCGGCAGGGTTCCCTTCCACATGAACGTCCTACCCCCAAGCGTCCGATCTCCAATCGAGACCTGTTGCTTTTGCACATCTACCGAAATGGTGGCGCGAACGTAATTCTTGATCGACTGGATGTTCAAGAGCAGCAGCCCCGCACATGCAACCAACCCGCCAACAACTGCAAACTTCTTCCAAAGAGTACTTGAATCGCGTCCCCCAAAAAACATAAGGACAGACAACCCGCCGACGGCAGCAAGCCAACCGCCCCGGGACTGGGAGACAATCAGCCCTCCAGCGGTTACCAATCCGACATAGAGCATCACCACCTTTGCGATGGCCGAGTTTTCCAACGATCGCCGCTCCTTTCGCAGGAAGATTACGTGCGCAACAATCATCCCCAAACACATCTCAAGAAACCCGGCAAGATGGTTGGGACAAATAAACGTGCCGCTTCCCCGACCGTTGTAGAGTTCAGGGCGATCCCAACCGAGAACCGTATCCGCCTTGGAGAACGCCTGCCACATGGCATACCCCGATTGCGCGGTCGCAAGAACAATCAAACCGACCAAAACTACTCCCCGCGCTTGACGTGAACTCAATCCGACCGACGGCAACAGAAACGTCAAAGCGGCCAACCCGACCATCAACATGTCCTCGCGAGCCTCGAACCTCGGAAACGACCAAAACGAGCGTACGACAGCGTAAACGAGAAAACCCGCCAAGGCGGTTATCACAAGCGGACTGGAAGCCTGTGCTTTGGATTGAGAAAACCCGTGTATCGCAGCCCAAATCGACAGCACGACCAGAATTGCAACCGATAAACCAGCGAATGCAGGACTGACACCGCCCAAGAGAACAACGGCCCCAAAAACACTTAGCGCCATGGCGATTGCCATGGCGCTAGTGTTTCTAAAGAGCATTTAGACTCTTAAGAGCGAGGAGATTAACCGCGCTTGTTGTAGCCGCGGCCCTTGCCCTTGTCATCCTTCGGATCTTTCGGGCGGGGGTTCTTGCCATCGCGGGGATCCTTCGGATCCTTCGGGCTGGTAGGATTATTCTTCGTCCATTCCCACGGGTTATCCATGAACGGAACGAGCGCATCCACCGTCACGACATCCCACTTCGGGACATTGATGCCCTGAACCGACAGGGTGCGGTAGTAGTCACCGTTGTAACGGCGAGGGCTGTATCCCAGCAACTGAGCGAGGGTCTGGGCGATAATATCGCTGGTCACAGGGGCATCCGGATTCCAGCCACCCGTAGGACGCATGTTGTTATTGCGCGCCCACTGGACGTAGTCACGTGCAGTCGCGCCGGAAGGGAACCAAGGCGCCTCACCGGTCAAAACGACCAGCAACTGAAGATATTTCAACTGGGTTGCAGCTTCACCTTCAGCTGCACGAACCGTCGTTGGGTTAAAAGCCGCCACAAGGCAGGCTGCGCCGACAGCAAACGCGGTAATGCGCGCTGTCAAAGCTTTGAATGACTTCTGAAGTTTACTTTTCATTAATTGCTCCGGGTTTAGTTGTTTAATGGAACGCCAGACGCTAAAGGATGCCCCCTCACGCTGTCAAGCGGAGATTCACCGCTTTATTGAACTTTTCAGGCATACAAAACCAAAAACTTTTCTGACTGTCCACCTAGTGGACACCGTTCGTGAACCGGCGTTCAATCTACGGCAATTCCCGAACTCGCCCCCTCAACCAATTCGCTTCAGTTGAACCTCGAAGGCGCACAAATGCGGTTACTCCACATACGCCAAGACGCCATTCAGTCAGCGAATCGGACTTTCGACCCTGCGTTTGCTTAGGCCCGTTCCAGGGACTCCGCCAAGTCGACGTCGTCGCAGGAAGAAACCTCCGCGCGCCTGACCTTGCGAAGGCTGGGCCAGTCGAGGCCGCAGGCCAGACGGCCGAAGCGGGAGGCGATGTCGAGCATCCGCGCCACGGTGCCCAACGAAAACACGTCTGGGCCGTAAACCTTTTCCAAGGCCACTACCAATTCGGCATCGAGGACTGCAGTCGCGGCTTTTGCGGCAGCTTCACGACGGACAACCGTGTCGTCGAAAACTTCCGGGGCGATCCGGAGCAGGCGCACATACGCGCGGATGGCACGGTTGAAGGCGTTCATGGGATCAGTGAAAGGTGAAGACCACTCGCCCGTGCCCAGCTTCTCCAACAAGTTCTTAGTTCCGGTCGCCAGCGAACGTGACGACTGAAGCATAAGCCCCCTCCCCTTCCGTCAAT
>SXGS01718880.1_pt1 | contig 11514 bp, 3 predicted proteins | sample 3174681 | NCBI WGS metagenome assembly SXGS01 (sample SAMN11356861, study PRJNA531348) | freshwater metagenome | isolation source: freshwater sample F1-80 | place: China: Fuxian Lake, Yuxi | collected 2017-12-25 | reverse complement strand
GGGATAGACGAATCCGCTCACACTCACGAAGTCGAGGACGATGCAGTCGAGCATCGCCCGGGCGAAGTCATCGGCCACGTTCGCCTGCTCGCGGGTGGTGGCGATAGTCGCGGCGTTGACGGGCTTGCGGCCGACGAGCGTGCAGTCGTTCGCGAGTTGCGCAACGACGGTGATGACGCCGGATTCGCCGGGGGCGAGTGTGCCGGGTGTGGTGCCGAGGTTGTTCCACGTCGGGCCGACACCGGTCGGCGCGGGCACGGCGGAGACGAAGGTCAGTTCCGGCGGCAGGATGTCAGCCACGACGACATTCGCGGCGGGGCCGTTGCCGTTGTTGCCGTAGGCGATTTGGAACGTGACGAGTTCGCCGGGATGTACACAGCCAGGCTCGGACTTCGTCACATAGACGTTCGGCCAGTGACCGACGATGACGCAGCAGGAGGAGAGGTTGTTGTCGCAATTCAGGTCGCGGCGCGTGGTGACGCCGTTGACGCCGAAGCACAGGTTCAGTCCAGACGTGCCGATCTTGATGCGCGTGGTGTAGGTGAGCGTTCCGCCGCTGCCGGTGGAACGGTCGCCGAGGCGGAAGGCGAGATGGTTCACGCCTGCGACCGGGCCGGTCCAGAGCGTCCATCCGTTGTCCGTCGGGCTCTGCGCGTTGAACGCTGGCGGTGCGAGCGCGGAAGCAGTGTTGTAGTAAACATCCACGCCAGCCACCGACGGCACGGAGTTCACGTCCACATCCGCGGTGCCGTCGCCATCGCCATCAGGCAAGGCGATCAGCAGGACGGTGCCGGGTGCGGAGTGCGGGCCATCAACGAGCCAGCTGATGGTGTGGGTGAGGATTTCGTTCTCCAGAATCGCCGTCGCGCTGGTGTCGCATTGCACCTGGAGGTCGGTGAGACGGACGTGCATCGTGTGAGTGTCCGTGTTGTTGTCCGTGCGAATCTCGGGCGTGGTTGTCGTGATGGAGACCACGTTCTCGATTGGCGCAGGCTCGCCGCACGGATTGGAGTCCACCCGGACCTTGAAGGTGATCTCCGTCCAGCGCACCCCGAGTCGCAGGCGGTAGTAAGCCGCCATGTTCGTCATCGGCACTGTGATGCCTTGGAATCCGTTGGTGAACACCGTCACCGGGCTGCCTTCCGACCGCCAGTTGATGGGCTCGTTCAGGGATTGTGTGGTTTCCAACACGTAGCCTTCCGCGCTCAACGGCCACGAGATAATCGCGTTATTGCCGGAACGTTGAATGCGCAATGACGGGCGCGCGTTGGTCCCGGCCTGACCCGGCGACTCCGACGGCCCGAACGAGAAGTGATTCGCGGGAAGGATCGGGAAATTCACGGTGAAGCTGCTCGCGCTGGCCTGATTCGGCGAGTAGGTCACGATCGAATCGTAGGGCGCGTTCACGCTGACGAGCTTCGTGCCTTCGGGAACGATCTCGTGAATCACCACGTCGTGGGCGTCGATGTCGCCTGAGTTGCCGTATTTGATCGTGTAGGTGATCTCCTCTCCGGCTTCCGCGAACTCTGAACTGCCCGACGCACTGACGCCCGTCTTCTCGACAAACAGGTCCGGGCGTCGCACCAGCACGCAACTATCGTCGCGATTGTTGGCGAGCAACTCCTCGGTGCCGACGACTGCGGCGATGGAGGCGGCGTTGCAAACCTCGGTGCCGTTCGCGACGGCCCCATCGACCTTCACGTTCAGATGAAACGAACCGCGATGACCCGCTCGGAGTCCGACCTTTTGGTAGTAGAGCGCGTCCGTCGGTGTGGTGGTTCCGAGATACCAAGAGATGGTGTTGCCGCTGATCACCCGCGTCACCGGCACGGAACCGGCGATGGGGTTTCCACTCAAGTCCACGGGCCGCACGGTGCTGCCAAGGCCATCGACGAGGTTGACCGTTGTGAAGTCATCCAGCGGACTGCCCTGCACCACTGTGGCCGGCAGTTGGTCAATGACGCTGACGCCGTAGGCATTGACGGTGCCGTGATTGGCAAACGCGAGCGTGTAGGTGATCGGCTGGCCCGGCGTGAGGCCGGGAGCGCCGCCTTCCGTCGAGCCGGTCTTCGTCAGCGCGAGATCCAGCGACGGCGTGCAGACGCGGGCGGTGGCGGAGTTGTTTGAGGTGTCTTCACAGAGCGGCACGTCCTGGATGATGAGGACGCTACCGGTGAAACACGCGCCAGCTTGCGGAAGTTCAGGAGTGCCGCCACTGCCTTGCGGGTCGATCAAGTCCACGGAAATTTGCGCGCTGAACGACGGAGAGTTGCCGGCCATCGCACCGACAAGGAACGCGATCCGGTTGACCTTCGCCCCAGGCGCGGCGGTCCAGCCGTTTAGCGCATCGAGCGGGTTCGCCGGGTTGAAAGCCGCCAGCGAAGTGAGCGCCCCCGAGTGATAGAACGGCGTCACGCCGATGGGCAGGGCGATGTTGGCGAAGGTGACGTCTGCGTCGGCATCTGCATCGGTGTTCGGCAGGTTCGCGAGGAGGTAAACGCCGGCGGCCGACTGCAGGCTCTGGTTCACCCAGTTGTAGTTGAAGGTCGCGCGGCTGCCGGGCAGCGCCAGTGGAACCACGGACATCGCGACGGAAAGTTCCGGCGGCGGCGTCTTCGCGCTGGCGCTGGCGATGTTCGGATACACGCCTTCCTCGGCGGAGGGCGATTTCACTTCCGCAGTGTTGTTGAACGTCGTGCAAGGCGGAGTTGTCGCCGCGACGAGCGCCTCAAACTGGATGATGATGTTGCCGAAGTTCGGCGGCACCTGTCCGGCGGGTTGGCCGGGAACTGCGAGAGCGTTTCCGTTGGCGATGTTCCAGGTGAGTTTCTGGCCGACAATAGTCGGCGCTCCGAGCGAGCACGTCGCGGGCAGCACGGTCAACGAGCCGGGGACGTACGAGAGGCCGGCGGGCAGCACATCCGTGATCTCGACGCCGCGCGCGGGAATGGGCCCGCGGTTGGCGAGTGTGAGCGTGTATGTGAGTTTGCCGCCGGATGATACTTCCAAAGGACTGGCTTGCTTCCGGAGGTCCAGGTCGGGACGGAAGACGGTGACTTCATGGCTTGCGCAACTGGTGTAGGTGAGATCCTCCCGTGTTGCCGTGCCGCAGACGTCATTGCGCCGCAGACTGCCGGACGGCGTGGTGCGGAGCGCATAGACGCGCAACGTGATGGTACCGCCTTCGAGCCCGTTGAGCGGGCCGTTGCCACGGTATCCGCCGGGACCGGCGATGTTGAAGGTGAGTTTTGTGGAGCCGTCGTTGTTCGCAGTAGTGCTCGAAGGAACAGGCTTGCCGCTGTTGTTGACCGGCGCGCCATTGGCGAGGGCCACGGCGTTCCATGTGTGAGTTGCGTTCACCAACACAATCCCAGGCGGGAGCGTGTCCTCGACGATGGCGGTGACGTCCGGCGTGCGGAGGGTGTTGTTGTGATACGTGATCACCCAGTCGAACTCCTCGCCGGCCTCGACCTGGGTTGGCCCGGTCTTCTTCACGAGGATGGACGGATCGTTGTCAACCTTGGTGATGACCTGATTGCCGATGGCCTGTTGCAATTCGCCTGAGAGAATCGCAGCGGTATTGAACAAGAGAGTGCCATCGGGAGAGCCGGTGGTGCCGGCTACGCGGCCGTTGTGATCGTTGCGCACATCGAAGAGCACATGGCGCGGCGCGTTGATCAGGAGTTGCGGCGGGCTGAGTGCGGGGTCATCGACGAGGTGGGCGATCCAGAGGACATCCGATGGCGTGACGCCGAGCGCCGGAAGCCAGGAGCCGTCCAGTTGCTGAACGCCCAGGACAAAGGTGGACGGCGACGGCGGAAGGTCGTTTGCCGTGAGCGGCAACATCGGGGTCAGCGCGGTCGGCGGAAGGTTCGGGGCGGTGGAGAAATAGACGGCGGTGATGTTCGCATTGCCCCAGGCGCGGAGGAACACGGTCTTGGCCGGGATGCGATCGACAATCCACGTCCCAGTGCTCGGGCTGGTGCCGGAGTTCATGTAGTCGAGCCGGTATCGATACTCGTCGCCGCTGAGGATGCGGTCCGAATCCGTGCGCTTGTTCACGCGCAGCTTGGGGCTGGAGCGGATGCGCCCGCGTGTGGTGTCGGAGACGGTGGTATTGCCACACTGATCGTCGAACCCGATTCCAGACATGGCGACGGTGAACTCCGTCTTGTCCAGAATGCCCGCCGCAAAGCCAAGTTGGAGCTGGATCGTCACCGTGCCGCCGACAGGTATCAGGCCGACGTTGATGGTGACCTGGCCGTTGACGTTGTTGAAGGTGCCGGCGGGCGAGATGCTTTGCACCGAAGGCCATTGCATCACGCCGTTGATCGAGACCTTGCTCAACTGAAGCGTGACCTGCACGCCAGCTAGCGCATCGGAGGTTGGCTCGGAGGAGTTCTGCAACCTCGCGCTGTAAGTCGTCGTGAGAGAGGGGAGTTCCGTGGGGTCGGGACTGATGGTTGGCGTGCCCGCGATGAACAGGCGACCTTTGTAGCCCTTCGCGATGACTTCCTCGCGGTCCGTCGCCGTCAGTGGCCCGCCGGAGATCGGCGCACGCGGACCCACGAGCGGGGTTCGCTCATAAACGCGGAAGATGCCGTCGTTCAGGAGCGAGGTGTCCACGCATTGATTCACGGGATTGAACACATCCACATCGAAGTAGCCGACGGCGGAAGTGATCGGAGTACCGGCCAGCGCGGGCGTGCCCGCGTTTGGCAGATGCACGGAGTCCAATTGGGGAATGTGATAAGCCACCCATGTCACGTTCGCCGGATTGGCGGGCGGCGTGAGGCTCCAGTAAGTGTTCCCCGAGACATCGAGATCCGTCGGTGCCTGCGTGTAGTCGATGGGCGGCGGGGTGCTGGGATTCGGGAAGCCCGTCGTGGTGGAGTAGAAAATGCGCGCGCCGCTGAGGGCGAGGTTCGGGTCGTTGAACCACGCGCTGCGGAACTTCGTGTTCGGCGGCACCATGTCGAGGAATACGAGGTCGTTCAGTTTCACCACGGAGTTGTTCACGCCCATGAGCGCGAAGGCGACAGTTCCGCCGTAAGGGACGGCGGACGCCGGATTGTCGTCGGTCGCGGCGGCGATGTTGAACACGCCCGAAGCGTTGTCGCCCTTGGCGAAATAGCCGCTCGGCGTTTCGTCGAGGCCGATGCGGACGCGGATGCTGTCGCAGAGTGGGCTGGTCTGGTCGGAGGTCAGGCAGGCGAAATTCTCGTAATGGGTCTGCGCCGGATCGGCCTGCAACTGCGCGTTGAACGATCCGAAGAACGTCGCTCCCGGAGCAAGCGAGCCGACTTGCCAGACGATGGCGGGAAACGGCGCGGAACCGCCGGCACCGTCCGGATCGTACGCCGGATCGAGCACGCCGCCAGCGGGGGAGATGTTGAAGAAATCATCCGCCAATCCCGGCGCTCCGAGATCCTGTACGACATTCACAAGGTCAGTGAGCCGGTCGTAAACGACGGTGTCGTACATCGTCGAACGGCCATGGCCGGAGCGATTCTCCACGCGGATGGAGAAGCCGTTGACCGTGCCTTCCACGGTCTGGAGCGAGCCGTTGACGTTGAAGATTGCGGCGCCGTGCTGCTTGTCGATGAACGGCGAGGGTTCGCTGCCGATCGTGGTCACGACCGGTGCCGAGGCCAGCGGCGCGGCGTTGTCCGCATCGAGGCGCGCGACATTCCGGACGGTGGTTCCGTCCAGCGTGCCGTTCCGCGTCGCGACGGTGACGTTCAACAGATCCGTGGTGCCTTCGGAGACGGTCCCAAGTACCCAATAGACAGTGTTCGCCGGGATGGTCACGCCACTGACGGAAATGGAACCGGGACCGGGATGATACTGGCCGCCCTTGTTGGCGCTCACGAACAGCGGGCTGTCATCCTGACCGTAGTAAGGCCCAGGCGGGTAGGTGAGCGTCCCGTTCGGAAGCGAGGGCAGCGTGTCCCAGACCACGAGGTTGCGCGCTTCCACGAAGTTCACCGAGTAACGAATGCTGTAAACGATGTTGTCGCCCGCGCTCACGGCGGCGGGTCCCTGCTTCCCGATCAGCAGTTGCGACACCGGCCGCCAGCGGACGCGCAGGTTGTTCACCGTCGGCCCGATCGAGCCGGGCTTCGTGAATGAGACCCGCACCCGGATGCCGGGCACGACGCTGGGGTTCAAGGTGGTGAGGTTGATCGGGCTTCCATTCACCGGGAACGGCCCGAGCAAGACGTTCCCGCTCAGGTCGAGCACTTCGACCTTTAGATTCCCCACGGCTGGATAGGTTCCGTTCACTTCCACGTCAGTCCACTGATCGAAACTCGCCGGAATGATGTCCACGGTGGTGAAGCTGCCGCTGCTCTTCGTTGGCACCAGCGACACAGTGCCGGAAGTGGCAATGGTCACGTCGTTGGGCGGAAAGATGCCGCCGTTGTCCGCGTAGTCGTCGAAGAACGTCCCGGCATTGTCATCCATCACCGGAAAGGCTCGAAGCCCCGTCACGGCGCTGACGCAAAGGATCATCACCATGAGCCAGCGCTGGAAAGTGATGACGGCGGGAGATCGGCGCGGATGTGTCTCCGCAGTGGATGTGGTTTGAGGCTGGCTGGTATTCGTCGGTTTCATGGTGTGGTTCGAGTTTGGTTGGGAGCGGTTTGGATTCGAGGAGTCCGCCGCCTGGGGGTGCGTGATCGTGGCGCGCGCAGTGTCGGAATGAGTAATGGCGGATGGCGGCACGCTGACGCAGTCGCAGTTCGGAGTGGTTGAAAGATTCATAACAACGCTTCCTTGGCGGCCGACGGCGAAAGGTGTCAGAGAAACTGGAAACTATTTTCGACGAGCCGGGTCGAGGAGCGTCCGGTGCGGCAGTTGAGGTTGGAGGAGTCGGGTGCCGGGCCGGAAAACATCAAACCCGCTCCGCGCAGGCGGAACGGGTTTGAGTGGTTTTGTTGACGGAGCAGCCGCCTGGCTACAGCGCGCGCTGCGCAGGATCCGTCTTGGGGGAAGTAGTCGCCCGGACCGGCTGCGTGGGCGGAATCTGAATCTTGAACGAAAGCGACTTGGCACCGGCCGAGGTGTCCACTGTCACCGTCTTGGCGACTGTGCCCTGCCTGCCGCGCAGATCCACGGAGACTTCGATGGGGCTGTTGGTGCCGGGAGCGATTCGCCACGGCAGTGGAGCGACCTTTGTCGTTGTGCAGCCGCACGAGGCGCGCACGCTGTTGATCGTGATGTCCGTCTTCGAGGCGTTCGTAAACCAGAACGTGAAGGTTGCGGTCGCATCTCCGAGCTTCGCACTGACTTCCTTCAACTCGGAATCCCAGACCAACGCCGCTGAAGCCTGAGCGGCGACAGTCGATCGAACCGCTGGAGCGGATGCCGTGGGCGTGAGGGATTCCCCGGCCGCAGTTTGGAAGGTCAGTCCGGCCAGGGCCGCGCCGAGAAGGAACACGGCGCTCTGACGGCGGAGGAAGTTGACGTTGTGGCGATGGTTGTTGGTTTTCATGGCGAAGTGCAGTTGGCGGTGAGTGGTTGCGAATCAGTCCGGCGTTCGTCCGGCTGCGGTGTGTGGCTGGACTCTCAGGACCTGGGTCCACCAGCCACACCCGCCTCCCGCCTCACACGAGGCGGGAAATTTGCCGGAACGAAATTGGCGGAACCGCCGGGTGGCTCAGAGCAGGCCGGCACACACACAGAGTTGTCGTGCCTGACTCCGCCTCCGCCTACCCGGGCGGAGGTAACTGCCAACCGGCTTTCGGTTCCACCTGCTTCCTTGGGCAACACTCCGAAAAGGTGACGAAGTTTTTTCGATCGAATGAATTCCCAGCCTTCGCGTTCTTCGTGGCTTCGCGCGAAATCCGTCTCGTTCCTGCAAATAGGGTCTGGCTGGAAGCAATTCTGAGTTTCAATGCCGCCGTGCAAACCGCATAGTCCGGTCGATTCACAAGCCGACTCACATGCCGCTGCGGGACATCATGGGCAAACTCGGGCGACCGTTCCTCCACGGTGCGCTGCTGACTGCCGTGGTCGGCTTGTTGTTTGCGGCTACAAAGCTGGGCGCGGGTCTTGATGCCCTGAGCTTCGATGTCTCAACGGTGCTTAACACCTCGAGCGGATTTCCCGAGCTGGTGCTCATCCAGATGGACGAGTCTTCTCACGACCACCTGCGGCAAAGTGTGGGAAAGCCGTGGAGCCGGAATTTGCACGCCGAGCTCGTGAACCACCTGCGTCGGGACGGCGCGCGGCAGGTGATTTTCGACGTGGAGTTCTTCGAGGAGGTGGGTGATCCGTCATCAACTGCCGCTCTGGCAGCCGCCATGCGCGAGCATGGAAATGTTTTCATTGGCGCGCGGCTGGAGTTCAACCGGAAGCCGGGATTTGTATCGGTGACAGAAGTTCGATGGCCGGACCGGGCGTTGCAGGTTCCAGGCGTGACCACGGCCATCTCCTGGAACTTGAACCCGGACAACATTGTTCGCCTGCATCCCATCGGACGTGATCCCGATCTCGCGCTGCCTTGGGTTGCTGCTGCGGCGGTGGCCCCCGAACTCGCCGGCCGCGGCGCGCGACATGATGATGAACGATGGGTTCGTTTCTACGGGCCGGCGGGAACATTGCCGTATGTGAGTTACTGGCGCGCGACGGACGAGGGGGCCGGATACTACCGCGGCAAGACTGTGTTTATCGGCGGGCGGACGGCCACGGGCTTCGCCATGCAGGAGGTCGATCAGTTTCGCACTCCAATTTCACGGTGGGAAGGTTCCCGCATGTCCGGTGTTGAACTCTGCGCAACGGCCTGGCTGAACCTGGTGCGAGGCGACTGGATCAACCGCGTGCCGGCTGAGGTGGAGATGTTGCTATTGGCCGGCTTCGGCGTGTTGCTGGGCGGCGTGTCGGCGGTCAGCCGGCTGCGAAATGCGGCGTTCGTCAACCTGCTCGCGCTCGGGCTCGTTTTCGGAGGGGCGGTATGGCTGTTTCGAGCGCAGCATCTTTCGGTCAACTGGGCGGTGGCGGCATTGGTTCAAGTGCCGGTCGCGTTCGCGTGGCGTGGCTGGACTGGTTATCGCGAGTCGCGTCGTGAGAAGGAATGGCTGGAGGCTCCGCTTGGAGATCTGTTTTCGGATTCCGCACTTGTGCCTGAGAACACCAAGTCGTCGTCGCAGATTGGTTCGCCAAGCACGGTTGGTGCGTTCGAGATTCCAGAATATGAGATGCTCTCGTGCGTCGGCCGTGGAGCGTACGGAGAGGTCTGGCTGGCGCGCGATGTTCTCGGCGGTTATCGGGCGGTGAAGATCGTCCGGCGTGTTTCCTTTGAAGACGATGGCCCGTACGAGCGCGAGTTTCGCGGGCTGCAAGCGTTCGCGCCGGTCTCCCTGCGGCACAGCGGGCTGGTGCAGGTGTTGCACGTCGGCCTGAATCGCGCCGGCGGTTTCTTTTACTACGTGATGGAAGTGGGAGATGACGTGAGTGTGGGGCAGGCAATTGTTCCCGAGACCTACGTGCCGCGAAATCTAGCCCGCGATCTCCGCCTGCACGGCCTCCTCGATGCCGAGCGGACCGCCCGCCTGGGCGTTGAACTCGGCACTGCGGTTGAGTTCTTGCATCAGGGCGGGCTGATTCATCGGGACATCAAGCCGGCCAATGTGATTTTCGTCGCCGAACGACCGAAGCTGGCGGACATCGGCCTGGTTACTCACCTCGCCGGATCCCGGGAGCGCGTCTCGCAGGTCGGCACCGAAGGCTACCTTCCGCCCGAAGGCGCGGGAACGGCCGGCGCTGATGTGTTCGCGCTCGGCCGTGTACTTCAGGAAGCGCTTGGAACCGCCGGTGACGACGCTGCCGTGATTGCCCTGCGGCGCATCATTGAAAACGCGACGGCGCACGATTGCTCCGTGCGGATTTCCTCGGCCCGGGGCTTGGTGGACGAGTTGCTGGCCTGGCAAAGCAAACATTCGCCGTGGTCGAGTTGAAGCGATAACCTGAAGACATGACTCCCGTGCAAAACGAAGCCAAGAGCCCTGAATTTCCAGCCACGCGCTGGAGCTTGTTGCGCCAGCTTGATGCGTCGAAGACCAGCGTGGCTGCCGAGGCCATGGAATCGCTTTGTCGGGCCTATCGCTTTCCGATCTACGCATTCCTCCGTCGCTCCGGCCACTCTCCCGAGGACGCGGAGGACTGGACTCAGTCCTTCTTCGCCTACCTGATCGAGCGAAGGTTGGTGGCCAGGGCCGAACCGGATCGCGGGCACTTCCGTTCGTTTCTGCTCGGCTCGCTGAAGAACTTTCTTTCCACCGAACAACGAAAGCAGTTTGCCCAGAAGCGGGGCGGCGGACGCAGCATCGTGTCTCTCGACGGATTGACCGAGGAGGAGCGTTACATGCGCGAGCCCGTTGACGATCGTTCTCCGGACGCAGTGTTTGAGTTGAACTGGTCGCGCGAAATCATCGCGCGATCCCTGGCGATGCTGGAACGTGAGTACCTTCGCCGCGGTCAGCAGAAGACCTTTGCCCTGCTCAAGTCATCCCTCACCTACGAGGATGACGCGTGCAGCTACGTGGACATCGCTGCCGCAATCGGGAAGTCCGAGGACGCTGTGAAGAGCGCCATGCTCCGTCTGCGTCAGCAGTTTCAGCACTGCTTGCGCACCCAGATTCTTGACACGGTGGAGGATCCGTCTGCGGTGGATGAGGAGATCCGGCACCTGCGCGACGTGCTTTCGCGGCGTTCCGCTTCCTGAGTGCTTCTCTGATCGTCCCGGAACGCGCTCTGCCTTCCCTGACGAGTCGCAGCTTCTGTCCAAGGGACGGAACGGTGGCCAATCGCAGGTGCCGAGTGTGGCTCGCAGTTGGGCAAGCCTTCGCCAATTGCCGGATAGCGCGCCTCTGGACAACCAGGGATCTTCATACTACGAAAGGCACCGCTATGGACCTGAACAAATTCACGGAAAAAGCACAGGGCGCGCTGACGGATGCGCAGAGTATCGCCACGCGCAGCCAGCATCAGACGGTCGATATCGAGCACGTCGCGCTCGCGTTGATGGAACAGGACGGTGGGCTGGTGCCGCGCCTGTTCGAGAAGGCGAAGGCCGCGCCGGATTTGCTCAAGGCGAAGATCGAAGAGGAGTTGAACCGGCTCCCGCGCGTGAGCGGTGACGCAGCCACCAGTCAGGGGCTTTACGTCACGCAGCGGCTGAACAAGCTGCTCGTCAAGGCGCAGGACGAGGCCAAGCGTCTCAAGGACGAATACGTCAGCGTCGAGCATCTCGTGCTCGCGATGTTCGATGAGCCGGGCAGCTCGCCCATCGGGAAGATTTTCAAAGCGCTCAGTCTCCGGCGCGATGATTTCCTCAAAGCGCTTACCGATGTGCGCGGGAATCAGCGGGTGACCAGCGCGAATCCCGAGGCCACTTACGAAGCGCTCGAGAAATACGGTCGCGACCTCACGAAGCTCGCCCAGCAGAACAAGCTCGATCCCGTCATTGGCCGCGACGCGGAGATTCGCCGATGCACACAGGTTCTTTCGCGG
>SXGS01240428.1_pt1 | contig 11514 bp, 11 predicted proteins | sample 3174681 | NCBI WGS metagenome assembly SXGS01 (sample SAMN11356861, study PRJNA531348) | freshwater metagenome | isolation source: freshwater sample F1-80 | place: China: Fuxian Lake, Yuxi | collected 2017-12-25 | reverse complement strand
GCTGGGGCCTCATGACAGCATGACATTATTCCTTTGTGACTCATTCGTCACAGACCGGGAGGGTATGCTTCTCATTCGTGCCTCGCCATAATGTCATGATTCCGCCAGCAAAGCCCGAATTTATTTTTGCACGGACCCTTAGAACTGAAAATAAATGAACGATCCCGCGGTTGAGGAGCAGAAACACAGATAAAGGATCATGGATGCCGCCAACACGACGCGGGCCACTGGCTGGGCGAGCCAGGGACGCAGCCGGGATTCGTACAGGAACTGATACGACCACACCAAAGCCACCAGGAGAAGCATGAGAGCGGGAACCCCGGGATCAACCCAAGAGCCGGACACGATGCGCCGCACAATGAAAATCGCCTCCGTCAAGCTCTCGGCTCGGAAGAAAATCCAGGCGAAGCAGACAAACACGAACACGCCAATCTGTTTTGCCACTTTGGGGACTCGCTCGCGATAGAATGCCGACCGCTCCAACTCGCGGGTCACCATCACTCCAAAAGCGTGCAGCAAGCCCCACACCACGAAACTCCATGCCGCGCCGTGCCAGACTCCCGAAATAAGAAATGTGATGAACAAATTCCTGTAAGTCTTGAAAGCGCCATGCCGATTTCCGCCCAGCGGCACATAAACGTAATCGCGAAACCAACTCGAAAGGCTCATGTGCCACCTCGACCAAAACTCCCCCAACCCTGTCGCGAGATAGGGGTTGTTGAAGTTCAGGATCAGATGAAATCCCATCATCCGAGCGAGCCCCCGCGCCATGTCGGTGTAACCGCTGAAATCGAAGAATATCTGCCACGCAAACGCGAATGTCGCGGCCGCGAGCGCGCTGGCGGATTGGGTCGTCGGATTGTCGTAGACTCGTTCGACGTAAAATGACAGGTAGTTGGCCAGAGCCAGCTTTTTGAATAATCCCGCCAAAAAGAGCGAGCCGCCATCCGTGAGATTCGACCATTTAAACTCCGGAAAACGCTCAAACTGAGGCAGCAGATTCTTTGCTCTTTCGATGGGCCCAGCCATCAACTGGGGAAAGAAGCAGACGAACGTTGCGAACCGGAGAAAATGGCGCTCCCGATGCACTTTTCCAAAGTAGAAATCGATTGTGTAGCTCAGGGATTGAAATGTGAAAAAAGAGATCCCCACCGGCAAAAGATAAGCCGCACCGAAAGGCATCAGGCTGGCTGGATCCGCCAATTTCACGGCAATGCCAGCCCAAGCCAGCACTTCATTGATATTCTCGATCACGAAGCGGGCGTACTTAAAGAACAGAAGGAGCGCCAAGTTATTGAACAGACTAATAAAGAGCCAAGTCTTGCGGCTGCTGAGAAGCGAGCCCACCGCCATCAGCAGAAATATGAGTCCCATGAGAGAAGACAGTGGCCGAAGGGTCGCGGGTCCCGTCAGCACGAGAACCCCGGCAACGGCCACGGAAGCGAGTGACCCCAGAAAGGCCGCCTTCAGCACCCAGTCGCCAAACCGAAGCCGTGAGAGCCTGGCCTTGATGTCCACCCTCGCCCCTTCACGGGGGCAGTGATCCATCAGCGCCACCAGGAAATAGTCCAGCGCCGTGGAATAAACGACCAAGAGCAGATAGTAAGGATTCCACCAGCCGTAAAAAAAATAGGAAGCCAGGAGCAGCCAGGGGATCCAGAATCTGGTTCTCCCAAGCGCGAAAAACACCGGGAGGACGACGAGCAAGAAGACCAGGAATGGCCAGGTGTGAAATAGCATGGATAACGCAGCAACCGCGAATCGGCCCAGCGCGGAACAACTCTGCCGGGATTACTTCACGCCCCTTTCCAATTGAGCGAGGGCTTCTGGCGAAACGCGCCGAACGGCGCGAAATCCGCAGTAATCCGTATAGAAACAGGCGTCCGTATCGCCCGTGTGCTGGCCCTGGCGAAAGGTGGCGCGGCACATCTCCGCGCTTGATTTCCAGGACCCTCCGCGAGTGACCCGCTGAACATCCTTCCCTGGGCTCTTGGGGCCTGTCGGATCCACTGACGGACTCACCCCGTAGAACGTCGGGCTATAGACGTCCTCGCACCACTCGGAAACATTTCCATACAGGTCATGGAGCCCCCAAGCATTAGGTCGCTTCAGGCCCACGGCATGGGTCTTCTGATCTCCATTGGCATCGAACCAGGCATATTGCTTGAGCTTTTCCGGCTGCCCAAAATCATACCGGGATCCGCTGCCCGCGCGGCAGGCGTATTCCCATTCCGCTTCCGTGGGAAGCCGATAACCGTCCGCGGTGAAATCGCAATCCCAGTCCGGCGTTTTTTCATTGTAACAGGGCTTCAGCCCCTCAAGCAGAGAACGTTCGTTGCAATACTGCTTGGCGTCGCGCCAGCGAACACGCTCCACGGGCCGCCCGGGCAGCCCATTCCAACGCGAGGGATTGGGCAATTGAACTTGGGCCAGCAGTTCTTGAGTGACTTCATAAGTATCCATGAGGAATGCGCTGACTCGGACAAGATGAGCCGGGCCTTCATCGGAATTCCCCTGGTTGTCGCCCATGGTAAATTCACCGCCGGGAATCCACACCATCTTGACCCCTGATTTGGTCGTAATCTCAAAGGGCTGCTCCCCCGCGTTCGACCCGGTGCGAGATCCTAATTCGGATTGGGACTTCGAGTCAGATCCGGCGCCGGGATTCGGTTTGCCGCAGCCAGCGCTCGCCACTGCCAGAATGCCCGCCGCCATGCACCAACCCAGCCGAGCGCCGTTCATGCGCTTCATCGTTTTGAACTCCCTTTCGATGAAGGCTTGAACCAAGCAGATTCCTTGTTGCTAAAACCGTCGGTCGTGACTTTTGAATAATCCGCCAAAGTAGCCTTGTTCAAATCCAGAACGCCGGACCGCTCAGCGGAAACCGCCAATATATCCCAGCCCCCGGCGTAGACCCCCACGATCTCGCAGGCGGATTGGAATGTTCCTGGTTTGCTCAAGTCCCCTTTCCCGACGGGACCTCGACTCAGGCTCAGGAATCGGCTGTCGGGGGACCAATCCACGTGATAGATATGATTGGTCGCGTCGAGCACGCGTACACGCGGGGCGCCGACCGAGGGAGTCTCCGCTTCCAGATCGATGGGGGCGGTGGTGAGCTCGTGATCACTGGGACCCCAAGCCAGTTGTTTGCCGTCAGGGCTGAAGCAGGGCCGGCACCCAGGGATCTTGAGATTAATGATCCGGTCCCCCCGAGCTTCGATCAGCAATATAGCGTGATCCACTCCCATCCCCGCATGCACCGTCGCCACTATCCACTTGCCGTTAGGGGCGTAAGACGGGTTGTAAAGATGGTGCAATTTCCCGGCATTGGGATGGGGTTCGATATGGCCATCCTCAACCCTGCAAAAACTCATCCCTTTGGTGTAATAGTCGATCACGTTGAACTTGGGATATTCCTGGGGCAAAAAGCCGATCACTTTGCTGTCAGGAGCCCAAAACGGCTCGCGGGCGTGATCCGCCAACTTCCGACGGTTGGCGCCGTCCAAGTCCATCACCCAAAGACTGCGAATCGTCTCCCGCCCTTCGCCCTCGTCGACATTGAAACAAATCTTCGTTCCATCTGGAGAAACCTGCGGATAATGCTCATGCTCCTTGGAACGAGTCAGATTGACTGGATTGGTTCCATCCGGATTCGCGATGAAAATATCCCAGTTGTCCTTTTGATAACTTTCGTAAGCGATTTTAAACGGCGAATCCTTGAGTCGATCTCGAAAAACAGCCCGATCGGACCCTAACAAATCTTTGGATGGAAACAGCACCCCCATCCACAACAGAAATGCAGGATAAGCACGAAACCAAGGCCGGCGCCGTTTCAAAGAGAATTTCATGGGGTCGAGATTAGATTTCCAGGAAACCCCCAGCAAGCCCGAAGGTGATTCAAGCCAAAACCCATCGGTGAAATGGCCCGTCGATCTCAAAAAACGCCGGCTTTTCCCGTTACCGCGCGGCGAAAGAATGACAATCCCGAAGCGGCGCGCTCCGCAGAATTTGTTTGAACGCCCGCGCGCCGGAGTCAATCAATAGAGTCATGCTTCTTTTGATGATTCTCAAAAAAGGTTTGGAATATCCGCCAACGGGGTCCAAATCACGACGACGATCAACAACGAAGCCAAGCATTTCGTGAAAACTGACAGGAACTCCTCTGGATCGACGCGCCTGGCCTGGGCCATCACGCTCGGTTACGCGATTCTTTACGGGGGCATCGTCTTCGTCGTCTCCCAATATTGGCTGATGCTTCCGATTTGGCTGCGCACCATCGCCGCGCTTGGATTGATCTTCGTGGCGGGAGTGGGGTTGATCCGAATCAAGGGAATCTACGGAAGACGGAAGACCGCCGAGACAAAGGACAACAACGCCAAAGCGGAGTAAGGGCCGGGGTCACTTTTTTTCCTTGCCGGCCTGGATCAGCACCAGCGCATTCCCCATCCCCCGTTCTTGACCCTCCGAAGGATTGTTCATCACGTGGCCGTAGACCCAGAAAGTTGCGGAGCCGCCTCCATCCAGCCCCATGGCCTCCTCACAACCCAATTTAACCAAGTATTGGGAGAGCTCCGAAAACGTCATGCCCACCGATAATTGCAATTGACGGCCATCCACTTCCACGAAGTAAATGAAGTCCCGATTCCATCCCAAGGCGGAGCGAGGATGCCGCACGTTCGCTTCGTTCAACGGAACCACTTTGCCGTTTCGAACTAAAGCGGGGCCGCCGCCAATGGCAGTTTTCACTCCAGTTAAGGAGGGAGTGGTCGCCGTGGAAAGGCTCAACTTGGAGCCAATTTCAACGGGAGGAAGCTTCGCCGCCAAATCTGCCGCCAAAGAAAGGACCATGGTCTCGGGTGTGATGGGGCTGTCCCCTCTCTTCGTGACCGTTCGCACACGCGCGGAAAAATTCTCACCGGGCGCCAAGGGAAGCCAGGACGAGCCGCCATCGCGCTCGAGAATCAGCTCGAGTCCGCCGCTTGTGTGAGTCGATCTTCCCACCACCGAAGTGTAAAGCACCGCCTGCTCTTTGTTGCGAGCTTCGTTCAATCCAAATCGAGTCTTGTTGCCTGACGGCCAGAGGACCTCGAATTGAGAGGTGACAGTGCCCATGCGCGGGCTGCCGTTGGTATCCATCCAGAAACAGGTCCAATCCCGAGGACCACTGACGAGCTCACCCCGCATGATTTGGATTCCTTTCGGATCTCCTTTGTAAACGGAACGGTCGTTGTAGTAATCGCCGTTAATAGCCGCCACGGGGCGTCCTAAGTTGGATGGCATACGCGCCAACTGTTCGCTCAGCGTGCTCAGTCCAAATTGCGCTCCGCGAGCCAGGGTGGTATGAAGTTCGAACCTTGGATCTCCTCGGTTGACCTTGACGGTGTGAATCGACCAGGGACCCGAGGCAATCTCATCACGCTGATAGGCAAAACCGTGTGGCAAACGTGTGTTCGCCGCATCCGCCGCGAACATGCATGAAGGGCATCCACCGCCGAGCAGGCAAGCAAACCCGAACGCGATGGGCCACCAAGTCAGCCTCCTGCTTGGAGTCAGAGTTTGCATCGTTCCATGTTTCATAAACTGTCGAGCAACTTGAACCCGCCTGAAGATCGGGACGGCGGTTTCCGGGTTTCAAAATCCCACCACGTCATTCAAGCCAGCGGCGGCTGTCGGCCAACGCGAGTGTCACGAAATCCAGGCAACCGAGCCACCCAAACTCCCCCCGCCACGCTTCGCCCACCCAAAAAACGCCGGGCTCTCTATCCCGTCCGATCGTCACGCCTTGTTCTAAAACCAAGGCAACAGATACTCACAACCATTCAAAAACTCAATCGCGGCTTGCGTGAAGGGGTTGATTCCGCGCCCCCTTTGCCATGAACCGAGAAATCGAACCCTTTGATCGACTTGGCCGCCAACGTTCCCAGTGCCTTCTGCAAAGCATAAATGTTTCCATTGGGATTTGTGTGAACCCTGTTGGACAGGAGGATGCAAAAACTCTGGGAAAAGGGATCAATCCAAATGCTCGCCCCGGTAAAGCCTGTGTGCCCATACGAACCAATCGGAAACAGTTCTCCGCGCGGCCTGCTGAAATCGGTGTCGATATCCCACCCCAAGCCTCGCCGCTCCGGGATCGCCGAGGAAGTCTGATCACGCACCATCATTTCCACGCTGTCGGCTCGCAGAAGGCGAAAGCCATCGAGCTCCCCTTTTCGGAGCATCATGCGCGCGAACCGCGCCAGATCAGCCGCGGTGGTGAAAACTCCCGCATGGCCGGATGCACGATTCATCGCGCGCGCCTTGGGATCATGAACCAGGCCGCGGTGGGCGATGCGCCCCGAGCGGTCCGTGGGAGCGATTCGCGAAAAATCGGCCGGCGCCGGCGCAAAGAAAGTGTCACGCATACCCAACGGCGCGAATATCTCCTTTCTGGCAAATACATCCAACGAAACTCCCGAGACCCGCTGAACCACTTCTGCCAGCAAAATGTAATTCAAGTCGCTGTAAAGATGAACCGCCCCCGGTGGAGAGGATGGCGCCTCGGCGCAAAGCTCGTTGATCATCGCCTCGCGGTTTGACCAATCGGGAGTCCGGCCCAAAGAACGACCGAGTCCGGAAGTATGTGTCAGAAGATGGCGCAATGTGATTGAATCCTTCCCACCCGCTTTGAACTCAGGAAGAAATCTTGACACGGGATCGTCCACCTTCAGTTTGCCGCGCTCTTGCAGCATCATGATGGAAGGCGCCGTCGCCATCACTTTCGTCAACGAAGCCACATCAAAAAGTGTGTCAACGGTCATTCGTTCTTTCGTGGGGGACACGGCCCGAAATCCATGCGCCCGATGATGGATCGCGCCTTTGGATTCCACCCACAACACTCCCCCAGGGATCTTTCGATCCTCGATCGCCCGCCGAATCTCCAAATCCATTCTCGCCAAGACACTGGAGTCCAGCCTGTCTTCGGCCCAAAGGCCAACCGGCAGGAACAGTGCCACGAGAACCGCGTGGCTAAGGGTCCGGCGGAAAAACACGACCTGCGAGGCGCCATTGAGGCACGCCGCCAAAAGGCTCCTCGTGTCATGAGAGCTTTTGTCCATCACAATCCGTGGCGCCAGTCCATTCATTTCGCAAGTCGATAGAATTGGGCGGATGACCGCGATTGAAGGAAGATCGAATTAGCTTCCGAGCCCTGGACGCTCCTCCATGGGCCCATCGGAGTGATCGCGGACTGCAGCATGAACCCGGATCCTTTCCAACTCAATTGGACGCCCCCGCTCGCGATGTTGATTTCCAGTTTAGTGCCTCCCTCCTCGGGTTCGCGAAGGCTCAATCCCATCCCAAACGTCATGTCGGCGCTTCTGAGATGATAGTTATGAACTTCGACAGCCAGGCAATTTTCCCCGACAACGGCGCTGGTCAATGAGGCGAGGGGCACTGTGAATTGATCCAAACAAGTCGCGTCGCCATCGCAGCCAAATCCCGTTGCCAACGTGGCGTTGCTTGAAACGGCGGGCATCCGCAGCCGATACACCTCCACTCCGTTCAGATAAAAAACGGCGCCGTCATCGACGTATGCCGTGAAGTGAAGCGAGGCGCCGGGAACGATCCTCGGCAGGGAAAAGCGTGTTCGAAAGGAGTAGGTGACGAACGGATACCCATTGTTGGCGGGGCTCGCCTCGAGCCGGGTGGCTTTCGGTTGGACCTGGGCGTTCGGCCCGCTCGCGCGAAGGTCCACCCATAGCAGGGCCGGTGCCGGCCCCTCCCACGCCGAGTCATCATAATCGAGCTCAGTCCAAGGCACGCCATCGAGATCCTCGGTGGTGTGCCTCCACGCATGACCGATGTCGAACAACTGATTGGTCGTGACGTGATTTTCCGTTGAGAAACGAAACATGGGAGAAGTGAATGTCTCGTCGCCGGCAACTGAAACCACCCTGTAATAGTAGCGGGTGCCGGGTGAGAGCTCATCCAGGATGACGTGATGTTGCGTCGAGAGGCCTGCTTGTGGCATCGTCCTCGATCCAAGCGCGCTCGTGGTCCCGTAATGTAACTCGCCGGTCGCGGGGCTCGTAGTCGTCCAACTGACGCTCGCGGTCGTGTCATCAGGACGGGCGGCAACGTCGTTGATGAAACCCTTGAGCGGTTTCGCATAGATACCCAGATGACTGCCCACCGTGCGTTCCCGTCCGGAATCGGCGACGGCGCTGGAACGGTTTAATCGGACCGGTTCCCCAAGCGAATTCTGCATCACAAGGGTCGTGGACCCGCCTCCGTCCATGTTGATGCCATCATAAGCCCCGAGCAGCAGGAGCCATCCGGCAGATTCGTAATCGGAGGCCCCAATACTGTATCCAGGTTGGCGACCGTCAATGGCTATCAGATACAAAAACCGTTTGTCCTCAGAAACGCCAAATACAGTTCGCGGATTCGAGTCGAACCTGCCAGACCGGGGAGCGATATTGATCCCACTCCGGACCAGAACAGCATCTCCGGCCACGGCCGTATGAACGCCTTCAACGCTCGTGGCTGGCCAGTTCCTTGGAATCACAGTGGGTTGGTTGCTTCTGTCAAAAATGATGGCCGCGGCATGCGCCAAGCTTTCCTGCGCCGAAACCACTATTCCTTCACTGACGGAAAGGCCGTACACATCCATCGGATATCCAGGAGGCAAGTAATAAGCGCCCGTGTCGAAAAAGTTCGCGTTGATCGCGGCTTGCAACCGATTGGTTCTCAGAAAATCACTCACTGTGAGCGCGCCCACCTCTCTCACGCTGGAAATGTAATTGGCATTTCGCGGAGTCGTTAGCAAACGAATGTCAGGATCCTTCAGGTCGACTCGAAGAGCGTGCACGACGTGGCGGTTGGGGAATTCCGTGCTCGCGGAAAGGTTCGTGCTCACCGAGTGGTCCACTCCCTGAAAAATTGGGATCCACGGGCCCACGGCAGGCGCCGAGAGAATGACAGTGCCCGGCTGGAGAAAAGAACCTAAAATGACGCAGAACAGCAAAGAGACATGACGGCGCCTGGACATAGAATTCAGGAACACTGGATCGGCGAATGAGTTGCGTAGGTTCTGCCTGTTCATGGATTCGATTCGACCTTAGCGTCCGCTGTATTGATAATCGTAGCCTGTGATGGGATCTCGCAGATAAGCCGCCGTATGGCCGTCATAAAACATCTTCGTCAAAGCGACGCGGCCATCCACAAATGCCACCACGCTTTGGGCGTCCTTATAAAAAGGAGTGTTGGAATTGCGAGTTCGGCTGCGATGCCAGGACAATGGGGCGTGGGCCGACCACTCCATCACGAGGAGGGTTTTCGCTGGTTGCGCTATGGAGGCTCGCTTCCAACCGGCGATGTTCGGCGCGCCCAACAAAGTAACGCCGTTAAAAACATAGCTGGCGAAGTCGAAACGCGCGGTCGCCCAAAAAGGCTGAGGGTCCGTGTAGCCGCGATCCAATGGGCAAGCGAACACCCGGTCATTCGTCGAGGAGGCTCCGCTCAGTCCCATGTATCCCTTTACTTCCTCTTTGTACCACCACCAGGACTCTCCCAAGGGCGACAGCGTGGCTCCAGGCAAGATGTCCTGGTGATCCGCGGCATACCGGTGGATTGCCGATCCGATCCGACTCAGGTTTTCCTGGCACAACAACAGCCGACTCTTGCTTCTGAACAAATGCACCGGGATCGACACGGTGGCCCCCACCATCGAGATCATCGCCAACACGACCAGCAGATCCGTTCTTGAAAAGGCTGTGCGATCCACCTGTTTGAAGGGGACCAAGCCAGTTTGCCAGAACTTCATTCGAGGCCTCCTTCCGGCTTGGAGGGAGACAAGTGCTTGCCGACGGGCAACGACGAACCTCGCCGCAGAATGGAAAACCGTTGCTCGAATGAATCCGGGGCACTCGCGGCGGAAGGGATGCTCGCGTCACGGCTATTTCGATTGACCACGGCAGCATGCAGCAAACCCGCTTCGAACAGTTGGCGAAGATCGATTGTTCCTTCCACGTTTCCGGTGTAAAAAGCAACAATGCTCGGCTTGATGGCGCCCAGTTGACGGCGTTGCGCTTCACTCAAAATGGGAGGGCCCAGCAAGGACACGATCACATCTCCCGCCGCTGCCCGGCGAATCACTTCAAAAAAATCGCCCGGAGGCACTTCCATCGGTTTCAGCGGATTCAACTGAATCGGCCTCAAAATGGCCTCTGGCGATTTGGATCGCCGAAGCTCCTTCCGAAACCCTTTGATCACGAGGTCGGTGGCGGGATGCGGAAAAGCGTCGGTGTCACGGCAGATCAATACGGTCCGCCCTCCAGATCCCAGCATACCCAAGGCCTCCCGCGCCAGATTTCTGCCGATCGCAGATTGGAGGCTCTTCTCAGGACGCGGAGGCAGGGGAAAGAAGGAAAGCCCCAACGCTCCGACCGAAACAGCGATCGCGGCGATCGCGAGGATCTCAGTGGCGCTTCGTGAAAGCATGTCGCATGGTGATAGCCTTGAATGCTTTGAAGCCCATTGCGCCAGAGGAAACGAACGATTGGGGCAACGGGCTCCCTGAAGAGACGTTTCAGAACACGCCCCGGGGCTTGGAAAAGATCACGTTGGTGATGCCGGAAGCAAGGTCCGAACTGATCTGAGCTCGCAGAGCCGGGGTTTTTGTGTGATGGACGCTGCCGTCCCCAAGAAGCAACTGGCCCTGGCGACTGTGTTGGTTCTTGTCCCAAGCCGCGTCAATCGAAGATCCCAAAAACGTGCTCCAACCTGGATCCAGCCCTCCGCTCCCTCCCGTCACGTTACTGTCGCCTAGGAGAATGGATTGAGGGCGGTCCTCGGTGGAGGAGACGCCAATGAAATACCCAATGTTCGCATCGCCAGAAAGCATGTTCCATTGAGGCGCTGGTTTCCTGGTTCTATCCGCGGGACAAGACAGGATGGCGGGCGTGCCCAATTCATTGGAACAAACCAAAAAATGATCTGTCCAGTCTGGAGTGTCCACCGATCCACCGTTGGTGACGGCCAGGTTCCAGGGGTACTTGTCGCCATTATCGTGCGCCCACATGCGAAGACCAAGCCCCAATTGCTTCAGGTGGTTGACGCAAGCTATTCGCTTGGCTTTCGCCTTGGCCGATGCCAGGGCCGGCAACAGGAGTCCCGCTAAAATGCCGATGATGGCAATCACCACCAAAAGTTCGATGAGCGTAAACCCGTGGCGGCGGCAGCTCCGGCCAGGCCCCAAGATCTCTCCAAATCTTGTCAGCAAGTACTTCATAGGATTTCTAAAGCCAACTATTTTAGCATTTTCCATACCGCGTTCGCCTCGTCCCGCACAGCCCGATCATCACTCAGTCCAAGATTATATTCCCACCAGAACCATTCATGCCTATCCGGTTCATTGCCAAACAGCCTGAGCAATGCTAGATTGCAGGCATGGACCCCCGCGGCTTCCCGACGACTCTTCCCGAGTTCCAGCGCGTCTTCCCCGACGACGGCTCGTGCGCGAAATACCTTGAGAAT
>SXGS01691939.1_pt1 | contig 11516 bp, 14 predicted proteins | sample 3174681 | NCBI WGS metagenome assembly SXGS01 (sample SAMN11356861, study PRJNA531348) | freshwater metagenome | isolation source: freshwater sample F1-80 | place: China: Fuxian Lake, Yuxi | collected 2017-12-25 | reverse complement strand
TCTGCTGCAACAAAACGGCGATAAAAGCGTAGTATTCCGGCTATTCTCTGGACAGAGTTGTGAGCAGGCAGTGATGCCTGCAATCAGCCCAGTCCCCAACCCTGAAACCCGCCCCTGAGTTCTGCTCTCGGCGGGTTTTTGCATTTCTGGATCCCTTGATGCCATCCCTGCAAATCGACTATCGGCCGATTGAATCCCTGACGCCCTACGGGCGCAATGCGCGCACCCACAGCGTAGAGCAGGTCGCACAGATCGCCGCAAGCATTCGGGAGTTTGGTTTCAACAATCCGGTGCTGGTCGACGGACAGCGTGGCGTCATCGCCGGTCACGGCAGAATTCTTGCGGCACGCAAGCTCGACATGGCACAGCTGCCCGTCATCGAACTGGCACATCTCACCGAGACGCAAAAGCGTGCCTTCATCCTGACGGAGAACAAGCTCACCGAGCGCGCCGGTTGGGACAATGAACTGCTGTCGCTGGAGTTGGCCGATCTTCAGGAGGCCGGCTTTGATCTCGAACTGACCGGCTTTGATGATGGCGAAATTCAGGCACTGCTGGCCGGGGAATCTGACGAAGGCATCGATTCCCCTGACGCTGCCGATGAGGAACTTCCCGCACCGCCAGTCACGCCGGTCAGCAAGACGGGCGACATCTGGTACCTCGGCGAACATCGCCTGATCTGTGGTGATGCCGCTGACTCGACCGTTATTGCGGCGTTGATGGAAAAAGAGCGTGCAGCGTTGTGCTTCACCTCGCCGCCCTATGGCAGTCAGCGTGACTACACCAACGCCATCGTCGACTGGGATGGATTGATGCGCGGCGTGTTTGCCACGCTGCCGATGGCAGACGATGGCCAGGTGCTGGTCAACTTGGGCCTGATCCACAAAGACAACGAATTCATCCCCTACTGGGATGGCTGGCTCGGTTGGATGCGCGCCACCGGCTGGCGGCGCTTTGGCTGGTACGTCTGGGATCAGGGCCCGGGATTGCCCGGCGACTGGAACGGACGCTTGGCACCGGCCTTTGAATTCGTCTTCCACTTTAATCGCCAAACGCGCCAGCCCAACAAGATCGTGCCCTGCATCTACGCCGGTCGTGACACCCATTTGCGTGGCGACGGCACCAGCGCTGGCGGGATGCGCAACAAGGACGGCAGCAAGACAGCCTGGAACCATGTGGGCACCGTCACCCAGGACACCAAGATCCCCGATGGCGTGATCCGCATCATGCGCCACAAGGGGAAGATCGGTCAGGACATCGATCACCCGGCCGTGTTTCCGGTGGCGCTGCCCGAATTCGTGATCGAGTCCTACACCGATCGTGGCGAAATCGTGTTCGAGCCCTTTGGCGGTAGCGGCACCACGCTGCTGGCGGCGCAACGCACTGGCCGTAGCTGCCGGGCGGTGGAGATCGCACCCGAATATGTGGATGTGGCAGTGAAACGCTTCCAACAAAACTTCCCCGCCATTGCGATCACCCTGGGCGGAAACGGAAAAGACGCAGGCCAGAGCTTTGCTGCATTGGCAACCAAACGACTGAAAAAATGATGACTGAACTGAAATACGAGCAGTGGCCCACCGACCGGCTCATCGAATACGCGCGCAACCCGCGCAAGAACGATCACGCCGTCGATCAGATGGCGGCGGTCATCCAGGAATTTGGATTTCGGATTCCATGTATCGCCCAGTCCGATGGGCGTTTGGTCGATGGCCACCTGCGCTTGAAGGCCGCACGCAAGCTCGGGCTGGAAACCGTTCCGGTGCTGTTGGCCGATGACCTGAGTCCGGCGCAGATCAAAGCGTTTCGCCTGCTGGCCAATCGTTCGGCAACGTGGGCGGAGTGGGATGACGAACTGCTGGGCCTGGAACTGGCCGAATTGCAAGAGGCAGGATTTGATCTTGCTCTCACTGGTTTCAGCGAAGACGAGTGGGACGCGTTAATTGCCGGAGATGACGGTGGCGAAGGGCTGACTGACGATGACGCCGTGCCCGAGGTGGCTGAAACGGCCATCTCCAAACCCGGCGATGTGTGGCTGCTGGGCGAGCACAAGCTGCTGTGTGGCGATGCCACCAAGGCAGAGGACTACAAGCTGCTGCTGGGCGATGAACTTGCGGACATGACCGTCACTGACCCGCCCTACGGTGTGAACTACGCCAATAGCGCGAAGGACAAACTGCGTGGGACCAACCGCCCGATATTGAACGACAACCTTGGTTCAGAATTCGCGCCGTTCCTGCTGGCCACCTGTCAGAACATTCTGGCGGTCACCAAGGGCGCGGTCTATATCGCGATGAGTTCATCGGAGCTCGACACCCTGCAGGCAGCGTTCCGGGCGGCTGGTGGCAAGTGGTCAACCTTCGTGATCTGGGCCAAAAACACCTTCACCATGGGCCGCGCCGATTACCAGCGCCAGTACGAGCCGATTCTCTACGGCTGGAAAGATGGTGCCCAGCACTACTGGTGCGGTGCGCGCGACCAGGGTGACGTGTGGCAGATCAAGAAGCCGCACAAGAACGATCTGCATCCGACCATGAAGCCCGTGGAGCTGATGGAACGTGCGGTGAGGAACAGCAGCAAAACACGCGATATCGTGCTCGACCCCTTCGGTGGTTCCGGCACCACCTTGATCGCCTGTGAGAAATCAGGCCGGCGTGCGCGGTTGATGGAACTCGATCCGAAGTACGTCGATGTGATTATTCGCAGATTCCAGGATTTCAGTGGCAAGCAGGCCACGCGCCAATGTGACGGGGTGGAATTCAACGCGTTATGCCTGGAGGCAGGGTCTGTTGTGTCGGGCTAAAGCTACTCGCAAAAATGATCGAGGAAACGCTTGGCTTCCCTGTCGATCAGCGCGTGAATGGGGTCATCGCAACCAGAAACGAGACCCCCCCGAAATGAATGACAACAACATCGAAACTGCCAAGCAGCTGGTGGCAGGTCTGCGCAGCCAGTCCAAGGAGCAGGTCTTTAAACAATGGAGCCAAACCTGCCTACCCCGCGTGAACAACGCCAAGTTGGGCGAGCAGCGCAAGACCTGGATGATTTACGACATCGTGCGCGCGAAGTTTGGCGAAAGCGCGGCAGACCAGGCTGCTTGATTGGCCATGTTGTCCAGAAAGATGCGATTTCAGCTTGGCTTCGAGGGCCAACAGCGCGTGAATGGGGTTGTCACCACCAACACCGAGAAAGCCACCCCATGAAAACTGAACACGAAATTGTCGCCGAGATGACCCGCAAGAATGCACGCGAGTCTCTGATGAATGCGCGTAACACCCTGGAGCGTGCCCTGCAGGAAATGGACCGCTACATCGCCCAGTTTGACGATGCCGCCAACGACTGGGATCGCGCCAAGGTGCTCAACTGGTCGATCAACCACCTGGTGTGCAACATCCAGCCCAACTTGCGCATCGACCTCTTGGCCGATAGCCAGAGCGAACTCAGCAAACGGGACTGAAGCACGGACTGGGCATGACGCTTAGTTCATCGCGGCTCGGCGAATGTCGGTGAGCTTGCCGATGACATCGGTGTCGAACGCAAAGCCATCGAGGTGGCTCAGGCCTTCACGTTCCATGATCCGCCAGCGTGCGGCATCGCTCGTTGCGCGGCGGATTTCGTCGGTGAGGTGCGCGAGGTAGAGATTCTCGTCATCGGTGAGGCGGCGTGGTTGATCACGCAGGGATTGGAGGATGGAGATGAGTGTCATGCTCGTCCCCATCAACCTATCCTGCCAATGTACCTAACATAGTCGGCTCCAGACGGGTCGACGTACAAATAGGGTCGCCCGGGTGAATGAATCTCGACGCACAGGCGTCCCTGTCCGAGGTAGCCGCCCTTGCCCTTGAGCCAGTCTCTGGAGGCCAGCAGGTTGCAGGTGAAACCGTCGTACTCATCGTGCGTCATTTCACGCGTCTCGGTGACGTAGACGATGTAGTCGCCCGTGGCGATCATGTCCCGCAAGCTCTCGGGCTTGCGCGCAAAGGGCAGGCGCAGGCTCAGTTCTTCAACCTCAATCTCCTGGCCGTCAAAGTTGATGGTCAGTGGTTTGCGTTCGATGGTGATGGTCATTGTTTTCATGGTGTGTCCTGGTTATGCGATGCGGTAGATGCGCTCGGTACCGGCGTCCTTGGTGGACGTGATGTCGAGGCCGAGCTTCTTTTTGAATGCGCCGGCAAACGTGCCGCGTACGGTGTGCGATTGCCACCCGGTCAAGGTGCAACTTTGCACGATGGTCGCCCCCTCGGGGCGGCGCAACATCGCGATCACTTGCGCCTGCTTGCTGTTGTCGCGGGTGCGCGGCTTGGGTGCTTCCGGTTGCGCTGCTTCGGCGTTGGTGATTACCGCATCCAGTGCGGCCAGGGTGATCGGCCCACGTGTTGGCACGGGTCGTGGTATGCCGAGTGCGTCGTAGCCTTCGGCGGCAACCATCCAGTCGTTGCCATCCGGCGTGATGAGGGCGCGGTTAAAGAGGCTATCGATCACCTTCTTGCGCGCGCCACCTTTGATGTTGTCGGGGAACCAGTTGAGTTTGCCGTCGCTGTGGTTGATGGCGTGCGCGAGGATGGCGTGTTGCGGGGCACTGAGTTGCGTGGTCATTGTTGATCTCCGGTTTGTGATTGGTTGGTGCAGGCGGCTTTCATTCCGGCATCGAACGCGGCCTGCAGCGCGCTCTTGACGGCCCACACGCTCACCTCGTGGAAATCGAGGCGGTCGCTGTGGCGGGTTTCCAGGGTGTCAATGAACATGTGATCCAGCGCGATTCTCTGGAACAGTTGCTCGAGGGTCGTGGCGTCCATCGTCGTGCTCCTCAGACCTTGTGGATTTGTTTGGCGCGGTCAAACCCGACCCAGATGCCCTTGTCGTCGAGGCCTCGCGATGCGAGTTCCTCGCGGGCGAGGCGGTTGAGGTCTAGCTCTCCTCGTGCGACGGCGGCGAGGACTTTGTTCAGCGCGATCTGGATGAACCCGACCTCGTCGACCGTGAATTCGTTGCTGGTGTAGGACATGGTTTGTTTTCCTTGGGGTTGTTGCTGGTGTTCGTATGAACGCTCTGATTCGAGATGAAGCCAAGTCCTGAATCTGCAAGGACTGCAAATAGATGGAACATTTTTTAAGCTGTCGACTTCATGCCACAGTCAGCACCAACCCCTTGCAGATACCCCGGTTGTGGTGCTGTGTTGGCCAAGCCTGGCTACTGCGACAAACACCGTGTTGCGGTGCATCGTGATTACGGTCGTGCGCGGCGCGGGTTTGATACCGAGGTCGGCTTCTACCAATCAGCAAATTGGCGCGCGGTGCGTGCGGCGTTTCTGCGTGAGCACCCGGTGTGTGCGCGCTGTGCGGCCCTTGGGCGCATCAATGCTGCCGTGGTGGCAGACCACGTCCAACCGTTGAAGGACGGCGGCCTACGCTTTGACGTGGCCAACCTGCAGGCGTTGTGCGTGTCCTGCCATAACCGCAAGACCGCGCGCGAGACCGCAGTTCGACGTTGACACCCCCTAGGGGGGATGAATCTCTACAACCGGCGTCCGCAGATGCGTGCGCCTGCACAGATTTTTTCGCGTGCAAATTGAAAATATTTTTTGTGCGAAATGCCACCATGAAAGCCAGAAATTTCCCATGACAAAACACAAGAACAGCAATACCCATGGCCGGACGTAAACCGCTGCCCCTGGCGGTGAAGAAGATCAAAGGGACGTTGCAGAAATGCCGGGTGAACGGCAACGAGCCGAGGCCGGCAGGAACCCTGGGCGTGCCGCCGGAGTACATGTCGGACATCGCCAAGGAGGCCTGGGCCTACGCGGTAGCGAACGCCCCGACGGGATTGCTCTCCTCGCTTGATGCGGCGGTGCTGGAACGCTGGGCGAACTGCGCGGGCCTGTACCGCGAGGCCCTGTCCAAAATCAACCGCGCCGGTGTGGCCGGCATGATCGTCAAAACCCCCAGCGGCATCCTGCGGCGCTCCCCGCTGATGGACGTGATCCGGGATCTCGCACTGGAGATGAAGGGCTACGAGTCGGAAATGGGTTTCACCCCGGCTTCGCGCTCGCGGGTGCAGTTGCAGCAATCAGAGCGGCACAGCGACGACCCCTGGGCCGACATCGTGGGTTAACCGGCAATGGCGGATAAAAACTACGCTGATATTGCCAGGGGTTACGCCGAGCAGATCATCGCCGGAGAAGTTCTGGCCTGCCGCTGGGTGCAACTTGCTTGCCAGCGGCAACTGAACGATCTGGCGAAGTTCAAGGGCAAGGCGAGCACCTACCGATTCAACCCGAAGCTCACCGCCAAGGACGGTCGCAGTTTTCGTCCTGCCGACAATCTGTGCGCCTTTATCGAGCGCCTGCCCCACGTCAAGGGGCCACTCGCTGGCCAGCCGATTGAACTCGAGCCCTGGCAGGTGTTAATCCTGTCCACCGCGTTCGGTTGGGTGAGTATCGATGGCAAGCGGGGTTTTCGGCGCTCCTACATCGAAGTGCCGCGCGGCAACGAAAAATCGACCCTGTCCTCGGCCGTAGGTCTGTACATGCTGGCGGCCGATGGCGAAGGCGGTGCTGAGGCCTACTCGCTGGCCACCACCCGTGATCAGGCGCGGATCGTGTTTGGCGATGCGCAGACCATGGCGCGGCGCAGCCCGGGGTTTCGCAACCGCTTTTCGGTGGAGGTCGGCGCGCACAACATCCATGTGCTCGCCACCGGTTCCAAATTCGAGGCCCTGTCCGCCGAAGGTTCGACCCTGGACGGCCTGAACATTCATTTCGGCTGCATCGATGAGCTGCACGCGCACAAGACCCGCACCGTCTACGACGTGGTGGAAACCGGTACCGGCAAGCGAGACAACTCGCTCCTGTGGGTGATCACCACCGCTGGCAGCAACCGCGCTGGCATCTGCTACGAGGTGCGTACCTTCGTCACCAAGCTGCTGGACGGTGTGTTCGAGGACGACAGCCAGTTCGGCATTGTCTACGGGTTGGATGATGAAGACTGGACGACGGAGGCGGCGCTGATCAAGGCCAACCCCAACTGGGGTATCTCGGTGCGCCCTGAAATCCTGGGACCCCTGCAGGCCAAGGCCATGCAGTTGCCCAGCGCTGTCAACAATTTCAAGACCAAGCACCTGAATGAATGGGTCAATGCCGACACCGCCTGGATGGATATGCGTTCTTGGGACGCCTGTGCTGACCAGGACCTGGACATCGAGGCATTCACGGGTCAACCCTGCTGGATAGGGCTAGACCTGGCGAGCAAGACCGACATTGCGGCGCTGGTGATGGTGTTTGCTCACCCCGAGATTGCCGACGCGTTCGCTGTGTTCGGCAAGTACTACCTGCCCGAGGACACGGTCAACGCCGCCGGCAACAGCCAGTACCCGGGCTGGATGCACAGCGGTCGGCTGACCGTGACGCCCGGCAACGTGATTGATTTCAGCTGGATTGAGGCAGATTTGAACGATCTTGCCTCGCGGTTTGCCATTCAGGCCGTGGCGTTCGATCCGTTTCAGGCCACGCAACTCTCCACCCGAATGATGAGTGAGGGCCTGCCGATGATTGAAGTGCGGCCCACGGTACTGAACTTCTCCGAGCCCATGAAAACCCTCGAAGCCCTTGTGCTACAGAAAAAACTCATCCATGACGGCGACCCGGTACTGGGCTGGATGGCCAGCAACGTGGTGGCACACCCGGATGCGAAGGACAACATCTACCCCAGGAAGGAACGACCTGAGAACAAGATCGACGGCATCGTGGCCTTGATCATGGCCATCTCACGGGCGATCAAACCGGGGGACTCGGTGGTGCTGGGTGCCGACTACGAATTGGTGCTGCTCTGATGGGAATGTTCAGTTTCATGTCGCGGTGGATGGCATCTGCCGATCGCAGCCACGGTGGCGACTTCTGGTTCGAGCCGGTCTCAACCCGTACCGCCAGCGCCATGCGGGTCTCGCCTGACAGTGCGCTGCGTTTGGCTGCTGTTTACGCCTGCGTGCGCATTTTGGCGGAAACCATGGCGGCGCTGCCGCTGGTCGTCTACCAACGTCGCGCCGACGGGACCAAGGACAAAGTCACTGACCACTGGCTTTATCGCTTGATGGCCAAACGCCCGAACCGCTACCAGAACCCGTTCGAATGGCGCGAGATGCTGCAGGGGCATCTGGTGCTGCGGGGCAACGCCTACAACCAGATCATCACCAACCCGCGCGGCGAGATAGTTGAACTGGTGCCGATTCACCCGGACCGGGTGCGGATCGAGGTGCTACGCTCGGGTGAATACCGCTACCGGGTGACGGATCGCTTTGGTGAGGAGTTGATTCTGCCGCGCGGTGAAGTCTGGCATCTGCGGGGCCTGTCATCGGACGGCTTGATGGGCATGAGCCCGATTGAATTAGCGCGGGAGAGCCTCGGGATGGCCCTGGCCGCGCAGGATTACGGTGCCCGCTTCTTTGCCAACGATGCCAAACCCACCGGCGGCTGGATTGAGTTTCCCGGATCGTTCAAGGACAGTGAAGCCAAGAAGGTGTTCCGTGAGTCCTACCAGCAGGCCCAGTCCGGTGCCAACCGCGGCAAGGTGCTGGTGTTGGAAAACGGCATGAAGTTCCACGAGGTCGGCGTCACGAACCGGGATGCCCAGTTCCTGGAATTGCGCAAGTTCCAGATCACCGACATTGCCCGATTGTTCCGGGTGCCGCCACACATGATTGCGGATCTGGACCGGGCCACCTTCTCCAACATCGAGCAACAGAGCCTGGAATTTGTCATGCACACCATGACGCCGTGGGCTGAACGCTGGGAAGCGAGCATCGAGGCTGACCTGCTTCTCGACGGCGACGATCTGGAAGTGGCGTTCGATTTCTCCAACCTGATGCGCGGGGATGCGGCGAGCCGTTCCTCCTACTACCAAAGTGGCATACAGAACGGCTGGCTGACGCGCAACGAGGCGCGCATTGCCGAAAACCTGAACCCGCTGGACGGGCTGGACGAGCCGCTGAGGCCGCTCAACATGGTGGAGGAAGGTGACGCCCAGAAGCTTGAACCGGACGGTGAGTCTGCAAGCCTTGGGCCTGCGAGACCAGACCCGGTGGACGATGCATTGAGTGCCCGGTTGCATGCGGTCGTGGCCTGCGCAGCTGACCGCTGGGCGCGCCGCATCAGTCGCTCTGGTGAGATCGATGACAAAGACATTGAATTTGTCGCTGAAGCCTTGGCCCTGCCTCTGGCCTCGGTCGAACGCTGGGCATCCGAACAAAACGGGCAGGAGTTGACCGAGGCCGACCTGCGCCAATCACTGATCCAACTGGGAGTTAATCCATGAACCATCAATTGCTGGTCGCCGAGTTTCTGGCCACACCCTGGGCGCTGATGCCCGAACGATTGAACGCCATGGCAGCGGTGCTGGGGCGCTGGTCGCAAAACGTACCGGCCAGCGATGGCGTGCTCGCAACCGTGGCGTCTGACCGTGCGGTACGCGACGCGCGCCGGCAGGCCACGGCCGCCCAGTCCGCCGGCGGCATTGCCGTGCTCCCGCTGTACGGCGTCGTGACTCAGCGCGGCAACATGGTCGAGGATGTCTCTGGCCCCGGCAGCGTCAGCACCCAGCAGTTCGCAGCAGCCCTGCGCCAGTTGTTGGCCGACGACACGGTGGGCCAGATCCTGATCGACATCGATAGTCCCGGCGGTAGTGTCTATGGCGTGGCCGAACTGGCCGACGAAATCCAGAGTGCCCGCGGGCAGAAGCCCGTGATCGCAATTGCCAACAGCCTGGCCGCGTCCGCTGCCTACTGGATCGGCTGCTCGGCCTCCGAGTTCTACGTCACTCCGGGTGGCGAGGTGGGCAGCATTGGCGTGTGGCAGGCGCACCAGGATTACAGCCAGGCCATGGAAGAGGCTGGCGTCAAAACCACCCTGATCTCGGCAGGCAAGTACAAAGTCGAAGGCAACCCTTATGCCCCGCTCGACGGGGAGGCGCAGACCTTCATGCAGTCGCGTGTGGACGACTACTACGCGGCCTTCACCAAGTCTGTCGCCCGCGGGCGAGGCGTGCCGATTGCGCAGGTGCGAGAAGGCATGGGCCAGGGTCGCGTGCTCGGAGCCGATCAAGCGCTGGCGCAAAACATGGTTGATGGTGTCGCCACCTTCGACGACGTGATCAAGAAGATGCGCCGCGCCACCAAACAAACCGCGCCGCAAGGCGCATCCCGATTGAAGCAAGCGCGGGATTCGCTCGCACTACTGTGACTCGTACCCTGTAACCCCGGGGCGGCTCCGACGAGCTGCCTCTTGTTAAAACGCGGCCCGTCGGCCGCACCCCAAGCAACCACCCCGTCCATTGGATGTGGTGGTTTTTTTACGTCCATCGTTTCTGGAGAAATTCCCAATGAGCAAGCAACTACGTGAACTGCAGTCCCGCAAAGCCGGGCTGATCAAGGACGCTCGCGTCCTTACCGATATCGCCGCCGCAGAAAACCGCGACATGACCATGGAAGAGATGGGAGCTTTCGATGCCCTGAAAACCCGCATCGATGCCGCCTCCGCCGCCATTGATCGCGAGACCGCACTGATCGCTGAAGAAGCGCAGATGGCGATGAGCGTCGCCAGCGCACCTGGCGGCATCGTTACCGTGACGGACAACCGCGCCGCTGACCCGAAGCACGGCTTCAAGACCGTGGGTGAATTCATGCAGGCGGTGTTCCAGGCAGACAAACCCGGAACCAACGTCGATGAGCGTCTCCTTCTTGGTCGTGATGGCAGTGGCCGCAACGCAGCTGCGCCGAGCAGCTATGGCAATGAGGCCGCTGGTCAGGACGGTGGATTCCTCGTGCCGCCGCAGTTCTCGCAGGAGATATTCCGGTTGTCCTTGGGCGAGGATTCGCTGCTGCCCTTGACCGACAACGTCGAGGTGAGCGGCAACAGCATGGCATTCCCCCGGGACGAGACCACCCCGTGGGGTACCAACGGCATCCGCGCCTACTGGCAGGGCGAAGCGGCCTCAGCGATTGCGACCAAACCCATCTTGGGTCTGGCCACACTGCGTCTGAAGAAACTGATGGCGCTCGTTCCCACCACGGATGAGTTGCTGGATGACGCCAATGCTTTGAGCAGCTACCTGCCAGAAAAAGTCGCCGACTCAATTCGCTGGAAAACCAACGAGTCGATCTTGTTTGGTGCTGGCAACGGCGTGCCGATCGGTGCGCTGACCGCCGGGGCCACCGTCACGGTCGCCAAAGAGACCGGACAGGCGGCGCAGACACTCTTGCCGCAGAACCTGGCCAAGATGATCTCGCGCTTACCTGCTGGCAGCTTCGCCAAGTCAGTGTGGATCATCAACAACGATGTGCTGCCGGCACTCTTCACGCTAACCCTGGGCAACTACCCGATCTACCTGCCCAACGGCCTCGCGGTCGGTGGTATCCAGGTCTCGCCCTACGGCACGCTCCTGGGGCGCCCGGTGTTTGTTTCGCAGCATGCGAACACCTTCTCTGCCCAAGGCGACGTGATTCTGGTGGATCTCAAGTACTACCAGACCATC
>SXGS01400259.1_pt1 | contig 11518 bp, 8 predicted proteins | sample 3174681 | NCBI WGS metagenome assembly SXGS01 (sample SAMN11356861, study PRJNA531348) | freshwater metagenome | isolation source: freshwater sample F1-80 | place: China: Fuxian Lake, Yuxi | collected 2017-12-25 | reverse complement strand
TCGTCCGGGTTTTCGTTTGGGCTTGGGCTTGGCTATGTCACTGGAAGGCGACTTGGAGGAATTTGAAGAGTCCTTCTTCGCTTTCGCCAACGCAAGCTCCAGCTCAGCCACTCGTCGAGTCAGCTTCTCGATCTGCGCCGCATGTGCGGCGACCAATTCTCGAAGCTCTCGAATCGTTTCGTCTCTATTGTCCATACGCGAACAATAGAAAATCAACTAAATTAATGCACTATCAATTTCGTACCGTGAACGGTTACCTCAAATCTTTATTGGAAATTTGTTCAACGACGAGGTCGTCAAAAGTGAGTATCTCGGGCTGTCCTTCCGCGGTGCTCGTCAATTTCTCGCCGCTGGTAATCCGCCGCGCGATGACTGTCTAGGCCTCGCATGAGGAGTTCAATGAGTTTTGCCATGCTGTGCAAGGTCGCTGGATCGGCAAAATTACTGAGGCAGCCGACTGTAGCCTCCAGCCTGCATTCAAAACATGCGCGAACTATTCGACTGGTACAACAGCCGAGATCAATCGCGTGGGCCAGGATTTCTCACAATCGACCAACGATCCCAGCGCATGCAGACCAGGACCATGTTGCGATTGGTAATCATGAGAGGTTGGGAAATCAACAATTTGTTGGGAAAAATGAACAACTCCTCCAACGATACTGGTCGCGCCGGAGCAATTTAGATTAAGGCCGCCTTCCAAGGATAGACCGTCAATAATCGCGTTCTAACAGCGTGTGACGATTGCGCGACCAAGATGTTCCCCACTTTTCTTTTTGGCCCATTTGACATTCGCAAAACTATTTTTTTGGAGTCATGCCTAGGCATTGAGGTTCGTGGTGTGCAAGGAACAAACTCGCCGATCTGAACGGTGCAAGCTTTTTGGTAACAGTGTTTCTGCTAAGCGAGGTACGAATGTTCAAGAAAAATGCAAAATCGAAATCTGCATTCCGCATCAACCAACGATACAAGCACTGTAAACCTACACTGGAGTCCCTGGAATTTCGCCAACTGATGGCCAGCGACATAGTGCTTGATTGGAACAACCACTTGATCGAGACGATTCGTGCGGACACGACTCTGCCTGGTCCGACTTTCGCTTCCCGCAATGGTGCCATTATGCATTTGGCGGTTTACGATGCCGTCAATGCAATTGCGCAGACACATTCCAGTTACTACACGACAATCAAAGGTCCTGCGCACGCCTCGAAAGAAGCTGCCGCGGCCACCGCTGCGTACGTGACTTTGGCGGCCTTGTATCCGACTCAACAATCGCAGATTCATGCTTGGTGGACTAAGTCGTTAGCAGATATCAAGGACGGACCGAACGAGGAAGCTGGCAAAACACTTGGGCGACAGGTAGCTCAAGAGATATTGGCGTTAAGACAAAACGATGGTGCCTTCGACAACGTCCCATACGTTGTAAATCCCGCACCCGGTCACTGGAGTCCAGACCCATTGAATCCCGCACAACGGGCGCTGGGAGCCAACTGGGGCAATGTGAAACCATTTGGCATTGATGACCCCAACGACTATATGGTCACTCCGCCTTCGCTCACCAGCACAGAATATGCGGCTGCATATAACGAAGTGAAGTCGTTGGGTGCCAAAAACAGCACAACCCGAACCGCCGATCAGAAGGAGATCGGTATATTCTGGGCATACGATCGCGGTGGTATGGGACCACCTACACACATTTACAATCAAGCTACACAGACTATTGCCAAGCAGAGAAACAACTCGATGGTCGATAATGCTCGACTGTTCGCGATGGTAAACCTGGCTATAGCAGACTCAGGCGTCACATCCTGGAATACCAAGTTCAAACATGATCTGTGGCGGCCGATCACTGGGATACGGAGTGGTGACTACGACGGCAATTCGTTAACCGTCGGAGATCCAACATGGGAGCCGCTAGGTGCTCCCGGTGGTGGTGTCGTTCGCGACTTCACTCCCCCGTTCCCAGCATTCACTTCCGGCCATGCGACCTTCGGAGAAGCCGCGTTTCGCACGATTGCGAATTTCTACGGTACCGACACGATAAGCTTCAGGCTAAATTCGGACGAATTGCCCGGAGTCACGCGCACTTACACGTCGCTCAGCCAGGCATCCGAGGAAAACGCGCGCAGTCGAATCTACTTGGGCATCCATTGGAATTTCGATGACACTCTGGGAAGGCAGCAAGGCAAACAGATTGCCGATTTCGTTTGCGCAAATTTCATGAAAAAGCTGCCCGCCGGGAATGCGACGATCAGCGTTCAAAACGATGGAGGTGGACATGTAACCTATGTTCTTCCCGCAGGTGCCGCGAATGTTGCGTTGCGCCGATCAGGCAATGAACTGGAAGTGGTCAACACATCCAATGGCGCTGTCCTGCTACGACGCGACCTAGTCGACCTCAACTCAATTCGCTTTAGCTCGGCCAACAACAAGGCAAGAGACTTGTTGAGCATCGACCAAGCTTACGGCGGTGCATGGAGTGTCCGGTCAGGTATCACGTATTTGGGAGGCGCCGGGCAAAACGACGGAGTTTGGTTCGCTGGCGGTGAACATACAAACGACTCAATGACCTTGGCGGGCAACGGTTTGAACGTTCCAGGTATTCACGTTTCTCTGACCAATGTAACTTACGTGGGTCTTGCCGGTCACGGCGGCAATGATCATTTTGGAATTACCGGCGATCAGGCTGGTCGTCGAGTCGACTTGCGAGGATGGCAAGGTGACGACACCTACGACATCTCCGCCAAGAACCTTTCGGTGCTATTAGAGCAGAATCAAGGAACTGATGTGCTGGTACTGGCCAACATGCCGACTGCCGTCTCCGTGAATCTCTCACAACATACACGCCAGAAACAATCGATCGGTAATGGCATTACCATGGAAATTTCTGGCGATATCGAGAACTTGGTCGGTACAACCTGGGCCGATCGACTGAGCGGTAACGCAGCCGGTAACATGATTTGGGGCCGCGGAGGTAACGATTTGATTTATGGATTGCAGGGCAACGATCGACTGTTCGGCGAAGATGGTGATGACATTCTAGTTGGGGGCGAAGGCAACGACGAACTCTCCGGCGGCAATGGCCATGATCTCCTAGTTGGTGGTAATGGATATGATTGGCTGTCCGGAGACGGCGGCGAAAATGTTCTCATTGGTGGCCGAACCAGCTACGATGCGAACGACGCTGCTCTGAAGAGCCTTCTGTCAGAATGGACTGCTCCACGATCCAGAGCCACCCGTATCGCCAACCTGAGCAACAACAAACCGGCTCGCGATCGCCGGAACGGCAACAATTTCTTAACAACTGTTGGCAAGTCACCGACCGTGCTGAACGACAACATCAACGATGGCATTCATGGCGTTTCCTCCGTTGATTGGGTCATTACCAGTTGAACACGGCGCGATCAGGAAACTATTACAACACAGGACGGGCACTCTTTCCCGTCCTGTGTTATTTTTTGTTTGCCGATGGCCTACCGAAGGTAATCGCAGATGTCTCGTTCGAGCATTGGCAAATTGTCCATCTCGCGTTTAGGGCGAGCGGCAAATGGGAATATACCTGTACAAGCCCGAAGCGCAAGCGAGTGAGAGCCTGGGCTGACGTACGCCTGGATTGACGCACTCGCTTGCGCTTCGGGCTTGTATCGGTAAATTTCCTTCTGCCGCTGGCCTTACTAGGCGCTAGCTACCGTTTCGAAATGTGCGCCTACTTGAAGAGACTCGCAGCCGAGAACTTCGCGGGCCAGTGCGCGGTAATCTTCGGCGCCGTTGGACGTGGGAGCGTATTGCAGAATCGATTGGCCAAAGCTAGGTGCTTCTGCCAAGCGAATGTTGCGACGAATGCGAGTCTTGAAGAATTTGGCCCCCGACCACACGCCTTCGGTCTGCGTGTGAAGACGCAGAAAGTCGTCGACATCGCGAGTAACTTCGGCACCTAAGCGCGTGCTGGCTTCGAACATGCACAACACAACTCCGGAGAGCCGCAGGTCGGGATTCAATCGCTTGGCAACTATCTCGATCGTCTTGAGCAGCTTGCTCAGGCCGTGCAACGCCAGGAAATGGGGCTGCAATGGCAAGAATACTTCGTTTACCGTGGTGAGTGCATTCAGGGTCAGCACGCCTAACGACGGCGGGCAATCTAAAATCAGGAAATCGAATTCTTCTTCGTCCACTTGCAGTTTGTCGCGTAGGATCACTTCCCGTCCGACTTCGCCGGCCAACTCCATTTCGGCAGCGGCCAAGTCGAGATTTGCTGGTACAACAGCCAGATTTGGCGTGACCCACTTGCGCACATCGCAAATCGACGTCTCGCTGCATAAGACATCGTAGACCGACGGCTGGTCGTCCATCACCGACAGTCCCAAATGCAATGTCGCATGCGCCTGCGGGTCGAGGTCGATCATGCATACTCGACAACCTTGTTCGGCGAGCGCAGCAGCCATATTCACCGCGGTCGTTGTCTTTCCCACTCCGCCCTTTTGATTGATTACCGCTAGTGAACGCATTCTCAAGGTCTCCTTACCCAACTCGAACAAAACCACCCTTCAAATTTCCTCAGTTGTTGTTGGTCAACTGTACAGATTACGTCGCGAACTAGCCAGATCGGTTTTTTGCAAGCAATAGATCTGCCGCATCCGATTGCTCAACCAGCTTCAAGCGTCATAATAAGGCGAGCCGCAGATGGGATTTTACCAAGGCATTAGCGGATACAAGCCCGACGCGCAAGCGAGTGCGTCAATCCTGGCACGCACTCGCTCGCGCGTCGGGCTTGTATTGGTAGCTACACAACAATTTCACCAGAATCTTGCTAGGAAACCAATGGCGACTCACTTTCGTCAACTCAACCCAACTGAACGAGTTCTCATGGGGCCTGGTCCCAGTTACGTTCCGCAACGCGTATTGCATGCATTGGCTGCGCCTACCTTGGGACATTTGGACCCAGAGTATTTGGCGATTATGGACGACACTCGTCAAATGCTGAGGCAAGTATTTCAGACCAATAACGAAATGACCATGGCGATGTCGGGCACTGGCAGCGCAGGCATGGAAGCATGCGTATGCAACCTGATCGAACCTGGCGACGAGATGATCGTGTGTGTCAACGGCGTGTTTGGCGGACGCATGAAAGATGTCGCTCAGCGCTATGGAGCGAATGTGCATGCGATCGAAAGCGCGTGGGGCACGGCGATCGCGCCTGAGCAAGTCGAGGCGACTCTCAAAGCGAATCCTCGAACTAAAGCGATCGGGATTGTGCACGCCGAAACGAGCACCGGCGAACATCAACCGCTGGAAGAAATATCCGAAATCGTCCACCGGTATGGTGCGTTGTTGATCGTCGATGCGGTGACCAGTTTAGGAGGAATCGATATACCCGTCGACCGACTGAGAATCGATGCTTGCTACTCGGGCACTCAAAAATGTTTGAGTTGCCCGCCAGGCCTGGCACCCGTCACCTTTTCAGCGTCCGCGATGGAGGCTCTCGATAAGCGCAAGACGAAGGTTACCAGTTGGTACTTGGATGTTTCTATGATTCGCAACTATTGGGGCAGCGATCGAGTCTATCACCACACGGCTCCAATCAATATGACTTACGCGTTGCGTGAGTCATTGATGATGGTGCTCGAAGAAGGATTACAGCAGCGAATCGCTCGCCATTTGAAGCACCATCGTATGCTGCGAGCGGGACTAGAGGCGATGGGGTTAAACTTTATACCTCAGCATTCTCTGGCGACGCTGAATGCCGTGCGAGTGCCAGAGGGCGTGGACGATGCGGTTGTGCGCAAACGGTTGTTGACTGAGTACAATATTGAGATCGGTGCTGGATTGGGGCCGTTCAAAGGCAAGGCCTGGCGGATCGGCCTGATGGGTGCGAGCAGTTCGGTGGCTAACGTCACTTTGATTCTGTCGGCGCTCGAAACGATCCTGCGAGATCTGAATTACGCGGTCGAACCAGGCGCTGCATTGTCTGCAGCGACTCACCCCGAAGCCGCGGTTTATACATAAGTCATCTGTCCAGCCATACTTTTCCATGCAAGACTTCCTTTCTGAACTCGGTGAAGGGCTTCCTGCCGAGCGGATGCTCACCAGTGCATCTGCGCTGGCGGCGTTTCAGAGCGATGGGCTCACCGCGTTTGCCGTAAAACCGCTGGCGATTGTGATGCCCACTACCGAAGAGGAAGTGGTGCGCATCGTACGGCTCTGTCACGCTTGGCAAATTCCATTCGTGGCACGTGGTAGCGGTACTAGTTTGTCGGGAGGTTCGTTGCCCCACGCGGATGGTATCGTGATCGCCTTGAATCTCATGAACCAGGTCCTGTCTACCGATATTCCAGGTCGGACCGCAGTGGTTCAGCCGGGCGTGATCAATTCAATGCTATCTCAGCATGTTGCTAGTTCTGGATTGTATTACGCGCCCGATCCAAGCAGCCAGCAAGTGTGCACGATTGGAGGCAACGTTGCGTTCAATTCTGGCGGCGCCCACTGTTTGAAATATGGTATGACCAGCAATCACGTTCTGGCTATGAAATTCCTGCTAGCCGATGGCGAGGTGGTGAGTGTTGGCTGTGCCGGTGGCGAACAGGTCGGCCCAGATTTGCTTGGTTTGTTGGTAGGATGCGAAGGCTTGCTGGGAATCGCTCTCGAGATCACTGTGCGATTGTTACCCAAGCCAGAGCGCTACCATACTGTGCTGGCGGGTTACAAGACTCTGCAGGCTGCTGGAGAGGCAGTGGCGACGATCATATCCAGCGGCCTACTGCCCGGTGCCATCGAGATCATGGATTCGCTCAGCATGAAAGCCGCCACTGCGGCAGTCGGTGCAAAATATCCTCCCAATGTCGAAGTTGTGTTGATCGTGGAACTGGATGGAACCGCCGAAGCGGTTGCGACCGAACGCATCAAACTCGATAAGTTAATCGCGCACAGCAATGCAGCCGAAGTGTGGGTGGCGGCCGATAGCGACGAACGCGCGAAAATCTGGAAAGGTCGCAAAAGCGTCTTTTCGGCTGTCGGGCGATTGTATCCCGATTTCATTGTCCAAGATGGAGTGGTTCCGCGCGGCAAGCTGGGATTTGCGTTGACTCGCATCGAACAGCTTTCACGAGAGGCGAACATCCAGGTTGCAAACGTCTTTCATGCTGGCGATGGCAACTTGCACCCGCTAATCATGTTCGACGGTCGCCAACCAGGGGCGCTGCACCGCGCGGAGGAACTGGCTGCAAGAATCGTTAATCTCTGTATCGAACTGGGCGGTTCGATCACCGGCGAACATGGCGTCGGCATGGAAAAGCGCCAATTCTTGCCCGGAATGTTTTCACCGGATTCGATCGACTTGATGAAGCGCGTGCGCTGTGCGTGCGATCCGTACGAAATCGCCAATCGCGGAAAAATGTTTCCCAGCAGCGAAGCACCTTCTCTGGGCCTCTACGGCGCTCATCCGTTGGAAGTTGCCGGAATTGCCAGTCGCATGTAAAGCGAAAAGCAGTCCGGCGGAGGAGGATGGCATATGAATTATAAGGCGAACGGCAGATTGTTTCTTACCAATACACGCCCGACGCGCAAGCGAGTGTGTGCCAGGATTGACGCACTCGCTTGCGCTTCGGGCTTGTACTCGCTATTGTCTTGGTAAATTCCCATCTGCCGCTCGCCTAATAGCCAGCGTGTTTCAACTTCCGGAGTTGCCACCAGCGACTCGCGCGCCCAATCGATCGGCCAATCGCAACAAGGTTTGGCTCGCATCACCTTCGCTGAGCTTCACTTGAATCAAGTGGAATTGAGTTCGGTCTCCCCAAGCTTGCTGCAAGGCTTGAACAAACTCGCCCTCGGTTTGAACCGAGTACCCTTGGCCACCTCCATAGACTTCAGTTAGTCGCGAATAATTCCACGGATGGATTTCATTGTATTTCCAATCGCCTTCCTGGAGATAACGCTCGGTGCCATAACCGTGATTGTCTAACAAAATGATGATCGGTGAAAAACCATTGCGTACGATCGATGACAATTCGTTTCCGGTCATTTGAAAGGCACCGTCTCCGCAGATGACCACGACGCGTTTATCGGGTTTGGCGAAACAGGCTCCCAAAGCCGCCGGGACGGAGAACCCCATCGACGTATAGTAGGCAGGGCTAATAAACTCAGTTCGCTCGTGAACGACCAATTCAGTAGCTGCGAACAGCGAATCTCCAATATCGGCAATCACGATCGTTTGGTCGTCCAGCAGCGGATTGATCGCGGCCATAATGCGACTGACTCGCAATGCTTGGTCCGCCTGAATTTCAAAAGGCATCGAGGGCTTGGCCCGCAACACTTCCGGGATCTCTCGAAATTTTGGAGTTGGTCGGCTGGCTAGCAAACCGATTATGAATTCTTCCAGCGGCACGTGATGGTAATAGTGATGAGAAACTTGAAGTTGTTCGCTGGTCGCGTAAATGCACTTGGCCACATCTAGCTTGGCAGTGAAAATTCCCAAGTTGATGTCGGTCATGAACGCACCCAACAGCAAAACACAATCACTGTCCTCAACGAACTGAGTCACTTCGTGCCGCCCCATCGCTCCTTCGTATAGACCAATATACAGCGGGTGCTTTTCACGTACGACGCTCTTGCCCAGCAAGGTAGCGGCGATCGGAATTTTGGCTTGCTCAGCCAAGCGGAGTACTTGATCCTGTAATCCAAACCGATGGATTTCGACACCGGCAACAATGATCGGACGTTCGGCATGATTCAGGCGATCGTGAGCTTCGCGTACTGCCTCTTGCAGTGCCCTTGGTTCGTTCACAAGCCGTTGTTTGTGAAACACGTGAGCGGTCGGTGGGACAACGGAAACCATATCGCGCGGGATCTCGATATACACGGGCCGCTTGAATCTATCTGCCGCCTCTAGCACGCGGTCGATCTCCGAGAAGGCTGTCAGTGGGTCGATCAACTCAGTGGCAGCGATACAGATCTTTTCGAAGACATCTAACTGAGTTCGGAACTCGCGTACCTTGTGATGGAGCAGCGGGTTATTGACGCGTTCGTTCAGACCAGGAGCACCGCTAATAACAACGACCGGTGACTTCTCGGCAAACGCTCCAGCCACGCTGTTGCAGACGCTCAAGCCGCCTACGCAATACGTCACGCATACTGCCCCCATGCCATTGATGCGCGCGTACGCATCGGCCGCGAATCCCGCGCAATCCTCGCGGGTACAGCCGACAACATTGATCGGACTGTGTTCTAACATGCTGTAGAACGCCAGCACGTAATCGCCTGGAATTCCAAACACATCCTTGATGCCGTAATCCATCAGTCGGTTAATCAAATAAAGTCCGATGGATAGTTCGCTCGATCTTCGTCCTTTATCCATGGGCATGAACAGAATTCCCTAGCTCAAGTTGTCGGCCATGCAGACACATTCGCATTCTTGGCATGGTCGATCTTGGAGATTCACAGCTCAAGTTTGGCAATGACCTGTGACTGATAAAAAAACGCTGCCAAGCATCACGAAGATAGCATCTTCGATCGGTAGCGTCGATTGGACCGCCGCTGATCGCATGAGGCTGTTAGCACTGGGGAGTTTCGCCAATGTTCGAGTCGATACAATTAGATTCGGAATGTAAGCCTCCAGGTATCGGAAGCTATGGCGATCTATCAGGCAGAGATCGCCGTGCGGCCTTGCGAAAATCGCGAAATTCTTGGGGCCAAGGTGCGATGAACTTGATTGAGGCATGGCTGATGGGGTGCTCGAATCCCAGCGACTCGGCGTGCAGCGCGAGACGTTTATGCGACCACCAGCGATGTGCGGCCTGTTGCGTACGGTATCTGGGGTCACCAATCACAGGGTGCCCTGCTTCGGCAAAGTGAACTCGAATTTGATTGCGGCGTCCGGTTTCTAAGCGAACCTCGACCAATGTCGAGTCTTCCCAAAATTCCTTAACTTCGTAGTGCGTTATCGCCAACTCGCCAGCTAGTTCGTCTTCGACTGAAAAGCGATTCAACTGTTTGTCAGTGGCCAAAAATGATTTCATCGTTCCAACCGAGTTCACAATTTTTCCGGCCACGATCGCGATATATTGCCGATCGGGTTTACGAGCCTGAAATTGATTCCGCAGCAGCTCGGCGACCTTTAGTGATTTGGCCAGCACAATTATCCCTGAAACGCCTCGGTCCAGTCGCTGCACACAGAATGCCCGCGTTCCAGGTTGCTGGTCGTCGAGCCATTGCTGGACGCGACCGATCAACGTATTGCGTTCTCGTTTCGGCGTAGGCACAGTCAATAGATCCGCTGGTTTCACGACCAACATTAAATGTTCGTCGTCATATGCAATTTCGAATTGCGGCTTGGATCCTTGCCGTTTTGAGACGACCTTGGCTGGCTGGGGTGCATACTCGACTTCGATGCGATCGCCCAGGGAAAGCTTGCAATGTGCTTGGCTGACCGTTCGGTCGTTTACGAATACTGCTCCAGCATGTACCAGCTCAAGCGCCGTTTTACGATGGACTCCCAGCAATGATTGAAGAATTGTAAGAATATTTCGAGCCGGCTCGGGTAAACTCGGATCAACAGTCGTATGTCGTCTCACGCTGGCACTTTTGGAAAATTAGTGACGCACCTCCTTGTTAGCGGAGGATTCTTGCTCGTCGTCCTGCATCTCGGGCTCAGTCGGCAGCGGAGGTTCCAAATCGGTTTCCTCGGAGCTATCTTCCGGCTCCGCCGCTGATTTGCTTGTTTCTTCCCCATCATAACCAGGTGCTGGAGTTGTGACACCCACCGAATATGCTTCAAGGTCACTGAAGATCGAGCCAACTCGACCACATGCCGCATTTGCTCGCTGCCATTTCCCACCCTCCGCTGAGTAATCGCATAAGTTTCCGTTGGCGCACATTGTGCAACCCGAAAACACCGCGAATTGGCATCCTAAAAGTACGAAAAGCAATGAGTATTTCGTTCGCTGCATGATTCCCCATCCTACCGGCGGCCAGATGAATCGGTCCATCACTGTGCTTTATCGACTGGTTCCAGATCGGCAGTTTAGGGAGAATTTGCCGATTGTATCGAATGTATGGCTCGCGGACAGCGCATCTCATGCACAGCCGTTTGCGTATGCAGTCAAACCCTCGGCAATCTCTTGGTCAGAAATACCGTAACGTTTGAGCAGCTTGAACATGACGCCGCCAATGCGTACGGGTTTGCCAATCCGTTGATTGATGAACTCCAGCCTACCGTTGCCCGTTCCCGCTTCAACACAGAAAATGCTGGCATTGTCGGCGATGCATGGGGTAGAGTAGGAGCTTTCATTTCGAGCCTCAGATGCGGGCCGATGTGCATCGGCGATTCGGTGACCAACCACGGGAGAAATCGTTTCCGCCACGTCCCATACAAAGGTCATCTGAGTAGAAACGCTTGGTGAGGTTATCATAGCTACCGACATTTTGTTTACGGCCAGTGGCCGCTCCCATTGCTTGCCCATTAGTCGCAATACCGTTCAACGAACGTGGGATAAGCTTCCAGCTTGTCAACCTGTAGCGGAGTTTCGCCATC
>SXGS01204344.1_pt1 | contig 11523 bp, 10 predicted proteins | sample 3174681 | NCBI WGS metagenome assembly SXGS01 (sample SAMN11356861, study PRJNA531348) | freshwater metagenome | isolation source: freshwater sample F1-80 | place: China: Fuxian Lake, Yuxi | collected 2017-12-25 | reverse complement strand
TCATCGCATCGGTCTCACCCTGTACAAGCTGGATCAGGTGATGGAAGGCGACATTCAGGAACTGATCGACTCCCTGATCTCGCACAACCAAGCCGAGTTGTTGGCTGACCAAGACGTGAACTAACGCATGTTGACGGTCGTGGACGTGCTGCTGCGGACCGAGCGTTTTCTCCGCGAACGCGGGGTCGACACCCCCCGGCTCGAGGCGGAGCTGCTCATCGGCGACGTCCTCAAGTTATCTCGGATGCAACTGTATCTAGCGCACGACCGCCCCCTCGACCTCAACGAGCTCGAACACCTCAGAGGTTTGGTCGCACGCCGCGGAAAGCGCGAACCTCTCGCGTACATCGTCGGATCTCAACCGTTTCATGCCATCGACCTCGCAATCGTGCCCGGCGTACTCATCCCACGGCAGGACACCGAAACCCTAGTGGAAGCGGCAATTGAGTGGTTCGGCGCCGCCACCGATCCGCTCTATGTGGCCGACGTCGGCTGCGGATCGGGCGCAGTGGGCCTCGCCCTTGCGCACCGACTTCCGCACCTGCGCCTGTATGCGACCGATCGAAGCGACATCGCCCTGCAATTGACCCGCCAAAACCGCGACGCCCTGGGAATGGCGCAGCGGGTTGCCGTGTTGGAAGGGGACCTGCTGAATGCAGTGCCCCTCGATCGACCGATCGATTGGGTCGTCAGCAACCCGCCGTACATTCCCTCCTCCGAAATTCCCGGTTTACAACCGGAAGTGTCGCAATACGAGCCTCGTTTGGCGCTCGACGGCGGCCTCGACGGCTTGGATGTGTATCGACGCCTGTTGCCAGAGGCGGCCAAACGCGCCCGCCGGGGCTGTTTAGTCGAGGTTGGACAGCGCCAGGCCGCACAGGTATCCGATCTGATGCGAAGGGCGGGATTTTCCTCGATCAACGTCTGGAATGATCTCGCAGGCATCGCGCGCGTGGTAGGCGGAAGACATCCGGTGTGAAAAAGGGAAGTCAAGTGCCGTTCCACAGGATACATTACGCCCTGTGCCGAACCAACGGCCTTTGGAGGAGAGATGAAATTTCACATGATGGCCCTCGTCAGTGCGGTCGCACTGCTCGCAGGTTGCCCTGCCGGTACCGGCTCCGACACCGACACCGACCTTGTCGACACCGACCCATCGGTGACCGATGACCTGTCCGTGTCTGTGTCGTGGGATGTCGGTGAATCCGATGGTTCTGTGACCCTCACCGTGACCAACCTCCCCGACGACGCCCTGGGCTTCTGGTGGGGCTTGGCCGAAACCGGACCGAGCGAGACCGATCCCGAAGGCGATGACGGCTGGTACGGCGAAGACTGCCTGAACGGCACCGGCGACACCCAGCTGTGCCACTACTTCGAGTCTTCTCCTGCATCGCTCGACTACGTCGATTCGATCGGCGAAGTGCAAGAAGGTTCCACCACCCTGCTCGACGGCGTGCTCGCCGGCGGCGACAGCGGCGACCGCATCACCTACTTCTTGCAGGTGGACAATGCGGACGGTGCTTGCTTCGTGTGGGGCGACAGCCCTGACTACTACTCGAGCGAAGGCTGCACGGTTCTCTCCGGCATCTGAGCCCTCCGGCTCTCGTGAAACCCGCGGCTTGTCCGCGGGTTTCTTTTTTGGGCGTTCCGCTTTCGCGACGGATCGCGTAGGCTCGCTCCACGGCACCGGGTGCCAAGGAGGCGGAATGGGTCGGAGTTTCTTAGCACTGTTGGCGTTGATCGCTGGTTGTAGCGGCGGAGAGGCCCCCGCCACCGATACCGCGGTCGCCGACGGGCCTCGAGACACGCTGGTTGTCGCCATCAATGCGGACATTAACTCGTTGAACGTGGTCACCTCCGCCAGCGCCACCGACGCCCCCATTCTGGACGCTCTGAACTACGGCCTTCTGGACGCCGAATTCAAATGTGGGCTCCACTACATCCCCCAGTGGGCCACCGAGTGGTCGTGGTCGGAAGACGGCAAAGTGCTCTCGATGACCCTCCACGACGGGCTCAAATGGTCCGACGGTACACCGGTTACTCCCGAAGACTTGGTGTTCACGAGCGACCTGCTCGCCGATCCCGCCGTTCAAACCGCCCGCACCAGCAACATCGAACGGATGGAGCCCACGGGTCGCCCCAAGGTGATCGACGCGACCCACATCGAGTGGCACTTTACCGAGGCGTACAACCGCGACACCCAATTGTCCCATACAAGCCTCGGTTTTGTTCCGAAACACATCCTCAAAGATGCCGATCGCGCTACGCTCAACGGCCACGAGTTCAGCCACAACCCCGTCGTCAATGGCCCGTTCAAACTTGCGAAATACGAGCCCGGTCAGCGAATTGTCCTCGAACCCAACGAGAACTTTACTGGGCCTGCCGAGATGAAGCCCCGCCTAAACCGGGTGATCTTTAAGGTGATCCCTGAATACTCCACGCGCTTGTTGGAGCTTCAAAACGGCTCGGTCGACATGATGGACCAGATCAGCGTCGCCGACGCCGACATCCTCAGAGAGCAGTACCCCAATATCAAGCTGTATCGCCGCGGATACCGTGGCATGGATTCCGTCGCCTGGAACATCAAAAATCCCAAGTTCAGCGATCTTCGCGTTCGCAAGGCCCTAGCAATGGCCGTGGACGTCGACAACCTGATTGCGAAGCTTTTAACCGCAAAGTCTGGCGAAGCGTACGCAACCCGCGCAGTCGGCACCGTCACCCCAGCGGCCTGCGACGTGCACAATTCAGATATCAAGCCGATCGAATACAATGTCGAACAGGCGAAAGCGCTGCTCGCTGAAGCCGGGTGGGCCGACACCAACAACAACGGTACCATCGACAAAGACGGCAAAGAATTCGAATTCACCATGATCACCAACGCCGACAACAAACGCCGAGGGGAAGCGGCTATCCGCCTTCAATCCTCCTTCCAGGCGGTCGGCGTGAAGATGAACATCGAAAAACTCGAATTCAACACCATGACCGAGCGTCTAAAGAACCGCGATTTTGAGGCCGCCGTCATGGGCTGGGCGGCGTCGCTAATTCTGGACATGTCGCCGGTTTGGTCGTCCGATCTCCCCGACCGAAAACGTGAGCTGAACTATACCGCCTACAGCAATCCCGAGGTGGATGCGCTCATCTCCCAGGCGATTGCCGCAACCGACCCTGCGGTGGCGACTCCGCTGTGGCGCGAAGCCCAAGCAAAAATCTACGAGGATCAACCCTACCTATTCCTGTATTGGATGGACGAGATCGTCGGTGTTGACAGTCGATTTACCACCGTCAACACCAACATTTCCTCACGCCTGTTCCACTTGTATGACTGGGAAGTCGACCCCACCAAGGTCAAGTACCCGCGGTAGATCGCCTGATGTCTCGCTTGTTTCGACGCGACCTCCTGCTTTACGCGCTACGCAAAGCGCTCATGGTGATCCCGCTGTTGATCGGCGTGATTACCTTGATTTTCGTGTTGATTGAAATCTCCCCCGGTTCGGCGGTGGATCAATTCATCAACGAGGACACCACGCCGGAGGTTCGCGACCGCCTGATGGTCCAATGGCAATTGGATAAGCCCGCATATATCCGGTATCTTTTGATGATGAAGAACGTGATGATGCTCGATTTCGGTGCGTCGATGTCGCAACAACGCCCAGTGTTCGACGCCATCCTGGAGTTTCTCCCCAATACCCTGCTGTTGTCGTCGATCACCCTGCTCACCATCTACCCGGTCGGCCTCGTGCTCGGCACGCTACAGGGCGTTCGTCAGGGCAAACCCATCGATACGGGGATTAGCCTTTCAAGCCTGTTTTTCTACTCCATGCCGTCGTTTTGGTTGGCGTTGATGCTGCAGCTCATTTTTGGGCGGTACCTGCAGCTCCTTCCGATCAGCGGAATGCACGATGCGGTCAGCTACGAATACATGACCAACAGCGAGGCTTTTTTCGATCGGCTCAAATACCTGGTTATGCCTGGTGTTGCGATGGGGGTCGCACATGCGGCGGGGGTAGCCCGATACATGCGCAGCTCGTTGCTCGAAGTCATCCGCCAGGACTACATCCGAACCGCTCGAGCAAAGGGGCTTCCCGAGCGCGTCGTTATCGTTCGCCACGCCATCCGAAACGCGCTGCTGCCGATGGTCACCCTGTTCGGCTTGTCGCTTCCGATGGTGTTTTCCGGATCGGTACTCGTCGAATACACCTTTGCCTGGCCTGGTATGGGTCGGCTGATCGTGGAAGCGATCCGGTCCCAAGACACGCCCCTGTTGATCGCCTGTTTTTTTGTGTTCACGCTGGTCGTCTCCTTCGGTAGCCTGGCCACCGACTTGGTCTATGCGTTGATCGACCCACGCATCCGGTTTGACAAATGACCGCCATCGTCAAATTCGAGGAGCAACCGTCCCTACCGGCCGCAAAACTTGGGCTGCTCCTCCCCGGGCTGGGGCACCTGTTCACCGGGTCACCGTTGGTTGGTTTTTGGCTCTTAAGCCAAGCATTTCTGCTGATGACCTCCGCCGTGGCCGGTTTTCCGCGCATTCATTCGGTGTTGTTCTCCGAGTACGGCAACCTTTCCGCACATGGCGCCATCAGCCTCGGGTATTGGGGAGCGCTCGCACTCCTGCTGTGGTGGGCGGCCGCCCGTCGAATCGCCCCACGGAAGCTGACCGAAGACGAGTTCAACTCCAATCGGGCGATCTTCCTCCGACAATTTGGTCGCAATCGATCAGGGTTGATCGGCATCGCAGGGGTCACCTTCCTGGCCTCCCTGACGATCCTGACCCCGCTCATCGCGCCTTTCGACCCCAACACCCTCGATCTGACCAATGGCGCCGTCCGACCCGGCTGGCACGAAGTGCAGGGTCAACTCCACTGGTTCGTGATGGGCACGGATCAAAATGGAAGAGACTCCTTCAGTCGCGTGTTGTATGGCGGCCGAATCTCCTTGGTGATCGGCCTGATCGCCGTGAGCATCGCCGCGACCATTGGCGTAAGCATCGGCGCAATCGCGGGATTTTACGGCGGTTGGCTCGATCGAATTCTCATGTGGTTTGTGGACCTTCTTTTGTCCCTGCCGAGCCTGGTGCTCCTACTGGCGATCGTCGGCATTGTTCGAGCATCCGGTCCAGAGAAGATCTTCCTGATCGTGGTCATCTTGGGATTTACAGGATGGATGGGCGTCAGCCGAATCGTCCGATCGCAAGTGCTCTCCCTGAAAGAACAAGATTTCATCCAGGCCGCCCGCGCGTTGGGCCTCTCCAACGGGCGCATCGTGTTCCGGCACCTGATCCCCAATGCGCTCGCACCGGTGATCGTGTACTGCTCTTTGGCGATTGGCGGTATTATCCTTGCGGAAGCGGGACTATCCTTCCTCGGTCTCGGGGTTTCTCCCCCCACGGCGACCTGGGGAACGCTGGTGGCCGACGGAAAGGAACGCCTGGATGCCCCTTGGATCGTAATCTTTCCGGGACTATTCATCATCTCCGCGGTGATGTCGTTCAACTTGCTCGGGGACGGCCTCCGAGATGCCCTGGATCCAAAGCTTCGAGGCAGGTAACCCCTCCATTTTGCGCGCATCGACCGGACCCGGCAAACGAATTACATTGGACGCGCGAACGGAGAGCAGATGTCCGCTGAGGTTCGGCTAGGCGCCTCCTCTTTCAAGTCGGTCGCCGAAATGTGGCAACACCGCGTCGAATCCACGCCCGAGTCCGAAGCGATGACGTGGCGGCGGGAGGGGCGCTGGATCACCGCCACGTGGCGTCAAGCCGGCGAGCGAGTTCGTGCCATTGGAAACGGTCTTTTGGCGCTCGGCCTGGAGCCCGAAGAGCGCGTCTGCTTGCTGTCGGCTACCCGGGTGGAGTGGATTCTTGCGGATCTGGGGACGCTTTGCGCGGGGGGAGCAACCTCCACGATCTACCCATCCAACACCTCCGAAGAGTGCGCCTACATCGTCAACGACTGCGAGGGCGCGTTTATCGTCTGCGACACCGCCACCCAGGTCCAGAAACTCATCAGCATTCGAAGCCAACTTCCCTCCGTACGCAAGGTGATCACCTTCGACGGCCCAGCGACCGCGGATGGGTGGGTCATGCCGCTCGCGGAACTCGAGCGTTTGGGACAGGAGTTTTCACAAGCCCACCCCCAGAAGTACAATGAAGTTCGGGAGGCGATCACTCCCGATCGGCTTGCTACCCTAATTTACACTTCAGGGACCACAGGTCAGCCCAAAGGCGTGATGTTAACCCACGATTCGTGGGTCTACGAAGCCGAGGCAGTGGATGCGCTGGGTTTGCTCACCCCCGCGGACAAGCAATACCTTTTTCTCCCTTTGTACCACGTGTTTGCCAAGGTCATGCAGGTCGTATTTATACGACTGGGCATCCCGACCGTGATCGACGGCGACATCGACAGCTTGATCGCGAACTTGGCCGAAACGCAGCCCACGTGGATGGGCGCCGTCCCGCGCATTTTCGAAAAAGCGTACGTGCGAACGGTCACCCAAGGACGCGAGTCCGGCCGAGCCCAACGCGCCCTCTTTGAATGGGCGCTTTCCGTAGGTCGTGAAGTCAGCCGAGAACGCCAGGAGCGCAAGACGCTCGGCGCCATGCTGAAGTTGAAGTACCAAATCGCCGATCGCCTCGTGTTCTCCAAAGTCAAACAACGCTTTGGTGGCCGACTCCGGTTCCTAATCAGCGGCGCCGCTCCCCTCTCCAAGGAGATCGCCGAGTTCTTTCACGCCTGCGACATCCTGATCTTGGAAGGATACGGTCTCACCGAGTCTTCCGCCGCCACCTGCGTAAACGGCCCCGACGACTTCGTGTTTGGAACGGTCGGGCGTCCCCTCCCCGGCACGCAGGTAAAAATCGCGGAAGATGGCGAAATCCTGCTCAAAGGTCGTGGAATTATGCGCGGCTACTACGGGCAACCCGAGGCCACCGCGGAAGCGATCAGCGCCGATGGTTGGCTTCGCACCGGCGACATCGGTGTGCTGCTTCCCTCCGGCCACCTGCAGATCACCGACCGGAAAAAAGAGCTGATCGTGACCGCCGGCGGAAAGAACATCGCCCCCGCCCACTTTCAGAATCTCCTGAAAGCGCGATGCCCATATGTATCGCAAGTGGTGATGCACGGCGACAAACGTCCGTTTTGCGTTGCGCTAGTGGCAATCAACGAAGAAATGGTTCGCAAGTGGGCCACCGAAAAGAAGATCCCGCACACCGACTACGCCGATCTCGCCTCGAAAACAGAAGTCCGTAACCTAATCTTGAGCTATGTAGACCAGGTGAATCGCGAGCTTCCCTCGTACGAAACGGTCAAAGGCATCGCGCTGTTGCCCGAAGACCTAAGCCAGGAAAATGGCATGCTCACGCCTTCTTTGAAGGTCAAGCGACGCGCTGTCGAACAGCGCTACCAGAGCGAGCTGGACGCCTTCTATACCGCCCTTCCGCAAACCTGATCGCCATGCCCTTTTCTTCAAGAATCCCGGGGTTCTATCGCAACACCGTCGACGAACGACGCGCACGCTTGCGGCACCTCGGCGCGCTGACCGACGAAGGCTGCCTGAGCCTCCAGGGCCCGGGGCTAAGCATTGATATCGCCGACGCGATGATCGAAAACGTCGTCGGTACGTTGGCGTTGCCCACGGCGGTGGCAGTCAACTTCACGATCAACGGCATGGAACGCCTCATCCCGATGACGATCGAGGAGCCTTCGGTGGTAGCGGCAGCCTCCCACATGGCGAAGCTCGCCAGCGAATGTGGTGGTTTCTTCGCAGAAACCGATGAACCGATCATGATCGGGCAGCTTCAATTGGCGCCCGTATCCGACGTGGAGGCCTGCGTTCGTTCGCTTGCCGCGGCCCTGCCCGAGTTGGAGGCGTTAGGAAACTCCGTTCATCCTCGATTGATCGCGCGCGGCGGGGGAATAAGAGGATTCGAGATCCGACCTCTGGTCTACGAGGAACCCGGCCATTCCAAGATTTCAATGGTCATCCTACACGTGCTGGTCGATTGCCGCGACGCCATGGGGGCCAATTTAGTAAACACACTTGTCGAATTCATCGCACCCCGTGTCGAGCAGATCACCGGGGAGACCGCAGGCTTACGAATACTCTCCAACCTCGCCGACCGCCGACTTTCTCGGGCCCGGGTGGAGATCCCGGTGGTGGCGTTGAATCCCACCGAGGGGCTCGAAGTCGCCGAACAGATCGTCGCCGCATGGCAGTTTGCATGGGTAGATCCGTACCGTGCCGCCACACACAACAAAGGGGCGATGAACGGCATCGACGCCCTGGCGGTGGCCACCGGAAACGATTGGCGTGCCATTGAAGCTGGCGTTCATGCGTGGTGTTGCCGCGACGGTCAGTATCGGCCAGTGAGCCGGTGGTCGATCGCCGAACGCGACGGTGCCCCCTCCCTGGTCGGCACGCTCGAAGCACCGCTGCCGTTCAGTACCGTTGGTGAAAGAATTCAGATGCATCCTACGGTTCGGACAAACCTATCGATGCTTGGGTCGCCGGATTCCCGGGAGCTTGCATCCGTCGCCGCAGCGGTGGGCCTCGCGCAAAACCTCGGTGCACTAAAAGCGCTCGCCACCGAGGGAATTCAGGCGGGACACATGCGCATGCATGCCCGCCTGTCGGAGAAGAAAACCAGGTGATCACCGGATTTGGGAACGGCAAACTGATCTTGTGCGGTGAGCATGCGGTGGTGTACGGACACCCTGCGCTGGCCATGGCGGTCGATCGCGGTACTTCGGTCACGCTCACCCCGACGCGAGGGCCAACGCGGATCCTCTCCGACATTCGAGATCCCCGCCTGGAACGCGCCATTCTCACCCGGGTTCCGGCCCAAGGGTTTGAGGTCCGCATTGACACCAACCTGCCGATCGGCCGAGGCATGGGTTCGTCCGCTGCGTTGTCGGTGGCGCTCATTCGCGCGGTCAGAGCGCTCGACGGCCAAACCCCCAGCGTCGACGAGCTCTATGAGCAAGCCTTCGAGATCGAACGGGTGTTCCACGGCAATCCTTCCGGTCTCGACCACGCCGTCTCGGCTCGCGGCGGGCTGTTGCGCTATCGCCGCGGTCCTCCGCCCTCTTTTGAGCCGCTCTCTTCTCCCGCCGGCCGATGGGTGGTGCTCGACAGCGGCGAAGAAGGGAACACCGCCGAACTGGTCGCCGGTGTGGCTTCGCGAAGGCCGAGGATCGATCCCATCTTAGAACGGATCGGCGCACTGGTCCATGAGGCAGCCACAGTGCTGGACGATCCGGCCAAGCTCGGCCCCCTACTCAACGAAAACCACGCCCTTCTACGAGAAATAGGCGTTTCAAATTCCCGTCTGGATGCTCTAATAGCCTTCGCCCGGGAACACGGCGCACTGGGCGCCAAACTCGCTGGAGCCGGCGGTGGAGGCGTGGTATTGGCGCTGGTCGCCGATCCCCATCCCCTTCTCCAGTCAGCCTCGGCAGCGAAGATCCCTGCGTTCGAAGTCGCGATTTCGCCGCTGCGCTCTTAACGTTCTCTGCGAGAATTTCGGGCGTGTCGCGCAGAGGCGCCAAGAACGCAGAGAGGTCTTCTCAGGTAGTAAATGAGTTTACTACCGGTGCAGCTTTTCCAGGGCTTCTTCCGGTACAGGGGCGACTGCGCCTTCCGAAAGCTCGGCGAGTTCGAACGGCCCAAAACCGACCCGAATCAACCGGTTGACCGGAAGGCCGAGGAACTCAAATACCCGGCGAACTTCGCGGTTTTTCCCTTCGGTGATCTCGACGTTGTACCAGGCGTTGGTGCCCTGCACGCGCTCCAAAGAGGCATGGATTGGGGCATATTCGATGCCGTCGATGTAGATGCCCTCCCGAAGCGACCGCAACGCGGCTGCGGGCACGGCACCGTGGGCGCGCACCCGGTATTTTCGCACCCAACCGCTAGCGGGAAGCTCGAGCGAACGCGCCAATTCCCCATCGTTGGTGAGGAGAAGCAAGCCCTCCGAGTTGAGGTCCAGACGTCCCACCGACACCACCCGCGGCATCCATTCCGGAAGACTGTCGAAAATGGTCCTCCGCCCCTGCTCATCGCGGTGCGAGGTGACCAGGCCGACGGGCTTGTGGTAGCGCCAAAGCCGCGTTGGCGCCGGCGGGCGGAGCGGCTTGCCATCCACGAGAATTTTGTCGTCCGGACCTACCAAAAAGGCCGGCGTGGTGAGCACCACCCCATTGACCGACACGCGGCCTTCGCCGATCCACCGCTCGGCGTCGCGGCGCGAGCAGGCCCCCGCGCGCGCCATTCGTTTTGCGATCCGTTCCCGCTCTTCGTCCGACATGGCCGCCAAGTTACTCGGATTCGCTCAGATCGGCCCGTTTTTTCCGGTGTCCGGCGTTGTGGGCTGCGATAGGGGGATGCGCCCAGGAGTTGCCGTGTCCCGCGCCACCGCTCACGCTCATCCGAACATCGCTCTCGTCAAATACTGGGGGAAGCGCGATTTAGCGTTGAATCTTCCGGCCGTCCCTTCGCTGTCGCTAACGCTCGCGCGCTTTGAAACTGAGACCACAGTCACCTGGGGAACAACGGAAGATCGATTCCTTTTCAACGGTGAAGCCGCGGATCCGACCACCGCGGCCAAGATCGCCCAATTCCTGAGCTTGGTCGATCCTGCGCGCCCTCCCTGCAACGTGGACACCGCAAACAACTTCCCCTCTGCCGCAGGGCTCGCCTCCAGTTCCTCAGGCTTCGCCGCGCTCGCGTTGGCCGCCGTCGCCGCATCCGGCCAAGAGTGGAGCAAGGAGCAGCTTTCTGTCCTGGCCCGCCGGGGCTCCGGCTCCGCCTGTCGAAGCCTGTGGGGCGGATTTGTAGAGTGGAAGCTCGGAAAACGGGCCGACGGCGCCGACAGCTGTGGCACCCCCATCGCACCATCCCATTGGGACGTGCGTATGGTGGTTGGAGTCGTTTCTTCCAAGAAAAAGCCCACCCCGTCCAGCGCCGGAATGGAATCCACCCGTTTGACCTCCCCTTATTTCCCAGCATGGGTCGAGACGGCAGCGGCCGATGTCGAGCTAGGCCGGAAAGCGGTCCTCGATCGCGATCTTGCGGCCCTGGGTGAGGTGATGGAATCCTCCACCCTCAAGATGCACGCCACCATGTGGACCGGGCGTCCTACCTTGAATTATTGGCTGCCCGGCACCCTCGGCTGTCTCGACGCCGTTCAAGCGCTCCGCAAGGCGGGGATCGGCGCCTGGGCGACCATGGACGCCGGTCCGAACGTCAAAGTGCTCTGTCTTCCCGAAGATTCCGAGCGCGTCGCCATCGCCCTGGCCCCATGGGTCGAGCGAACGGACATTCTCGCGCCGGGCGGCGATGCCACCGTGGAGCAGCATTGACCCCCGCGGAAATGCGCCGCTTTTTTGCACCCGGAAAGCTCGTTTTGCTCGGCGAATATGCGGTCGTCGACGGCGGCCCCGCGTTGGTAGCGGCGATTCACCGCGGGGTAAACTGCACCGTTCTCATCGACGATAGCGCGCCCCAAACCCGAATCATTGA
>SXGS01568827.1_pt1 | contig 11524 bp, 11 predicted proteins | sample 3174681 | NCBI WGS metagenome assembly SXGS01 (sample SAMN11356861, study PRJNA531348) | freshwater metagenome | isolation source: freshwater sample F1-80 | place: China: Fuxian Lake, Yuxi | collected 2017-12-25 | reverse complement strand
TCCACCCACTGCGCGGACAGTCCGGGGTTCTCCCGAGCCAGCATCGCGGTGGCCACCTCGGGTGTGATGGCGCGCATGGACAGCCCGCCCAATACCGGAGTGCGCCAGATCCGGGCCATCCGGTGCCATCGGTAATCCAGGAGCACGCCGGTGTTGAGAAACGTCACGCTGCCAACGCGATCGGGGTGATCGGCCGCCCATGCCGCCGCGAACGGACCACCGAAGTCGTGCGCGACGAGGTGGACGCGTTCGATACCGAGCTGCCCGATGACACCGTCGAGGAAACGCGCGTAGCTGTAGATCGTGTAGTCGTTGTCCGCGCGTGCGTCCGCGGCACCGAAACCCGGTAGGTCCGGCGCCACCACCGTGGCGAAGGGCGCCACCCGGGTCATCAGTGGCATCCAGTCCGAGCCGGAATCCGGGTTACCGTGGACGAACACCACCGCCTCGCCGGGCTGGCCGGATCCGCCCACCAGAACCGAGGTGGTGATGCCCTCGACGGTGAGCCGCCGGGTTTCGATCATGAGCGCGAGCTTACGAAGCAGCGTCGATCACCGGTCAGCGGGTCGGAAAATTCGAGGCGGTGTGCGATCAGGCGCAGGGGCGCGGTGAAGTCGCCCGGATCGACGTCGATGATGTCCGGGTAGAGCGGGTCGTTGTCGATCGGCACTCCGATTGCGGCCATGTGCAACCGCAGCTGATGAGTTCGTCCGGTTCGCGGTGTCAGTCGGTAACGACCCGTGCCCAACGGCTCGATGTGCGTCTCGGCATTCGGCTCGCCCGGCTCGATGCGTGCCTGCAGGATGCCGCGTTGCTTGACTATCCTGTTCGAAATCACCAGTGGTGCATCCAAACCCGGACTGACCGATGACACCGCCAGGTACGTCTTCATCACCTCACCGCGGGCGAACATACTCTGATAGGCACCACGCACCTCACGGCGGACGGTGAACAGCAGCACCCCGGCGGTCAGCCGATCCAGTCGATGCGCCGGGCTGAGTTCGGCCAGTCCCAGATCGCGGCGCAGCCGGACCAGCGCGGTCTGCGCGACGTGGCTGCCGCGCGGCATGGTGGCCAGGAAGTGCGGCTTGTCCACCGCGACGATGTTGTCGTCGCGGTAGAGCACCGGAATGGGATGCGGCACCGGAACCTCATCGGGCAGGTCTCGGTAGAGATATACGTGGGCACCCGCCGTCATCTCGGTGTCCGCGCCGAGGATCGCGCCAGCGGAGTCGACCACCTCACCGGCGAGCACCTTGGCCCTGGCTCGCGGGCCGAATCGCCGGCCTAGCTCGTCGGCGACGTTGCCGCCCTGCAGACGCAGTCGCGCTGGCCCGAGTACATCGCGCACCCCAGGGAGCGTCAATTCAGAGGCACCGGCTCGAGGATCTCCGACCGGGCCTCCGGCGCGGCGATCCGCAGTGCATCGGCCGAGGCGTCGTCGGGTTGGGCTTGCGAGCGCACTTCGGCTTCGACGCGGGCGATGTAGGTTGCCACCTCACGGTCGACATCCGCCGGTCCCCAGCCCAGGATCGGTGCGACGATCTCGGCGACCTCACGGGCACAGTCCACGCCGCGGTGGGGGTATTCGATCGAGATCCGCATCCGGCGGGCCAGGATGTCCTCGAGGTGAAGCGCACCCTCGGCGGCGGCCGCGTAGGCCGCCTCCACCCGCAGGTACACCGGAGCGTCGGCGATCGGCTCGAGCAAATCGGGCCGGTCCGCCGCGATGGCGAGCACATCGGTGATCAGGGACCCGTACCGGTCCAGCAGGTGGCGCACCCGGTAGGGGTGCAGGCCGTACTCCGCGCCCACCTGCTCGGTCTGATTGACCAGGGCGAAGTAGCCGTCCGCACCCACCAGCGGGACTTTCTCGGTGATCGAGGGCGCCACCCGCGACGGCACGAACTCGGCCGCCGCGTCAACGGCGTCGGCGCCCATCACCCGATAGGTGGTGTATTTGCCACCCGCGATGGCGACCAGGCCCGGCGTCGGCGACGCGACCGCGTGCTCGCGGGACAACTTCGAGGTCTCCTCGCTCTCGCCGGCCAGCAGCGGCCGCAGTCCGGCGTACACCCCGTCGATGTCATCGTGGGTCAGCGGAGTGGCCAGTGCCGCGTTGACGTGTTCGAGGATGTAGTCGATATCGGCCTTGGTGGCGGCCGGATGCGCAAGATCAAGGTTCCAGTCGGTGTCGGTGGTCCCGATGATCCAGTGGGTGCCCCACGGAATGACGAACAGCACCGACTTCTCGGTGCGCAGGATGATCGCCACCTCGCTGACAATGCGGTCGCGCGGCACGACGATGTGCACTCCCTTGGAGGCCCGCACCCGGAACCGGCCGCGCTGGCGGGACAGCGCCTGAATTTCATCGGTCCACACCCCGGTGGCGTTGATGACCACGTGCCCGCGGACTTCGGCCACCGCGCCGTCCTCAGAGTCCCGAACCTCCACCCCGACCACCCGATCACCCTCGGTGAGCAGCGAAACTACCTGGGTCGAGGTGCGCACCACCGCGCCGTAGTGCGCCGCAGTGCGGGCGACCATCATGGTGTGCCGGGCGTCATCGACCACGGTGTCGTAATAGCGGATGCCGCCGATCAGCGAACCGCGTTTGAGTCCGGGCGCCAACCGCAGCGCACCGGCCCTGGTCAGATGCCGCTGGGCCGGAACGGATTTCGAGCCGCCCAGCTGGTCGTAGAGGAAGATGCCGGCGGCGACATAGGGCCGTTCCCAGACCCGGTTGGTCAGCGGGAAGAGGAAAGGCAGCGGCTTGACCAGATGCGGCGCCAATGTGGTCAGCGAGAGTTCGCGCTCGTGCAGCGCCTCGCGCACCAGACCGAACTCCAGTTGCTCCAGGTATCGCAGGCCGCCGTGGAACATCTTCGAACTGCGACTGGAGGTGCCCGAGGCGAAGTCCCGTGCCTCGACGAGCGCCACCCGCAGGCCGCGGGTGGCGGCGTCCAGGGCGGCGCCGGCACCCACCACGCCGCCGCCGATCCCCACGACGTCGAACTGTTCGGTGCGTAACCGCTCCCAGGCCTGAGCCCGTTGGGAAGGTCCGAGTTCCATGCCCACAGGCTAGTCGAGAGGGTCCCGTCCCCCGTCAATGATCACGATCCGCGCCGTCACCCGCCCGATCCAAGCACCGAAGCCTTACTCTTTGTCCGTGCCGATCTATGCCGCCTACGGATCCAACATGGATCCCGAGCAGATGCTGCTGCGGGCACCGCACTCCCCGATGGCCGGCACCGGCTGGCTGCACGGCTGGCGGCTGACCTTCGGCGGGGAGGACATCGGCTGGGAGGGCGCATTGGCCACCCTCGTCGAGGATGAGACGTCCAGCGTCTTCGTCGTGCTCTACGACGTGACCGCCGCCGACGAGGACAACCTGGACCGCTGGGAAGGCTCAGAGTTGGGCCTGCACAGCAAGATCCGCTGCCGGATCGATCGCGAATCCTCCGACACCTCAACCGATCCCGTGCTGGCCTGGCTGTATGTGATCGACGCCTGGGAGGGCGGACTGCCCTCGGCTCGCTACCTCGGCGTGATGGCCGACGCCGCCGAGGTGGCCGGCGCTCCGGCGGAATACGTTCACCACATCCGCACCCGCCCCGCCCGCAACATCGGACCGGGCCCGGGGTCCTAGCGGACGAACTCCCAGGCATCGGAGACGATCTCGCGGAGGTCGCTGCGGCGCGGTTGCCATCCGAGTTCGGCGATGGCCTTTGCGCTCGAGGCGATCAGGACGGCCGGATCACCGGCCCGCCGACCCACATCACGCGCGGCGATCGGGTGGCCGGTGACCTCCCGGCAGCAGGCGATCACCTCCCGGACGCTGAACCCGGTGCCATTGCCCAGGTTGTAGATCCGGTGTGACGAGGCCTGGGCGCTCTGCAGCGCCAGCAGATGGGCGTCGGCGAGATCGCGGACGTGAATGTAGTCCCGGATTGCTGTGCCATCAGGTGTGGGCCAGTCATTGCCGAACACCAGGATCTCTGCGCGCTGACCTGTCGCCACCTTCAGGACCAGCGGGATCAGATGCGTCTCCACCGCATGGCGTTCCCCATGTCCGGCGTAGGCGCCGGCCACGTTGAAGTAGCGCAGGCTCACCGCCGCCAGCCCATACGCCCGAGCGTAGGAGGTGATCGCATGATCGATCGCCAGCTTGGTGGCGCCGTAGGCGTTGGTCGGCCGGGTGGGCGCGTCCTCGGTGATCGGAGCGGCGTCCGGCTCCCCGTACGTCGCCGCCGTCGACGAGAACACCAGCCGCTCGGTGCCCGACTCGCGGATCGCTTCCAGCAACTCCAGCGTCTTGACCACGTTGGCGTGCCAGTAGCGCTCGGGAGCCTCGACCGACTCCCCCACCAACGACTTCGCCGCGAAGTGCAGTACGCCGTCGAAAGACCCGCCGGGCAGCAGACGCCGGGCGACCGCAACCATGTCGCCGTCGATGAACTCAGCACCCGCCGGGACCGCATCGGCGTTCCCGGTAGACAGGTCGTCGACGATCACCACCTGATGTTGTTGTTCCAGAAGGACTTTGGCGCACACGCTGCCGACATAGCCGGCGCCCCCGGTTACCAGCAGCTTCACTCGAACTCAGCTGCCTGCTCGACGATGTTCACCAGCACCCGCACCCCGACGGCCAGCGCGCGCTCATCGATGTCGAAGTCCGGCTGGTGCAGATCGCGCTGCGGGCCTTGCCCGTCCCACACGCCGAGACGAGCCATCGCGCCCGGGACATCCTCGAGGTACCAGGAGAAGTCCTCACCTCCACCGGACTGTCGCGTCTCGGCCAGCACGTCGGGTCCGACGGCTTCGATGGCATGGGTCATGATCTGGGTGCAGCGTTCCTCGTTGACCACCGGCGGCACACCGCGGTGGTAGGCCAGCGAGTGATCGATTCCGAGCGGCGTCAGCAGACCCGAAACCGTCTCGCGGACAAGGCTTTCCATCTCCAGCCAGGCTTCGCGACTGGCGGTGCGCACGGTGCCGGCCAACACGCCGGTCTGCGGTATCGCATTGGGCGCAGACCCGGCGTGGGCGGCACCCCAGACCATCACGGTGCTGTGCCGTGGGTCCAGCCGCCGCGACAGCACCCCCGGCAACCCGGTGATCAGCGTGCCCATCCCGTAGACCAGGTCGGTGGTCAGGTGCGGACGCGAGGTGTGTCCACCGGGGGACCGCAACGCGATCTCGACGAAGTCGGCGGCCGAGGTGATCGGTCCGGCCGCGGTGGCGACGCTGCCGACCGCAAGGTGCGGATCGCAATGCAGGGCGAAGATCCGCGACACACCCTTCAGTGCGCCGGCCGCGATAGCCTCCAGCGCGCCGCCGGGCATGAGCTCCTCGGCGGGCTGGAAGATCAGCCGAACTCCGATCGGTAGGTCGGGCACCGTCGCCAGCGCGGTGGCAGCGCCCAGCAGGATCGCGGTGTGGGCGTCGTGTCCGCAGGCATGCGCCACACCCGGCACCGCCGAGGTGAACGGCAGGCCGGTCCGTTCGGCCATCGGCAGCGCGTCGATATCGGCGCGCAGCGCGATGCGGACCGCATGGTCGGGCCCGAAATCGCACACCAGACCCGACCCCCCGGGCAGTGTCTTCGGGTGCAGCCCGGCCTCGGCGAGTCGGTCGGCGACAAACTGGGTGGTGAGGAACTCCTGGCGACCCAACTCGGGGTGGCGGTGTATCTGACGGCGCCAGGCGACCAGGTCGTCATGATGCGCGGCCAGCCACGACTCTGCGGTGTCGGCCAACGGCATCGCGCCAGTATCGCAGGCGCCGGTTAGGGTGAGCGACTGTGATCGGAGACCCCGCGCGGGCGACGGCGAGCCACGATGCCGCACGGGCGGCGGCGGTCATCGCCGAACGCACCGGAGTCGAGCGCCACGACGTCGCTGTCGTACTCGGCTCAGGCTGGGGCCCGGCCGCCCACGCATTGGGAAACCCGACCGCGCAGCTACCGATGGCGGACGTGCCCGGGTTTCTCCCCCCCGGCGCGGACGGCCACCGCGGGCAGCTGCTCTCGGTGCCACTGCGCCACCATCGGGTGCTGGTGCTGGTCGGACGCATCCACGCCTACGAGGGGCACGCCCTGGCGGCCGTGGTGCACCCGGTGCGTACGGCTTGCGCGGCCGGGGCGGACGTCGTCGTGCTGACCAATGCGGCCGGCGGCCTGCGTCCGGAGTTTTCCGTGGGTCAGCCGGTGTTGATCAGCGACCACCTGAACCTCACCGCCCGCTCTCCGCTGGCAGGTGCTCAGTTCGTCGATCTGGTCGACGCCTATTCGCCCCGATTGCGTGCGCTGGCGCGCTCCATCGATCCGACGCTCGCCGAGGGGGTCTATGCGGCGATGCCCGGCCCGCACTACGAGACGCCGGCCGAGATCCGGATGCTGCGCACTCTGGGTGCCGATCTGGTCGGGATGTCCACCGTTCACGAGACCATCGCCGCCCGCGCCGAGGGAGCCGAGGTTCTCGGGGTGTCGCTGGTGACCAACCTCGCGGCAGGAATGACCGGCGAGGCACTCGACCACCGCGAGGTGCTGGCCGCCGGACGCGACTCCGCGACCGGGCTGGGTGCCCTGCTGGCGGAAGTGCTGTCCGCGCTGTAAGTAACTCTCGCGCTCTAGGTAACCCTCGCGTCAGCGCGGCCCGAATTGCCGGTCGCCGGCGTCACCGAGGCCCGGCACGATGTAGGCCACGTCGTTGAGGCCGTCGTCGATGGCCGCGGTGACCAGCCGTGCCGCGGGCGCCACCCGCTCCAGCGCGGCCACGCCCTGGGGAGCGCAGACGACGCACACCACCGTGATGTCGGCCGCGCCCCGGCCCTTCAAGAGCTCGATCGTGTGCGCCATCGAACCCCCGGTCGCCAGCATCGGATCCAGCACCATGACCGGCTGGGTCGACAGATCCGCCGGCAGCGATTCCAGGTAGGGCAGCGGCTGGTGGGTGGTTTCGTCGCGGGCGACGCCGACGAAGCCCACCCGTGCCTCCGGGATGAGCGCGTGTGCCTGATCGACCATGCCCAGCCCGGCCCGCAGTACCGGCACCAACAGCGGCGGATTGGCCAGTCTGCTGCCGGTGGTGTCGGCCAGGGGGGTACGCACCGGAATCTGCTCGCGGGGCGCATCCCGGGTGGCCTCGTAGACCAGCATGAGGGTCAAATCGCGCAGCGCCGACCGAAACGCCGCGTTGTCGGTGCGCTCGTCACGCAGCGTGCTGAGTCGGACCGCGGCCAGCGGGTGGTCGATGACACGGACATCCATGCCCGAACTGTAGGTCGTTAGGCTGTGCGGCATGGCAGCAGAGCTCATTCCGATCCGCCTCGGCATCACCGCCGGGGATCTGTACACGCTATGGGCGCCACGCTGGCGCGATTCCGGTGACGAATGGGAGGGTTTCCTCGGCAAGGATGAGAACGTTTTCGCCTTCGCATCGGTCGCCGATCTGGCGGCGTTCGTGCGCACCGACTCTGACAACGATCTGGCCGAGCATCCGGCGTGGGAGGCGATGACCCGGGCCAACGCCCATCGTCTGGAGCCCGCCGAGGACCGGCAGGCCGATCTGATCGCCGTGGCGGAGCAGTTGGCTGAAAAACCCACCGAGGACTCCGTGGGAGCGCTGGCGAACACCCTCGCCGTCGTCTCCTCGCTCGGGTCGGTGTGCGAGCTTCCGGCGGTGACCCGCTTCTTCAACGGCAATCCGAACCTGGGCCTGGTGACCGGCGGCCTCGAGCAGTTCACCGGGCGAGCGGGCCGCAAACGCTGGGATACCGTCGGCGAAATCGTCGCCCGCGGATGGGACGGGGTGCTGTCGGCTATCGACGAGATCGTCATCACCCCCGAGGTCGACGAGGGCGCCGCGGCGGCGGCCGCCGACGAACTCGCCGAACCCTTCGACGGCGAGGACGACTTCAGCGTGCTGACCGCCGAGACCGACGACGACGAGAACGAGGACGACGGGGGTGCCATCGCGGGCATCGGCGCGCTGGCGGCGACATCGCTGGGGGCATCCAAGACCGTGGTCCTCGGCGGCGATGCGCACTTTTGGGAAAACGTCGGTATCGACCCGGTCCGGGTGATGACCAGCGGGGGCACGTTCTTCACGCTGCGCTGCTACTACGACGACAGGCCCCGATTCCTCGGCCGCAACGGACGGATCAGCGTGTTCGGCTCCGAGCGTGCCCTGGCGCGCTATCTCGCCGACGAGCACGATCACGACCTCGCCGATTTGAGCACCTACGACGACATCCGGACCGCGGCCACCGACGGGTCACTGCGAGTGGACGTCATCGAAGACAACGTCTACGTGCTCAACGGCCTCGCCGACGACATCGCTGATGGTCCCGATGCGATCGACCGCGACCAACTGGCCTTGGCCGTCGAGTTCGTTCGTGACGTCGGCTTCTACTCGGAGGACGACGCGGTCGACGTGCTGCTGGCCGACGACACCACCCTCGGGGCCTTGGTCAACCACGTCCTCGACCCGGACTCCGTGGCCCGCCCCGCCCCGCCCTACGCCACCGCGGCGCGGGAATGGGAGGAACTGGAGGGGTTCGTGGAGTCCCGGCTCCGCCGCGAGTAGCGGCGCAACACTTCAGCGCGAGTAAGTCAGCGGTACTGGGTCGTTAGCGGTACTGGGTCCTTAGCGGTATTGGGTCGTTAGCGGAACTGGGTCGTTAGCGGTATTGGGTCGTTGGCGTGATGTTCCCCCGCACACCTAGCGCGCGGGCCTGGGTGAGCAGCTCCTGGTACTGCTGGGGCGAGATGTTTTTCTCCCGCGTCAGGATGTAGCCGCTTTGGCCGGACGGGTCGCTGACGATGATCCAGCTGTAGTCCGGCGCCTTGGCCAGGATCGTGTAGTTGCCCGGCGGATTCGCCGACGGGGTCCCACCGAAGCCCACGTTCAGCGCGGTGTTGGTCTCGTTCACCGGCACAGCGGATCCGGTGATCGACGATCGGGGGCCCCGATTGAAGAAGTAGTTGCCCGAGTTCTGCACCTTGATCGTGCCGTCGGGGTTCAGGCTGTAGGTCGCCTGGGTGTTCACCAAGCCGATTGAGAAGAACTGCTTGACGCTGCCCTGCTCGTAGTAGGTGCCGGCGAACTGGGCCGGGTCTACCGGATCCGAGGAGGGCACCGCGGGGATCGGCGGCACCACCGGAGCCGGAACCGGGGGTTGGGCCCGCCGTGCCACTGCCGGGGTGCGCCCCGTCGGCACCGCGGCGGTGGCTCGCACCGCTGCCGCCGACACGTCCGACACGACCGGCAGGTCCCGGACCCCCGCGACCCCAACGGAACCAGCGGAACCAGCGAGGGTCGAGCCACCCGCGATCGCCGAGGCGCCCGCCAACGGACGCCGGGCATCGCTGCCGCGGTTGGTTCGCGCGACGCGATCCACGCCCGTGGACGTCGCCGGTGTCGAGGCGGTAACCCGCGCCTCGTCCGGCGTTGCGGCATCGGTATCGGCGGCTGCGGATCCCGCGCCGAACAGCATGGCCGCACCGAGGCCCGCCAGCACCGCGCCGGAACCTAACCAAGTATGAGATGACGTCATTTCGGGAAACCCTTCCGTCGGCGCACAAGCGCGGCCTTTCAGCAAACCCTACCTGAAGATCGGATGCACCGAAAAAGCATGTCCAGGACATAGCCCCGTACGTCATTCTTTTGTCAGCGAACTTCAGCTGTCAGCGAACTTCAGCTCAGATCACCGTCAGGTTGTGGGCGGTTGCGTGACGAACAGCGCTAAGGGGTATCGACTGGTCCAGTGTTGCGAACCGGCCGCCGTTCGCGGTGGCCAGCGCAAGGAGATAGGCGTCGGTGACCTGTCGATGGCCATGGAGGCGTCCGTAGTCGATGAGGTCCTCGTCGAGCAGGCTCACCGAACACGGCCAAAACTCGTGATAGTCGGTTGCCGCGGCGCGGGCCAGCTTTCCGATCGCCTGCGCAGGGGGCACCGGGCTGGGGTATCGGGGCTGGCTGATGATTCGAACGAAGCCGTTCTGAGTTATTGCACAAGACGCCCAGCCGTGCCCGATCTCGGCGTCGACCCAACGACGAACGCGCTCGTGGTCGACGTGATCGCTGTCCAGCAGCGCAATCAGGACATTGACGTCCAGCAGCGCGCGCGTCACACCGCTTCTTCGTCACGGAGCCGGTCAACGAGAGCGTTCGATACAGCAGGCCCCCGATGCTCGAAGGGTTCAAACCCATAGAAGCTTTCCGGACCCTGGCGCAGATCGGACTTCTGCTGCAGCGTCAGCGCCTGCCGGGCAAGGTCGGACAGCACCTCGCCGGCGGTGCGGTTCTCGCGGCGAGCGCGTTCCTTCACCGCGAGCAATATGTCGTCGTCCAGCGACAGCGTGGTGCGCATGCATCTGATGCTAGCGCATCAGGTTGTCAGCCCATCAACACCGCGAACCGCGGTTTGATCACCTCATCGATGATCGCAAGGCGCTCGTCGAAGTGGATGAACGCCGACTTCATCGCGTTGACGGTGAACCGCTCCAGGTCGCTCCAGCCGTAGCCGAACGCCTCGGCAAGGCGGAACATCTCCTTACTCATGCTGGTATCGCTCATCAACCGGTTGTCGGTGTTGACCGTGACCCGGAACCGCAACCGCGCCAGCAGGTCGAACGGGTGGTTCGCAATGCTGTCCACCGCCCCGGTCTGCACGTTGGAACTCGGGCACATCTCAAGCGGAATCCGTTTATCCCGGACGATCCCCGCGACTCGTCCCAGCACGGCCTCGCCGTCGGGCCCGCTTTCGATGTCATCGACGATGCGCACTCCGTGCCCGAGGCGGTCGGCCCCGCAGAAGGCGATCGCTTCGTGGATGGACGGCAGGCCGAAGGCCTCCCCGGCGTGAATCGTGAACCGGGCGTTGTTGGCGCGCATGTACTCGAAGGCGTCGAGGTGGCGCGACGGCGGAAAGCCGGCCTCGGCGCCGGCGATGTCGAAGCCGACCACGCCCGCGTCGCGGTGCCGGATCGCCAACTCAGCGATCGCGCGAGACCGTGCGGCATGGCGCATCGCGGTCACCAGACACCGCACCACGATCGTCCGGCCGGCGGCGGCGGCGGCCCGCTCCCCCGCGGCGAATCCGGCCAGCACCGCCACCACCACTTCGTCCAACGAAAGCCCGCCCGCGGTGTGCAACTCGGGCGCAAAGCGCACCTCGGCGTAGACGACGTGATCGGCGGCGAGGTCGGCCACGCACTCGAGGGCGACCCGGTGCAGCGCCTCGGGTGTCTGCATGACCGCGACCGTGTGGGCGAACGGCTCGAGGTAGCGCACCAGTGAACCGCTATGCGCCGCCGTGCGAAACCACGACGTCAACTCGGCCGGATCGGTGCTCGGCAGGTCGTCGTACCCTGCCTCAGCAGCGAGTTCAATCACTGTCGCCGGCCGCAGCCCACCGTCGAGATGGTCATGCAGCAGCGCCTTTGGGGCCTGCCCGATCATCTCAAGGGTCAACGGTGTGGTCACTGGAACCATTCTGCCCCCGGGCCAAGCCCCGAGCG
>SXGS01095400.1_pt1 | contig 11526 bp, 8 predicted proteins | sample 3174681 | NCBI WGS metagenome assembly SXGS01 (sample SAMN11356861, study PRJNA531348) | freshwater metagenome | isolation source: freshwater sample F1-80 | place: China: Fuxian Lake, Yuxi | collected 2017-12-25 | reverse complement strand
GGAGAAGGCTAGTACCGGAATCAGGATCAACTCCACAAGGACCTTGCCGCCTTCGACGGTGCGCAGGCCCACATGGCTCAACTGCTCCGTGAGAATGCTTCCCAGGTCGCCCGCCTTCTGGCTTTCCCCCCAGGACTTCTGGAAGTACTCTCTCACCTCCAGCGGAAGCGAATCCCACCGATCCTGGACGGAACGGAGGCTGGACATCAACTGGGCCTGATGCTCGCCCCAGTTGGTCCACAGTGCCCCAAACTCCTGAGCGAGGGGACGGAACATCACCACGCCCAGTTCGAACAGAACGAAGGCCAGGGCAGTGAAGACCAGTCCCGCGCTCCAGGCGCGGCGGGCATGTCGATGGAGCCGTCGAAGGATCGGGCTCCGCTCCAGCCACAGCACCAGTGGCGCCACGGTGAGCGAGAGCATCATGGCCATCACCACCACGACGATGATGAAGCCGACCCGGAACAGGAAGTAGCCGAGCGCAGCCACCAGCGCGACCCGCAGGATCAACGCCGTTACTGCCGCCAGCCAGGTATCCGGTCTGCCTCGTCGCTCGGAAAGACTCACTGAAACGCCTTTTGCAGGATGTCGCAGATTCGCGCCGCGCTCCTGCCATCGCCATACGGATTCGCCGCCCTGGCCATTGCCTCATACGCGTCGCGCCGGGTCAATAGCCGCATCGCTTCCTCAAAGATGCGCTCCTCGGAAGTTCCGATGAGGCGGGTTGTTCCGGCCTCGACTCCCTCGGGACGCTCGGTTGTTTCTCGCATCACCAACACTGGTTTCCCCAGCGCCGGCGCTTCTTCCTGAATGCCCCCGCTGTCGGTGAGGATCAGCGTGGAGCGCCGCATCAACTGTACCCAGGGAAGATACTCCTGAGGTTCGATGAGTGCGGCCCGATCTACTTGACTCAGTTCCGCCTGGATCACGGATCTCACCGCAGGATTCTTATGCATCTGGAAGACGATTTGCACGTCCCCCAGGGTTCCCACCAGGCGTTTCAGCGCCCGGCAGATCCGTGCAAGAGGCTCGCCCAGGTTCTCCCTACGGTGTGCCGTCACCAGCACCACCCGGTTGGGTCCCGATGTCAAACGATCCAGTTCGACGTCCTCAAACACGTACGGTCGGGGTGCTACCTGCAGCAGGGAATCGATGACGGTGTTCCCCACCTGATAAATACTGTCGGCCGCAACGTTCTCTCGAAGCAGGTTTTGAACCGCTTGATCGGTGGGTGCGAAGTGGAAATCGGCCAGAGGGGCGGTCAGTCTCCGGTTGATTTCTTCCGGAAACGGGTCGTAGCGGTTGTCGGTGCGAAGGCCCGCCTCCACGTGTCCTACGCGGATCTTTCGGTAGAAGGCGCCGAGGCTCGCCACAAAGGTGGTGGTGGTGTCTCCCTGCGCCAGCAGGAGATCGGGCTTCAGTGTTTCCAGCAGGGGGTCCAGTCGCTCCAGGATCCGAGAGGTCATCTGGGCGAGTGGAGCGCCGTGCAGCATGATGTCCAGATCGTGCTGGGGTTGAATCTCGAACACATCCAGCACCTGCCGCAGCATCTCCCGATGCTGGCCGGTGGATATGACGATCTGTTCTACCCCCTGTCGTCGGTTCAACTCGAAGATGACAGGCGCCATTTTGAGGGCGTCCGGTCGGGTGCCGACGATCGAGAACACGCGCATTCGAGTCAACTCCGCGCTTCAGTTGCCGCGCGAACCGGCCAACAGGAACGCCACGAAGGCGAACACACAGAACAGGCTGCTGATTCCATAGAGGATGAGGACGGTCTTCTTTTGCGAGTAGCCCAGCGCCAGAAGGCGGTGGTGGAGGTGACTCTGGTCTGCCTGATAGATGGGCCGGCCGGAGCGCCATCTGCGAATGATCACCGCCGCCGTGTCGAAGATGGGGATCGCGAGCAGGAGGAAGGGGATCGCCACGGCCACCGCGACCGGCGCTTTGAACGCGCCGACCGACGAAATGCTGGCCAGCAGGAACCCGACCACCGGCGCCCCTCCGCCCATGAAGATCCGCGCCGGATTGAAATTGTACCTGAGGAATCCCAGGAGTGCGCCGCACAGCGACGCTGCCAGGATGGCGAGGGCGGGCTGATTGCTCCACACAGCCATCAGCGCCATGGTGGCGGCCGAAATCGCCGATACTCCCGCAGCCAATCCATCGATCCCATCGATGAAGTTGACCGCGTTTGCGACGCCCACCAACCAGAGCACCGTGAGTGGGTAGCTCCACCAGTGAAGATCCACCATGCCGTCTCCGAACGGATTCGTAACGAACCGAATCTCCACCCCAAAGGGAATCACCAGCAGCGCGCAGACGATCTGCACGATGAGTTGCTTCCCGGCCGAGAGTTCCGTCCGATCGTCAATGGCGCCCACGGCACTCAGCAGCGCTCCAGCAATCACGAGGGCGATCCCCGGCCGGAGGGTTCGATCAGTGATGCTCCGGCCAAACCCGAAGCTCACCACGAGCGCCAGCACGGCCAGAGCGATCACGAACGATGCGAAGATCGCCAGCCCACCCCACCGGGGGATGGGCTGGACGTGCACATCGCGCGACCGCGGTGGCGGCGCAGCGCCGTACGCCAGCGCCAGTTCCCGCACGCGGGGCGTGAGGAGACTGCACAGCCCAGCCGCGAGCGCAGCGCTTGCCGCCGCGACCGCCAGGTAGAACCCCGGTTCCCGCATGGAGTCTCTTGCCCGCGCTACTTTCGACGAAAGTCCTCACAGTGAATCGCGTTCGGGCGCTTTCGGTGACGACAGTCTCGGGGATTGTTGTAACGACAGCTTCCGCACAAGTACACGTTGAATCCCAGCGCCTTTCGGACGCTCAGCCAGAAATCCTGGATGCGGATTCGCCAGTTCATACCCGGCCTACACTGAGAAGCGTATGTTCAGGATGTCGCCATCCTGGACCCGATAGGTTTTCGTTTCCAGTCGGAATAGTCCCTGCTCCTTGGCCTGTTTTGATCCGCCCGCGCCGATCATGGCCTCGTAGGCGATCACCTCCGCCCGAATGAAGCCCCTGGCCAGGTCGGAATGGATCTTCCCGGCCGAGGTGACGGCGTCGTCGCCCCGTCGAATGGTCCATGCCTTCACCTCATCCTCACCCACGGTGAAGAAGCTGATGAGCCCCAGAAGCTGGTAAACCGTGCGGAGCAAGCGAGCCCGGCCGCTCTCTTCGACACCCATCGCCTCGAGAAAAGAGGCCTCTTCCTCCGGTCCGAGTTGGGCGACTTCCATCTCCACCGCGGCGCAGATGGGGATGATCGGCGTGCCGGAGCGCTCAGCCCAGGCCGCCACCTCGGGATCGGGCTCCTGGCCGATGGCGTCCTCTCCGATGTTCAGCACCACCACCGTCGGCTTCCGGCTCACAAACTCGAGGTGCCGTACCACTTCGTCTTCAGAAGCGCTCAGTGGAAAGGATGAGAGCGGCTGCTCCTGCTCCAGATGATCTTTCATCCGCAGCAGGATCTCTTTCTCCAGCCCGCCCTGAGCCGATTTCGGTTTGGATCGATCCTGCTTTTCCATCCGCTCGAGACGCTTTTCGATCAGGTCCAGATCCGAAAGGATCAGTTCGGCCTCCAGGTTGCGGTAGTCCCTCAAGGGGTTGAGCCCTCCGTCGGGGTCGGGCACGGCGTCGCTCTGAAACGCCCGCACCACCGCCACCAGCGCGTCGGATTGGCGCACTTCCTGCAGGAACTGCGGTCCGAATGCCCGGCCCCCGGCCGGAGCGGCGGCGCCGTCGACGAAGGTCACCGAGGCATGACTCTGCTTCCTGGGCTGGAACATCTCGATCAGCCGGTCCATTCGACGATCGGGCACTTCCACCACGGCGATCTGATTGTCTCCGCCGAACGACGCGGGACCGACTTTGACAGGTTGACGGGTCAGGGCGCCGAAGAGGGAAGTCTTACCGACTTCGGATCCGCCCACAATCGCGACTTTCATACGCTCCCACTTAGTGGCGGCCGGGCCGCCGGAGGTTCAAATAGAGACCGTGGCCCGACCGGAGAGCTACGAGACGCGGCTCAGTCGCTCATTCCCGGGAGCGGCGGCAGGTAGTTCCGCCACACCTCGTTCTTCAACCCGGCCACATATTTGGACAGGCTGATGTAGGGAACGATCCGGGGCCGCCTGGGCTCTCGTCGCAAGCGCATCCCGGTCTTCTCCAGCGCCTTGTCCGCCTTTCGGGCATTGCAGCGACGGCAGCAGGTCACCAGGTTCTCCCAGCTTGCCCCACCCCCCATGCGCCGCGGGATGACGTGATCGATGGTCATGTCTCGTCCCGATATCCCGCAGTACTGGCATTGGTAGTCGTCTCGCGCGAACACGCTCCGCCGCGAGAGTCTGAGCTGCGGCAGGGGCCGTCGCACATGGTAACGCAGTTTGAGCACCGATGGGGCGAAGCAGTCGCGATCCAGCGTCCGCAGCTTGCGTCCGTCGTGGTGGAGCACCTCGGCCTTGCCGAGATACACGAGCGCCATGGCGCGACGGATGGAGCAGACGTGCAGAGGTTCGTAATCGCTGTTCAGGATCAGGACTTCGGTTTCCACGGTGTTCAGTTCCCCAGACAAACAAAAAGGCCCGTTCATCGCACAGAGCGGAACGAGCCTGAGGCTGCGGTGGAGACAAAACTTCTCGGTAGGCAGGGGCTATCGTCCAGCGCTCGCATCAAGCCCGCGAAACTCGCGGGATGCCAGTAGTCGCACTCGCGAAGGCACTGACCTTCGGCGCGACCGGCAAACGGTCTCTTCTGATCGAGCGAACTGATGCGGAACATCGGTGTCCTGTTGCGACCTGCTCCCACCTACTCGGATGGAGTTTAGCCAAATCGTTGATTCTGTGTCAACCTGAGGTCTCCACACCTCGCCGCCTCACGATGTAGCGCCCGGCCTGTCCCTCACGCTGCAATATCGACCCGAACGGCGGATGTGCTCAACAGGAACTCACGCTGCTTGATGTGATGCGGGAGCTGGAGTGGCGGTTCCCGGAGGGGTAGGGGCTGCCCGATGCGGGATGTCCGGCATCGGGCAGCAAGACGGGATGGATCAGCCGAGGACGATCGGCTCCACGTCCAGGGCTTCCGCGGCGGCGATGAGTTCGGCGGTGTAGTCGCCGATGATGGCGTGGATGTGGTTGCTGCTGTAGCTCTGCGCCAGGTCCTTCACGCTGCAATCGAAGCGAGCGTAGGCGTGCGGCCACTCCCAGGTGGTCATCTTCGCCAGTTCGCGATCTCGTTCGGGGCCGAACGACACGAACGAGCCGGTGAGGATGTGGAGCCGGTACTGGCCGCTCTTCCGGGTGAAGCGAGCAAAGGTCACTTTGTCCGCAGGGTCGCTGAAGAATTGCACCGAGGCGCCGGGCGCCCGGAAGTAGAAGTCGAGCGCCGGGTAGAGCTCCACCTGCTTCCAGTTCTTGCGGAAGTCGCCGGAGTACTTGCTCAACCAGGGCGCGTGCTCGCCGGAGTTGACCAGGTCGTAGACATCCAGGTCCTCGTGGTAGTGGCGGAGGTCCGCAAAGAGGACCGGCGTACCGCTGAGTTCGTGGAGAAGCTGCATCGTCAGTCCGCCGTTGCTGTCGCACTCGGTGGCGCAGATGATAGGCTTTTTGTTCTCATCTTCCCAGTCGGCCGTGTCGTTCAGGAGCGCCTCGGCGACGTCCATAATGCAGTACTCGTCCCACTCGGTCCAATCCAACTGACCGGTGAGGCCGCAGAAGTCGATGCCCTCCAGCTTGCAGAAGTCCTTGCAGGCGAGGTAGAGCCGCACCTGCCGGGCGAGCGTACCGTCGAGACCGTCGGTGAGACGTCCCTCCTGCCAATGGATCTTGCCGCAGTGGGCCTTCAGCCAGTCCAGCCCGGCTTGAGTGCGGTCATTGGAGACTCGCTTCATCCGGCTGTAGAGATCCAGCGCGCTTCGATGGAAGACCTGAACCCCGAACTGCTCCATCCACTGGCTCTGGTCGATGTGGCCCGTGTACATGCCCATCGAGGGACCATCGAACTCGCCGTAGCGCTGACCCCGCAGGCGCATCGCGGCTTCCTGTCCGAGGGTCCGCTTGCTGGGTTGGCGCCGAGCAAGAAAGGTGCGTATCTCCGCCTGAACCGCGGGGTCCTGCACGTCGCCGAGAATTCGACCGAAGGGGCGGCTGATCTCATCCATCGTCCCCGCTGAGGCGAAGAAGGCAACCCAGCCGGGGTAACCGGGGTTGATGTTGCCCAGGAAGAGGATCGGGGCCTCAGTGAACTCGGCAGCCTGCGCGGTGAAGTCGGGGTAGGACCACACGCAAAAGTTGAAGACCACGACATCGCAATCCGCTTCGGCGAGCGCGGTCGCTTCCGAGCGGGCGGTGGCGTAGTTCCAGATGACCTTCTCCGCCTCGACGACCGCGTGTCCTTCGGAGCGGAACCAGTCGGCGGCTCTCGACTGGAAGCTCAGACACTGGGCGGAGGTCAACTGGGCGACCCGCTCGCGCCCGTCCGTGAACGTGCAAATCCCGATTCTCATGGAGCTCATTCCCCCGGTCGACGGACCCACTCCGGCCGACGACCGCAACAGACGATCTGAAATTGGGCTTCCGCCTCGGTGTGCGAAGGCGGAGCAACCCTACTGAAGTTGCATCGGCATCACGACCATCAGGTAGTCTTCCCCGTCGATGGGTCGGATCACCGAGGCGTTGAGCGGCTCAGTCATCTCCACGTGGACTCCCTCGGAGCTCAGCACGCCGAGGACATCGAGCAGGTAGCTCACGTTGAAGGCGATGCGGGTTTCCTCACCCTCGCGCTCCACGGAGATCTCCTCGCGCGCGTTGCCCAGATCTCCGGTCTCCGCCGTGATGACCAGGGAATCTCCCACCGTCTCGAAGATCACCCGATCCTTCGCGGAGCCGTCTCGGGCGAAGATGCGGGCCCGGCGCAGCGCGGACAGCAACTCATCGCGCTGAAGCGCGAGTCGTCGCGTGTAGCCGTCCGGGATCACGCGCTCGAATCGAGGGAACTGACCTTCAATGAGTCGCGACACGAGTACGATGCGGTCCGTCTTGAACAGCACCTGGTTCTGATCCACGCGGATGTCGAGGGTATCCTGGGGATCGTCGCTCAACACGCGCGAGAGTTCGTTGAGCGCTCGGACCGGGACGATGACGGTCGTCTCCCCCTGCGCCTGAGGCACCTGAGACGTGCGGAGCGCCAGGCGATGCGTGTCCGTTGCCACGAGCCTCAGGCGGTCCGGCATCACGACCAGGCAAACTCCCGTGAGGATGGGTCGAGTGTCGTCCGTGGACACCGCGAGGGCGGTTTGACGGATCATCTCCTTCATTACCGGCTGCGCGAGGGTGAGCGACACATGGCCGCCGACTTCCGGAAGGGGCGGGAAGTCGTCGCTTCCAAGACCGTTGATCCGATAGTCCGAGCGCCGGCAGGAGAGGATCAGGTGGTGTTGATCGTCGGAGCCCAGGGAGACATCGGCCTCGGGGAGCCCCGAGACGATCTCCAGGAGCGTTCGCGCCGGCACGGTGATCACGCCGGGCTCGTGGATGCGGGCCGGAATCAAGACCTCCACACCCAATTCCAGATCGGTCGCCGAGAACCGAACGTGGCCTTCCACGGGCTCGATGAGCACATTCCTGAGCACGGGAAGGGTGGACTGGGTAGAGACCACCCGACTGACGACCTGAAGAGCGTCGTGGAGTTCTTTACGAGTGACGGTGAGCTTCATAAACGGTTCCGAAGCGGGCTGAATTGAGCCCGGGCGGTCCCGCGATCGGGACTCGGGTTAGTTTGCCACCGTCAGGCCCGTGGCGACAGCGGATTGAGCGGATTGGGCCGCTGCTGCGGCCTTGATCGAGCTCAGGAGTTCGGGGGCGCGAACTCCGGGCAGCTTGAGAAAGAGCGGCTCCGCCCGAACCGGGACCTCGATGTGCCCCGGCTCCAGGCGTGCGGCACGGGGATTTCCCATCAGGTTCCAGAGCCCTCCGCCGCCCGGCCCGGTCTTCACGAGGAAACTCACGGGACGCGCAAATGCACGGGGCGACCAGAGAACCGCCGTTGAGAAGCCCTTGCCCTGAAACACGTACGCTTTCAACTGGGGGAGTTCAACTCTGCCGGCCGGCGCGACATCCTCTAGAAAGCGAGCGCAGGTCGCCAGGGCCGCCAGGGTGGGCTTGCCGCCGCCTTCCGGATCCAGCAGACCCCATCCCCGATCCATCAGCCCTTCGAAGCCCAGGGAGTCGTTCCAAAACGGATCCAGGAAGATCCGCTCCACCCCGGCGGCCCGCGCCAGGGTGAGGGACTTGCCGAGGGCGCGCGCCGCTGCCCGAGACTGCTCGACGCCGCCATACCACTGCTGGTGGGGAGGAGAGGGCGCCCCGGCAGACGTGATCCAGATTCCCGTGCTGTTGCCGCCGGCGAGATCGAGCCGACCGCGCACGGTGCGAAACCACTGGCTCACCTGGTCTTCGCCACCGAACTGGAAACAGACCGAATCCGGCGAGGTGGGCTGGTACTCCGAAACGGAGTCGACGACCCGATGGATTCCCCGAGTGAGCGTGGCATCCAGGAATCCGGGATCTGTGGAGGCATAGCCACCCGCGATGACGCGACTGCCCGAAAGAGCCCCCCGCACGCCCTTTGCGGCGGCGCGCACGAGGGAGAGGTATTGCTCGGGGGTGCCTGCGAAGCTGTCCCGGTTCCAGGGGGTCTCCCACACCTCGTAGGCCGAGATCCGCGTGCGGTAGTGATCGGCGAGTTTGCTCGCGTAAGTCTCGAAGTCTGCCGTTCGTGCCGGCGGCAGCGACGCGGTATCGACCCCCTCGCCCGCCGTGGGGGCCGCCCAGGCCGGAGTTCGGCCCAGCACGCCGAGCAAGGTGAACCCTCGTTGTCTCAGTGCGTCCACCTCGGCGTCGCGCCAGGCGAAGCTCTCCCGGGCCGGCTGCACGCTCGGCCACTGAGTTGCCTCGCTTGCGCCGGACATCCGCCACCAGCGGGCGCCCACCTTCGCGGCAACGCCGGCCGCATGCCACGCGCCCGGTTCCGGGCCACCCCCGGCGATCCCGGCGGCGCCGAAGAAGGAGCCGGGCGAGGCCTTCGGGCTGGTGGGGTGAACGGCGGTGAGGATCACCTCTTCCGATGCAATCACGCGGGAGCCGGACACCACCTCGCCGACGACACGCAGGGTTCCGGCTTGCGGCGCCCGCATCTCGATCGGGACGTCAATCACCTTCGAACCGGGGGGAATGGGCGCCTCAGCCTCCAGAAGCCGCTCTCCGTAGAAGCCCTCCATCCGGGCATGCAGCGTTAGATCCCGCGGGATCTCGCCGATTCCGGAAACCCGAAAGGGAATGCGGAGGAGCTGATCCGGCCTCGGAAAGAGCTCGGCAAGCGAGAGCGAACAGGAGAATTCCACGGGAGCGGCGCGGAAGTAATCCCGAGCCTCGCCCTCTTCCACCTGGATCGCATCCACCTGGTAGGACGATCCTTCGTCGGGTCCCAAACGAGCGAGGTAGCGCGCCGACTCCCTTCCCGGCAGGGTCACGCTGAAGCCGTAGCGACGCCAATCCGACGTCAGTTCGAAGGTGCGCTCTTCTCGGAGCGCGCCCCCCAGCTCGATCAGGCCCAGCTTAGCACGGGAGCCCGGCGCCGGCGCCCGGAGGTAGGCGCTGATCGTGTATCGCCTGCCGCGCCGGGTGACGAAGGGTCGGCTGTCGATGGACCCTCGGCCCGAGCAAACCGCGAACGCCTCCCCGTCGGGTGTCTTGCCGGGCAGCGCGGCCACGCGGGAACCGGGGGCCCACCCGGCGACGCCAAGTTCGAAGCTGCTGTTGTAGATCAGATTCCCGGGCTGAGCGGTGAGAACTGGAGGGTCCGGCTCGACGGGCGCCTCGCCCGCCATCACTCTGAGCCGATCCACCTCCAGCGTTCCCGAACAGGGCACGAAGATCGTTACGGCGGCGTCCGGATCGTCCAGGTTGACGGAGCCCTGCACCGTGTAGAGCTGCCAGTCCCCGTCGACGGCGACACGACGCGAAAGGTACACGACATTCGGATCGGAGCGCTTTCGCAGGCTGACGGTGACCGGCTGCTCCAGGTTCTTGCCCCTTAACCACACTTCGATCGCGTAGGAACCGCCCGCGCGGAGCGTGATGCCCGGTCGGGCGAGATGCATCGCGCCACCATCCCATCCCGTGATCTCCGCCAGAAGGCAGGCTTTGCCGTTCTGTGGTGACCGGGTGTTGCTCCGGTAGGTGACGGCGATCTCGCCGTAGCTCGCGTCGGTCCAGCCCGGCGGCAGTCCCCCTTCGAGCCGATCAAACTCCTCCGCCAGCGGGAGACCCGGGGAGTCCTGCGCTGTGGCGCCGGGGACCGACGGCAACAACGCCGCCATTCCCCACATCAGCAATACTGCCGCAACCGCTCCGCGCTTCACCTGGCCTCCCCGTGTGTTCCGAAGTCCTCCATTGTTCCGCGCATCGGCTGGGATCTCTTCCTCAGGGCGGTTTGGGAGTTCGCGACGAGAGCGAAGTTGAGTCGACTGCGGGCCATGCGAGTCCCGCCGACGACTTTCGAGGGTCGATTCGTGCATAATAGGTGCGCCTGAACGAGGGTTCCATCGACGACGTTCGCCGCCGACAGGTTGTCAAAGCGCTTTGACGGGGCCGCAAGCATGCCGGTCCGCGCTCTACTGTCTCCATTGGGACGACACGGGAGCGGGAAGGTTCCAGATCGGGCCCGTGTGTTTGATCGGATCGGGGCCCGTCATCTCGGCCCGGCGCCCATGATGAGCGATGGGGACTACGGGACTCTGGTTGGAACACTCGCTTCGCAGGCCACTCAGGAGGATTGCAGGTACATGGCTCGTACGTTCTACTTCACCTCGGAATCGGTTACCGAGGGACATCCCGACAAGCTCGCGGACCAGATCTCGGACTCAGTCCTTGACGCCATGCTGGCGAATGACCCCTACAGCCGGGTCGCCTGCGAGGCCTTGCTGACGACCGGTCTCGTGGTTGTCGCCGGCGAGATCACCACTCAGGGGTACGTTGAGATTCCCGATCTCGTTCGACGGACGATCGAGGAGACGGGCTACACTCGGGCAAAGTACGGGTTCGACTCGTTTACGTGCGGAGTCATGGTGGCGATTCAGCGTCAGTCCCCGGACATCGCCCAGGGCGTGAATACCGGCGGCGCCGGCGATCAGGGGATGATGTTCGGCGACGCCTGCAACGAGACACCGGAACTGATGCCGATGCCGATCATGCAGGCGCACAAGCTGGCGCGACGGCTCTCCGAGGTTCGCAAGAATGGAACCCTTCCCTACCTGCGGCCCGACGGCAAGACCCAAGTGACGGTGAAGTACGAAGACGGTCGCCCGGTCGGCATCGACACGGTGCTCATCTCCACGCAGCACGCGAAGAATGTCAGCCAGGAGCAGATTGCCGCCGACCTTCGGGAGCATGTGGTCGATCCGATTCTGCCGTCCGAACTGGTGTCGCCGGGGATGAATTACCACGTGAACCCGACCGG
>SXGS01603908.1_pt1 | contig 11527 bp, 13 predicted proteins | sample 3174681 | NCBI WGS metagenome assembly SXGS01 (sample SAMN11356861, study PRJNA531348) | freshwater metagenome | isolation source: freshwater sample F1-80 | place: China: Fuxian Lake, Yuxi | collected 2017-12-25 | reverse complement strand
CGTCATCACCAGCACGAGATCGAGATCGTCGAGCACATACTCAAGCTCGGTTTCCGGCGTGTGCGGGTTCAGCGACACACCGGGTTTCGCTCCCAACCCCCGAATCGCCTGAATCGACCGATGCAAATGCGGGCAGGCCTCCGCATGAACGGTGATCTGATCCGAGCCCGCTTCCCGAAAATCGGCAAGGTACTTGTCGGGTTCCACGATCATCAGATGCACATCCAAAAACGCTTTCGGAGCATGCTTTCGAACGGCGGACACCACCAACGGACCGATGGTGATGTTCGGCACAAACCGCCCATCCATCACGTCGACGTGAATCCAATCGGCGCCTTTGTCGAGGACATCCTTGACTTCGGCGGCCAGGTTTCCAAAATCCGCGGACAAGATCGACGGAGATACGATCGCCATTACCACCTCATGCCGGGGACTACCCGAGCACCGTTCGCAAAATCTTGGCCGCTCACTGGTTTTCGGCCGGGAGCCTGTACGCGGACCAACTCCAACGCGCCGGACCCGCAGGCGATGGTCAGTGGCGCCACCCGGAGAACCTCGCCCGGAGCACCCTTTCCGTCTACCGGGCGAACCTCCAGCAGCTTGAGCGCGCCGTCGGCCCAGGGCACAAAACCCCCGGGCCAACGCGTCATCGCGCGGATCTGCCGGTCGATTTCCACCGCCGACCGCGTCCAGTCCACCTTGCCCATCTCTTTTTCGATTTTCCCGGCGTGGGTGGCCAGAGATTCATCTTGCGCTTGCGGCACCAACGTGCTCAAACCCGCCAGCGTCTCGACGATCGCCTCCGCCCCCAGCACGGACAGCCGATCGTGCAGCTCGCTCGCCGTTTCATGCGCGCCGATCGGCGTGCGTTTCTCCAGCAACACCGGTCCAGTATCCAGCCCTTCGCCCATCTGTTGGGTACAAACCCCCGTGATCTCATCGCCGGCCCAAACCGACCATTGGATGGGCGCAGCCCCTCGCCAACGCGGAAGCAGCGACGCATGCACGTTGATGCAGCCCAGCCGCGGCGTTTCCAAGTGTTGACGCGTCAAGATTCTTCCGTAGGCGACCACCACCGCAACATCCGCTTGGCATGCGGCAAACTGTTCGGGGAATGCGCCGGTCTTGATCGCCTTGGGCTGCACCAACGGCAAGCCCAATTCTTTTGCTACCAACGCCACCGGCGGCGAATGCAGCTCCTGGCCTCGACCCGAGGGCCGATCCGGCTGGGCTACCACCAGAACCACCTCGTGCTTCGCCTCGATCAACGCCCGTAACGACGGAACAGCGAACTCAGGTGTTCCCAGAAAGGCAACCCGCATCGAACCCCCGATTAACGAACCAATTCCTGAACGCGGCTTTTCACCTTCTTCATGTACCGGCTGCGACGAAAGCTGCTGACCCGATCGAGCAGCACCGTTCCCGCCAAGTGATCCAGCTCATGCTGGAGGATCACCGCCTCATATTCCTCGAACCACTCTTCGCGTTTGGCGCCGGATTCATCGCGCCATTGGACGCGGATCCGGTTGGCGCGAACGACGTCGACCTCCAGATCCGGAACCGAAAGACAGGTTTCTCCCCAGGTGATCGTCTCCTTACTCCGCTCGACGATGGTGGGGTTCACCATTTTGTACAGGCGCTTCCCGCGGTTTTCCTTGTCGGAGGAGTCCACGGTGATAATTCTCCGTCCATCGCCCACTTGTGGCGCTGCTAACCCTACTCCCGGGGCGGCATACATGGTTTCGGCCATGTCCGAAAGCAGCTGCTTCAACGCCGGACCAAATTCGTCGTCGCGAACTTCGCGGGCAGAAGCGGACAATACTGGATGCGGCGCAGTAAGAATTTCGAGGACGGCCATCCCTGCTCCTTCGCGCCGGTATATCCCGAGCCGCGTGGGTGCACAGGGGTGGATGCCCGCGCCAAAATTCAATAAAGAGGAAACTCCGAGGCACTCCCGAAATTGGCCAACATCCTCGCCATCGCCCGACGCGAATTCTTGGCGTCCTTTTCCAGCCCGCTGGCTTACGCGGCGATCGGCGTGTTTCTATTGTTTCTCGCGGCATTTACGCTTTGGCTCAACGATCTGTTTGCCGCGGGTGTTGCTACCATGAACGGCCCCTTCCAATGGATGGCGTTGGGACTAGCGTTTATCGCACCCGCGATCACCATGCGATCGATCACCGAGGAGCGGCGCACGGGCACCTTTGAATTGTTGGCGACCTTTCCGGTGAGTTCGGCGGAGATCATTGTCGGCAAATGGCTCGCCGCCTTCGGGGTTCTCATCGCGGCGCTCCTTTCGACGCTTCCGTGGCCGATCGCCATTGCCGCATGCGGGGAATTGGACGTCGGACCGGTGTTGGCGGGCTACCTAGGCATGGGGTTGTTCGCGGCCGCGGCCGCCGCGATCGGGATTTGCGCCTCCAGTTTGACGGAAAATGCCACCGTCGCCCTTCTCGGCTCCTTTGGAGCCTGTCTGACTCCTTGGGTTCTCGGCTGGTTTCTGGCTGCCTTTCCCGGTGCCGCAGTTGGTTTTGTCCAATATTTAACCTTTGAATACCATTTTTCGAACCTCGCCCGCGGTACCTTTGACAGCCGCAGCCTGGTGTTCTTCGTTTCCGTGGCGTTCTTTGCGCTCTATGGCGGTGTATTCGCTCTGGAACGCCGGCGGTTCGCATGATTCGACGTTGGCGTGTGCATTTGGCGGTGCAGCTGGTGCTGGTCGCCCTCCTTTTGATCCTGATCAATCATGTTTCGAGCGCGGTTTTTCTTCGCGTCGACCTGACCAAAGCGCAGGACTACACCCTGTCCGAGGCGGCCCGCGAACAGGTCGCCCATCTGGAAAAACCCTTGGTGGTCAGGGCCTATTTGGCTGGGGATCTGAACGCTCCCTACCACCAACATCGGCCCACCATTCAAGCGATCCTTGAAGAATTCCGCGCCGTCTCCAACGGGAAAATGGACCTTCGTATCATCGATCCGAGCAACGACGAGCAGCTTCAAGGCGAGGCAGAGCGGTTTGGGGTCTCGCCGACTCGGTATTCCTATGCGGACAATTCCCGTTCGGAAGAAAAGCTTATTTATATGGGGATTTCCTTCTCGTACGGCAGCGAACAGCGGGTGCTTAACCCGATCGATACGCTCGATACCCTGGAATACGAGATTGCCAGGTCGATTCACGCGCTGACCCAGGGCGAGCACCGCCCCGTCGTAGGTTTGCTCCAAGGAAATGGCGAGCCCAACCTTGCCGCACAAAAGGAAGACAATCCCCTCGGCAAATTGTACGGTCGCTTGACCAATTCCTACACGGTGCGACAGGTTGAACTCGGCGGAGAAAGCGGTGTTCCTGTGGATGTGGATGCCCTGCTGGTGATCGGACCGCAGTGGACGCTCACCGAACGCGCCCAATACCAGCTCGATCAATACCTCATGCGTGGCGGATCTTTGGGCTTTTTCCTCGCCCCCATCAAGCCGGATCTGGAGAGACTTCGGGCGAGCCCGTCGCAACATGGCTTACAACCTATGCTGTCCGCATGGGGGGTGAAGGTCGGAGACGACCTGATGGTCGACCGCGCGCACAATGAGAAGCTTTCTTTGCCGGCCATGGTCGGTCGGCAGCGGCTGCTGGTGCCGGTGCATTACCCTTTGTTTCCGATGATCTCCGATATCCACCGAGGTTTTCCGATCACACGGGGGATTCGTTCTATTCTTTCGCCCTTTTCCTCGAGTGTGACACCGAGTTCGGTGAATCCCGCGGTGACCACCGAGGTTTTGTGGAGCACGCATGCAGATGCGGGCGCTTTGCCCCAGTGGCGCGACCTTCGGCCGGAGGCGCTGCGCACGCGCTCGCCGAAGGAGTTTCCTGGCCCACATCCAATGGCGGTGGTGGCGCAGGGTAAATTCGGAAGCTATTTCTCAGATCGCGCCATTCCGGCGGCACCTCCGGCGCCAGACGGTTCGACGTTACCGGAAGATCCCACGTCCAAACTTACTTCAAGCGCAGGCTCTCAGCTGGTGGTGGTGGGTTCGGCGGATGTCCTCGCCAACAATGAAGCCCTGATCCTCAATACGGTGGATTGGCTGGTCGAAGATCCGGCGTTGGTGGCGATTCGTGCCCGCACCCGGATCCCGCCGAAGCTCGATGTCCCCGAAAACACGGCGACTTGGCGTTTTTGGATCCCCGGTGTTCCAGCCTTGTTTTGGTTAGGAATTGCGGCTTTTGTTCGCTTGCGCCAGCGGAGGGCGCGATGAACACCCGCATCACCACCGCGCTCGTCTTGGCTGTTTTGGCGGTTGGAGCTATCGATGTGGCCGTTCATCGCCCCGGTCCGATGACCGCGAGTGTCCCGTTGGTCGCTGGCGACCCGGCTTCCGCCACGGAAATTCATGTTCGGAAGCTGGAATCTGACGTGGTGATCCGAAAGACCGACGGTGGTTGGGCGATCGCTACCCCCTACCGAGACCGCGCCGATCCAGCCTTTATTGATGGTCTGCTCGCGATCGGCCAGCGCGCGCCCGATGCCGAGGTCGATCGCGGCCACTTGGAGGACTATGGACTCGACGCTGGCTCGGCGATCCATGTTTCGATTCACGGCGATACCGGAGAACTCGGCGCCTTTGATGTAGGTTTTGACCTGGAGGGCGGTCAGACTTTCTTGCGCCTCGCGGGGGATCGGATCGTGCGCGCGCAGGTGGGCGGTCGGGCGTTTTTTGATCGCCCGCTCAATGGTTGGCGCGATCCAAAGCTGCTTCCTTGGGCTCCCTCCGAAATAGGCACCCTGCACATCGATCGCGAGCCTGGGTTTACCCTCGTTCGCGAGCCGACTCTGGGCGATGACGATGCTCCCCTGTTTGGACCTTGGCAACGGGTGGAGATCCCTCAAGCCATCGATCAACCCGAAGCGAACGCTTTTTTGGCGGCTGTTGCCGGTCTCCGCGTGCTTTCGGTGGCGGGCCCTTCGGCAAATACGGGGGTGGACGACCCGATCTTGGCGATCCACGTGCAAAGCGTGGAGGAGGGCGCAAAGCAGATCCTCTCCTTTGGACGGACCGACGAGGGCACCTTCGTTCGCCGAAATGCGGAGCCGACGGTTTACCAGGTGTCGCCGAAAGTTCTCGATCTTGCGCTGCGATCGCAGGATGCGTGGAACGACCGCACCTGGGGACCGCCGTTGGTTGGGACCACCGAGTTTTTCGCCGACGGCCTTCGATTGAAGTTTCAAAGCGGACGTTGGACGTATGAAGGCCAACCCGCCAACGACGGTGCGATCGTCGAACGCCTGGATCTGCTTTCGTCACTCCGCGTCGAACAATGGTTGACCGGGAAGAAATGCCCAACCGGTCATCTGTTCGCCGTCTCCTCTCCCGAAAAACGCCGATGGATCATCTCCGAAAACCCGCCTGTTGTCTGCGATCCCGATGAACCCACCCGGCAGGGGAGGCTCGACCCCACCGTGATTCGCAAATTGCTCGCCCGTGGAAGCTCGGTTCAACCTTAGTTCCGAAAGAAAGCGACTCCCAAGGATCCTTTCCGTCGAATGAAATCGGCGCAGGCGCGTCTAGGCAGCCGAGACGCAAAGAGTTTGGAGGCCGCTGTGAATCCGCTTTCTTCTGTCGCTTCGCTGCTGTTGTTGGCCATTTCTGGGACTGCCTACGCCTCTCGCGCGGACTCCGAAGCCGGCGTTCTCCCTACGGAAGAGGGAGCGACCGCAGCCACAGAAGCGCGATCCCCGGTTCGCCAAAAGCCGCGCCCCCAGGGTGGGTCGTCCGAGCGCGGCCAACAGAGCCGCGAATCCCGTGAATCCCGCGATCGTCCTGCTCAGAGCCGCCCCGCCCAAGCGCCGCGCTCGGAAAATGCGCCGCGCCAGGAGACCGCCCGTCATTCGGAAAGCCGCTCCGATCGCCGGCCGGTCGCGGTTCGCTCGAATCGGCCGCACCCCGAAGCCGCGCGCCACGGCCACTCTTCCTACCGTTCGCGCCCCGTGCGTGGTTATTCCCACCGGCACTACCGTTACCACCATGTTCGGCCTTATCATGGGGTTTTCGTCTATGGGCCGCCGCCGGTTCACCACCACCGCTACGCGCGTTCGCGCAATGTGGTCGTCGAAGAGGCGCATTTGCCTTCACGTACCCTCGATCGCTCGGGCAGCGTCGCGGTAGGTATCCAGGGCGGCTCCATTTTCTCGGGGTACGAAGATGCTTCCGGCTACGCAGATGCGGGCCTTGGGCTCGGTGTGCGCTACCGCCCGGCAGAAGCCATCGGCCTGGAAGCCTCGGTGACCCACTACAATCAGACGTTCAACCCGCAGTCCGAACGCCTGCAAACCGTTGGCCAGGTGTCGGCAGAGTTGTTCGCATTCCCTTGGACTCGCGTTTCTCCCTATGCGATCGGTGGTTTGACGTTCAATGCCCGTCAGTTCGACGACGACCGCCTCAACGATTTCAGCGGCAATGTCGACAACTACCGCACCGCGGATCTGCAGTGGGGACCGCACGCCGGCCTTGGAATTGAGTTTGCATTGGGGCAATCCGTTGCGATCGACCTGGAGGCGCGGTACACCGGCTTTGTGAATGGCCGGGACGATGATCCGACATTGGGCGGCGCGTTTCAGACCACAGCGGGTTTGAAAGCGCACTTTTAGTCGGGACTTGGAAGCGGGATAGTAAAGTAATTTACTATCCCGTTGGTTTTGGGGCAGTCTGGTACATCGAACCGAACCGCGCGAGGGTATCTCCACAGCCGAGGTGCCCGTGCTCCATAACCTTCGGACGGTGCAGATTTTAGCGTTGACTCTGCTCCAAGCATGCCTTCCTTCTGACGTTCCCGGCAGCACCACCGACGAGTTGGTGGGCGACTGGGAATCCCCAGTGATCAACTACGACAATTTCATGGCGGCGACGATCTCCGGGTCGTCGAACCACTATTCCATGGTCGGCACTGTGGTGGTGTCGGAGCCCTCGAATAGTATGGGAATGAACCAGTTTGTGGCGTCGATCAAACATCTGCAGGGCACGACGTACGAGGTTGAGCTGCAGTCCCAGGATGTGCTCGTCGCGTACGGTGACCCCGAGGTACAGGAGCTTGACCCAGTATATCTATGTGATGCGGACTTTTCGCACGGGGATACGTTGTACTGCGAGGGCCAAACCCACGAATTTGGATTGTGGCGGCCGGATTACTGAGCAGTCGCCAGATCGTCAACGGCTTGACGATTCCTTAGCCCTGCTCCCTCACCCAATGACCGCTTCGACCCCCATCTTTCTCCAACAGCCGCACCGCGCCGATCACCATCGCGCGATCCTCCGCCTTCAGCATGTCGTACACCGTCAGCAACGCTACGGAAACGGCGGTTAATGCCTCCATTTCCACCCCCGTACGCCCGACCGTTCGAACGGTTGCCCTCGCAACCACCTTTCCCGGATCTGTCCGAAGTTCAAGGTTTATCCCGGACAACGGCAAGGGATGACACAAGGGGATCAGGTCCGCCGTTCGTTTGGCGCCCATGATCCCCGCCAATTGCGCGATCGCTAGAACATCGCCCTTTTTTGCGGTGCGTTCGACGACGGCACGGAAGGCGTCCTCCGAAAGTTCAATGTGCCCCTCGGCGATCGCCACGCGTTCGGTGATTTCTTTGCCGCCGACATCCACCATTCGCGCATTTCCGTCGGCATCGATGTGGGTCATTTTCTGCATGGGAGGCCTCTTTCGATTGCGTTCGCTTTTTCTTGCGGGAGACACTTTAGGAATTCGGAGCACATCCGTATACCCCCTTGCAGGCAGCCCCCCGCACCACAGTGCGTGTTTAGTCCCCTACCTGGACATTCTCAGCCGCGACACGGCCGTGGAAGCGGGGGGCAGCTTGGCCTCAGGACGAATCGCCCCGAAACGGTTAATCCGGGGCCATGATTCCCGCCGTACGCTTGCATCCACGCCATGACCAGCGCGTCAAAGCCGGTCATCCCTGGATTTTTTCAAATGAGATCGCCGATGACGTCAAGACGCTGCCCGCGGGAGGTGCCGTCGATGTCTTTGATTCGAAAGGCGCCTTTGTTGGCCGTGGATACGCCAATCCTCGCTCCTTGATCGCCATCCGGCTGTTGAGCCGTCGGCGCAAGGAAGACATCGACACGCCGGTATTTTTCGCAGCTCGGTTGCGCGACGCTTTGGCGTACCGGACCGCCTGCGCGCCGGATCGGCGCAGTCTACGGTTGGTTCACGCAGAAGCGGATGGTCTTCCTGGGCTCGTCATCGATCGCTTCGACAACGTCCTCACCGTGCAGATCACCACCCTCGGGATGGAAGTCCGTAAGGACGCGATCGAACAGGCGATTCGCGAGGAGTTGGCGCCGGACGGCGTGATCCTCCGCGGCGATGCCCGCATGCGGGAGATGGAAGGACTCGAGGAAGAACGCCGGCTTTGGTTTGGCGAGGTTCCGCCGGAAGTCGCGATCGACGAGCATGGGGTCACCTTTTTGGTCGACGCCATGGGTGCGCAAAAGACGGGGCACTTCTACGATCAGGCCGAGAATCGTCGGTTTGCAGCTTCGCTTTCCAAGGGTCGCACCGTTCTCGACGTGTACTGCAATACCGGCGGATTCGGGTTGCACGCTTTGAAAGCGGGAGCCACGTCGGTGGTGGCGGTCGATTCGTCCGAAGAGACGATGCAACGCGCGATTCGGAACGCAGCGGCCAATGGCGTCGGCGACAAATTCGAAGGCATCTGCGCAGAAGGTCGCACCACGCTGGAGAAGCTGGTGGGGCAGGGTCGTCGGTTTGGCTCGGTGGTTCTCGATCCTCCAGCGTTTGCGAAATCCCGAAAGGTCGCTTCGAAAGCGTTGGTCGGTTACCGCGACGTCAATGCCCTTGGGTTGATGTTGGTCGAAGAAGGCGGGTTTTTGTTCACGTCTTCGTGCAGTTATCATGTGGAAGAAGAGCGGTTCATCGATACCGTGGTGGAAGCTGCCCGAAAGACCGGTCGGAAGCTACGCATGGTGCGGCGAGGCGAGCAGGCTCCGGATCATCCGGTCGTCCCTGCAATTCCTGAGAGCCGGTACTTGAAGAGCCTCGCCTTCCATGTGACCACGGGATAGTCAAGCGATTGACTATCCGAACCTGTTGCAGTTTGTAGTGCAACAAAGCGGATGGCGCAAAACCCCATATGTGTCCCTGGGGGATGCATATGGGGTTTGATTTTCAGTTCGCGAACGAGTCTGGCCCTGAGGCTCCCGCTTCCGGCCCGGGGGTGTGGTACCGGTTTACGTCCTGGGAAATGGGCTGGGTCAATGGGATTCTTCTTAATACGGGAGCCGCGAAGGATCCGAACGCATTCACCACGCCCGGGTGGGAGCCCACCAAAGACAGCGTTGACTTGTACAAATTCAAGTCGAACGATGGTTGGCTGATCACGCCGGAGGAATGTCGACACATCGCCAGTCGACTTCGCAAGTTTGTGGCTGAGAACGAAGTGGGCTCGTACCTGTCGTTTTTTGACGACGATCCGCCGAAGGAGGAGGTGGAGGGCTGGTTAACGAGCTTTGCAGACTATTGTGAGAATGCGGCGGAGAACGAGGGGTTTAAGGTGTGGTAGAGCGGAGGTCTTCGAAGTCTGGGTGTTTGCCAACGCCATCCACGGCGTCTGATACCCAAAGAGGAAGTTCCCGGTATACTTTGCGCAGGAGCCCGTCGGCCGTGCGGACACAGAGAGCTGCATCTGCGCCGTCTTTCGAATTGTCGTAGATGTAGCAGCGGTCTACCGTTCGAATGGCAAGCGACAAATTCAACATGGAGCGCTCGTAGCGACTCACGATCTTGTCGATGGGAACTGAATGACCACCGCGAATGACTCGATCCGCCACCCTGGCGGCGTTGATTCGCGGATCGGACGTGCCAACAAAAAACACTCGTACGAAATACCCGGCCGCCTGGGCCCGATTCAGAAACTCTAGTTTCTCCGTGGTGGAGAATACCGTTTCAAATGCTATTCCTAGGTGTGCCTGGAGGAGTTCCTCTCGCCTTGCAGATACCCAGGTCGCTGCCTGAATGACGGCCTTGGGTGAATTCCAGTCGCCAAAACGGTCGCGAGCGACATCATCGGGGTTCAGGTACTCTACGTTGTCGCTCCATTTTTCGACCTTGAGTTTCACCGTTACGGTCGTTTTTCCGGCGCCGTTCGGGCCGGCGATGACTAACAACACAGGATTCATGGCTTTGCTTGTTTCTGAAGCAGCTCTAAAACCGCCGCTTTTCGCGCTGTGGCGATTCGGGCTCGCATCTCCACAAGGCTCTTTTCGCGTGCCTCTTTGATCCCCGCAAACGCCTCGTGCATCAACTCGGCCAACTCTTCGTCGGTTGGTTCGTAGCTCGGATCAGCGAAGTTGGTGTTCCGTCTCATGCGGTAATTCTAGCCCGACTTCACGTCCACTACCTACAAATTCACTTCCGTGATACCGGTCGCCGAGCCGCTCACCGGATTGCCATCCGTCCCCGCCGGCGGTGGATCCGCGAGGGTTCCAATCAATCGGCGGCCCATGACCTCCATCTCATACTTGGCCAGAAATCCATCCGGCGTGTACCAAAGTTTGCCTTCTACACCGTCTTCCGACGTCCAGGAATACCCTTCGACGACCAGCGTCTTTGCGTCCACCACCACCGTGCTTTCACCCAAGCGTTTGACAGGGCCTTCGTAAATGTCACCGGTCTCCGCCGACAATACGCGCACCTGGTCGAACTGGCCGATGGGGGTCGAGGTCGCCGGATCGATGAGATCGGCGGTCGAAAGGTCGATCGAATTCGCCGGCCATTCGCGCGTGGTTTCGCGGCCGTCAAAATTGGTGGTGATCGTCCAGGACGTAGCGCCTCTTCGCGCTTGGACTTCGGTGACGCTTCCCGAAAGATCGGCGACCGCGTGAAAAGACGCCACATCACCAGAGATGTCCGCCGTTAGACGCTCGCGAAAACTGTACTTGAACCCGAGAATACTACCATCAACCTCGGTCCAGACTTCCAGAATGCGCCGGACCGAGCCATCGGTATTGGTCAAGTACTTTACTGTTTCGGTGCGGTGGCCGACTTCGCGACCGTCCAAGGTGATGTCCCAGACCAACACTTGGTTTTCCGCGGCGGCAGCCAGGGGGGCCAGTGCAAACAGGGTCAACATGAGCACCTCAACAGAGGAGTTCCAGGTAGCGGCTCCGGATCAACCCGGCAAACGGACCGTCCCGTCCCGACATGCTGCGTCTAGCGGAGTTCCAACACAGCGTTCTCGATCGCGCGAATTCGGTCCCGGAGCTCGGCCGCCCGCTCAAACTCTAGCTTCGCAGAGGCTTGCTTCATCTCTTTGCGCAGCCGCGCGATCATCTTTTCGGCATTTTCGGGGCTGAGCGCATTGGCGCGTTCCTTTGGAGAATCGCCTTCCACAGGAACGTCTACAAAATCGCCTGAAATGAGCGCTGCAAGCGGCGATTCGTTCGACCGGTAGATGGTCGTCGGCGTGATCCCGTGTTTGAGGTTGTACGCCTCTTGAATCTTCCT
>SXGS01586950.1_pt1 | contig 11528 bp, 12 predicted proteins | sample 3174681 | NCBI WGS metagenome assembly SXGS01 (sample SAMN11356861, study PRJNA531348) | freshwater metagenome | isolation source: freshwater sample F1-80 | place: China: Fuxian Lake, Yuxi | collected 2017-12-25 | reverse complement strand
TCGTCTCGGCCACCACCGCGGCGAGCACCGTGGCGGTACCCAGGTAGTCCGACCCCGCCGCGGCGGGGTCGGACTACCTGGGTACCGCCACGGTGCTCGCCGCGGTGGTGGCCGAGACGAGGGCCCACGCCTACGCCCACCATATCCAGCGGCTGATGGTCACCGGCAATCTCGCCATGCTGCTGGGGGTCGCCCCCGCGCAGATCAACGCCTGGTATCTGGGGGTCTATGCCGACGCCTATGAATGGGTGGAGGCCCCGAACACCCACGGTATGGCGACCTATGCCGATGGCGGTGTGGTGGGCTCCAAACCCTACGCGGCCAGTGGGGCCTATATCAGCCGGATGAGCGATTATTGTTCAGGTTGCGCCTATGACGTGAAGGCGCGGCTGGGGGAGGGGGCGTGCCCGTTCAACAGCCTTTATTGGGACTTTCTGGACCGGAACGCCGAGGCTTTGGGGCCCAATCCGCGAATGGCTCTGCCCTACAAGAACCTTGCCCGATTAGACGATGCTGAACGCCGGGCCATCGCCAGCCGGGCCAAGCAGCTGCGCATCCGATTTGGCGTCACGCCGGGCGATGATCAGGCTGAGGGCCGCGTCAGCACGTAGAGGGCGCAGAGCGTCAGGGCCACGCCTGCAGCCATGGGAACCCAGGGTGTGGTGGCCGTCAGCATGACCAACACAAGGCTCAGGCCCATGCCGATGACGGCGGCGAGCTTTGCGCGGGGCGGGATCGCACCCTTCCGGTCCCAGGCGCGCAGAGTCGGGCCAAACCGCTTGTGCGCATAGAGTCTGGCCCGCAGCTTCGGCGCACTCTTGCCGAAGGCCCAGGCGGCGATGATCAGGAATATGGTGGTGGGTAACAGGGGCAGAAAGGCCCCCAGAATGCCAAGTCCCAGGGCGAGAAAGCCCACCAGCCGATACAGCAGGGTCGCGCCTGGCGCGAGCGTCGGGGGCGGCTCGGCGGCTTCCTCTGGCCGTGGTTCGGGATCGCTCAGCGCCGACATCACCCCAGCATGCCACAGGTCTTGCGAGGGGGTCGCAGAAAAGATGCCGGTCTGTCGCGGACGCTTGGGGGGACAAGCCCTTGTCCGCGCTGATCCCAGGACCTCAAAGGTCCAGACGCCAGAGGGCTTCGATCAGTTCGGCCGGTTCAAAGGGTTTGACGATCCAGCCCGCCACGCCTTCGGCCTTGCCCCGGGCCTGCTTGGCCTCTCCGTCTTCGCTGGAGATGACCACCACGGGCAGGCTCGCCAGGTCTGGCAGGCCACGCATGGCCGCCAGCAGGGCAAATCCGTCCATCTGCGGCATGTTGAGGTCGGTGAGCACCACGTCAGGGCGGGAAGCCGCCATCATGGCCAGGGCGCTGACCCCGTCCTCAGCCACCTGCACCTCGTAGCCCAGGGCGCTCAGCACATCGTCCAGCAGAATCCGAATGACCGCAGAATCATCCACCACGAGGACGCGGGTCGTCCGCTCGGCCTGAGACGTCGTCTGGCGCGGCGCGGCGTTGGGTGTGGGCAGGGCCTGAACAGCACGGGCGGCCGACATGGCGGGGGAGGACTCCGGGATCGATCTGGGGGCATGCCGCGTCACCCCTTAGGCGTAAGTGACGACTGTTACGGTAAATACGCGTGGACGATCCCAGTACGAGAAACCTCCGTGGTCAGCAAGATGCTGCACTGCGGCAAAATGGTCCGACTTGCGCTTGAGCCGTGGACCAGGCCAGCGAGCTGGCGCTAGCCTCCAAGTCGCGCCAGACCTCTGCAGGCGACGGCCGAGGGGCCCAGTTCGTCGCATTCAGCCTTTAGTAACTGCCGCGCCAGGGACAGGTCCTGCGCGCCCCCGACGCCCTCAATCAGCATAGCTGCAAAGGGCACGCAGGATTGGATGGCGTCGCAGACAAACCGGTTCAGTTTGCGCGCCAAGGGCAGGTCAGCGGCGATCTCCGCGCGTGTGTACATGCCGGCCAGACTTTGACACCCTGACGGATAGGCCAGTTGGCAAGCGTAGCTGTAGTACTGGGCGGCCTTCTCCAGGTCTTTCGACGTGCCGACGCCACTGCGTGCGGCGTCGCCAGCCTCACTACACCCTGCGCCGTCCCCGAGCAGGCAGGCAAATGTGTAGAACGTCATGGCGTGGACGGGATCGACAGGCTGGTTGCGAAAGCCGTGTTTCCACTCCCAGGCCGCCCGGGCGCAGGCCCTGGCCAGTCCCAGCCCGCAGGAATCGGTGAGCCGCCACTTTCGATCTTGGTAGAGCGTCGCGGTATCGGGCAGGCTGTGGGCTTCGTTGAACAAGGCCAGCGCCAGTTCAAACCCACTGGCCGAGAACTCAGAGAACTGTTCCATGGACTCAAGGTCTGGGCAGTATTCGAAGTCTTCAACCAGGCAGGCGCGTATGCCGACCGGCCCGAAGGTTTCGCCGCTGGTCGGAAGGGGCAGGACCTCGTTTTCGGCCATGATATGGAGCAGGACGTCACAGGCCGCGGCGACGCCGAGGTCGCAGCCCCGGGCATAGAGATAGGCCGCCCGGGCCGGCTGGCTTGGGCCCCCAAGACCCTCTTCGGTCATCACCGCCAGCATATGGCAGGCCTCGGCGACCGACACTTCGCTCCAGGCCATGCCAACCACGCAGGCCTTGGCAAAGAGCGCCCGGGCGCCTGGCAGATCGGCAGGTCCCCCCAGTCCGTCGGCCCAAAGGGTGGCCTGCCAGGTGCAAGCCTCCAGATGACCGGCCTCGCAGGCCTGGCCATACTCTCGGCGGGCCGTGGGGTAGTCGTTGCGGTTGCTAGCCTGAAGGCCGGCCTGAAACCGCGCCTCGGCCTGCGGCGTGGCGCTGTGAGCTGCGGGCGCGCTGACAAGTAGACCAAGGGTCAGAAGACCTAGGGCAAGACCCGCCCGCAGATGAAACGCCGTCGACTGCATGATCCCTCGCTTAGCCCCTTGTGGACGCGAGCCTCTTATCGGCATCGCCCCTTGGCAAGGCTGAAAGTTCTGGGGCGGCTAAGGCCGAGCGACCGCACCTAGGGCTGATGCACCGACAGGGCCAGGCTCAGCTGTTCGGCCATCATGGCTTTCAGCCGGGGTGGCCCGAGGATCTCCACCTTGTCCCCCCAGCTGAACAGATGCCAGGCGAGCTCGCGCATGCCGCTGGCCTGAAAGGCGATCAGCACCGAGCCATCCGGCTGGGGGGTGATCTGCTGGGTGGAGTGAAAGCGCCAGCCCAGGGCCTCCTCGGCCCCATGGGGGCGGACCCGCAGGCGCACCGCCTCCACCTCATCCTGATAGATGCCGAAGCTGCGGTCGACGAAGGCGTTGAGGGAGAAGTCCGGGGGCGGGGCGCCTGGTTGGTCCAGTAGGCTCACCTGCGACAGCCGATCGAGCCGCCAGGTCCTGGGCGCGCCGCCTTCGCCCTCGGCGGCCAGCAGATAGTTGCTGCGGCCAAATAGAAGACCCAGCGGGGTCACCTGCCGCCGCCGACCCGGCGTGCTGCCCCCCAGATAGACGAAGCTCAGCTGGCGCAGGCTCAGCAGAGCCTCCCGGACCTGGCGCAGCACGGCTTCATCCTCGAAGGGGCGGGGGCCGGGCGACAGGGCGATGGCCTCGGCCTGGAGCATGGCTTCAAGGTCCGGGGCCAGCCGACGGCGGGCCGGCGCCCGCATGGCCGACAGGACCTTGGTCTCCAGCCGGGCCAAGGCGGCGGCACGGCCCTGAGCGCCGGCGGCGCGGAACTGCTCGGCTGCGGCCCTCAGGGCGCCGAGCTCTTCGGTGTCGGGGGTCTGGAAGAGGGCGTCGAGGCCTGCGGGGATGCGAAAGCGCCGGGTCGGCGGATCATCGATCTCTTCGAACTGCGGAAAGAGATCGCGCAGGGCATCGCGCATCCGCTCGGCGGTGCGCCGCCCTACCCCGATCTCCTGGGCCATCTCGTCCAGGGTCAGACCCTCGGCGGTGCTGGCCAGGGCCCGGGCCAGTTGCAGCAGCAGGGCGGCCTTTTCGTGTCGCATGGGAATTCTCCTGCGTCCGATTCTGACGCAATGGGCCCCTAGGGTCCAGGACATCGAGAGCCCACGGAGACCCTCATGCCCGCCGCCCGCACCTCATCCCGCCGCCGGATCAGCGCCCCGGCCCCCCTATTGGACCTGGCCTTGCGACCTGAGGCCCCGGGGGCGGACCTGATTGCAGCGGTCCTGACCCATGCTGACCTGGAGACCCGGTTGTCGCCCCAGCGGGTGCGTCGCTCCCTGTCACCCTATCGGGCGGCCGAATTGCGTGAGGCTGGCCGGCTGAACGCCGCCGAGGCCGCCCGCAGTCTGGATCTGGCGGTGGTCTGGGATGAGGCCGAGGCCGAGGTGGTGCGGGTGATCGATGATGCCCCCATGCGGCGCAAGGTCGAGACGAGCCCTGACTGGTGGGAACAGGCCTGGGATGACGAGGCGCTCTGGCAGTCGCCCGAGACCCGCCCTGCGCAGCGGCCGGTCCTGCGCTCGGTTCGGGGCGGTCGTCGATGAGCGCCCCACGCAGCCTGGCGGTGTCGACCCTGTCGCGGCCAACGCTCTTTCAAGCGCGCCTGCCCGGCGCCGCCCCAGCCCAGACCCGGGGGCGGTGGGCGGTACCGAATCCAACAGGCGCCGGAGCGTCTGGCGGTGGGGAATCGTCCTCCCTCGAGCGCCGTTGAGTCTGTTTGCAGCAAAGGCTTTGGCGCCGTTACGTCAACGGGCGTAGGTTACCGCTGTTAACTCGTCATCCCGGAGGGCAGATGGGTACGACGGCGACCACCTCGGCGGTGCTGGCGCGGCGACGCAGCTATCATGTGGGCAATGTGCGCTCACAGCTGTCAGCGGCAGCCAGCGCCCTGCTCGAATCCGAAGGCGCCTCGGCGCTCAGTCTGCGGGCCATCGCCCGGCGGACCGGCGTGGCCCTGGGCACGGTCTATTATCACTATGCCGACAAGCAGGCGCTTCTGGCGGGATTGGCCGCCGAGGGGTTCCGAGACTTGGCGGCTGCGCTGCGCAAAGCCACCGACGATCGCGGGGATGGCAGCGGAATTCGAGCGGCCGGTATGGCCTATCTCAATTTCGTCCGCGCCCGCCCAGCCCTCTATGGACTGATGTATGAGCCCCGGGAAATTGGCCGTCGTGAGGAGGTCGAGGAGGCGGAAAATCTGGCCTTTGCCGAGATGGTCCGCGCGGCTGCCGAAGACCTCAAACAAGGGACCGCGCCGGAGTCTATCCGACAGGTCGCCCAGGGCATCTGGGCCTGCGCCCGCGGAATCGCCGCCCTGGCCCTGGCCCGCGGCGGACCCGGCCAGCTCGACGGCCAGACCGTCCGAGAGGCCGTCCAAGGGCTCGAAACTCTGGTCTCAAGGCCTCAAATTCGCCTGTGACGGGCGCCGGCGCCGCCGATTGAATTTTCGCCTATCCGAACAGTGTTCGACTGTTCCAGCTTGACCCTTATCAACTTCGCATGACGGGCCAAACAAGAGCCTGCGGCGGCTGGGAGGAAAACAATGACCAACACTCTGCGCTTGCGCAGCCTTTTCATCATGGGCGTCTCCACTGCGGCGATCGCTGCAGCAACCCCAGCTTTGGCCCAGCAGGCCACCATGCTCGAGGAGCTCGTCGTCACCGCCGAGCGCCGCGACCAGAGCCTGCAGGATGTGCCCGTCGCCGTGACGGCCTACACCAGCGAGCGGCGCGACCTTCTAGGGATCGCCACGGTCGAGGACCTGGCGCGGAACTCGCCCAGCGTGGCCTACACCAACAATGACCGCCTCTCGATCCGGGGCTTTGGTCGTCTGACCAACGCCATCGGCACCGACCCGTCGGTGGCGCTCTATTCCGACGGCATCTTCTCCAACTCGATGGCCGACTCCTCGACCCCGTCGCTGTTCATCGAGCGGACGGAAATCCTGCGCGGGCCGCAGGGCACCCTCTACGGCCGTAACTCGGTCGGCGGCGCCCTGAACATCATCGGCAAGCGTCCGGCCTATGAGTTCGAAGGTGAAGTGCGCGCCACCGTGGGCAACTATGGCACCTGGCAGAGCGACCTGCTGGTCAGCGGTCCGATCACCGAGGGGCTCCGCTTCCTGGTGGGCGGCTCGGTCCAGCGCCGGGACGAAGGCTTCATCGACAACATCGGTCCCGCCGGCGACACCAGCGCGGTCAAGCGCTATATGTTCGAAGCCCAGATCGAGGCCGATCTCGGCGAGAACATCGTCGCCCGCCTGCGCTACACCAAGTTCGACTGGGACGACAGCTACGGCGTCGGTAACGTCCATGAGGCGGTGATCACCCCCTACGACACCACCTCGATCACCGGCCTGGGCAACTCCGCGCTCTATTATAACCCGACCTCGGGCTTCGCCGGCGTCAATCCGTCCATCGCCGATCCCTTCAAGATCAACACCAACCAGACCAATGAAGGCAAGCTGAGCGACCATCAGCGTCTGCACTTCGACCTGACCTGGGACCTGGGCGGCGCGACCCTGAAGTACCTCTTTGGTCGCCAGCAGTATGTCTACAACACCAATGGTGATGAAGACCGCTCGGCGCGCACCGGCAACTTCAACATTGCGGCGGCGACGCCGTTCGGCGCCTATACCGCGACCAACATCTCGCCGAATCAGCGCTTCTTCTATGAAGAAGATCAGACTTGGTATTCCAACGAGATCAATCTGTCGTCCAATTCCGACGGGCCGCTGCAGTGGATCACGGGTATCTATCAGTACAACCAGCAGTACTCGCAGCCCCAGGGCCTGCGCGTTCTCGGCGACCCGGCCATGCAGAACCCCCTCAACCTGGCCACTGGCACCCCGGCGCCCCTCAACCCCGACGGCAACTATCTGTTTGTCGACGGCAGCCTGAACGTCGATTCCTACGCCGTGTTCGGTCAGATTGACTATGATCTGAACGAGCAATGGTCGGTGACTGCCGGTCTGCGCTGGTCCAAGGACGAGAAGACGGGCACCGACTTCGCCCGCTATGTGTCGCGGACCAACACCACCACCACCGTGCTGGCGCTGGGCGGCATTCCAGCGGCTGTCGGCCAGGGCCTGGCCGTCGACTTCACCACCTTCGTGGTGTGCGGCGGACCGACCATCGCCACCTGCCATGCCAACCCGCTCTATCGCAACCTGCGGGCGGTTTCGACAGGCGGCCTGGAGCGGGATCTGAGCGCCGAGTACGACGCCTTCACCGGCACCCTCGGCGTCCAGTGGTCGCCCGATGTGGATACCAATGCCTATCTGCGTTACAGCCGCGGCTACAAGTCCGGGGGCTGGTTGGCCTCTAACGGCCTGACGCCCTTCCCCTATGCCGACGCCGAGTACGTGGACAACTACGAGCTGGGCCTCAAGAAGACCTGGGGCGGCGCCTTCCAGCTGAACACCGCCCTGTTCTATGCGGACTATCAGGGCTTCCAGGCTCCGCTGACGGTGGTTCTGAACCAGACGACTGGCTCCACCGGCACCCAGTTCCTGAACCTTGAGGCCCTCAACTGGGGTCTCGAAGTCGAAGGCCAGTGGGCGCCGCTGCCGGGCGTGCAGCTGTTCGGCAGCTACGCCTATATCAATGCCGAGATCACCGAAGGCTGCTGCTACGTGGACACCAATGATCCGCGGGCCCTGCAGGCCGGCGCGCGTCCGGTGGGCGCGCCCCTGCCCAATGGCAGCCGCAACCAGAGCCTGGTGGGCAGCCGTCTCCCGATGACGCCTGAGCATAAGGTCAATCTGGGCGGCAACTACACCATCGACTTCACCCCGGGCAGCCTCACCCTCGGGGCGACCTACACCTATACCGGGGACATGCAGACCGGCGTGTTCGGTTCGCCGCGCTACACCTCGCCGTCGAACGAGAACGTTGACCTGCGGGCGCTCTGGAAGGACGCCGAAGATCGCTTCACGATCATCGGCTATGTGAAGAACGCCACGGACGAAGTTGCCTATCAGAGCTCGACCCCCTCGGCGGTCACCGGGCTTGGCACCTTCCGCCAGACCGTGAAGCTGAACTTCCCGCGCACCGTGGGCGTGGAATTCCAGTACCGCTTCTAAATCCAGACGGATTTAGGACCAGACTTCGGGCGGCGCAGTCCTCTGCGCCGCCCGTTTTCTTTGCCGATCGGCGACGTGAGTCCTCCAGCATAGTCCAGTTGGATCATGCGGCCCCCCACCGCCCCGTGGTGGAGCAGGTGCGAGTTCTTCGTACAGGCTTCCAACTGGGGTTATTCCATCATGCGCGTCCTCGCGGCCGGTCTCTTTTCATCTCTGATCCTGGCGGTCGCAGCGCCAGCCAGCCCCGCCTTGGCCCAGGCGGCCAATAGCAGCGTCACTCTCACCGACGGCACCCAGGTGGTCACGACCATCCGGGGTCTCAACGACATCAACATCCAGATCAGCGGGGGCCCTGATTTCGGACCCAGTCCCGCCACGGTGAACTTCACCAGCGTGGCCCCGGGCGCCGGGGTCATCGACTATCGCGGGACGATCAGCCGGGGAGGGACCACCAGCCCCTTCACCTGTCAGGTTAACACCATCACCCAGGCCGTCACGGGGACGGGCGCCTGCGCCATCGCCTTTGGTCAATCGTCGTCTACCCCGGCACCGGTTGCGCCCACGCCGCCCACCTTGCCGGTGACCCCGCCCACAACCCCGCCTGTGACCCCGCCGACGACGCCTTCTCCGACCACGCCCCCCACGACGCCGACGCAGCCCGCCACGCCTCCGCCTGCCCCGACCAACCCGACGCCGCCGCCTGCACCGCCGGTCATCACCGACGGCTCGATCACCGTGACCAATCCCGACGGGACGGTGGTGCGGCTGTCGGTTCCCGAGCAGCAGCTGATCACGGTGGCGCAGGCTGACCAGCTCATCATGGCCCTGCTGGGCGACCGGCTGCAGATCGGCAGCCTGGACGGCTTCGTCAATGGCCGCCTGCGCGCCATGGGCATGGCCGCGCTTCAGGCCCAGCTGCCCATGCAGCGCACGGAACGCGATGGCTATCGCGGCTCCTCAGCGGGTGAATCCACCCCCTCGGCGGGCATCTGGCTGAACGCCACGGGGTCCTATCTGGAAGACAGCCGCCCGGGCGCGGGTCAGGACGGCTTCGGGGGCGCTGTGGCCCTGGGACTGGACTTCACCGCCGGCGACATGGTGCTGGGGGGCTATGTGGCCCGCAGCGAGATCGACCTGGACGGCGCCCAGGTGAGCTACGGCTCCGAGGGCTGGACCGGCGGGCTCTATGCCAGCTGGTCACAGGATCCGGCCCTGCGTCTGACCGCTTCAATGGGCTATGGCGCCTTTGATGTGGAGTATGGCCGCACCACCGGGGGCCTGCGCAGCTTCGGCGCCACCGATCGCACCCAGCTGGTGGGTTCGATCGCCGCGGAGTCGCAGTTCGCTCTCGGTGACGCCTGGGTGGTCACCCCCGGTGTGGGCATCTCGACCTCATCCTCAGAGACCGGCGCCTATCAGGACAATGCCAACCGGCCCGTGGCGGGCAACAGCGTGGACACGACCGTCCTGTCGGGGGGGCAACGCTGTTCTACACCGGCGGCGCGTGGCTGCCCTACGTGTCGGCGAGCTTCAATCATCAGACTGAGGGGGCGCCCGGGGTCGACACCGACTATGGCCTGATCGGAGCCGGGGTGGCGGTTCCGGTCTCTGACCTGTTCAGTCTGGCCTTCACGGCTGATGTGCTGGTGGGCAAGTCCAACGAGTCTCAGTCGACCTTTGGCGTCACCCTGCGCCGGGCCTTCTGAATGGGCCTGTGGCGGCGCCTGACACCCCTGGTCCTGGCGCCGCTGCTGGCGGTCTCCCCCGCCGCCGCCCGACCTGCTGAAACCCTGGACGGTGGCTGGACGCGATTTGAGGTGGCGGCGGCAGGGCGACCCCTTGCCGCCGCCCTGTCGCCCAAGGCCCTGTCACTCACGGCCCCGTCAGCTCCGATCCTGACCATCGTGATCGAAGGGGATGGCCGGGCCCATGACCGTCGGGGGCGGGCGATCCCGGATCCGACGCCGGAAAAGGCGATAGGCCTCGACCTCGCCAAGGCCTGGCCGGCGCCTGCGGCCTGGCTGGGGCGACCTTGCCAGTATGTGCAGGACGCCGCCTGTACCTCGGCGGCCTGGACCACACACAGGTTTTCGAACGCGGCGGTGGCCATGACCGACGCCGCCATAAGTGACCTCAAGGCCCGTGCGGGAGCCGAGCAGATTGTCCTGGTCGGCTGGTCCGGGGGCGGGGTGATGGCGACCCTGGTCGCCGCAAGGCGAAGCGATGTGGCGGGTCTCATCACCCTGGCCGCGCCCCTGGATGTCGCCGCCTGGACCCGCAGCCGGGGCCTGAGCCCGCTCCAGGGCCTGGACCCGGCCGACCTTGACCCTCTCGCTGTACCCCAGCTGCATCTGACGGGCGCCTTTGACCGGCTGGTGCGTCCGGCGGTGGTCGGGGACACGGCCCGGCGGCTGGCGGGGCCAAACGGCCGGGTGGAGACCTGGCCGGAACGACATGACTGTTGTTGGGTGGCCCGCGTCGAGGACATCGCCGCAGGCCTTAAACCAGGCCCTTGAGCCTATTTGCCGCCGAGGGTCGCCCGCAGCATCCAGGCGTGCTTCTCGTGGGCCTCCAGCCGGTCGGTGATGATGCCCGCGCTGGCCTCGTCCTCGGCCTTCTGGGCCAGGGTCAGGGCCTCACGGCAGGTGGCGATCACGGCCTCGTGGTCGGCGGTCAGAGCGCGCAGCATCGCTTCGGAATCGCCCTCAGGGTCGCCGTCCTTGATGGCGCTGAGATTGCCAAAGGCGCCATAGCCCTGCGGGGCCAGTTCCCCCAGGGCGCGGATGCGTTCCGCCACCGTGTCGATGGCCTGCCACATCTCGGTGTACTGGGCCATGAACAGGGTGTGGAGGGAGGAAAAGTTGGGACCCCGGACGTTCCAATGGAAGCCATGGGTTTTCAGATAGACCGCATAGGTGTCCGCCAGCATCCGCGACAGGGCCTGGGCGACGGCCTTGCGGTCATCGGCCTCCAGTCCAGTTTTGATCTTCTCGGCCATCAAACAGCTCCTTCAGGACTTATCGTTTCAGCTTGTGATCGAACGGTTGGCCTAGGCCGGGGTTCCGGTCCCGCCTGCAGCGGCCGCCCGCATGTCGACCCTGGCCCATGCCCGCTCATGGACGACAAAGGCCATGGTCTGAAACAGGGGCTCCACCATGCCGATGGCCAGGGCCGCCCGCCAATCCCGGGTCAGTACGTAGGCCACGGTGAAGGCCACAACCAGGTGCATGACGCTATAGGTCAGGGTCTTGGCGGCGGTTCTTTTCATCGGCCCGTCCTCTCAATCGGACGATTTGCATATAGGTGCTCGATGGCCGACGGAAAGAGGTAATTGCAAATTAATCGCAAAAACATCAGATCCGCCATGAAAAAGGCCGCCCCCTGACGGGAGCGGCCCATTCCAGATCGCAAATGGACAGGGTCTAGAAAATTTCGAACAGACCCGCAGCACCCATGCCGCCGCCAACGCACATGGTG
>SXGS01282905.1_pt1 | contig 11529 bp, 9 predicted proteins | sample 3174681 | NCBI WGS metagenome assembly SXGS01 (sample SAMN11356861, study PRJNA531348) | freshwater metagenome | isolation source: freshwater sample F1-80 | place: China: Fuxian Lake, Yuxi | collected 2017-12-25 | reverse complement strand
GGCCTCGAACTCGCCGAGCAACTCGGGTGGGAACTCCCCGATGTGATCCTGTACCCGACCGGGGGGGGGACCGGGCTCGTCGGCATGTGGAAAGCGTTTGCCGAGATGGAGGCATTGGGCTGGATCGGCAGCCGGCGCCCGCGCATGGTGTCGGCACAGAGTGAGAACTGCGCGCCGATCGTCCGGGCTTGCGAGCAGGGCACGGAGTTTGCCGAGCCGTGGCGGAATGCCCGCACGATGGCGAGCGGGATGCGGGTTCCTGCAGCCGTCGGCGACTTCTTGATGCTGCGGGCTCTGCGGGAGAGCGGCGGTACCGCGCTGACTGTGTCCGATGAGGAGATAGACGCGGGCACGCGCCTGATCGGTCGAACTGAGGGATTGTTCGTCTGCCCGGAGGGAGGCGCTGTCGTTGCGGCCCTGCGAAAGCTCCTGGCACGCGGCTGGATCGGCCCCGATGAGCGGGTGGTGCTGTTTAACACAGGCACCGGACTGAAGTATCCCGAGTGTTTCCCGGTGGACCTGCCGGTGCTGCCGGCGGGGGAGCCTGTAGACTACTCGCGCCTCTGAAACGAGCCCAGGTGCTTCCGAATGCGCCGCAGCTGCCGATCTGTGCGGGCGCAGCACCGGCAGGGAGCGACCGGGCGAGGGAGTGCGCGGATTGTGTCCAGGGGCTCTCGGCTCAAATCCCCCGCCGGTGTCTCTTCACTCGGCCCGGGTCCCCGAGTGTGACTGCGGCTCTTCACGATGTGACCGTTAGCTGGTTGCCACCCACGAGGCGCGCGAAGTGGCTCCAACACCCTGGATGAGAGAATGGGGGAATCTATGCCCGATGCTGTGCTGTTCGATCTGGACGGCCTCCTGATTGATACCGAAACGTGTGACTTCGTGGCTTGGGAGGAGCTGTACGCCCATCACGGACAGACATTGACTCTCGATGAGTACTGCCACAACGCGGGTCTCTACGGATGCTGGGATCGCCTGTATGATGATCTGGCGATGGTCGCCGCGGTGAACGCGGCCGATTTGCACGCGTGGCGCGCGCCCCGGTTTGAGGCATTGGTGCGAAAGGAGATGGCGCCGCGTCCGTCGCTCGCGGCATTGCTGGACAGACTGGATCGGCACGGCACCGCCATGGGGGTGGCGTCGTCGTCCGACCGCGACTGGGTGGCGCGTCTGCTGAACGGGATGGAGATCCGCGAACGCTTCCGGACAGTCGTTACGGGCGACGATGTCCGGAAGCGTAAGCCGGCTCCGGACATTTATCTCCTGGCGACGGCACAGGTCGGCGCAGCTCCCGAACGGACGGTGGCCCTGGAGGACTCGGCCCACGGCATTGCGGCCGCCCGCAGCGCGGGACTGCGAGTGATCGCAGTCCCGAATCGAGTTACCGCTCGGCAAGACCTCTCGCACGCCCACCTGCGGGTCGGCGGCCTGGAAGAGGTGACGATGGAACTGCTGGAATCGTTGCTCGCGCGCCCGTGAGGATCAGTGGACGGGACGCGGCGACGGCGAAACGGGTGGAGCCCCGCCTGCGGTGAGTGTTGCCGGCTACACCGCCGCCGCAGCCAACGACTGCTGCATGCGTCGGAGTCCGCGTTCGATCTGGCTGGCAACGGTGCTGCGCGGCCGGCCCAGGATCTGCCCGACTTCCTCCTGTGGGAGCCCCTCCAGCAGGTGCAGGCGGATCGGAAGGCGATACCGATCCGGCAGGCGATCGAGCGCCCGGTCGAGATCGGCGCGCAGTTCAACCTGACTGTAGGCAGCTTCGGCAGCCGGCTCAGCGATGGAGGGATTCGATGGGCTGAGCAGATCGTCAAGGGACCAGCAGGGCCGCCGGGCGCGCAGGATATCAATGGCGATGCTGTGGATCAAGCGACGGAGCCAGGCAGGAAACGCCGCGGGATCGCGCAGTTGCTTCACCCGATCCGCGACCCGGAGCTGGGCCAGTTGTGCGAGGTCGTCGGCGTCCTCCCGGCTGAGATGGTACCGCCACCGGCCCAGCTCCAGAGCGAGCGAGCGCACGTGAGCAAGGAGCTTGCGCCAGGCCGCCGGGTCATCAACAGTACACCCCGCGAGCAGGTCTTTGACTTCCTCTGGTGCGTTTTCCGATCTCCAACTCATCTTCGCTGCTCCCAATCGCGACGGTCGAAAACGAAAAAGCCCGGAGACCCATGCCGCCCGGCATGGGTCTCCGGGCTTTCCTGGCCCGTGCCGGACAGCGACAGACAGGGCCGCCCCGGCGAAAACTATTTTAGTGTAGCACGGCTCGGTGCGAACGGGTCTTCGATTCTTCAGCCCAAGAGTTCGGCGGCAGCGATCAACTGGTCTGCGGTCAGCTTCAGGGATTGACGGCGGTCCCGGCTGAGCTTCTGCAGGCGCCGGTACGCCTCATCCTCGGGGAGTTGGAAGCGGCTCATGAGAATCCCCTTCGCCCGTTCGATGAACTTTCGGGCGTCGAGTGCCTCCTTCAAGTCCGTCAGTTCGCCGCGCAGATCGGCAAGTTCACTGAAACGGTTCAGCGCCACCTCCAGCGCCGGTTCGATCTGATCATCACTCACCGGTTTGACCAGGTAGCCGGAGGCGCCTGCCCGGAGGGCCGCTTCCACCAGTTCTCGTTCGCTGTACGCCGTGATCATCACGATCGCCGTCGGCCGGCGCTGCATGATCGTCTCTGTGGCGGAAATGCCGTCCAGGCCCGGCATCTGGATGTCCATCAGGATGGCATTGGGTTCGAGTTGAGCGGCCATCTGCACGGCTTCCTCCCCGTCCCGCGCCTCTCCGACGACCCGGTAGCCCAGGCGAGAGAGCGTATTCCGCAGGCGGAGTGCGGTGAGCCCCTCGTCTTCACAGATCAATACCGTGGATTGCGCCATAGCCGTCGGTTGCCTCAGGGACCTCCCCCCCCGGGCTGCGCAGCCGCCGCGGGGGCGTGCTCGGCTGCTCCCGTAGGGGGCGCGTTGGGTTCCGGGGTGGTAGGCAACTCGCCTCCCGCCCGACGGTGGAATTTATCACTGTACATCCGCTGATCGGCCACCCCGAGCAATGTCGCAGGGGAATCGCCGTCGGCCGGACACGTGGCATAGCCGAAACTTACGTCGAGCGGTACGCCTACCCAATCCGGGAGTTCGCCCTGGACCGCAGCACGCACAGCGGCGGCCACTCCCTCGGCCTGCGGCGACCCGCCGCCCTCCAGGACCAGCACAAACTCGTCCCCGGCATAGCGACAACAGAAGTCTCGCGAAGTACACTGGCCTTGCAGGGCCCGCCCGAACCGCTGGAGCAGTTCGTCGCCCGAAAGGTGCCCGTAGGCGTCATTCACTCCCTTGAAGCCATCCAGGTCGAACATCAGCACGGCAAAGGCGCCGTTCGGTCCGGCTGAGGGATGCCCGGTACGTTCACAAAGCATCTCGACGTGGTGGATGAGTCCCCGGCTGTTCGGTAGGCCCGTCACCGGGTCTGTCGAAGAGAGTTCCTGAGTCAGTTCGTAGCAGCGGGCATTTACGATGGCGGCGGCAGCGTGTTCCGCCAGCACGTTCAACACCCGCAGGTGATGGATATTCATGGCGCTATAGGCCATCGTGTAGAGAGTGAGCACCCCCAGGGTGCGCCCGCCATGCACCAACGGCACGGCCGTGGCGGCGGTGAGGTCAATCGTTTCGTCCGGCTGGAACCGGCGCGCAATGTCCAGGGCTGCCGGCGCATTGATCTGCGGCTGCATGTTCTGCGCCACCCAGCCGGAAACCCCCTCGCCGGAAGAGATGAGCAGTGCCTGAAGCTTGTCCGCACAACGTCCCAGTACCCGCTCGGCGAGAAGATCACCGTTTGGATCCTGCGCCAGGAAGACGGCGCCGCAATCCGCCGGAAGGAGGCGCAGCGCGCGTTCCAGCACCACCTCGGCCACCTGATCCACCGTCGAGGTCGCCGCAAGTTCGTGGGCAAGTTCATGCGTGGCCGACATGTCCGCGCCGGCCTGTGTGGTCCATCCGAGCGCACGGGAGGAATCGTCGGTTTCCGAGTTATTCTCTCCGAGTTGCAGGGTCTCCGCCGCCGCCGCTTCCTGAGAGAGTACATGCGCGTGCAAGTCGGGGAGAATTTCGGCGAAAAGTTCGACGAGGTTCGGATCAAAACGACGCCCGGCCTCCGCGCGGAGCATCTCCAGGGCCTCTTCCGTGGGCATGGCGCGGCGATAGGGGCGATTGGTCGTGAGGGCATCAAACACATCAGCAATCGTGAGAATGCGGCCGCCGATCGGAATCTCTTCTCCGCTGAGGTTGCTCGGGTAACCCAGACCGTCCCAGCGTTCATGGTGTGTGAGCACGATAGGGATCACGGGGTAGGAAAACGGGACCGGGCTGAGAATCTCAGCCCCGATGGTGACGTGGTCCTGAATGCGCCGGAACTCCTCGGGAGTCAGCTTGCCGGGCTTACCCAGGATGCGCTCCGGGACCCCGAGTTTGCCGACGTCGTGGACCAGAGCCGCAGTGCGCACTGCCTCCAGTTCCGGCCCCGAAAGCCCCCGAGCTTCGGCAAGGCCGACCGCATACGTCTGCACGCGCTGAATGTGCGAGTTGGTGTAGCGATCCTTGGCGTCAATGGCCCGTGCCAGGGAGGCGATGATGGCCGAATTCAGCTCCTTCAGTTCTTCCATGTGGCGCATGTTCTGCTCCAGGGCTGCGATGTGCAGGTCCATCCGATCCACGTGGAGGCGATAGGAGAAATACAACAGGTAGAGCGGGGCGAGGCCCAGAACCGCGGCACTGCCGACGCTGGTGTAGACATAGAGCACGTAGATGGGGACCGCGACGAAAGCGGATAGGTAATAACTGGGCCAGGTCCAGAGAAAGTTCTCGGACCAGAGCCGCCCCACCGGCTGCTGCCGCACGAGAGCTTGCAGGAGTGATACTGCCCAGGAATTTACCAGGAAGTACACAGTCTGAAATAGTGTGACCCCGGCCACCCTGCCCGCCAGTCCCGGGGACCCGGATGGGTCGGCCCACCATAGGATGGCATCGTAGGTGATCGCGCCGGACGCGGTAGCGAGCGAGCAGACGGCGACGTTGAAGAGCAGTTGTTCGGGTTCCGCGCGGCGGAACCGCGGCAGCCACTTGCCCGGCTCAGGGCGCGTGACGGTGCTCACGGCCGCACTGACGACCGCGCACAGCAGAGTGGCGGGAGCGCCGAGAAGCAACTGGGAGAGGCAAAGCACCGCCGACCCCAGGGTGATGACGGTGCCCAACAAGGCGATTTCCAATTGCCAGGTGCTGAACAGGATGCCGCACCCGAGCAGCGACAGCAAGAGGGGATAGTTTGTCGGAGCGGGTTGCTGGTAGAAGGCCAGCGCCGCCAGTCCACCGCTGAGCACCACCGCGATCAGGAAGATGCGTGCCGAAGGGTTGAGAGTGCGGAACGACATCTGTTTGGGGGCCGGGAGATCCAATGCAAAGGCTCGCCGCTGCTTCCCTTACAGTTATGCCGCAGCGGCCGTTTCTTCCTGCCCGCTGTAACTGCGCCTCGCCAAGGACGATACCATGTTCCCGCGGAGGGTCGCTGCCGTGCGATGGCGGCGTGGCCTCACTGGAGAGGAGGCAGCGATGACAACTGGTAGCCCGGATTACTCCCTGCAGATGCGCAGTAACCTGTTTGACGAACTGGAGGAAGCAGAACTCGCGCTGAGCCGGGAGCGTCTCCGTGTGGAGCGGATGGAAAGCGACCTCCGGTTGGGGCTCTCCCAGCCGCCTGGCTACCAGGAGGCCAAAGGGCACGCACTCCCACGTGCGGAGGCGCGCGTCATCGATCTCTTCGAGCAGCTATTGAAGCTGGAAGATCGCATCCGAGCCCGCCGCCATTCCTCCCTCAGCGGAACCTGATCTCGACTCCGGTTCCCAAACCACATACCGGGCGAGGGCGGCGAGCGCACCCAGTCCGTCATGAAATCCTGCCTCCTGCGGCGTCTGTGCCTGTCCGAGCGCCGTGAAGCGAGTGATGCCGCAGGAGGTCAGGGCGTTGACAACTCCCGGCAAACGGCCGGGTTCCACCCCCAGAGATGCGGAGATGAGCGCGTCGCGCCACGTCTCGACGAGCGCGGGCACGTCGGCCAGGTCCTCGACCGGGTAGACCAGTAGAGTCCGGTCAAGAGGTCCCGCCTGGACCCGGCACCGGGGATCCAGTATGGCAGTCCACGTCGTGCCGCGCCGGCTGGTTCGGAGCAGCAGATCGGGCTGCGCCAGAGCCTGCATCTCAACTGTCGCTCGGAATTGATGCAGTGCTGCAGAGCCGCCGGCGGAAAGCGTCCGGCGCGGCTGCGTAGTTTCCTCTGCCGCGAGCGCCGCCGCGAGGTGGTCCATCCAGGCCGGCGGGGATACTTCCCCGCCGCTCTCTACGAAAAACCACCGGGGGGAAAGGCAGCCCTGCTGATCGTAGGTGGAGGCGTCCCTTGCGGCGCGCGCGGCCGTATCCGCCGCCCGGTCGTGGGTGAGCCACTCCCGGCTGATTGCGGCGAGACTGATGCGATGTCCGTACGCCAGAAACCTCTGATTCGGCCGCAGGCGCCTGCGCCAGGAGGCGATGGCAGCGTTGCCTCCGTAGGCGACCAGCGCCCCGGCAGTTGCCGCAACTGCATCCTCTACCGCGGTGTTGCCGCCGGCCCAGCAGTGCACGGCGAGGAATGGCTTCAATTCGGGAGCGATTTCGGCGACCGAACGCGCGTAGAGGGGCAGCAGCACCGGCTCGTCCCCACTTGCCTTTGCCAGCACCGGCGACTTCAGCAGGAGGGCCTGGACGAGGGAAGGAACGGCTGCGCCGGGAAGATTGCCGCTGGCGATCACCGCTGTCAGCCGGGGGGCCAGCACCCAGATCCCGGGGCCGGTCGGCGGTCCGTCGAGCTGCGCCGGACGGATACCCGCCGCAGTGAGCCAGCCCAGCAGGCTCGCAGTGTCCATCGAACCGAATAGGCCCCGAATGCCGGCGTCCAGGGTATTCACTGGATAGCCGGTGGCCTGACGGAGCATCCGAACAGCCTCTGCGCGCCGAGTGCTGCCCGGGCGGCTCCACTCCGCGTGTACCCGCCCGAGCGCACCGGCGATGCACTGGACTCGGATGGCGGCAAACTGTGGTTGTGATGCGGCGAGTCCACGGGCCAGGACCTCTACCGCCGGTCCGCCCAGCTCATGCCGGGTGCAGACCAATCCCCCAGGTGCACAAAACTCCGCTGGCGCCTCCGCCGGCGCCAGATGGGACGGAAACCAGAACGCAGGAAAACTCACCAGGTGCCGAGGGGGTCGCATGCCGCCTCGCGGGGCACCGTCAGGAATGCCCGTTGGCGATGATGCCCGTGTCCGCGAAGCGATCCACCACCGCCGCCTGGGTGATCCAATGCTGCACGTCGGTCAGTTCGGCGCGTTCGATCGCCTCCATCGCTTCCAGTGGCACGTCTCGGAACCGCGCGCGGAGAACCCGCAGTAAAAGATCCCGTGCTGCCTGCTGTTCCCCGATGCCGATGCCGTGCTGCTCGCCGATGGTGATGCCGCGCTGCTCGCCGATGGTGATGCCGCGCTGCTCGCCGATGGTGATGCCGCGTTGCTCGCCGATGGTGATGCCGCGCTGCTCGCCCTGCGCGATCCACCAGTCCGCCATGGTTTCCATCGCAAATTCCTCCATCGCCTGGACGTCCAGGGCCCAGAACCTCGATCGCCGCGCCGAGGCGCGGATCATCTCCGTGGACTCTGCATATTCTGCCCTGGGGCGACGCCGCGTGACCAGTGCCCAGATAAACTCCATCACTGTTTGCCATCGGCCGCGTTCTTCACGCGGCAATCGCTCGAGCCCCGAGCATACGTCAGCCAGCGTGGGTTGGAACACGGACCACTCCGAGCGTTCTTCCCGCCAGGCCAGCAGTGCCAGGGCTCCGGCTGTGCCCCGATCCAGCAGTTCGGCTGGCGCGATGTCCCTGATCCAGCGGAAGTGGAACCCCCAGTGCGGCGTGTTCCGCCGCATGCCATCCGGAAGTATCGGCGGCTCGGCGTAGCGGAGGGCGTCCGGTCCCGACCAGGCGTGGGGGCCGGTATGGTGGAGCAGGCTGAGGAACGGCGGCAGCCGCCTATGGTGTTCAGGCTGCCGCACCGCATCCCAGTGGCGAAGCTTGCGGTCCCAATACTGGAACCGGTAGCCCCCTTCCCGCACGCGGAAGTGTCGCTCCGGCTGTGCGTTTTGATCGAGATGCACGGTGACGTAGTAATCCCCCGGCGGTTCATCCGGCAGCGGGCGACAGGCGACGTAGTAGAGCACATCGGCCTCGCGCAGATCCAGGGCTCGAGTGAGGAGGGTGCGGGGCACGAGATGGGCACGGCGAAAGTCGAGCCGGGGGAGGAGTGCCGGCGGAAGGACGGGGGCGGCGAGTTCGCAGAAGAGGAGTGGGTCTTCGGAGAGCCACTGAGTGGTGCGATCCGGAAAATGGAGGAGGTAGTCGCGGAACCGTTCGATGCGGGCGGGCTGAGGGCGCATGGTACTGGTAAGGGAGGGAGCGGGAAGCGGATCACTCCATGTAACTCCGGACATTCTCTGATGCCATTGTCTGTTCCGACCACTCTTCCGCGATGAGCGAGCAACCGCGGATTTCCGCGCCGCCGGCTCGCCCGAGGACCTCGAAGCGGTCGCCGAGTGATCGGCCGAGGTCGTCGGTCTGGACGGCGACCACAGAATGCAGGTTGGCGAGGTCGAAGATGCGGATGAGTCCCACCTGTCCCTCGGGCGCCGGCTCCAGCGTTTCAGGATCCACGATCTCCACGCGCACCCAGGGCGGGATGGATTTCGCGCGAGGGCGGACGCTCCGCCCCGCGAGCGTGTCCCGCAGAATCGTGTCGTAGAACTGGCTGCCCAATTCCGTCATCCCGTACTCATTGACCACATGGGTGAGAGGAATCCCCAATCTGGTTCCGTACAGGGAATAGAGCTCATTCCTGGGCACCTCGCGGGAGCGTCCCTTGTACCCTCCCGTGTCAACCAGCCGCGAGCCCGGGGGAAGGGCAAACTGCAACCCCTGCTCTTCGAGCCAATCCATCAGGAGGACGAAGCCGAAGGCAGTCCCCAGCAGGAGTACGGGGGCAGTGTCGGTTTCCGCCTTCCGGAGCGCGGCGGCGAGGCAGGGGAATCGGGGTCCGTCGTCCCGCCAGAAGGTGCCGCTCCCGGTCGCTCCAAACCGGGACAGGATGGCGCTGTACATGTGCCCGAGTGACGACTCCGGAAAGAAACGCGCCGTCGGGCCCGCAGCCAGCACACGGATCGTCGTGCGGTCCGGCAGCACGTGGGCGCGGAAGTTCGGGATGAGCGATGCGTCGTAGAGCGTGGTGTCGGGGAGCAGGTGCCGTCCTCGCTTCCCGCCACCGCGTGATGTACCGCTGGTTCGGTAGGTTACCTGGATCTCGTGCGGCGCGCAAGTCGTGAGGTCCGCCTCCTTGAAGGCGCCAGTGGGGACCGCGGGGATGTCCCGCCAACAGGTGATGTTTGCCGGTGCGGCCCCCCGGCTACGGCAGAAAGCACTGTAGGGCCGGTTCCGTGCGAACTGGTGGGCAAACACCTCCAGCGCCAGCCGATTGAACCGGTCCGCCTCGGCCGGAGCCTCCATCCCGTGTTCGAACCAGGCGAGCAGCTCGGTTTGCAGTTCCGTCTCGTTCAAGAATGGGTCTCCTTCTCGATTTCCAGGGTTTCAGGGGCCGAGATCGGCGGGACGCCGGCGTTTCCGGGGCAAGAACCCTGAAATCCCCGCACCCGATGAACCCTAGAACCCTGAACCCTGCCCCGCGATCAATGCCTGCGCCATGATCTCCAGGCCGCGGTGCAGTTCCTCGTCGCTCAGGGTCAGCGGCGGGCAGAGGCGCACCACGCGATCGCTGTGCAGGGTCCATCCCAGAATGAGTCCTGACTGGAAGGCATGGGCGACAAAGTTCCGGGTGCGGTCTGCCGTGTCGAATTCGACGCCCGCGAGGAGCCCCCGTCCCCGTACTTCGCGGATGCCCCCGTGGCTCTCCCCCAGTTCGCGCAGCGCCGCGCGCAACTGTGTCCCCAGCGCCTCGGCGCGCGCTGGTAGATTCTCCTCCAGAATCACGTCCAGTGCCGCCAGGCCTGCGGCGCAGCAGACCGGATGGCCACCGAAGGTGGTGACGTGGGCGAGCGGCGGGTCATGCGAGAGGCACTGCATCACCTCCGGTGCAGCGACGAACGCACCGAGCGGCATGCCGCCGCCCAGGGCCTTGGCCAGAACCAGGATGTCCGGCGCCACGCCCCAATGAGTACCTGCGAATAGCACGCCGGTGCGCCCGAGGCCCGTTTGCACCTCGTCGAAAATGAGCAGGGCCCCGCTCTCGGTGCAGCGCTGCCGGAGCGCGGGCAGCCAGTCGTCCGGGGGCACTCGCACTCCGCCTTCGCCCTGGATCGGTTCGGTAATCACTGCGGCGGCGCGCTCATCAATGCGCCCCAGCGCGACGCAGTCTCCGAACGGGAGAAATTCCACGTCCGGGAGCAGCGGAAGAAACGGCGTGCGGTACACTTCCCGTCCGGTGACGCTCAGAGATCCGTGAGTATCGCCATGGTAGCTATTGTGAAACGCGATCAGACGCGTGCGCCCTGTGTGCTTTTTGGCGAGTTTGAGCGCGCCCTCGTTTGCCTCTGTGCCGCTGTTGGTGAAATAGACCTGGGTGAGCGGACGCGGCGTCACGGACGCCAGGCGTGCGGCGAGGCGCACCTGGGGCTGGAGGATGTACTCCCCGTACACCATCGCGTGGAGGTACCGTTCCGCCTGCTGCTGTACCGCAGTCACGACCTTTGGGTGGGCGTGTCCGACGAGATTGACCCCAATCCCTGCCAGGAAGTCGAGGTACTCCCGCCCGTCGGTAGTATAAAGTCGCGCGCCGGATGCTCGTTCGATCTCCAGCCCGAGGGGGGAATCTGAGGTCTGGGCCACGTGTTGAAAGAACTGTTCGCGGAGGCTGGGCATGCCGGATGTTTTTGGATGTGTGTGTCGCAGTTGCTTCCGGTTTGTTCCCCGCACCACCCCCTGACCTCCTACTTTTCGAGTTCGGAGAGCGCGAGTTCCAGTTCTTCACGCACCCACGCGTCTGTTTCTACCGCGAGGGCGCGGCGCAGACCGTCGGCTGCTGCTGTTCCCCCCAGTCGTCCGAGCGCCCAGGCGGCGTGGCCGCGCGCGAGGGGTTCCTCGTGGTTCAGAACACCCAGCAGCGGTGGGATTGCGACCGGGTCCCCGCAGTTCCCGAGGGCCACACACACGTTGCGGAGGAGCCCGCGGCGTTTTGTGCGTTTCACGGTGCTGTTCCGGAACAGACTGCTGAACTCGGACTGGGTGAGGGAGAGGAGCGGGATCAGTTCCGGCGCAGCCCAACCCGACCGGGGTGCGAACTGCGCCTCGGCTGTTCCCGGCGCTTTCCGATTCCAGGGGCAAACTTCCTGGCACAGATCGCACCCAAAGATCCAATCGCCGATGCCGGTGCGGAGTTCGCGCGGGATGGGACCGCGGAGTTC
>SXGS01555705.1_pt1 | contig 11533 bp, 11 predicted proteins | sample 3174681 | NCBI WGS metagenome assembly SXGS01 (sample SAMN11356861, study PRJNA531348) | freshwater metagenome | isolation source: freshwater sample F1-80 | place: China: Fuxian Lake, Yuxi | collected 2017-12-25 | reverse complement strand
TTGCTGCCATTTTTAAGCTCCTAATCTTGAATGTCATTCCCGCGAAGGCGGGAATCTAGGGTTTTGAGGGTCTGCGCTTGTGCAGGGAAGACCCACAAGGGGTCAATTACTCAACGACCGCGAACAGGTCTTCTTCTTTCATGACCAACAGCTCGTCGCCGCCGACCTTGACGGTCTGGCCGCTGTACTTGCCGAACAACACGCGGTCGCCGACTTTCACGCTCAGGGCTTTGGTTTCGCCTTTGTCGTTGGTTTTGCCAGGGCCGACGGCCAGGACTTCACCTTGATCTGGCTTTTCAGCAGCCGAATCGGGGATCACGATGCCCGAGGCTGTTTTGGTTTCGCTTTCGATACGCTTGACGATCACGCGATCGCCCAAAGGACGCAGTTTCATGGAATCTCCTGGATTTGAAACAAGGGTTGAAAAACAAAAGCACCAGAAAAACGGGTGCTGCTGAAATCTGAGGCGGAATGACTGTTAGCACTCGCTGCCTTCGAGTGCTAATGATAAGGGCATTTGCCCCTGTTTCAAGTGCCAGGCACTTTTTACTGGCTGGTTGGGCGGGGTGTGACCTTGTCGCTGACGTGAGCGCTGCCCAGCATGTAGCCGTAGACCAGCTCAGTGCTGATGTCACCGTCAAACAGGTTGATCTTTTGGGCCAGATGCAAGGGGCTGTCCGAGGGCAGGAGCGCGCTGTTGTAGACGATGATGTGGGCGTTTTGCATCAAAGTGTCTTGGAGGTGCAGCGGCGCATTGTGCAGCCAGGGAATCCGGGCATCGATGAAGAAAGTCCCCACATGCTGGTGAATGCCCATCAAATCCAGGGGGTGGGTGATGAGCTTGACATGCTCCCATTGCCCTAACTGGCCCCAAGCGGGCGGAACGTGTGCGCTGTCGTGCAGGATGCAGATCAGAGGTTTTTCGGGGGTGACCTGCAGGCCCGAGAAGCCTTGCAGTTTGCAATATTGGTTGAGCGATGACGACAAGATTCGCCGGTGCCCACCTTGAGTGACGTAGGCCTTGAAAATGCCGTTTTCCACCATGCGCTGAACAGTGCCTACCGACAAGCCCAGCATCTTGGCGGCTTGGCTGGTGCTGAAATAGGCTTGGTTGATGTTGCTGTTTTTCATCGGGAATTCCTCAAGAGGGCCACAGAGGGTGAGGTTTGGATTTTTTGGGCTGTTTGGATGTTATGGCCCGTTTGGCCGCGGCGGCGAGGCGTGAACCGGTAGCGCAGTGAACAAAAACAGGTAAGTCCGCCAAGAGGGACTGGTTGGTTGGGCGATATTTGTCGGGTGTGCAAGCCCTTGCCTTGCGCCCTGTTGTGGGTATGTGTGTCAGTTCAAGGCAAAATCACCCCCCATGTTGAGTTGGTTCCGCTTTTTTTCCCGTTGGCCTTTATGGGCCCTGCACGCTATGGGCAGCGTGGGAGGCTGGCTGGCCTGGTGTTTTTCAGGGCGCTACAGACGTCGTTTTCTGAGCAATGTGCGTCAAGCGGGCTTGGATTGGCGCACGGTTTTGCGCGCTGTAGGACAGGCCGGGCGCATGTCGGCCGAATTGCCGCGCCTGTGGCTGGGCCGCACGCCACACCTTGCGTGGGCGGATGACCGTGCTGCCGTGGAGGCGTATGCCAGTGGCCAAGGCGTGCTTTTTTTGACCCCGCACATGGGTTGCTTCGAGATCACGGCTCAAGCCTTGGCGCTGCGCTTTTCAGAGCAACATGGCCCCTTGACGGTGTTGTACCGCCCCGCCCGCCATGCCGGTCTGGGCGAAGTCATGGGCTTGGCGCGGCAACGCCCGGGCCTGGAAGCCGTGCCCACGACCTTGGCGGGCGTTCGGCAAATGATCAAGGCCTTGCGTTCGGGGCGCGCTGTGGGCTTGTTGCCCGACCAGGTGCCGCCCGAGGGCATGGGGCAATGGGCGCCATTTTTTGGCCAACCGGCCTACACCATGACCTTGGCCGCCCGGCTGGCTTTGCAAACGGGCGCGCGGGTGGTGCTGATCTGGGGTGAGCGTTTGTCCTGGGGGCGCGGTTACCGTTTGCACTCCCAGCCGCTGGGCCATGCCCTTTCAGACGATCTGGACACCGCCGTGGTCCAGATCAACCAGGCCATGGAGTCCTTGATCCTGCAGTGCCCGTCGCAGTACATCTGGGGCTATGCCCGTTACAAACATCCCCGACCTGCGTCGGCCTGATCTGTTGAACACATGGTGAATTTGCTGATTGCTTTCATGCGCTTGTGCGCGCGCTTGCCGCTGTCGTGGGTCAGGGCGCTGGGTGCCGGGTTGGGCTGGTTGTTGTGGCACGTGGCACGGAAGCGGCGGCACATTGTCATGGTCAATTTGCGTTTGTGCATGCCCGAGTTGTCCGAGGCAGAGAGTCAGGCGCTGGCTTACCGCCACTTTTTGGCTTTCGGACAATCGGTGCTGGACCGCTCATGGTTGTGGGATGCGCCGGAGGCGGTGGCGCGTGGCCGACTGCGGTACGTGGGCAGTCTGGACGCCTTGACCGCCCCGGGGCCGCTGGTGGTTTTTGCGCCGCATTTTGTGGGTCTGGACGCTGGTGGTCTGGCCGTGGGCTGGTGTGTGCCCCGCAACGTGGCCTTCATCTTTGTCAAACAGTCCAACCCGAAGGTGGAAGCCTGGGTCCGGCATGGCCGTGAGCGTTCGGGCAATGCGCGGCCTTATTTCAGGCACGAAGGGGTGCGGCAGATTTTGGCAGGGCTCAAAAAGGGCGAGCCTTTGCATTTGTCCCCTGACATGGACTTTGGCCGTGGAGAGTCCATCTTTGTGCCTTTCATGGGGGTCGACAAAGCCGCCACCGTGCCCTCTTTGTCGCGGTTTTCAAGGGTGGGTGGTGCGCGTGTCGTGCCGGTGGTCACGCGCATGACCCCGCAGGGCTATGACATTGAAGTCCATGCGCCGCTGGTCGACTTTCCGAGCACCGACCTGGCGCAAGACACTATCCGCATGAACGCCTTGCTGGCCGACTGGGTGCGCACCATGCCCGAGCAGTATTACTGGGTGCACAAGCGCTTGAAAACCCGGCCTGAGGGCGAGCCCGGCGTTTACTGATTTGGGGGTGTCAGAAAAGCCGTGATTTCTCGGATCACGCGCCCGGGTTTTTCATGCACCACCCAGTGGCTGGCTTTGGCAATGGGCACCAGCTTCAAATCCGGCACATGCTGCGTCAGGCCTTCGGTCAGGCAGGGCAACAAAGCGACGTCGTCTTGCGCCCAGAGCACCAGTGTGGGCATGCCGATGTGCAAGGCTTCGGGTGGAATCTGAACCGCCGATGCCCCCGGGTCTTGCGCCGTGGCGGGGCGCAAAGGCGAGGCCCGGTAATAGTTGAGCCCACCTTGCAGACCGTGCCGCCAGATCTGGCGATAGCGCTCTTTGACTTCGGGGGTGAGCCAGCGGGCTGGCTCGGGCGCGTCGCTGCCGGGGGGCTGCGTGAGTGAGGGCAGTTCACTGTCGTGACCGTCCAGAAAACCCAGCAGCCGTTCAAAGTCGTTGGCGGCCAGTTGCGCGGCGGCATCGGGCTGCACCAGAAAGTTCATGTACGCGCTGGCGGCTTGCTGCTCCGGGTGGCTTTGCAGTGCTTTGAGGAAGGGACCGGGGTGGGGCGAGTTGACGATGACCAGTTGGCGCAGCCGCTCAGGGTGCTGGTTGGCCAGACTCCAGGCCACAGCGCCGCCCCAGTCATGGGCCACCAAAGCGGCCAGTGGGGCTTGGCTTGATTCCACCTCGATCAGGGCCAAGATGTCTTGCACCAGGTATTTGGCCCGGTAGGCCTTGACGTCATCAGGTGCGCTGGAGCGTTCATAGCCGCGCAGGTTGGGGGCGATGCAGCGGTAGCCACCATTTTCGTGTTTTGAAAAGTGGGCGAGCAAAGGGTCCCAGACCCAAGCGGCTTCGGGAAAGCCGTGCAAAAACATCAGCACCGGGCGACCGGGCTCGCCGCAGGCACGGCAGCTCAGGGTGATGCCGTGGGGCAGGTCTTGCTGCCAGGTCTGGATCTTGGGGAGGGCAGTTGGCATGGGGGGGATCACTCCTTGAAGGGCGGTGATCCGGTGCGTCAGCAGCTTCGGCTCACTCGTCCAGGGCTTCGGGTTCTTCTTCGGGCGGTTCGGCTGGCACCGAGGCTGGCGCTGCGCCCTCGGCCGGGTGGGTCCAGTCCCACAGCAGTTTGGCCACTTCGTCCACGCCTTGTTTTTTCAGGGCCGAAAACAGTTTCACCTCACCGCCACCAGCTTGCAGTCGCGCAATCGACAGGGCTTTGGCCTGCTCGGCGCGGGTCAGCTTGTCGGCCTTGGTCAGGATGATCAAAAACTTCAAGCCTTCTTCGACCCGGGGTCGGATCACTTCGAGCAGGATGTCGTCGAGTTCGGTCAGGCCGTGGCGCGGGTCGCACATCATGACGATGCCGGTCAGGTTTTCGCGGCTGACCAGGTAGTTGGCCATGACCTGTTGCCAGCGCAGCTTGTCCATTTTGGCCACGGCGGCATAGCCGTAACCGGGCAAGTCGGCCAGCACGGCGTCGGTGACGCCTTGCTTGCCTAAAGCGAACAGGTTGATGTGTTGGGTGCGGCCGGGCTTTTTGGAGGCAAAAGCCAGTTGCTTTTTCTGCGTCAGGGTGTTGATGCAGGTGGACTTGCCCGCATTGGAGCGGCCCACAAACGCGATTTCGGGGGTGTCCATCGCGGGCAAATGGTGCAGTTGCGCGGCGGTGGTCAGAAAGCGGGCAGTGTGCATCCAGCCCATGGGCGTGACCGCCGGTGGGGTGGCGGGCGCGGTTTGGGGCGAGGGGGTGGAAACGCGGGGGCTGGAGCTCATAAATCAGGGGGCCTTGGGTCGTCAGGAAACTGACGCAGACCTCATTGTAGAATCCTTGGGTTTTGCGCCCATTCTTCCAACTTTTGGACGACGACCATGAAGTCAATTGTTTCTCTCCTGATGACCGCCACCTTGTCTGCTTTGGTGTCGGGTTCTGCGCTGGCCGCTGGCCCTGCCCCCGCCGTTGCCAAGCCTGATCTGGCCAAAGGCGAGGCTTCGTTTGCCATGTGTGTGGCATGCCATGCCGCCGATGGCAACTCGACCACTCCGGTCAACCCCAAGTTGTCGCAGCAACACCCCGAATACCTGATCAAGCAGTTGCAAGAATTCAAATCGGGTAAGCGTGCCAACGCCGTGATGAGTGGCATGGTCGCTGGTTTGAGCGATGCTGACATGCGCAACATCAGCTACTGGCTCGCATCCAAACAAGCCAAGCCTGGTTTCGCCAAAGAAAAAGACACTGTGGCCTTGGGTGAGCGCATTTACCGTGGTGGCATTCCTGATCGCCAGATCGCCGCTTGCGCCAGTTGCCATTCGCCCAATGGCGCAGGCATGCCCTCTCAATACCCCCGTATTTCAGGCCAGCACGCCGACTACACCGCAGCCCAGTTGGTGCAGTTCCGTGATGGTGTGCGCAAGAACAGTGTTCAGATGACCCAGGTCGCGGCCAAGATGAACGACCGTGAAATCAAGGCGGTGTCTGATTACATGGCTGGTCTGCGTTAAACGGCCATTTGGCCTCGTCACCCAAGGCAATTCCCTGAGTGCATGGGGTCTTCAGTCAGCGATCAGCTGGCTGAGCCACAATCGGGTCCCCGGCTGTGACGTGACAATCAAGGTCGGGTTTCCGGCCTTTTTTGTTTGTGGCGGGCCCTTGGCCCGCTTTTGTTTGCTTGTGGACACCTTTGCACCATGACGACTGTTGCTTCCAGCCCCGAATCCGAACGTGGCTCACCCCGCTGGCAAGCGCTGCTGGAACTGTTGTCGTCCATGCGGTTTGCGATCTCGCTGTTGACCGTCATTTGCATTGCCTCGGTCATTGGCACGGTGCTCAAGCAAAACGAACCTGCCTCTAATTACGTCAACCAATTCGGACCGTTTTGGGCTGAATTTTTTGCGGCCATGAAGCTCAATGCGGTGTACAGCGCCTGGTGGTTTTTGCTGATTCTGGCGTTTTTGGTGCTCAGCACCAGTTTGTGCATTGCCCGCAACACGCCCAAGATCCTGGCCGATCTCAAGACTTACAAAGAAAACATCCGCGAGCAAAGCCTCAAGGCTTTTCACCACAAGGCCGAAGGCATGCTGCACGAAACGCCCGAGGCGGCTGCGAACCGTCTGGGGCAGTTGCTGGCGACTGGCGGCTGGAAGGTGAAGCTGCAATCGCGTGACACGCCGCAAGGCACTGGCTGGATGTTGGCGGCCAAGGCTGGGGCAGCCAACAAGATCGGCTACATCGCGGCGCACTCGGCCATCGTGTTGGTGTGTGTGGGGGGCTTGCTCGATGGTGACTTGATTGTGCGTGCCCAGATGTGGTTTGGTGGCAAGGCGATTTACAGCGGCGGCGGTCTGATTGCCGATGTGCCTGCACAGCACCGCCTGTCTGAGCGCAATCCGGCTTTCCGTGGCAACCTGATGGTGGCCGAAGACACGGCGTCAAGCACGGCCATTCTGAGTCAGTCCAGCGGCATCTTGTTGCAAGAACTGCCCTTTGCCATTGAGCTCAAGAAGTTCATTGTCGAGTACTACTCGACCGGCATGCCCAAGTTGTTTGCCAGCGACATCGTGATCCACGACAAAGCCACGGGCGAGAAAAAAGAAGCCCGGGTCGAGGTGAACCACCCGGCCAGCTACAAAGGCATCGAGATTTACCAGTCCAGTTTTGACGACGGGGGCTCCAGCGTCAAGCTGCAGGCCGTCCCGATGAGTGCGGCCACCCGGGCTTTTGAGGTCGATGGCACGGTTGGCGGTAGCACCGAGCTGAGCAATGGCGACGAGAAAATGCGCCTCGAATTCACGGGGCTTCGGGTGATCAACGTGGAGAACATGGCGGGCAATGGCGCACAAGGGCAGGGCGTGGATGTGCGCAAGGTCGATTTGCGCAGCGCCATCGACCAGCGCATGGGTGCAGGCCACAAAACCACCGAGACCAAAGAGCTGCGCAACGTGGGCCCGAGCGTGAGCTACAAACTGCGCGATGCCGCTGGCCAAGCCCGCGAATACAACAACTACATGCTGCCTGTGGATGCGGGTGATGGCGTGCCCGTGTTCTTGCTGGGCATGCGCGAAAACCCGAGTGAGCCCTACCGGTATTTGCGCCCCCCGGCCGATGAAAACGACAAGCTGGACGGGTTCCTTCGTTTGCGTGCCGCCTTGGCAGACCCTGCGCTGCGCGAGCGTGCGGTGCAGCGCTACGCCCGCAAGGCGGTGGACCCAAAGCGGCCGGAGTTGACGCAACAATTGGCCGGTTCGGCGGCCCGTGCTTTGGGCCTGTTTGCCGGGCAGGAAGAAGTCAAAGGCAAAAAAGTGGCCGGCTTGCAGGCCTTGGCGGACTTTCTGGAGGCCAATGTGCCCGAGGCCGAGCGTGCCCGTGCGGGCGAGATGTTTGTGCGCATCCTGAACGGGGCCTTGCTGGATCTGGACGCCGTGGCCCGCGAGCAAGCAGGGGCCAAGCCTTTGCCTGCAGACAAGGTGCAGGGCTTCATGTCGCAATCGGTGCTGGCGCTGTCGGATGCGCCGTTTTACCCTGCACCCATGACGTTTCTGCTCAAAGACTTCAAGCAAGTGCAGGCCAGCGTGTTCCAGGTGGCCAGAGCCCCGGGCAAGAATGTGGTCTATCTGGGCTGTTTTTTCCTGATCCTGGGCGTTTTTGCGATGCTCTATGTGCGTGAGCGGCGTCTGTGGGTCTGGCTTGCACCGCAAGGCAGCAACCCTGGCGACGGCACGCAGGTCACTTTGGCCTTGTCGTCCAACCGCAAGACTCTGGATGTAGACCGTGAATTTGACCAACTGAGCGCCCGTTTGTTGGGTCGCTCCGAGAAAAACCAATGATGACTACTGTGACTTTGAACCCCGGTTACTTTTCTCGCCGCAGTGTGCTGGACTGGGGCTTTGCCGTGCTGGCATTGCTGGGCATGGTGTTCGCCTTCAGCCGCTACAGCCAGTCCATGGACGTGTACGAGCAAGGCATTTTGGTGGCCAGTGTGCCGGCGGCTGTGGCACTGGCTTGGTTCTGGCGGCCCATGCGCACCCTGATGCTGGTGGTGGCGGGCTTGTCTCTGTTCGCCATCAACGCCTACCAGGGTGATTTGGCCCGCGCCGAGCAGGTGTTCTGGCTCAAGTATTTCCTGTCCAGCCAATCCGCCATTTTGTGGATGAGCATGGTGTTTTTCATCAGCACCGTGTTTTATTGGGCGGGCATGTTCATTCGCGGGCAAGGCGACACCCTTGAGACCTTGGGCAGCCGCATGGCCTGGGTGGGTGTGGCGTTGGCCTTGATCGGCACCATGGTGCGCTGGTATGAGAGCTACCTGATCGGCGCTGATGTGGGGCATATCCCGGTCAGCAACCTGTATGAAGTGTTTGTCATGTTCTGCTGGATGACGGCAGGCTTTTACCTGTATTACGAAGACCATTACCGCACCCGCGCCTTGGGCGCTTTTGTGATGTTGGTGGTCAGTGCCGCGGTGGGCTTTTTGCTTTGGTACACCTTGGTGCGAGAGGCGCACGCCATTCAGCCTTTGGTGCCTGCCCTCAAAAGCTGGTGGATGAAACTGCATGTGCCGGCCAACTTCATTGGCTACGGCACTTTTGCCTTGGCCGCCATGGTGGCCTTTGCTTACCTGATCAAGCAAACCGCAGGTGAAACCCGGTGGTACAAGCTGGCACCGTTGTGGCTGCTGGGCATCGTGTTGTGCTTTGAACCTGTGGTGTTCCGCAAGTCACCCACCGAAGGGGGCAGTGGCTACTGGATGGTCTATTTCGGTATTTCCGCTTTGATCGTGGCGGGCATTTTGTTGGGTCGCCGCCGCATTGCCGAGCGCCTGCCGGCCTTCGAGGTGCTGGACGATGTGATGTACAAATCCATCGCGGTGGGCTTTGCCTTCTTCACCATCGCCACCGTGCTGGGCGCCTTGTGGGCTGCCGAAGCTTGGGGCGGTTACTGGAGCTGGGACCCGAAAGAAACCTGGGCCTTGATCGTGTGGCTCAACTACGCAGCCTGGTTGCACATGCGGCTCATGAAAGGCCTGCGCGGCACCGTGGCCGCCTGGTGGGCGTTGATGGGCTTGGTGGTGACGACCTTTGCGTTCCTGGGCGTCAACATGTTCCTGAGCGGCTTGCACAGCTACGGCACGCTGTGATGTGGCTGCTCGGAACGGGGTCCTGTGGCATCAGGGCCCTTGCTGGCCAGTCAGGGCGCTGTCGATCACCGTCAGCATCTCCCGGGTGTTGAAGGGCTTCCACAAAAAGTGCACGGCCCCCAAGCTATTGGCGGTCTGTGTTTCGTGAGCTTGGCTTTCTCCGCTCATGAAGATGACCGGGATGTCGTGGCCGCTTTCTTTGAGTTTGGCGTGCAGCTCAAGACCACTCATGCCTGGCATCCGCACATCAAGCAGCATGACATGCGGAGCCTCTGAGGGTGCTGCTGCCAAATAGGCCGCACCACCGTCATGGACACGAACGGTGTAACCCTGGCTTTCGAGGACCAAGGCCAGCATTCGACGGATGTCCGCATTGTCATCCACCACATGGACCAGACCTGATTTGCGCATTCTTGAAACAATGTAAATCGCCGATTGTAATTTTTGCAGTGCGTTTGCACGCGTTCTGCAGAGTTGTCTTGAGTTTCAGGTCACTGGTTTTGAGAGGGCCTTAACCACAACTCAATCAATGCACCAGCCCCTTTTGGGGGCGATGTATTTCGCATGCTTGTGTGTCCTCCCCAAAGTCGGATCATGCTTTGCGTGAGCAACAAACCCAGCCCTGAGCCTTGCGCTTTGCTAGAGGCCGCGGGCCCCGCCAGTTGCTGTAGCAATTCGTCGGGCAGACCGGGGCCGTTGTCCTGAATTTGCAAGACCACCCAGTTCTTTCCGTCTTTGGCCTGTTGTTGAAGTTCGATGGTGATGCCGGGGTGTCGCGGTTGCAGTTTGCTCAGGGCATCCATGGCATTGGCGACCAGATTGAAGACGATCCGCTGCAGCATCACCTCGTTGGCTTGCACCCAACGGGTTGGGGGCAAGTGGTTCGTCAGTTGAATGTCGATGTTCCGCTGGGAGGCTTCACCCTGCAAAATCGGGAACACCGCCAGCATGGCTTTGTGCAGATCCACATCGTCCATTTGATCTTGCCCCCGGATCATGAGGCGTCGCAAGCTGCTGACCATGTCGCTGGCTTTGCCAGACAACACCATCAGTTCGTCAATACGGGGTTTGAGTTGAGAGGCTTCCTGCAGGGGTAAGAGTCGGCCTTGCAGGTCGTATAAACCCAATTCCAAAGCCTGCAGCGGTTGGCTGATGTCATGCACCAGCATGGCCGAAAAAGAAGACAGGCTGCTCAATGCGGAGACCCTGGCGTTGAGCATCAGCAACTGGTCGCGCTCCTTGACCAGTGAGCGCATGGCCTCGCTTTCTGCCATCGCTTCACGTTGACCTTGCTGTGCGTGTTTTCTCTCTGCATTCGATTTCTCGAGTGAAAACCCCCAGTAACCGAAACAAATCAAGGCCATGGCGAGCATGGCGGACAAGGTCACCAGATTGCTGACCCATGAAAATGAAAAGACATTCAAATAGTCCAAATTGCCAGACACGGCATATTGATACAGACGGTTGAGGTAGGCGCCTGTATGAATTGCAAAAGCGCCTTGGATCATGAGCAAACTGCGGCTGCGAAAGGTGCACCTGAGTTGCCACACCAGGCGGGAAAGCACCACATTCAAGCCCACAAAGACAGCCGAATAGACCAACACGCCGGTGGTGGTGACATCGCCGGCCTCATACACCCAGACCAAAAAGCCCGACCATGTGGTCATGGCGGCCGCCATGAACGTCCAACGCCAAGGTTTCAGGTTCAATTCGCGCCGAAAAGTCTCAATCATCAGCATCCACGAGGCACAGGCACCGGTCCAGGCCACGACATACGACAGATACTCCGACACCCAAGGTCGCAAAGCAATGGAACACACGGACAGGCTGTAGACCGAGATGCTGATGAACCACAGCCGTGTCGTGTCATTGCGACGGCCAGACCGCAACAGCCAAGTGCCCAGGGGCAGGGCAATGTGGATGGCAATCACCACTTGAATCAGCAGGCCGATCGCAGGATGCATGAGGGCTCCTTGAGCGCCAGACGTTGTTCGGGCGAAGGTCTTGGAAAAAGTTCAGAATACACAGCTATTTTCAGCCTAAACCAGGACCGTCCATGATCGTTCAGCCAAACAAGTCGGGGTTTCAGCACAGCATCGCCAGCGAAATCACCCCTGAATCGGTCTACCAGACGCGACGCGACATGATTCGCAGCATGGCTGCAGGTTCTGCGGGCTTGGCGTTGACGGCTTGGGGCATGCGCGAAGCCCATGCGCAAACCCCACGGGCAGGACAGCTGGCTCCGCTGGCTTCGGTGTCATCGGCTGTGCCCGGGGCCCTGACCATGGACAAGCTCACGGCCTACAAAGACGCCACCACCTACAACAACTTCTACGAG
>SXGS01731448.1_pt1 | contig 11534 bp, 9 predicted proteins | sample 3174681 | NCBI WGS metagenome assembly SXGS01 (sample SAMN11356861, study PRJNA531348) | freshwater metagenome | isolation source: freshwater sample F1-80 | place: China: Fuxian Lake, Yuxi | collected 2017-12-25 | reverse complement strand
GCCGTTCTTGGCTAGTTCGTTCGCCGCATCTAACACGACCTGGAGCATTTTCGACCAGGCTACCAGTGTGACATCTTTCCCTTCACGTTTGATATCACCTTTGCCGAGGGGAATGATGTAATCCTCGTCAGGCACCGGACCTTTGCGTCCGTACAAGACTTCGCCTTCGATGAACACCACCGGGTTGTCGTCGCGAATCGCGCTCTTGAGTAGCCCTTTGGCATCATGGGGTGTGGCTGGCGCAATGACTTTGAGTCCAGGGACGTAGGCATAGAGATTCTCTACGACCTGTGAATGCTGGGCGGCAAGCTGGTGGGCAGCTCCACCCGGGCCGCGAAACACGATGGGCAAGGTAATCTGCCCGCCAGACATGTAGCGCAGTTTGGCCGCGTTGTTGACAAGCTGGTCGAACGCGCACAGGGAAAAGTTCCAAGTCATGAACTCAATGATCGGACGCAAGCCGACCATGGCTGCACCAATACCTACACCAGCAAACCCGGTCTCGGCGATGGGTGTATCCACGATGCGGCGTTCGCCAAAGCGGTCGAGCAAGCCTTCTGACACTTTGTAGGCACCGTTGTAATGACCCACTTCTTCACCCATGAGAAAGACGCGCTCATCGCGCTCCATTTCCTCGGCCATGGCTTCGCGTAAGGCTTCTCGATAGCTCAGTTCTCGCATGACGATATCCTTCCTTCCTTACGCTCCGGCGCTGGCGCGACGGGGCAGGGAGACAACGTTTTCCATGTCTGGAGCTGATTGCTCTTCTGTGTAGATATCATCAAAGAGCGTCTCCGGTGCCGGGACTGGAGACGCTTCGGCGAATTTGACGGCTTCGGCCACATCGTGCTTGGCTTCGTCATCAATGGCCTTGAGCTGGGCTTCGTTGGCAATGCCCAAATCATAGATGCGGTCGGCCAAGAGGCGGATGGGATCGCGCTTCAACCATTCTTCGACTTCTTCCTTGGTGCGATATTTCGCAGGGTCCGACATGGAGTGGCCACGAAAACGATAGGTCTTGGCTTCGATCAAGATCGGTAAGTTTTCCGTACGCGCGCGTTTGGCTGCACGCCGAACAGCTTCGCGTACTTCTAACACGTCGTCGCCATTGACGATCTCTTGCGCCATCGGGTAGCCCTTGGCACGCACGGCCACGTCACCGACGGCGAGGGTACGGTACAGCGGCGTGCCCATCGAGTACATATTGTTCTCGCAAATAAAGACGACCGGAAGTTTCCACAGCGCGGCCAAGGCCATACCTTCATGGAAGGCACCCATATTCGCCGTACCCTCGCCGAAGAAACACAGGGTAATGTCTTGATCGCCGCGATACTTTGAGGCAAAGGCGATGCCCGCCGCAATCGGTATGTGACCGCCGACAATCGCGTGCCCGCCCATGAAGCGTTTGCTCACGTCGAAGAAGTGCATTGACCCACCGCGTCCTTTGGAGCAGCCGGTCGCTTTCCCAAACAACTCGGCCATGGCAGCGTTCATGTCACCCACACGCACCAGATAGTGGGCGTGCTCGCGGTAGGTTGCCAGAATGTAGTCTGTCGGTTCGACGGCCAGAATTGACCCAACGGCCACCGCCTCTTCGCCGTTGTAGAGGTGGAGGAAGCCACCGATTTTGCCACGTGTGTAGCAGCGTGCCGCCTCCTCCTCGAAGCGGCGGATGCGGGTCATGTCCCGGTAGAGTAATAGCATGACATCTCTGTCCATGAGGTCTCCTTCACATTGTCACGGCAAAGCCAACGGTTGCTAGCGCCCCTTCGGCATATGCAATACACGTTCAGCGATAATGTTTCTTTGAATTTCTGAGGTCCCAGCCTCAATCGTATTGGCCTTAGAGCGGAGAAAATTGTACTGCCAGCGTCCGCCTTCCATCGCCCACGGCGACTCGCGCAACAGTTGACCAAACGGTCCCTGCACGAGCATAGCTGTGTCTTGCATACGTTGGTTCAATTCGCTCCACCACAACTTCAGTATTGACCCTTCAGGTCCCGGCGTACCACCGCGCAAGAGGCGTGTAAAGTTACGGAAGCAATTCAGCTTAAGAATTTCGACATCGATGCGATGCTGGGCGAGCTGTTGGCGGATCTGTGGATCTTGCGTCGCCGGGCGACCGTCACGCAGGGTGTCATTGGCCAGTCCGACGAGATTGTCGTAGATGATCTTGAAACGTGCTTGAGTGCCGAAGGAAGCGGTCCCACGCTCGTTCATCAAAGTAGTGAGCGCCACACCCCAGCCGTTGTTAAGTTCACCCACCAAGTTCGCGCGTGGGACATGCACGTCCTCGAAGAACACTTCGTTAAACTCAGACTCACCGGTCATCTGCTGCAACGGGCGCACGGTGATTCCCGGGCTTTTCATATCGACGAGGATATAAGAAATGCCGCGATGCTTGGGTGCGTCGGGATCAGTGCGGACCAGCAGCATGCACCAATCGGCAATCTGTGCCAGACTCGTCCAGACCTTTTGGCCGTTGACGACGAATTCATCTCCATGCAGTTCGGCGCGCGTGCGAATCGAGGCGACGTCCGAGCCTGAGCCTGGTTCCGAGAACCCCTGACACCAGATTTCTTCGCAGTTGAGAATTTTATTCAGATGCTGCTGTTTCTGCTCTTCCGTGCCATGCACGATGATGGTTGGCCCTGCCATGCCCAAGCCGAGGACGTTGAGTGGGCCGGGCGCTTCCACACGTGCCATCTCTTCGTTGAAGATTGCCATCTCGATCATCGACGCGCCGCGTCCACCGTATTCTTTTGGCCACGAGAGTCCTAAATAGCCGCCGCTATGGAGTTTCCGCTGCCAATCGCGCAAGAAGGCAATGCGTTCCCTGCCTTTTGGCGCACGAAAGGTCGAACCCCATCCCGAGGGCAGGTTCTGTCGCAACCATTCGCGTAAATCTTGGCGAAACTGTTCTTCTTCCGGGGAAAACGAGAAATCCATAGTCACTACTCCTTCAACGAATCACGAGCACGAGCCACGAGCACGAGTCACCTTCTCCGTGCTGCTTCGAGCATCTCTTGGGCATGACGTTTTGCTTCCGCAGAAATCTCCACGCCACTAAGCATGCGAGCGAGTTCGTGCAATTGTTCCTCGGCAGTCAGCCGCCGCGCCGAGGACACCGTGCGGTTCTTGAGCATACGTTTCTCCACGGTGTAGGCGTGGTCGGCGAACGCAGCGATCTGTGGAACATGAGTGATGCACAGCACCTGCCGGTTGTGGGAGAGGGCTTTGAGCCGTCGGCCCACCGCCTCGGCGACAGCACCGCCTACCCCGGCATCCACTTCATCGAAAATCAGCGTCGGCGCGTCGCCCACCGCTGCACTCAAGGCTTTGAGTGCCAACATGAGCCGCGACAATTCGCCGCCGGATGCGACTTGTGCGAGAGGCAGTAACGGTTCGCCGGGATTCGCTGACAAATAGAACTCCGCTCGATCGCAGCCTACACTGCGGAGCCGCTGCCGCCCGCGCACGAAAGGGCTGTCGATGCCGTCTTCATCGGTTGCTGCGCCAAACTCGGCGAACCGCACCTGAAACGTCGCGCCTTTCATGCCTAACGATGCCAACTCTTTGGCCATTTGCGATTCCAGTGCCTGAGCAGCGGAGCGCCGAGCCTGGGACAGTTGCTGCGCCTTTTCCCAAGCCGTTGCTGCCGCAGCCTCGACTTGGTGGAGCAGGGCAGTGACGGTCTCTTCGCCACCTTCGATGTGTTGCAATTCGCGTGTGAACGTTTCTTGCAGCGCCAGCGCTGCCTCAATGCTACCGCCGTATTTGTGCTTGAGACGGGAAAGCAGCGCCAGCCGCGTCTCAATCTCTTCTAACCGTTCAGGGTTGACGTGCAAGCGTTGACCATAGCGGCGGAGTTGCAGTGCCGCTTCTTCGACCTGCGCTAACCCTCCGGCGACAAGAACCACCACATCTTGCAGACTCGCGTCGATCCTGGCCAGTTCACGCAGTCGAGAGAGGAGTCGTCCGAGGCGATCCGTTACCGCCTCCTCGCCGGCGGCTAACAACGCTTCGCCGGCAGTTGCGCCTTGCACCAAGCGTTCAGAGTTCATCAAAACGGTTTTTTCTTGCCGCAAGGCTTCGTCCTCGCCAAGACGGAGTTCGGCGCGAGCGATCTCATCGACTTGAAAGCGTAGCAGTTCGCGCCGTGCCTCGGCAGCAGCTTTCCCGGTTGTTAAGGCCTGAAGATGTTCCCAGGTCTGGCGTAGCGTCTGATGACACTGCGCCATTGCGGCGCGAGGTTGGTACAAGTCAGCAAAATCATCGAGCAAGTCGATAGCGGCTTCGGCTTCAAGCAACACTTGTTGCTCGTGTTGCCCGTAGATGTGCATGAGGTTGTCGGCCAACTGACGCAAGACCGTGACCGTGGCGGCACCACCGTTCACATAGACCCGGCTGCGACCACTTTGCGTGAGGACTCGTCGCACCAACAACTCTTCTTCAACGGCATAGCCTCCGCTTTCGAGCAGCGGGGCGAGCCGCCCATCTGGAGGGGCAAATACGGCTTCGACAATCGCTTCTTGCGTATCGTGACGAATTAGCTCAGCAGTCGCGCGCCCGCCGAGCGCTAATCCGAGGGCTTGCATGAGCAAGCTTTTGCCAGCACCGGTCTCGCCGGTAATGACATTCAAACCCTCCTCAAAGGACAATTCCAATTCGTCGATCAGTGCCAGATTTCTGACCCGTAAATGTCTGAGCATGATGCGCTACCAGTCCAACAGCACGTCACCGTCTCGGCGTGTTGCCTCTCCGTATCCACTTTAATGTTGTTGCCTCTCTAACTAGCCTTTTCGTGGCGCGTTCGTAAGTATCGTCGCCCTTGCGTCGCCCCTCTCCGGCCTCGAGCAAGGTTGTGGACTCTAGGAACTGACAGTGGTAGACATTCAGCCCGGGTTTGCAAACATACGGGTGGGTCACCGCCGCGACAGCTGAGGTCCCTCCTGGTACGGGCAATCGTCCGTGTCTGCCATGCCCGTGATGTGGAGCTGAGTTCACCATGCACTATTTTTTCTTTTCTCTTTGGGTTGGCTGGTTGACGTGTCTAGTTTTTCCGGCTCACGCGATGGCAGCCTCACTGAGCCAGCAAACGAGCGAGCTGCTCCGTCAGCGCATCGAAACGTGGCGCACGCCGCCTCCTGAACTCACCCCTCCACCTGTTCCTACGCCCCCTACGCTTGTCCCCTCTGGCTCGCTTGCACCCTCTGCTTCTGCGACCACGGGGGTTGCCGCTCCTGTTCCAGTGACTGCTCAACCCAGCGTGCTACCTCCTCCACCGGTGAAAGCTCCGCCACTGCCGAAATTCCTTGTCGGCAAGGACACGCTGACGACGGCGGTCATGCTCGCGCGGTTTTACGAAGGGCGCAATTATCGGCCAGCGTGGAGCGATGAACGTGGCCCGCTCGCACGTGCAGAGACGTTGCTTGCTACAATTCAAGTGGAATCTGGAAAAGAAGGGCTTCGGGCCGAAGATTATCGTTTGACGCAACTCGGGAAACTTCTCCGCCACGTGCGCCAAGCGCCTCTGGGGCAATCTGCTGCTGATGCGCGTGTACTCGCCGATCTCGATTTCCTCTTGACCGATACGTTCCTGCTCTACAGTGCGCACCTATCACTCGGACAGGTGAAACTCAGTGCGTTAAGTGCCGAGTGGTTCGAAAAGCAAGGCAAAACCGACCTTGTCCAAGCCTTGCAGAGCGTGGTGGATACCAACCGCGTTGACGCCGTGCTGAAAACGTTGACTGTTTCACACCCGGGATATGTGCAGTTGCGCGATGCACTTGTGCACCATCGCACAGTTGCCGAGCACGGAGGCTGGCCGCGCATCGCCGCTGGTTTCGACCTACGCCCTGGCGATCACGACCGCCGCGCTGCGCAATTACGCTCTCGCCTCCAGGCCACCGGAGAATGGGCACCTGCCTCCACTACTGAACTCACGCGGATGCCGACCCATTCCCCCAAGAGTAACACCACCAAACCCCGCCACGAGAATGAGGACGAGTACGACGCAACTTTGGTAGATGCTGTCAAACGATTTCAACGCCGCCACGGACTGGAACTAGATGGCGTCGTTGGCGGTGGCACGCTGGCAGCCCTCAACGTCTCGGTGGAAACCCGTATTCAACAAATCCTCGCCAACATGGCACGGTGGCGTGCATTGCCGCAGAATCTCGGGAGCCGCTATGTGGCCATCAACGTCCCCAACTTCACGCTGGATGTCGTTGAAAAAGAGCAGTCCACCCTCGCCATGAAAGTGGTGGTCGGGAAAATGGTCGAGAAGCGCTCGACGCCGACGTTCAGTGCGGCCATGACCCACATCGTGCTCAATCCGTACTGGAATGTGCCCAAGAGCATCGCCGAAGAAGAGCTGTTCCCGCTCTCGCGTAAGAACCCGCAATACTTTGCCAAGAATAAATTCACCGTGCGCAAAGTGGCAGTTGGCGAGAAAATGATTCCTGATCCCAATGCGACAGACGGCTCAATGATTGCCACGCCAGTGTATCAATATCGCCTGCGGCAAGAGCCAGGGCCGAAGAATGCCCTCGGGCGGGTCAAGTTCATTTTTCCTAACGCACATGGCGTGTACCTGCATGACACTCCGTCCAAGGCGTTGTTCGAACGGACGGTACGCACCTTTAGCCACGGCTGCATTCGTGTGGAGCGGCCTCTTGATCTGGCCGAGCATCTGTTGCGCGACTCCGAGAAGTGGCAGAGGGGGTCGATCCAGGCGACCCTTGATCGACGCAAAGAGAAAACCATTTGGTTGGCAGAGCCCGTGCCTGTGTACATCCAATACTGGACGGTTTGGGTGGACCGCGACGGCGTCATGCAATTCAGGAACGACATCTACGGCTACGATAAGACCCCAGGTGCGCGACTGCCGATAGCGGTCGCAAAGAAACCACGGCCAGCACCAGCCCCGCAACTGCCGCAACCACTGCCAGCGCCGCAAGAAGTGCACTCTCCGCAGCCCACGGTGCCAGACCTGCCTCCTGTCACGCAGGCACCATTAGAAAACCGGCCAGCTCTTCCAGCCGCGGCCCTGAACGCGATGTAGGAATCTGCGATGGAATGGTTAGTACACGATCTGAACCCCACAGGGACACTGCGGACGAGGCAACGCCAAAGGCTGCGCAGTCGTGCTGCCTTGCTTTTGTTGCTGCTTGGTTTCTGTTTTTTCTGCTTTCCGCCTCTTCTCCATGCACAATCATCGGCCTCCAAACAAAAGAAAAATCTCACCTCCGCACGGACGCATAGCGTGCCGCGTACACGAGCGACCGTCCAGCGGGGAAAATCCGCACCTCGCTCCAAGCTTACCGCACGAACGCAGACGCAGATAAAATCGCGCCGCGTGGCTAAAGCGTCGACAAAAATAAAGAGGCACCGTGGGCTGTCACGTTCCCGCGCCGCCTTAGCATTGCGGGCGGCAGCAGCAGCGGCGGCGAGAGATGCCACGCGCCGGATATTAATTGCCACCAATTACGACGATACTTTTCCGCCGACGCCTTATGCCCCGGAACTGGCACCGTTCCCCGTGCTACTGAATGACGAACCGCTGGTCTTCCGTACCAACAGCGCCTTCGTGCTGCCGGGTGAAACGATAACGTTGGCTGTGGGAAAAACGAAAAAGAACAATGCCTACATCCTGCAAAGCCCATTCAAGACGACGACGACCGGGCAACATCACTGGTCATGGCAAGCGCCACGCGAGGTTGGTCTCTATCCAGTGAAAATCTTGCATACCGCATGGGGGGCTACCGTCCAGCTCAACGTCTTCGTGATGGCTCCTTTTACGCAGATTGAGGACGGCGAGCTGAACGGGTATCAAGTTGGCAAGTATCCCGCCGCCCCGTTGCACGAGCTGGAGGCATACTTACTGCCGCGTGGCTTCATCGAAGTCACCGAAGAAAACGAAAACACGTTGATCACTCCGCATTTCCGCTTGCGACAGTTCCTGTGCAAACAGCAGAGCGACTATCCCAAGTACCTAGCGCTCGACTCCCGTTTGCTCCTGGTACTAGAAACCATCCTGAAGAAAGTCAACGAACAAGGCCATCATTGTCCGACGTTGTCAGTCATGAGCGGCTACCGGACTCCTCACTACAACCGGGCCATTGGTAACGTGACCTCCTACAGCCGCCATCTGTGGGGCGATGCTGCCGACATCTTTGTTGATGCCAATCCACGCGATGGTGAGATGGACGATCTCAATAGTGATGGTGTCATCGACTTCCATGACACTGAAGTGTTGTACGATATCGTGTTCGAACTGTACGAACCGCGCGTGCAGCAATTCCTCACCAGTGGATTCGTCAACGCTCCGATCTTGCAGCAACTAGGTGCCACCGGCTTCGCGGACGACCAACGGCTGCAACGCCACATGACTGGCGGTCTGGCACGTTATCGCGAAAGCGGCGGGCATGGCCCATTTGTACATGTGGATGTGCGCGGCATTTTTACACGCTGGGGGCGCTGAGGCACGGGCTGGCCTCTAGTGTCGGCCAGCGTTCTGCGATAGGGTCGGCCCGTAAACAGCGAAGAAAGGAGCTTCCATGGCCGACAATTTTTACACCCCAGAAGGTATCAAAGGCTTACGCAAGTTACGTGACCTGCGCCCCGGCTTGTTCAAAGCATTCACGGAGTTTGACAGCAAAGTTTTTGAAGAGGGCGCACTCCCGGTCAAAACTAAAGAGTTGATTGCCATCGCCGCCGCGCATATCACCCAGTGTCCGTACTGCATCGACACGCACGTGAAGCGTGCTAAGAGCGCCGGTGCTACCGACGAGGAAGTCGCTGAGAGCGTCTTTGTGGCTATGGCACTTGCCGCCGGCGGTGCTTTCGCCCATAGCAGCATTGCCATGCACTCCATCGCCCACGACTAAGCCCGCCGCCTCATTTCTCTGCTCCGTGCTGGGACTGACTTCTCTCTTGTTTCTCTCCGCGCGGGGCGACATGCCACATGGAAGCAAGCTACTCCTTCGTACTTGCCCAACCGGAACACCTCTCTGAGTTGCCAGAAATCGAGCTGCAGGCTGCCCTGCTGTTTCGTGACTGGAACGTTCCTGCTGCTGTGATCGAAGAGACGACACCACTGGCAGAGTTCCAAGCTGCGCAGGAAGAGGGGCATCTGTGGGTGGCGTTGTCGCTGCAAGGTCATCCTGTTGGTTTTGCCCTGACCGAGTCAGACGGAACCACACTCCACCTCGAAGAAATCGATGTACTCCCTGAGCATGGACGTCGTGGGGTCGGCAAGGCCTTAGTCGAGACGATCTGTACGTGGGCACGAGACCGTGGTTACACTGCGATTACCTTGACCACTTTTCGGGACATTCCGTGGAATGCGCCGTTCTACGCCAAACTCGGATTCGAGGTGGTGCTGGCTGAGGCATTGACTGCCCAGCTGCGGCGGCGCGTTGCCGACGAAGAAGCACGCGGGCTCGACCCCGTCTGGAGAGTGGTGATGCAGAAAAAGCTGTAGCGATGTAGCCTTCGCCAGCGTAATACTGATGATAGTCTCCCCCTCCCACTTGTCTTCTTGGTGAAGTCCAGATAGGCGAAGAGGCAGTTGCCGAACGCCACCTCAAGAGGACACCACCATGCTTCAACAAGCCTATGATTTTCGTGATGAAAGCGAGACACTGTTTGCGCTGCTTGAACCGCTAGAAGATCGCGACTGGGAACGATCCACCCAGTTCAAAGAGTGGACGATTCACGATGTCGTCGCCCATTTGCACTTCGGTAATTACCTGGCCGATTTGTCACTGCGCGATAGCGATGCTTTTCTCGATTTTATCCGCAACTTCATGGCGGTAAGGAAGCGGTCCAATGGCCGTGTCGCGACGAACGAATGGCTGGCGGGAACGAAGAACCGTGCCTTGCTCACTCGCTGGCGTGAATTTTATGTGGAGATGACCGAACGCTTCGCGGTTGCTGATCCCTCAAAACGCGTGAAATGGGTCGGCCCCGATATGAGCGTGCGTTCCAGCATCAGCGCCCGCCTGATGGAAACCTGGGCGCATGGGCAGGCAGTCTACGATGTCCTCGGGCAAGTGCGCCGCGACACCGACCGCATTAAAAACGTTGCCGTGCTCGGCATCAATACCTTTGGCTGGACCTTCACGAATCGCGGACTGCCCGAGCCAGCCGACCAGCCCTACGTCCGACTGACTGCACCGTCGGGGGCGATTTGGGAATGGAATGCTCCGACCCAGGATAATTGTGTTGCGGGCAGTGCGGTGGAGTTCTGCCAAGTGGTCGCGCAGACGCGGAACATCGCCGACACGGCTCTGCGGGTTGTTGGCGAAACTGCAACGACTTGGATGGCTATGGCGCAGTGCTTTGCCGGGGCGCCAGAAACTCCACCAGCGGCGGGTCAGCGCTTCCGCCAAACCTGACACTTGCTTCTGCGGTCCCAATGAAAATTTTATTTTCCAAAAAACAGGACTGGGAAGAGGCGATCTCGATAGGGTTTCAGGCTACAGGGCATGGGCTTGTCTTCGACGAATTTTCTTCCGCCACGATTGGCAACTACGACCTCGTCGTGCCACTCACTGTTCAAGACGCGATGCTCTTGAACGAGATGCGTCCGCTCATTGCCTGTAACCCGCTGCCTATTCCTACTCGGGAAAGCATTGAGTTGTGCAACGATAAAGCGCTTTTCAACCGCACGCTCATGGCCAATGGCTTCGCGCATGTGATCCCGCAGATGAATGGTGCTCTGCCTTATCCGTACATCGTGAAAAAGAGCATCGACGAGTGGGGGAAAAACAGCCATATCATTCGGGACGCACGACACGAGCAGGAGCTGGTCGCTCTCCTTGCCCATCCTGACTATTTTTGCCAAGCCGTTATTCCTGGATTCACCGAGTATGCTACTCACGTGCTCGTCAAAGAGCAAAAAATCATCTGGGCGCTCAACATTCAATATGTTTTTGCAAACGAGACACCGATCAAAGGAAAAGATGCTGTTCTCTTCACGACCCTGTGTCGGTGTCCCTATCTAGAACAATTTGCCGCAATTTTGCGGTTTCTCGGCTTCGAGGGGCTGTGCTGTGTCAACTACAAAGTGTTCGACGGTCGCCCCTTCCTTTTCGAGATCAACCCGCGCTTTGGCGGCAGCCTTTGCCCGTTCTTTTCGTTCTTGTTACGGCATCTGCACTGAAGCGATCTCTGCCTCTTGGCCTCATGCGGCTAGTCTTTCGGCTTTCCTCCACCCAAAGCTTGATTCAGAGCTTGTCGGTAGGGGTATGTGTCCATGTAGATCCGCAGGACCTTAAACTTGCCGTTCTCGAAGGTCCAGAAATTGAGGTTATTCATCTCAATCGGGGTGCCGTCTTTTGTCTTCCCCACTAGATGTAGGGGAGCCACCAGTTTGTTGCCATCAATAACAATATCCGTCGGACCAGCGTGATAATCGACCAGACTCCCAGTCAAGTTCGTATAGAACGCACGCAATGCCTCCTTGCCGCGTATGCCCTGTTCCCCGGTCATTGGGTTAATGATTAAAGCATCATCAGCAAAGAGTG
>SXGS01627795.1_pt1 | contig 11534 bp, 11 predicted proteins | sample 3174681 | NCBI WGS metagenome assembly SXGS01 (sample SAMN11356861, study PRJNA531348) | freshwater metagenome | isolation source: freshwater sample F1-80 | place: China: Fuxian Lake, Yuxi | collected 2017-12-25 | reverse complement strand
CTGAGTACGTCGAGAAACCCTTGCGTCTCATTGTCGATCCAGTGCAAGTCCTCGAAGATGAGGACCAGTGGTTGATTGAGACTCTCGCGCAGGAACAGTTTTTTGAGGGCCTCGAATGTCCGTTTGCGGCGAATCTGCGGGTCCATCTGCGCCAACGGCGAGGGCTGTTCTTCAATGCCCAGCAAGGCGAACAGATAAGGCAGCGTGTCTTCCAAGCTCCGGTCTAAGGTGAGGACTTTACCTGTGACTTTCTCGCGCCGCTTGCGTTCGTCATCCTGGGCTTGAATGTCGAAGTAGCTCTTGAGCAACTCGATCACCGGCAAGTACGCCGTGGCCTTGCCGTGCGAGACCGAATACGCTTCCAGCACTAGACAGCCGCCGAGCGAGAGCAGCTTGAATTCATAGAACAACCGCGACTTGCCCAACCCCGGCTCGCCCATCGTGCCGACGATTTGCCCACGCCCGGCTTTGGCGTGCTCTAGTGCCCGCTGCAACTGCTCCATCTCACTCTGCCGTCCGACAAACCGCGTCAGCCCACGCCGCGCCGCCACTTGCAGCCGCGTGCGTAATGGTCCCGCGCCGAGCACTTCGTAGATATTGAGCGAGTCCGCCACACCTTTGATCTGCGTGGGACCCAAATCCTTGAAAGCAAAGTAGCCGTCGGTCAGACCATACGTGTAGGCCGAGACGACGATGGTGCCGGGCGTGGCGAGCTGTTCCATGCGGGCGGCCAAGTTCGTGGAGTGCCCGACGGGTACGTAATCGGCGTGCAGGGCGTCTTTCTGGATGGAGCGTACTACCACTTCTCCGGTGTTCAGTCCCACCCGCATCAGCAGGGGCGGATATCCCTTGGCTCGCAACCCATCGGAATAACGCCGCATGGCCTCTTGCATCCGTAGCGCGGCATAGATTGACCGCTGGGGATGATCTTCGTGGGCCAGCGGCGCACCGAACAGGGCGAAGCATCGCCCAGGGCTTGCGCCACATAGCCGTCATAGCTGTGTACGGCGTCCATCATCAGTTGGAGTGCGGGGTCAATAATCGCCCGCGCTTCTTCCGGGTCCAATCCTTCGATCAACGCGGTCGAGCCTTTGAGGTCGGCGAACAAGGCCGTGATGGTCTTGCGCTCATCTTCGGTCAGCGGGGTCGCGCGGATGCGCTCGGTGAGATGTGAGGGCGTGTAGGCAGCTGGGGGTTGGGTGTGAGGGATTGGGGGTTGGGGACTAACAACTGACAACTGCGAACTGACAACTGGCACCGCGCCGACCCACACCAACATCTTACCGTCTTTGTCGGCGGCGAGTTCTTGGACCTCGATCAATTCTTCCTTCAGTGCGTCGAGCTGTTCATCGCTAAGGTCGAACTCCAGCTTCAGCGTCCGATAGGAGAACCTTCCCTTGCGATGAAGAAGGTCACTTGCTTGCTCGATGATCTCGGAAAATTTCACGTTGCCTTCTTCCCCAGGCTCACACTGGGCCGCTGCGCAGAATCCCTTTGTGCTCCAGCGCCTGCACTTGCTCGGGTGTGTAGTCCAACCACTGCGTCAAAATCTCAGCGTTATGCTCACCCAGCGTCGGCGCTTGCAAATCAAGCGTCTGGGGGAACGCCGAAAACCGTAGGGCAAACCCCGGCACGTCGAGGTCGCCAAGAAAGCGATCATGCACAGTGCGGACGGTGCCGCGTTGGCGCAGGTGCGGATGCTGGCGGGCTTCTTCCACAGAGAGGATGGGTGCGACCGGCACGTGATTCGCTTTGAGCTTGGCAATTGCTTCGTCGTCGCTGGGCTGCGAACGGAACCAGCTTTCGATGGTTTCCACCAGTTCGTTGAGGTTTTTCATGCGGGCAGCATTGTCGGTAAAGCGTGGATCACGCGCCAAGCCCGGCTGCCCCATGGCTTCGCACAGTTTCGACCAATGCTGTTCGAGCGAGGAGATGATAATCATGTAGCGTTCGCGCCCTTTGAACACACCGCAGGGGGCCGCATACGCAGAATGTCCACCAGAGCGACTCAAAGAGACAGCTCCGTCACTCAGGCTGTACATTTGGAAACCAGCTTCGTGATAATGCGCGTAGGTATCGAGCAACGAAATGTCGAGATGTTGTCCCTTCCCCGTGCGTTCGCGATAGAGCAGTGCAGCACAGACCGCGCCCATCGCATGTGCCCCGGTGGACACATCCCCCATCGCCACCATAGGAAAGCGCGGCGGTCCACCCACTTCCCCTCCCATCGAGGTAATGCCAGAGTACGCTGCCCCCACCCAGTCGAAGCCAGGTTCGTGTGCTAACGGTCCGCTTTGCCCAAAGGCAGAAATCGAGCACATCACCAGACGCGGGTTGAGCTGGCTCACCACATCATAGCCAAGCCCCAAACGACCAATCACACCTGGGGCATAGTTCTCCACCAGTACATCGACCTTCTGGACGAGTCCTTTGAGGATCGCCAACCCTTCGGGGGTTTTTGCATTCAGACACAAATCTTTCTTGCCGCGATTGTGCTGGACGAAGTAGCCACTACGCCCCTTGACCACCAGCGGGGCGAGGCGTGTAGCATCACCGGCTGGTGCCAATTCCACCTTAATCACTTCGGCACCCATCTCCGCCATCATCAGCGTGCAGGTCGGCCCTGCGATGATTTGAGTGAAATCTAAAACTTTATACCCGTCGAGCACATGTTTGGGCTGAGTCATACTACCTCCTTTTGCATTTCCCTCGTGACACACCGGCAAACGTGGGACCAGGGGCAACCTGCCACGCGAAACAGCCCCTGTCCAGGCAGTGTCCGACGTGGCAGAATATGCGCATGTTTTGCGCATGTAAGACGACATCTCGCCCCTACAAAGACCACTAGGGATGTGGTAGCCTCCTCCCGTGATTGTTCGTGACATCATCATTATCGGTTCTGGTCCGGCAGGAACTTCGACTGCCTTACATCTCCTCAAAGCCGATCCCTCGCTCGCCGGGAATATGTTGCTACTCGATAAGGCCATTCACCCGCGCGAGAAAATCTGCGCTGGCGGGCTGATTCCTCATACCTTGGATTGTCTGAAAGAATTGGACATTCCCTTAACTATCCCGCATGTGCAAGTGGATCGTGCGTTGGTCCGCGTTCCCCCCAACCGAGAGGTTTTTTGCGAAGACGGAGGGATGTGTTCGATCATCCGCCGCGATGAGTTCGATTTTGCATTGGTCCAAACTGCTCGTGTACGTGGCGCAGAGATTCGCGAAGGGGAGAAAGTGCTGACCCTGGTCCACGAAGCCCGGGGTGTTCGCATTGAGACGGAAAACGACACCTATTTTGCGCGCGTCGTCGTTGGCGCTGATGGTTCAGGGAGCCGCGTCCGCCGCCAGTTGATCGGCCAAGATTCCATTCCGGTCGGCAAAGCTATTATGTGCGATGTCCCGGTGGCGGACACGAGTTGGTCAGGGTTTGCACAGCACCGCTACGACTTCAATTTCCTGCCAGTCCCCCAAGGACTCAAAGGCTATCTGTGGGAGTTTCCTTGCCTTATCAGCGGTGTGCCACATGTCAACGTCGGCATCTATTCACTAGGAGATGCACCACTCGGCAATGCCGAGTTGCAGCACCTACTCGCCCAGGAAATAGAAAGTCAATAGTCAAAAGTCAATAGTCAAAAGTTCCCAAGCCACGAATCCCGAGTCACGAGTCCCAAATTTCGCGCGTTTCCCATTCGTGGCTACACGCCAAAGCAACGGCTGGCGGCACCGCACGTCGTGCTCGTGGGCGATGCGGCCGGGGCCGAGCAGCTTATGGGGGAAGGCATTTCCTTCGCGTTGGAATACGGCAAGTTCGCGGCGGCTCAAATACAGAGCGCATTGCGTGCGCAACGGTTCGATTTTTCCGACTATACTGACGCGTTAGCGCGTTCCTGGTTGGGAAAGAAACTCACGCGCTTGCACCAGACGGCGCGGCTTTTTTATGGGCGCACTGCTCCGGTTTGCTTCGCTGTAGCAGCGCGTAGTCGCCGACTCCAATCCGTGGGGCTCAAATGGTACAACGGCGTCGAAGAGTGGCATCAACGTAGTGGATGGGAGGCGGTATGGGCGCTCCTACGCCCGTAGAAAGAAGAGGTGTGAGGTATGGCGGCAACGAAGAAGAAACCCAAAGCTCCGGTCAAAAAACCCTCGCGCTGGTGGCTGATTCCGAAAATCCTGATGCTCGTGGGCATTGGCGGGTTGGGCGGCGTGCTGGCTACGATCTTCGTCATGGGCAAAGAGCTGGATCGTATCAATTTCTTTCGCAACGAACGCAAACAAGTTTTTGAGCCAGCGAAACCTGAACAGCATACGCCGTCGTTGCCGCCCGAGGCATCCTCTCCACCCTCAGGAACTCCGAAGCAGAAGCAAGTCGCTGGGCAAGCTTCGTCAGCCGTAGCCCCGGCCAGCCCCGGCAAAGACGTGCAAACCGACAGCGAGAAAAAACCTCGCGTCAACGCTAGCCCTGCCCGCACGTCCGAGGACCTGTCGCAGGATGATCGGAGAAGACTCGAGGATATCCTCCGCACGCGCTAGATGAAGGAGAGGTGCATCGCTCCGCCAGACTTTCCAGGGGAGCGGGCAATCGCTATCATGCGCACTCTCTGAGCGAGGAGGACTTCGATCACGAGAATGAAGGAGGCTAGGTATGAAAATCTCCATGTTCCACCTCATGCCGTATCGGGATCTGCCAGATGATTTCGAGCAGCGTTATCACTCGGTCTGGGTTGACCCGCCGTGGAACGAACTCGGGAACGCGGAGAAAGTCGGCCAGTATTACAACTGGACACTAGACGAACTGATCTACGCGGCCAAATCGGGCATAGACGGTATCTGCGTCAACGAGCATCACCAAAATGCCTATGGTTTCATGCCCAACCCTAACCTCATGGGCTCCGTCCTCGCGCGTGCCACCAATGGTATGGACGTTGCGGTCGTGCAAATGGGCTCTACACTACCAACGACGAACCCGCCGACCCGTGTGGCGGAAGAATATGGCATGCTTGATTGCATCAGCGGCGGTCGCCTCGTGGCTGGAATGCCGTTGGGCACGGCTATGGATGCTACGCTCTGCGCTGGCATCACGCCGATCGAACAGCGCGAACGCTATTACGAAGCCCACGATCTGATCTTGAAAGCGTGGACGGCACCAGACATCTTCGCGTGGAACGGCAAATACTTTCAGTTGCCGATGGTCAATGTCTGGCCGCGCCCGATTCAGAAACCAACGCCTCCGGTCTGGGTGCCAGGACTTGGTAGCCTCAGCACCTGGGAGTTCGCGGCGCAGCACAACCATTGCTATTGTTTTCTGAACTACTATGGCCCAGTCGTCGGCAGGGGCGTCATGGACGGGTTCTGGCAGTTCATTGCCCAGCGCGGCATCGAACCCAACCCATTCCGTGCCGGATTCCTGCAATTAGTCGCCGTCGCAGAAACCGATGCCCTGGCCGAAAAGCTCTACGAGCAGCACATCCGTTACTTCTACAGCAAATCCTTGCACATCCCCGCTGAGTTCTTTTTCCCGCCTGGGCATCAAGACTACCGCAGTCTGGAAAACAGCATACGCAAAGGCTTGCTGAAGAGTACCTTCGAACAGCTTGAAGCTATTCCCAATTACAAGTTCAAAGACTTTGTTGATAAACAGCTCGTCATCGCGGGAAGCCCAGCTACGGTGCGCGACATGCTCCGCGACGCCGTGAAAAACTTGCGCGTTGGCAATTTGATGGTGCTACTGCACATTGGCTCAATGCCCCACGACTTGACGCTCAGGAACATTGACCTCTTTACTCGCGAGGTCATGCCTCACCTCAGCGACACCTGGGACGATAAGTGGGAGAACAAATGGTGGCCCGAGCGTTTGCGAGCGAAGCGGCAAGTCTCGCTCGCGGCCTTGTAAGGAGATACGGCATGGCAGTAGTACATGAGCGCACGCTCAGCGTGTGGGAAAACAAGATCAAACCGAAAGTGCAAGTTGCCGGCAGCGGCCCTCCCGTAGTCTTTTTGCATGGTGCCTACGGGTTGACGTGGGACCCATTTCTTGACGAACTGGCGAAGAGCTTCACCGTGTACGCGCCAGAACATCCCGGCACTACCTGGGGCGATCCCGACGGAATCAAGCCGCTAGATAATCTCTGGGACTTGGTGCTGTACTACGACGAGATCTTCGACCAGCTTGGACTCCACAACCCAGCGGTCGTTGGTCATTCGTTCGGTGGCATGGTCGCAGCAGAGATCGCAGCCTCCTACCCTCAACGAGTGAGTAAGTTAGTGCTGCTCTGTCCTATCGGCTTGTGGCGCGATGACACGCCAGTGAAAAACTGGATGGTCCTGCCCATGGACGAAGTCGTGAAGGCTGCGTTCCACGACCCCAACGGTCCGCTCGCGCAGCAGATGCTGACGTTACCGGAAGAGGAGACCGCGCAGCATGATATGCAGATTCGCTTAACGTGGGCCTTGGCCTGTACCGGGAAATTCATCTGGCCAATTCCCGACAAGGGTCTCAAGAAACGCATACATCGCATTCAATCTCCCACACTTTTAGTCTGGGGGAAAAGCGATAAGCTCGTGCCGCCCGTGTATGCACAGGAGTTTGCCAATCGCATTGCTGGGGCACGCATTGCCATGATCGACCACGCCGCCCACGTGCCCCAACTCGAACAGCTCGGGCAGGTCGCACCACTGGTGCGGGATTTTCTCGCCTCCTAAATCGGCGGGGCGGTTCGTGAACTGCCCCGATCCTTCACTTCCATGCAATTCCTCGACGACCTCCAACGTGCTGTTACCCTCTCCGCTCCACCTCAGCGCATCATCTGCCTTGTCCCCAGCATCACCGAAACCCTCTTCGCCCTGGGCGTTGGCGACCACGTCATTGGGGTAACGGACTACTGCACGCATCCGCCCGAGCGTGTCGCGTTACTGCCCAAACTCGGCGGCACCAAAGATCCGCATCGTGAAGCGATCCTGCGACTAGAGCCAGATCTCTTGATCCTCAACGACGAGGAAAACCGTCGCGAGGATTTCGCATGGTTCGTGGAGCATGGGCTTCCAGTCTATGTGACTGCGCCACGTACTGTCGCCGCTGGCATCACTATGATCGACAAGCTCGGCAGCGCCCTGAGCTGCCAATCCAGCAGCGAGCCGATGGTACACGCCATGCAGGCAGCCTACGCACGCTTGACCGCCGAGTTGGCGACGCAGCCACGACTGCGGGTCTTCTGCCCGATCTGGCGCAAGCCGTGGATGAGCTTCAATCACGACACTTACAGCGACGACATGCTATGGGCGACTGGCGGAGAGAACGTGTTGCGCAACAACACCGAGCGCTACTTTTCAATCATCCTCGAAGAAGTCGCGGCACTTTCCCCGCAGGTTGTGTTGCTGCCGAGCGAGCCTTATCCTTTCGAGACCAAGCATTTCATTCATTTGCAGCCGCTCGCCGATACTCCAGCAGGACGCAGCGGCCACTTCTATTGCATCGACGGCATGGCGCTGTGCTGGTACGGCCCGCGCATTCTTGATGGGCTGGAGCAACTTGCACAACTGTTCGCCTACGTGCGCGCGACCATCGACGACTAACTGAAGCCGCCCTTGTCCGTCCCTCAGGCGTTCTCTATCCTCGGAAACCACTGTGGCTATTCTCGACGACGCACTCAAACGAGTTCCTCCGCAAAGCCTCGACGCCGAAGAATCGGTGCTCGGTGGCGTCCTTTTGGACACACACGCCCTCGACCGCGTGGTGGAACTCATGCGCGAGGAAGACTTTTATCGCGAGTCGCACCGGAAAATCTTCCGGGCCATGATCGCTTTAAGCGAGCGCGGCGAACCCATCGACCTCATCACGCTCACCGATGTGCTGCGCAGCAAGGGAGAACTCCAAGAGATTGGCGGAGCCACCTATTTGGCCGAGCTGCAAGAAAAAATCCCGAGCGCTGCCAATATCGCCCATTACGCCAAGATCGTGCGGGAAAAAGCCATCTTGCGCGGCCTCATCAACGTCTGCCAAGAAATTGCCGGTCGCTGCTACAGTGGAGCAGACGAGATCGACCAGTTCCTCGACGAAGCCGAGCGCCTGATTTACGACGTGTCAGAAAAACGTGCGCGCCCAGCCTTCTCCAAGCTCGGCGACATGATTATGGACACCATCAAACTGGTCGAGCGGCTCTATGAAAAAAAGGAGCTGGTCACCGGCGTCGCCACCGGTTTTCTCGATCTTGATTCCAAGACCGCTGGACTGCAACCCTCCGACCTCGTCATCGTCGCGGCCCGCCCAAGCATGGGCAAAACGGCGTTCGTTCTGAATATCGCTCAATATGCCGCTCTCCACGCCAACGTGCCGGTGGCAATCTTCTCGCTAGAAATGTCGAAAGAGCAATTGGTCATGCGCATGTTGTGTTCCGAAGCGCGGGTCGATAATGCCAAAGTACGCACCGGCTATCTCGGCGACCGCGACTTCCCGCGCTTGGCGATGGCGGCGGGTCGGCTCTCCGATGCGCCGATCTATATTGATGACACACCGGGACAGAACGTGCTGGAGATGCGTGCCAAAGCCCGTCGCCTCAAACGCGAAGCCAATATCGGTCTCCTGATCATCGACTATCTCCAGCTCATGCGTGGCTTCGCTCAGGAAAATCGCACGCAAGAGTTGTCCGAAATCTCCCGTGGCCTCAAGTCACTCGCCAAAGAATTGAACATCCCAGTAATCGCGCTCTCACAGCTCAATCGCCAAGTCGAACTGCGCGCCGACAAACGGCCGATCATGTCGGATATTAGGGAATGCGTGACTGGAGATACACTGGTAATGCTCGCAGATGGCCGCCGTGTTCCCATTCGCTCGCTCGTCGATGCTACGCCTGAAGTGTTGGCAGTCACCCCGGAAGGACAGGTCACGTCAGCACGAAATGATCGAGTATGGCGAGTAGGCATCCGACCTGTTTTTGCAGTGCAACTGGCCAGCGGCCGCAGCATTCGCGCAACAGGTCGCCATCGGCTGCTTGGAGCTGAAGGCTGGCAGCAAATCGACACATTGCGAATAGGGGACCGTGTCGCTTTAGTACGTCATATCCCTGAACCAAAGGACGCGGACACCTGGTCAGAGGCAAGACTGGTTTTGCTTGCCCACCTCATTGGAGACGGCAGTTATCTGAATCACCAGCCCCTTCGCTACACGACCAGTTCAGAGGAGAATAGCACCATCGTCGCAGATGCGGCACGGAACGAATTTGGCGTGCAAGTCACCCGCCACCCTGGCCCCTACCAAGCAAGCTGGCACCAATTGGTCTTTAGCGGCAATGGTAATCGTTGGCATCCAGCAGGCATGAACAAATGGCTACGCGACCTCGGGATCTTCAATCAGCATTCGCACGAAAAACGAGTGCCAGAAGCAATCTTCCGTTTAGACAACGACCAAATCGCCCTGTTTCTGCGCCACCTCTGGGCAACGGATGGGACGATCTATACACGTTCGGCAGAAAGTTCGCGCACGGGGCATTCGATCATGTACAGTACGAACAGCTCCGTTTTGATGAAAGATGTCCTCGCACTTCTTCTCCGATGCGGCATTGTTGCGCGTGTCTATACAGTGCAAAAAGGCGCCTATCGCCCCAATTTCCTGGTCACCATCACTGGCGTTGAAGCACAACGAGAATTTCTGAAGACCATCGGAGCGTTCGGCCCGCGAGTTCCTCAAGCAGGGAAACTCTCAGAGACGCTTCTTACTATGGCCGCTGATACCAACGTAGATACGCTTCCGCAAGAATGGTTCGCACGAGTGAAACAGCTTATGGCAGCGCACGGAGTAACGCACCGAGCAATGGCGGCGATGCGCGGCACCGCCTATGGAGGCTCAGCACATTTCCGCTTCGCCCCTTCGCGTAAGCTCTTGGCGGAATACGCTGACATCCTCGCCGATAAGGCTCTGAGAATTCAAGCGACCAACGATCTCTTCTGGGATCGTGTTGTCGCAATAGAGCCGCAAGGCGAAGAAGAAGTCTTCGATCTTACCGTTCCAGGGCCCGCATCATGGCTTGCAGACGGCATCGTCAGTCATAATTCGGGATCGATCGAACAAGATGCAGATGTCATCATGTTTATCTATCGTGACGAGGTCTATAAACAAGATTCACAAGATGAAGGAGTCGCGGAGATCATCATCGGCAAGCAACGCAACGGCCCCACTGGCACGATCCGCCTGACCTTCCGCCGCGAGTACACCCGCTTCGAGAATTTCATCGACAATAATTCTTCCCCACGAGACATACCCGAGGAAGGCTAGAGTTTATCTTCAGCAACAGGCTAAGGAGAGAGACACATGAATCTGCAAGAGACCATCGAGTTGTTGTGGCAGTCCGCACAAAAATGGGAGTCACCAGCGGCAGCGCTACAGAAGACCCTCACGTTTCCCGACGCCTATCAGGTGCAGCTTGGCGTCCTCACGCGCTGGCAAGCTGCCGGCGAGAAACTTGGAGGGTGGAAAATAGGAGCATCGGCTGAAGGCGCACGCAAAGCGCTGGGGCTTGAGGCACCGATCAGCGGCTACCTGCTCGCCAGCCGCCACTTCTCCAGCGGCCAGGCTTTCACGCATGCGGCGTTATGTCGTCCCGTCATCGAGTCTGAGCTGTGCTTTACTATCGGTAAGCGCCTCGCTGGTCCCAACGTCACCCGGACACAAGTGCTCGACGCAGTCGCCGCAGTGGCACCGGCATTTGAGGTCGTCGATATGCGCCTTGATCTGCGCTCAGATATGCCGCTGGGCATTGCCGACGCTGTCGCGCAGTGGGGATACGTTACCGGCACAGCCTTGTCGCCCTATCCTTCGACCCTCGATCTTGGACAGGTTACGGTCGAGATGAAACGCAATGGCGAAACCGTCGAGCACGTTATCGGCAAAGACGCTATCGACAATCAGCTCGACTCCATTGCTTGGCTCGCCAATCACCTCGCGACCTATGGCATGGCCCTCGAAGAAGGGCAACGCATCATGAGCGGGTCATTCACCAAGCCCGCGCCCATCGCCCAGGGCGACCGCTGGGAATCGGTGTTTTCAGGTGTCGGTGCGGTGTCGGCGGCGTTTGTGTGACAGGGCAGCTACCGTTCCCCTTTCCATGCTCCGCAGGCTGGGATGAAGTCACACCGACTCCTCGCAAAAAAGGAAAGGGGCATTCTCTCTTTTTTACGCTTGCCCGCACGAGAGCGGCTTGGATGAGCTATGAAACAGCCGACCAAACCTTTTGCTCTGTGTCTGGATAACACCGACTATGAAGCCTCATTAGTGCGCGGAAAGGTCTATCGGCTCCTGCCCGATGCAAGAGCCGCCAAGGATGATTTCGTTCGCATCGTTGATGAGAGCGGGGAAGATTACCTCTACCACAAGAGTCACTTCGTCTTTGTGGACTTTCCCAGTACGGTGAAGAAGAGAATCCTTGCGCTAGAAGGCGCCACTTAACCTGACCCTCTGCTTCATCGCAGCCCCTTCCCCCGGGGGAAGTGTTAGCGCCGCTCCCCGCCTTGCAGCTTGAAATTATCCCACGTCACCGTCGTCTCCG
>SXGS01211151.1_pt1 | contig 11534 bp, 7 predicted proteins | sample 3174681 | NCBI WGS metagenome assembly SXGS01 (sample SAMN11356861, study PRJNA531348) | freshwater metagenome | isolation source: freshwater sample F1-80 | place: China: Fuxian Lake, Yuxi | collected 2017-12-25 | reverse complement strand
GCGGAGCTCCCAACCGAGTCAGCCGGGGCGACGCGCTTTGTCGTCGCGAATGGATCACCGCTCTATAAAGTGAGAGTACGCCCGCCGTGACTGCTGCGGGGATGACGATTGTGGTCCTGGCACGGTGATGGGGATCGTACTCCGAAGGCGAGGCTGTGGCATAGTGTTGGCGCACACGGAGCCGGCAAGATGCCGGCGCTCCCAGGGCTCTCATCACCTAACCAACGAGCAAGTCTTGGCGACGAGGCGAAACACACCTCTCGTTCCCACTATCCAGCCGGAACATCAGCGGGCGTAGAAACCGTCGGCGAAGTCGGCGTAGCGCTCCCAATCGTAGGCGGTCAGGTTGTGCTCGCCCCTCCGCACGTGGTAGGCGACGGCGCCGCGCACCAGAGGAGAGTCGAGCGGAGGCATTTCGTCCGGCCTCACCGGCGGGTTGCCGTAGAGGCCGTAGACTGGGGATGCATGCGCCAGGGAGAGGAACTCGCCCCGCTGGTCGGCCCAGAAGTCCGCGTCCGCGCTGGCGACGCAGAGTCCGCGGGGCGCAATCAGACTGAGCAGTTGATTCTGCTCCACGGGCAGCCGCTCTTCGTGCTCGCTGTACGGCTTGAAGTTTTCGCAGAACCAGTAGGGAAAGCCTCGATTGATGGCGCTCACCGTCTCCCCGAAGATCCGGCGACTCAGCGCGGCCCCGCCGCAGCCGGAGTTATTGGAGACGACGATGGCGAAGCGGCGGTCCTGCGCGCCCGCCCAGAGGGCCGTCTTTCCACCTCGGGAGTGCCCCACCACGCCGATCCGCTCCGCGTGAATCTTCGGCTCCGACTGGAGATGGTCCAGCACTCGGGAAGCGCCCCAGGCCCACGCGCCCAGCGTGGCCCAGGCGGTGGAGCCGAGCTTTCCGCCGCCCTCCGGCCACACGCCGCGCACGCCGTTCTTCCGAAGGCTTTCATCCTTGCTGTCGGCATCCACATCGTTCGTGCGGAAGACGGCGGTGGCATAGCCGCGATCGATCAGCGTTTCGACGGGCCAGAACCCCTCTCGGGACATACGGCTGGGGTCGGCAGCGGAAACGGCGCGATTGTTGATGAGGATCCACGCCGGAAAGGGTCCGCGCCGGCGGCGCGGCACGAACACCGAGCAGGGACACGTGAAGCTCCGGCCGTCGGTGCGGCTGGTGATGGCAATGTGCTTCAGATCGGCAGCCCCGCCGAGTGCGCCCTCTTCGCGGCCGGTCACCTCGAACGTCACGCTGTCCGGCTTGCCGGGGGAGCGACCGTAGACGTGCTCCTCGAAGAGCGCCAGAGTCTCCGCTCGCGCCGAACGCTCCCACTCCTCCTTCGTGGCCACCCGGGCGCCGCTGCGGCGAACCAGTGGATCGGGCACGGAATACGGCTTCACGTCGCGCTCGCGGAAGATCCAGGAGGTGTTCTTCGCCTCCAGCCCCGCGAGCAGGGCCGGATCGGGCTGCCACCCGCCGCGGGTCTCGCCGCGAGTTGCGAGGGCCCCCGTGGCCGCGGCGGCGCTCATCGCGAGCAGGCTTCTTCGGTTCGGACGAAGGGTCGACTCTGACATGTCGTTCCGGCTCCTTCGAGCATCAATTCCTCCCCGGAGAGGCTCACTCCCGGGCCAGGCCGCGAATGCGGTTCCCGATATCCAGGCGTTGGGCGACCACCCCGGTGTTCCCTCTCCCGCAGGACTTCCCGCGGCGGCGACGGATCGGGCGGTCAGGCGTTCTTGAGGTGGCGGGCGAAGTGTTCCTTGACCCGACGAAGCATCTCGGGGCTGAGGACGTGGCCCGAACCCGGCTCAATGTAGTAGCTGAACCGATCTTCCGCCTTCCGCGCCCGATACGCTCGCCGGATGATCTCCACCCCGGTTCGGACCTCTTCGATCGGGCTTCCGCCGTCGGCCTCACCGAAGTTCAGATGCAGTGCCCGAGGTGCGATGAACCCGGCGATATCCGGGATGTCGCCGAACTGCCGCCAACCGGGAATGTAGTTGGGGAAGCAGTGGATGAGATCGGTCCGCTCCATGGCCGCGTAGGTCGGCATGCAGCAGTTCCCCACCAGCGCCTTCAGCCGGGGCTCCCATGGGCCGACCAGCCAGGTGTGGGTGGATCCCATCGAGTGGCCGTAGCAGCCCAGGCGGTCGGCCAGCACCTCGGGACGCCCGGACAACAGGTCCACAGCCCGCCGCATGTCGAGGATGTTCTTCCAGGCCAGACACTTCCCCTCAGCCACATACATCGCGAAGAGGTAGTGCTCCAGGTTCCGACCGTTCAGCTTCCCGCGCCGGTTCCGCTCCCCAAACCCGGCGGCGTCCGGGCACAACACGACATAGCCGTCTCGCGCCAGATCGACCCCGGTGTGGTGCATCGGGCCGAGCTTCAGGCCCGCCGGCTCCGCCATGCCGATGTCGTAGGCGCCGTTGTGCTGATGCCAGAGACAGATGCCGGGCGCACGATTGGAAGCCGTCACCCCATTGGGGACCAGCAAGTAGGCAGCGAGGCGCTCTCGGGGCTCCACCAGATAGGTCAGGCGCTCCAGCCGGTAGCCGTCCTTCTGCTCCACCCGCTCGACCCGGATCTCGAGGGGTCCACTCTCGGGCCATGCTCCGCCCAGGCACTCCAGGAGCCGCTTCTTCTCGCGCTCGCCTCGGATCGGACGATCCACGCCCTCTCCCGTCGCCGCCGATCCCGCACTCGCCATCACTCCCCCGATCCCCGCGAGCACGCCGCGCCGCGATAATCGCACTTCAAACTCCATGAGTCGCCGCCTCTCTCGTTCGATCCCGGAACCGTTCCCGACTCTCGCTCCACTGGGAGTGGCTCCAAGACCTCAAATCTCGTCGAGGCGCTCCTTCGAGTCCCCGAACTCGGTCAAGCGCACGTCATATCGATCCATCAGCGAGAGAAACAGGCTGCACATCTTGCGGTTCGGGCGTCCGGTGTAATCCAGGACGCGACCCCCCTTCAGGGTTCCGCCGCCACCGCCGAGCAGCACCACCGGCAGGCTGTTCGCCTCGTGCCCGCCCGTCAGCATACTCGAGCACATCATGAGGATCGAGTTGTCGAGGACACTCCGCTCGCCTTCCCGAATCGCGTCCAGGCGACCGGCAATGTAACCCAACTGCTCTACGAAAAAGCGGTTGACGCGCATCCAGTCGTCGTTGCCCTGATGGGAGAGCTCGTGGTGACCCACGTCCACACCCAGAAACGGGAAGCGCAGATAGCTGTGATCGTTGTTCAGTTTCAGCGTGCACACCCGAGTGGCATCGGTTTGAAACGCCAGCACCAGAATGTCGCACATCAGGCGCATGTGCTCCGGCAGATCCTGCGGAATACCGTCCGGGGGCCGCTTCGCGGGAGGCGGCTGAGTCGCGGGCCGAGTTCCCTGAAACTCACCCCGGCGACCGGCCTGCTGAATGCGCTGCTCCACCTCCCGCACCGAGCCCAGATAGTCATCGAGCTTCCGGCGATCCGAGGCGCTGATGCTCTTCCGCAGCCGGTTGGCTTCCGAGAGGACGGCATCGAGCACGCTCTGATCCCCTCGCTCCGCCTGATCTTTGAAGAGTCGATCGAACGCCAGCGCGGGGTACAGCTCGAGGGGAGTGGGAGACGTGGGCGAGCTCCAGGAGATATGGGAGCTGTACAGCATCGAGTAGTTCTTGTGGATGCCGGGGTTCGACCGCTCACACCCCAACACGAGACTCGGCACGCGGGCTCCGGCGCCGTAGCGCTGGGCGATGACCTGATCGAAGCTCGTGCCGGAGCGGATCTCGCCGCCGGACGCCAGCGGCGCGCCCGAGAGCAGATTCCCCGTTTGCGAGCTGTGGATGTTGCCCTTCAGCGCCTCAGCGTTGTAGAGCCCCCGAATGAACGTGAGCTTCTCCCGAAAGTCGCTCAGCGGCTGGAGCACTTTTCCCAACTCCAGCCCGCGTCCCTCGCCGCGCGCCGACCACTCGGTGCGGTGGTAGCCGTTGCCGGAGAAGAGCACCGCCAGTCGAACCGGCGGCCTGGCGGCGCCCCGGGCCGGTTGGTCGCCCCAAGCGGGAACGGACTCCAACCAGGGGAGGCTCATGGTCACGCCGGCCCCTCTCAGCACGGCGCGGCGAGACAGTCGTGGACGGTTCATCTCGACGCCCCTTTCCTCACGGCAGCAGCCCTCGCCGGAACGCCTCGATCAGCGACCCGAACCCCGGCGTCCCCACGGATCTCCCGGAACGGGCGGCTCAGCACGATGCTCTCCAGCGCCGCGCCCACCCGATAGTTCTCGTTCGCCATACGCCTGCGAATCTCCGCCAGGAGCGGTTCATCCGAGAGCTGAAGTTCCCGACCCAGGGCATAGCCGAGCAGCTTTCGTGTGAACTGGCGCAGCACCTCCTCCCGCCGTCGGGTCCGGAGGTAGTCCCTCAAACCGGGGAGGCCGGTCACCCGCGCGCCATCCGGCAGCACGGCGGTGGTATCGATGGCCGGCGCGGAACGATCCTGCAAGCGGGCCCGACCGATGCCGTCGAAGCCCTCCAGCGCAAAGCCGAAGGGGTCGATCCGCCGATGACAGCCGGAGCACGCGGGATCGCTCGTGTGCCGCGCCACCACCTGCCGGAGACTGAGCCCCTTCAGGGAGCTCTCATCGGCGGGCAACTGCGGCACGTTCGCGGGAGGTCGCGGGAGGCGCTCACCGAGCAGCACTTCGCTGATCCAGTTCCCGCGGAGAATGGGGCTGGAACGGGAGGCGCCGGACTGCTTGGCCAGTGTCGCGGCGAAGCCGAGCACGCCGCCGCGCCCCCGGATCCGCATTCCAGTCACACGCCGCCACGTCTCTCCCGACACGCCGCTGAGACCATAAAACTTCGCCAGCCGGCCGTTCACATAGGTGTGGTCGGCATCCAGCAACTCCAGCGCCGACCCGTCCGAGCGAGTCATTTCCGTGAAGAACCGGATTACTTCCTCAACCATGTCTCGCCGCAGCTCGGCGAACTCCGGAAAGTGCTTCTCGCTCTTCTCGCCGACGGTGTCGAACTGATACAGGTGAAGCCACTGGCAGGCGAACTCGGTCGCGAGCCGGCGAACCCGGGGATCCCGCTGCATCCGTCGCACCTGGCGGAGCAGCACGTCCGGCTTTCGGAGCCGGCCCGAAGCCGCCACCGCGGACAGTTCGGCATCCGGCGCCGAGGACCAGAGGAAGTAGCTGAGCCGCGAAGCCAGCTCCCAATCCGAGATCGGCGCGGCGCCGCGGCCCGTCGGGGAGTTCTCGAGCCGGTAAAGAAACGGCGACGCGACGAATAGCCTCGACAGTGCCAGCGAGAACGCCTCCTCGTGCGGAATACCATCCGACTTCAGCCGTCGAAACAGCCCCCGCAGATCCGCCTGCTCCTCCCCCGTCAGCGGCCGCCGATACACCCGCGGAGCGAAGCGAAGCAGCGCGTCGAACTGTCGCGCCTCCGCGGCGGCCGCCTCTCGACGAAACTCCGCCGCGCGCTCGGCGAACGGCTTCCGCAAGGCCTCCACGGCCCGATACTGAGAGCTGCCGACCAGCACCTCCAGCATGATCTCCAGCGCCTGAACCCGCTGCAGCGGCGCCTGCGCCACAAACTCGAGCTCTCGCCAGAGGCGGTTCAGTCGGGCCTGCTCCGGGGCGTGCAGCATCAACCGGGCCAGGTGATCATCTTCCCGATAGAAGAGCGTGAGCGTGAGCACCTCGTCCACGGGCACGATCTGCGGGTAGCACAGCGCCGGTGGGAAGAGCACGCGATGCTCGTGGAATGCGGTCTCGAACCGCCGCCACGCCGCGCCTCCCTCCGTGGCGACCACCGGGAATCGATATGCCACATCCCGCCGATCCGAGAAGACACTGGTGACCTGCGAGTAGTTGACGTTGATCTGACTCGGCAGCAGCAACGTCGCGTCGAGAGGCCCGGCCGGCGGCTCACCGACGATCGCCTCAGGCTGCACGCTCCCCCCGGCGCCGAGCTTCGAGTCGAGCTCGGCCGTCGTCACAAGCTCGCGCCCGTCCGCGAGTTCGGCCGGGATCCGAATGGTGAGCCGGACCGGCGCTTGAACGCAAATGGAACCGGAGTCGATCTCCGAGCCGTCCGGTCGCTTCCCAAAGAGCGCTGAATCGAGACCCCACGCCGGTTCCCCGCCACCCGGAGCCTGCCCGGAGACCAGGCCCCGGATCGCCTTGAGCGGAAGCTCCGGCTTGCCGCCGCCAGCGAGTCGAGGAGTTCGGAAAACCACCACGTCGCCATCCGCGCCATCGCCCGCCGAGGTGACCTGCAGGGTGACGGTCACCCCGCCGGCTCGCGCCGCCCCTTTCAGGGCTGGGAGCGGGACCCGGATCTCATGCCGCGGGAGGAGAGGCGTCATCGGCTCCATCCAGCGCGGCGGTCCACCCTGCCGTCCGATGAGCCCGACCGGCCCGAAAGACCACAGACCTCGCTGCCACCGGCCGATCTCCTCCGCCAGTGCGTGCGCGCCGCCGGGTCCCGCGTCCCGATAGCTTCGACGCAGCCGGGAGATCAGAAGCGAGCCCGAGCCGTCCGCAGCCGAAAGCGCTCGATTCAGCGACATCAGGTATCGAGAGCTCAGCCCATGCTTCGCCGCAAGACGAAGCGGAATCGTGCTCCCCCGGCGAAGCGCATCGCGATTACCCAGCAGAACGGCGAGGTAGCGTTCCACGGGGAGGCGTCCAGCCCGCCCGAGGCGTGTATCCCCATGCACATTCCGATTCCCGACTTCCGAGCCCACCCCGAGATCCGTTGTCTCCACATAGCGCCCGTAGAGCGCTCGGATCTCGGAGACAAGCTCATCGGTCCAGTCCCGCCGCGTGACGCTCGGGGAGAAGCGGAAGCCGTCCGGGAGCAGCACGGCGTGAGAGGCAATCTCCTTGCCCGCCTGAAGGTATTTCGACAGCAGGGCAGGCGACATCGTTTGGGCGTTGCCCACATTCGTGAACCCCTCCCCGGCGGCGCTGTCATCCGGGAACTCTCGGGTCGGGTTGAGATTCAGACCGGTCAGATCCTGAACCGTATAGGCAAGCTCGGCGTTCGTCAGCCGGCGCAGCACGACGGGGCCCGGGTCGCCCGCCGAGAGCCGGGCCTCGACGGCCGTCAAACGCTCCACCCACCCGACGAGTCGTTGTCGATCCGCCGCCGGCAGTGGCCGAGCCCCCCGCGGCGGCATCTCTCCCCGACGAAGCTGCTCCCCCACCTTGCGCCACAAGCGGGTCTCGGCTCGAACGGACTCCAGATTGGCGAAGCGAAGCAAGTCCACGCCGGCCTGTCGCACGCCGGCGGAGTGACACGCGCCGCAGTGGCGGGTCACCAGCGGCCGTACCACCCGCGTGTAGTCACGCTGCAGCGGAATCAGCTCATCCCGATCTGCCCCGGACGACACGACCGCGGGAAGCAGCGCGGCCACCGAGAGCAGTACCGCCGTCGCCCCGGCCAAACCCTTGCCCCTGCGCGCGCCCCTCGTCATTTGCCGGGTCTCCCGTTCCCTGCTTCCGACCCCGCACACCGGTGGGGGTTTCAGGGGCGGCGGACGGGAAACGCGACGGGATCGCCCGACGCGGCGCGCCTTCGCCGGCGATGGACCGGCGCCCCGAAAAAAAGTGGAGTCATTTCTACATTTGGCCTGGGGAGTGTGCCCAGCGTAACCAGAGGCACAACTCAGGTGTCCAATCAGACATCGGCTTCGGCATGGTGGGCGAAGCCCGAGCGAAAAACGGGGTGTCCGGATGTTGACGATCTTCGGGGGCGGGCAGCGTTATTGCGACGGTGTGTCGCGGCGCAGTTTCCTGCGGGTGGGCGCGTTCTCCATGGGAGCCATCGGCGGCCTTTCCCTCACGGATGTGATGCGCGCCGAAGCCGCCCAGGGCAAGAGGCCGGGGCACAAGGCGCTGATCAACATCTTCCTGGCGGGCGGCCCGCCGCACCAGGATATGTGGGACATCAAGACCGAGGCGCCCTCGGACATTCGCGGTGAATTCAAGGCGATCAAGACCAACGTCGACGGCATCCAGATCGGCGAGGTCTTCCAGCGCATCGCTGGGATGGCGGACAAGTTCGCGTTCATCCGCTCCGTGGTTGGGAGCGCCGGCGATCACGACGGCTACCAGTGCATGTCCGGCTGGCCCCGCCGGGCGCTGCCCGCCCAGGGCGGCTACCCCTCCATCGGCTCAACGGCTGCCAAAGTGCTCGGACCCATCGATCGTGCGGTCCCCGTCTCCGTGGGATTGGCGCCGCCTGCTCAGGCCAGCACCTGGTCTGAAAACGGCAGCGCGGGTTTCCTGGGCGCGGGCTACGCCCCGTTTCGTCCCAACGCAGCGGGCGCCGGCGGCGGAGATTCCGGTCTGGACGTCATCAAACTCAAGGGCATCTCGCTGGAGCGGTTGAATGATCGCCGCCGGATGCTCAAGGCGATGGACTCCACCCGCCGCGACCTGGAAGGCAGCCTCCTCGTGCAGGACCGAGACTCCACCACCTCGGCCGCATTCGATCTACTGACCTCCAGCAAACTGGCGGATGCCTTCGATCTCAGCAAGGAAAGCACGAAGACCCGCGAACGCTACGGAACCGGCCAGCCCTTCAAGTTCACCTACGACGGCGTGCCCACCAACAACGAACACGTGCTTGTGGCGCGGCGCCTCGTGGAGGCCGGTTGCCGGGTGGTGTCCCTGTCCTTCGGCCGGTGGGACAGCCACGGCGACAACTTCGGCCTGGTCCGAGATCACGGCACGAAGCTGGATCAATGCGTCACCGCGCTTATTGAAGACCTCGACCAGCGCGGGATGTTGAACGACGTCTCGGTGGCGGTGTGGGGTGAGTTCGGACGAACGCCGAAGATCAACCCGGAAGCCGGGCGCGATCACTGGCCCCAGGTGAGCTGCGCGCTCCTGGCGGGCGGTGGAATGCACACGGGCCAGATCATCGGCGCGACCAACCACCTCGGCGAGTACGCCACCGAGCGCCCCGTCCACTTCCAGGAAATCCTCGCCACGCTGTACCACAACATCGGCATCGACGTGGAGAACACTCTCATCCAGGACCGCTCCGGCCGCCCCACCCGCGTGCTGGAGAAAACCACCCCCATGCCCGAACTCGTCGGCTAGCCGGCGCCCACAGAGCCGCGGCTCCCAAACCGGGGCTGCGGCTCTCAGTCATGCGCGTTGAGTCGGGCAGCGAAGCACGCAATCCACGCCGTCGTGTGCATCCTAGGATCCTGCGGATCTTCAGCGGCTTTGGACTTGACCGTGTCGACCCGTCCCGCTCCGTCGGTGGGCGTTCGCGTGCTGCCGAGCCGGTCGGCGTGGTGGAACCGATCCGTCCCCGCGGCGCGGAACCCGACGCCGGGCGTGTAGACGGTGTTCCGATTCGTGTCGTGCAGGCCGTAGCTGTTGATGTGCGCGCCGGTGATCGGGTTGCTCTTCGTGATCCGCTCGCCGTCGGCGGTGTAGCTCGCGCTGAGGAGCTACCGGTTCCCCGCTGAGCGGTCGCGCGCTTCTCGCAGCCGGGTCTCGTCGCGGATTTGGGTCACGCGGTCAAGCAGGGGTTCGGGATCAGCGTGCTTGGGGTACTCTGCCAGCCCGCAGCGTCCGTACCGGAGGCTAACGGCCCAATCTCAACCCGGCTTTGGACAACACTTCCGGACTCGCGGCGGTGATCTCCATCTTGCATTCATCCCAGCGAAGGCCTTCCATCCGGGGTCAAGCGGGTACCGGTGATCCAACCCAAGATCTCCCACGGCGCCAGGACGGACGAAGGAGCGTTCGCGCTGAGCGTGTTCGCCACGCTACTTCGGACGATCGGGATGAGAGGACTCGTCGAACCTATGGAAGCGGCGTGCGAGTTCCTGGGAAGCGGAAAGCTACCGGAAGGTCCGGACACAACCGCCGCTCCGGCGGGATGATCCGGGCCTGGACGGAAAGCTCCTCTGCGAGGAGCCAAGCAAGAGAGAGGACTTCCAGGCGGACGCATCCGTCTCCGAGCTGCGAACCAGACAGCGGACCCCGTCGGCGAGTCCGATACGACCAAAGCGCCGATGGGCGGGTCAACGAGGATCTGCGAGAGAACAGGCGAGTCGAACTCATAACGTTCCATACAGAAAGGCGTGGAAACTGAGCGTACTCGGACGAAGTGGTGGTTTCGGGAACAAGGGCAACACGAGCAGAGCCCGGATGGTCGCGTCGAACGCGTCGCGATACATCACCGCTAATCAATTACGCTGAGTCTCACCCCGATCGTATAACAACGCACGGAGGGTCTTCAGAATTCGATTGATTTCTGGCGGGCCAATTGTCTCTCTGAAATAACACGGCGCGGCCTCATAATAATTTCAGACTTTGAGCTTCGATCACCAAAGATATATCTAGAATGACACTTCTCTATGGCTCTTCTTCTTCGGATCACGAAGCGATTTAATGTCCAGTTTCTTGGAACAATTCTGTACCTTGCTCCAACTTCCTTGGCAAATTCTACGGCGACCTCGTATCTATGTTTCTTTATTATTATCCATAGAGGTCGACTCAATAGTGATTGGGATATTTTCTGCGATTTAATAGACTCCGGCCTGTTCCCATTTATAGAACTACAACCTGGGTTGAATATTACAGTATTTGCATTTGTAAATGCTCTGGAATAGTCATTAAATATATTACCAAGTGGATAGCCGATGAATGTAATTCCACTAGACATCCCGACTGTATCCTCAAGATCAATAGAAATGTACACATTCTCTGTAATACCCATAGGTTCATCACTGAGCCCATTGGGCTTTCCTTCTGCTTTCGCATCATGCGCAGCGCTGCTGAGATGCGATGGGAGTATTCTCACTCCCATTCCAAACAGCTTCAAACTGGACAACTGACGAGAACCTAAGAATGTGTCGCCAATTTCTCCATAATCTAAAATGAGAAACTTCCTCATAGAAAGTCTGGTTATTGGCTCTATGAATACAGGGCCACTCCTGTCGAGAATAATTTGGTTCTCATTGAAGTAGTTTCGAAGATCGCAATACGCGGAGTATCTAGAAAAAAATAACGCGTAAAGATATGGATCAATAATCATGGGATCTACGTCGACTCCGTTCATGATATCCTGAAACTCCATTGGTTCATTGATCATCCTCATCGTTAGCTCATCGCTCCGACGCTCTAGCTCCTTACGATTCTGAATTGATACGTCTGCAGCATTCATGTACTGTACGAGTTCACGATAAGTCACTGCCCTCGAGCTCCCCTCACAATCCTCACATCCTTCCAGCCCCACTTGGAGGCCCATTCCCGATAGGGCATAACTGGATTGTCTGGAAACGTCATAGGGTCATAGACATGGCCCCGATGAATTACGACTTGATGATAGCTCCAGTTCGTGGGAGCTCCTGGTGGTGTCTTTAGAGCCTATCTCACTAGACGGGCCGCCTGGCCGCCCGATAGGCGATCAAACTGCACGCGAGGTGGAGAAAACCAAGAAAGTTCGACAGCTTCTTCTCCCAGCGGACCAGGATGCGTCTGAACCGGTTCATCCAACTGTGT
>SXGS01015483.1_pt1 | contig 11534 bp, 10 predicted proteins | sample 3174681 | NCBI WGS metagenome assembly SXGS01 (sample SAMN11356861, study PRJNA531348) | freshwater metagenome | isolation source: freshwater sample F1-80 | place: China: Fuxian Lake, Yuxi | collected 2017-12-25 | reverse complement strand
TATTTTTTATAGAACTAACGCCCAATCGCGCGTATTTGAAGAGGTGTTTATGCGCGCCACTATTCCTTACAAAGTTGTAGGAGGAGTGCGCTTTTATGAGCGGAAGGAAGTAAAGGACTTACTTGCCTATCTTCGAGTATTAGTAAATCCTGATGATGAAGTAAGCATGCGAAGAATCATCAATACTCCAAAGCGCGGCCTTGGCGATAGGGCCCTTGAAGCTATCGATGATTACGCAAAGACTGAGGGTATTTCATTCTGGCAAGGCTTAAATAGAGCAAGCGCTGCTGGCCTTGGAGCAAAGGCATCATCTGCTGTTGCTGAGTTTGTTGCCATGATTGCAGCCCTTCAAGTATTAGTTGAAGCAAATCGACCACCAGCAATCATTGCTGCCGCAGTTCTTGAGCAATCAGGGTTATTAGATGAGCTCCGTGATAGCCATGATCCACAAGATGAGGTAAGAATTGAAAACCTTGAGGAGCTAGTAGCGGTTGCTGAGGAGTATCAAGAGCGAGAAGTTGATGAAGGTCAAGAGATTTCACTTGCTGGATTTTTAGAAGATGTTGCACTGGTCGCAGATGCAGATGAGATTCCAGAGGGCGAAGATCATGGCGGTGTTGTAACTCTTATGACGCTACACACTGCTAAAGGTTTGGAATTTCCAACCGTATTTCTCACCGGAATGGAGGAGGGAATCTTTCCTCACTCTAGAACGCTAGGTGAGAAGAAGGAGTTAGAGGAGGAGAGAAGGCTGGCATACGTCGGCCTGACCAGAGCGAGGGAGAGGCTCTATCTCTCAAGGGCGGAATATCGCTCATCTTGGGGAGCGCCGAATTACAACCCTCCGTCAAGATTTTTAGATGAAATTCCTGATGCCTTGATTGATTGGAATAAGAGTGAGAGTGGTTATATCTCATCTCCTATGACGAGACGAAAATATGCACCAAGTGCGCTACCAAAATCAGCTATTAAGTCAAACACCTTGCAACTAAATATCGGTGATCGAGTAAGCCATGACACATTTGGGCTTGGCACTGTGATTGCGCTCTCAGGTGAGTCAGAGAAAGCAGAGGCCACAATCAATTTTGGTAGCTATGGAGAAAAGCGATTGTTGCTCCGATATGCCCCAGTAGATAAGTTATGACCTGTGGACCTCTTTGAATATCAAGCCCGTGATCTATTTGAGGCCAACTCAATCCCAGTTTTAAAAGCAAAAGTTGCTACAACTGCTGCCCAAGCAAGAGATGCAGCGCAGGAAATAGGCGGGAAAGTTGTGGTCAAAGCGCAAGTAAAAGTTGGCGGGCGCGGCAAAGCTGGCGGGGTAAAACTTGCTGAAAATGGCGATGATGCTTTTGCAAAGGCAGAAGCAATTCTCGGTATGGATATCAAGGGCCACATCGTCAAGAAAGTAATGATTGCTGCCGCTGCTCCAATCGAGAGTGAGTATTACTTAGCAATTCTTCTTGATCGCTCTAACCGCTCCTTTCTAGTGATGGCATCGGTTGCAGGTGGTATGGATATTGAGGAAGTTGCGCATAAAACTCCAGAGAAATTAGCAAAAGTTCACATCGATCCCAATGAGGGAATTAGCCAAGAGAAAGCTCTAGATATAGTGCGAAAAGGTGGGTTTGGTAACGATGTTGAAAAGCAGGTTGCTGATGTATTAGTGACCCTTTGGAAGACTTTTCAAAGCTCTGATGCCACTTTGGTTGAGGTAAATCCTTTAGTGAAAACTGTTGATGGCAGAGTGATTGCCCTTGATGGAAAGGTCACACTTGATGACAATGCAGCTTTCCGTCATCCTGAATTTGAAGCCCTGATTGATCATGAAGCAGCCGATCCACTTGAAGCACTGGCAAAAGAGCGCGATTTAAATTATGTAAAGCTCCAAGGCGAGGTTGGCGTTATTGGTAATGGTGCGGGCCTTGTGATGAGCACTCTTGATGTGGTGGCATATGCAGGTGAGAAGTTTGGCGGGGTAAAACCAGCGAATTTCCTTGATATTGGCGGGGGAGCATCAGCTCAAGTGATGGCAGATGGCCTCTCAATCATTCTTGGAGACAAAGATGTTAAATCAGTTTTTGTAAATGTTTTTGGTGGCATCACCTCATGTGATGCAGTAGCCAATGGAATTATTCAAGCCCTTGAAATGCTAGGTGATAAAGCAAGAAAGCCAATTGTGGTTCGACTAGATGGCAACAATGTAATTGAAGGAAGAGCCATTCTAAACAAAGCAAATCACCCTTTGATTCAGCAGGTTGAGAGCATGGATGGAGCAGCTGCAAAAGCTGCAGAGTTGGCAGCTAAATAATGGCGATTTTTCTAACTGAGAAAACAAAAGTAATCGTTCAGGGAATTACTGGCTCTGAAGGAAGCAAGCACACCAGAAGAATGATTTTAAGTGGAACCAACATTGTTGGTGGAGTAACACCTGGTAAGGGTGGTCAGGTAGTTGAGATCGAAGGAAAGTCCCTTCCAGTATTTAATTCAGTTAAAGAGGCAATTGCTGCAACTGGAGCCGATGCCTCGGTAATTTTTGTGCCACCAAAGTTTGCTAAGAGTGCTGTCATTGATGCAATTGATGCTCACTTGCCCCTAATTGTGGTTATCACTGAAGGCATACCAGTTCATGACACAGCAAGTTTTTACGCACACAGCCTCAAGGTTGGCAAGTCACGAATCATCGGCCCTAATTGCCCAGGTTTAATCAGTCCAGGTAAATCAAATATTGGGATTACACCAGCTGATATCACAGGTCCTGGAAGTATTGGTCTGGTTTCCAAGTCAGGAACCCTTACCTATCAGATGATGTATGAACTACGAGATATTGGTTTTACAACTGCTGTTGGAATTGGTGGAGATCCAATTGTTGGCACAACACATATAGATTGTTTAAGAGCTTTTCAAGATGATCCAGAGACTAAGGCGATTGTGATGATTGGTGAGATTGGCGGGGATGCTGAGGAGAGAGCGGCAGCATTTATCAAAGAGTATGTGACAAAACCGGTAGTTGGATATGTTGCAGGCTTTACTGCACCTGAAGGAAAGACTATGGGACATGCAGGAGCTATTGTCTCTGGCTCTTCGGGAACAGCAGAGGCAAAGAAAGTGGCGCTAGAGGCAGCTGGGGTTAAAGTTGGAAAGACACCAAGTCAGACTGCAGAACTGCTCCGAGCAATCCTTAAAGGATAAGCAAGAATAAAGAGATGTTGCCACTGCTGAAAGTCGCTTTCGGCCAAGGCGTTAGAGGCATAACTTTAATTCTTCTTCCGCTGGCCTTCATCTCACTTATTACCTGGGCGACAGCTGGCAGTTCGACTGGAAATACTGCAGATCCAATGCGCGCTGCAATCTGGTTTTTTCTTATTGCCCATCACATTCCACTCGATTTATCACTTTCAAATGAAACTATCTCTGGTCGCTTAACCTTCTTTCCAATTGGCGCTCTGATAATTCCATTTCTTGTGATTAAAAATTCCTTGCTCCGAATGAGTGAAAGGCTTGGCGCAGATAGATCAAGTGATAAGAGAGCTCAAATATTGGCTCTTTCCTTTGCTTATAGCCTTTTAGGAACTCTGCTTTCACTTGCCTCCCTTGGAAGCACAGTAAAGGCGCCCTTCTATATTGTCTTTCCAATCCTTTTTATGGTTTCAGCAGTTTCAGGATTTATTGCAAGTAATCTTCTTCCTGATCATGGTATTAAATTTCCCTGGCAGCGTGCTTTTAGATTAGCAACGCTTCTTTTATTAGCTCTAATTGGATTTGCAGGATTAATTTTTAGCTTTTCACTAATTTGGCACTTTGATACGGTACTTGACTTAACCAGAGTTATTGAGCCCGGTGTTTTTGGTGGGTTGGCATTCTTATTTATTCAAATTCTTTACTTGCCAAACTTCTTTATCTCAACCCTTAGCTATATTGCCGGAAGTGGAGTGGTAATAGGCAATGGAACTTGGTTGAATCCTTTTGTTCATCGCCTAGATGAAATTCCTGCAATCTCACTACTTGGGGGATTGCCAGTCGGCGCCCAGCCGCTATTTATATTACTTGCACTAATTATTGTTGGATTAGGAATTGTGATGGGCAGATATGGAGTGAGTAAATATCAAGACCAGGTTGAGCTACGTAGATTTTTTCTGGCCCTTCTTGGCTTTATTGCTGGGCTAACTTTGTTTATCGCTCGGGCATCAAGTGGCGAGCTCTTATCGCCAAATCTTGAATCAGTGGGTCCCCATTGGTATTTAATGCCCCTAGCTCTTTGCCTTGAAATTGGCCTAGGAGTGGCAATTTTTCTATATACGCCAGTAGTTGTTTCGAAGGTGCGCAACTTTAGGGCTGAGAAATAGCGCTACCTCTTTCGAACTAGAATAGGCCCATGGCCCAAGCAAAAGTATTAGATGGTGTTGCAGCGGCCAAAGCTGTTAGGCAAGAGCTTGCTCAGAGGGTAGCAAGGCTAAAAAACAAGCCTGGTTTAGCGACAGTATTAGTTGGAGATGATGCTGGTTCACGCTCCTATGTAGATGGCAAACATAGAGACTGCAGCCAAGTAGGAATCAACTCAATACGAATTGAGCTGCCACAAACTGTGAGCCAAACTGAGTTATTAAACGAGATTGATAATCTAAATGGCTCTAAGGATTGCTCTGGTTTTATTGTTCAACTTCCACTTCCAGCTCATATAGATACACATAAAGTTTTAAGTGTGATTGATCCAGATAAAGATGCTGATGGCCTTCATCCAATAAACCTAGGCAAGTTAGTTCTCTCCCAGAGTGGGGTGATTCCTTGCACACCAAAAGCCATTGTTGAGCTTCTTGTACGAAATGAAATTTCTCTAAGTGGTAAAGAGGTAGTAATTATTGGTCGAGGCACAACTGTTGGAAGACCATTAAGTCTTTTGCTTTCAAGCAAAGGCATCGATGCCACCGTCACGATTGTTCATAGCAAGAGTAGCAATATCAAATCTCACACTAAGCGAGCCGATGTTGTTATAGCTGCTCTTGGAAAGGCACACTTTCTTACTGCAGAAATGGTTAAAGAAGGCGTTGTTGCAATTGATGTGGGGATTACAAGAACTTCAGGAGAACTAGTGGGAGATATTCATCCCGAGGTGTTTAATGTAGCTAGCGCAATTGCTCCAATGCCAGGTGGGGTAGGGCCAATGACAAGGGCGATGTTATTGTCTAATCTATTGGCGCTTCATAAGGATTAATCCGAAGGTGAATCTAAAGCGAATTTCCTATGCCCTGGCACTTTCTGGGGTACTAACTGGAGCAATTCTTTCGGTGCGATTGGGAGCGCTAATTATTGCCTCTAGCTTCATTCTCTTTTTAAGCGGGGATATTGCTTCGATGCGCCCAATTCAGAAAGTGATTCCCATCGCACTGGTTATCTCGCTAATCGCCATCGCATTGGCACTTCCTAGAGGATAGAAGGTAGGTTTCGCGCCATGAGTAGATTTGGAAAAGTAACGGTAGTCGGGGCTGGTTTCTATGGTTCAACCACTGCGCTACGTCTTGCCGAATATGACATCTTTGAAAGCGTTGTTTTAACAGATATTTTGGATGGAAAGCCCGAGGGTCTTGCCCTTGATATTAATCAATCACGATCCATTGAAGGCTTTGAGAGCAGAGTAATTGGAGCAACAACTACAGCTGACGGCAAAGGATATGAAGCAACTGCAGGATCTGATGTTGTAATTATTACCGCAGGACTTCCAAGAAAACCTGGAATGTCTCGAATGGATCTAATTGGCGTTAATGCAGGAATTGTTAGAGGAGTTGCAGAAAATATTGCTAAGCACTCACCAAATGCCGTCGTCATTGTTGTTTCTAATCCACTAGATGAGATGACAGCTCTTGCACAAATTGCTACCAAGTTTCCTTATCAAAGAGTTATGGGACAAGCAGGAATGCTTGATACAGCTCGCTTCACTCATTTTGTGGCAGAAAAACTCAATGTGCCAGTGGCATCAGTAAAGACATTAACTCTAGGTAGCCATGGAGAGACGATGGTTCCAATTCCCTCTCGCTGCACGGTAGATGGCGCTGCGCTATCTACAAAGTTAAGCGATGCTGAAATTCAAGAGCTAGTGACACGGACTAGAAATGGCGGGGCAGAAGTTGTCGCCCTTCTAAAGACCGGCTCTGCTTATTACGCGCCATCAGCTGCGGCTGCTCGGATGGCAAAAGCAGTTATTCAAGACACTGGTGAAGTAATGCCAGTCTGCGCTTGGGTTGATGGCCAGTACTCAATCTCTGGGGTTTATCTAGGGGTTGAAGCCCAAATTGGAAGAGCTGGAATTACCAGAGTTGTTGAAAGTGATTTAACTGCCAGTGAAATAGCTGAGCTTAAAGTGGCTGCTGAAGCAGTTCGCGCCAAGCAGGCAGATGTAAAAGATCTATAAACAAGTCAACATCAAGAGAGGCAGATAGATAGATGAGCAAGATAAAGGTGCAAGGCAGCGTCGTCGAGCTTGATGGCGATGAGATGACTCGAATCATCTGGGACTTTATTAAGAAGCAGTTGATCTTGCCTTATCTTGATATCAATTTGGAGTATTACGATCTAGGTATCCAGCACCGTGATGCCACAGATGATCAAGTAACCATTGATAGCGCCAAGGCCATCCAGAAGCATGGAGTTGGCGTTAAGTGCGCCACTATTACCCCTGATGAGGCGAGAGTAAAAGAGTTCTCGCTCAAGAAAATGTGGAAATCACCAAACGGAACAATTCGAAACATCCTAGGTGGAGTAATTTTCCGTGAGCCAATTATTATCAAGAATGTCCCAAGGCTAGTACCGCATTGGAGTAAACCAATTGTTATTGGCCGTCATGCCTATGGAGATCAATACCGCGCAACAGATTTTAAAGTTCCAGGCCCTGGAAAGCTCACTGTAACTTTCAAACCAGAAGATGGCTCTGCACCAATGGAGTTTAATGTTTTTGATTTCCCATCATCAGGTGTTGCTATGGCGATGTATAACCTTGATGATTCGATTCGTGATTTTGCCAGAGCTTCATTTAATTATGGAATCGCTCGAAAGTATCCAGTTTTTCTCTCGACTAAGAACACCATTTTGAAAGCCTACGATGGGCGATTCAAGGATATCTTTGCTGAAGTTTTTGAAAAAGAGTTTAAGGCAGAGTTCGATAAGTTAGGTCTGGAATATGATCATCGTCTAATTGATGACATGGTTGCAACCTCGCTTCGCTGGGAGGGTGGCTATATCTGGGCTTGCAAGAATTATGATGGCGATGTTCAGTCAGATACCGTCGCGCAAGGCTATGGCTCACTTGGACTTATGACATCAGTTCTTATGTCACCAGATGGCAGAACTGTTGAGGCAGAAGCTGCTCACGGCACAGTTACTCGCCATTATCGCGATCATCAAGCTGGCAAGCCCACCTCAACTAATCCAATTGCATCGATCTTTGCTTGGACTCAAGGACTGCAACACCGCGCAAAGCTTGATAACACTCCAGAGCTAGGCAAGTTTGCTAGTTCACTCGAGAGAGTTTGTATTGAAACAGTTGAGAGTGGAAAGATGACTAAAGATCTCGCACTCTTGATTGGTAACGATGCTCCTTGGTTAAACACCCAAGAATTCCTGGCAGCAATTGATGAGAATCTGCAGAAGGAAATGAAGTAGGAGAAATTAGGAAATAAAAAAGCCCCCGGTTATGGGGGCTTTTTTAATGCGTTTTAACTACTTAATGCGCTTGCCATCTGTAGTGCTAAATAGATGGACAGCCTCGGCCTTAGCTGTAACTGTGACAGTTTGTCCTGGCTTTGGAGGGTTCTTTGGGTCCCAACGAAGAATTATTTGAGCTCCTTCATCGCTAGCGTTAGCAAACTTCACATTTGAATCAGCTGGCTTGCCATAAACGAATGCATCAGCGCCAAGCTCTTCAACAACTTCAACAACAACATCAAAGCCCTTGCTTGATGAGCTAAATCCCTCTGGGCGGATGCCAACAGTGACTGAAGCTCCTGCAGATGATGGAACATCTACATCTAGGTTGCCAAGCTTGGCCTTGCCGCCAGACACTGGAACCGTTAGTAGGTTCATAGCAGGTGAGCCAATAAAGCCTGCAACGAAAGCATTTGCTGGGTTGTCATATAGATTTCTTGGTGTATCTACTTGCTGCAAGAGTCCATCTTTAAGAACTGCTACGCGATCACCCATCGTCATAGCCTCTACCTGGTCATGTGTGACATAGACAGTAGTGATTCCAAGGCGGCGCTGTAGCGCTGCGATCTGGGTACGAGTTGCAACACGAAGTTTTGCATCTAAGTTTGAAAGAGGTTCATCCATTAAGAAGACCTGAGGTTCGCGAACAATCGCGCGACCCATAGCAACTCTCTGGCGCTGGCCACCTGATAACGCCTTTGGCTTACGCTCTAGGTATGGCTCAAGATCTAATAGTTTGGCTGCATCTAAAACGCGGCGTTCACGTTCTTCTTTAGCAACGCCAGCAATTTTTAGAGCAAATCCCATATTTTCAGCAACTGTCATATGGGGATAGAGCGCATATGACTGGAAGACCATTGCGATATCGCGGTCTTTAGGAGCGACATTTGTCACTTCGCGATCTCCGATATAAATAGCGCCGTTATCAATTTCTTCTAATCCGGCAAGCATTCGAAGTGATGTTGACTTTCCACATCCTGAAGGTCCTACTAAAACCAAAAACTCACCATCATTGACGGTGAGATTTAATTTATCGACTGCAGGAGCGCTTGTTCCAGGATAGATGCGTGATGCATCTTTAAATACAACTGATGCCATTACTTTTTTCTCTCTTCCTTCTCCGGGCAGGTACGTGCCCGACGATCCGTTGGATGAAGCAAGTCCACTTTCGTGGCTGGGCGAAGGGTAGCGCCGAGTTGAGCGTGGGGAAAGGGGTAGCCAGGCGTGATTTAGGCTCGAAGGCGGTAGGTCTTATACCCTAGAGCCCTAATGGACCCTGGTGGTGCTAACCCTTTTACCCTTCAAGACCTAGCTTTAGATATCTCGGTCGTAGCCTTCTTTATCGCCCTAGGGGCGCTCTTTGTCGCTGCTGAAATTGCCCTGATCTCACTTAGGGAGGGTCAACTAAAGGCCCTTGCGGAAAAGAGTAAACGAGGGGCAAAGGTCGCCGATCTGGCCTCACACCCAAATCGCTTTCTAGCGGCAGTCCAAGTTGGAGTGACCTTTAGTGGATTTCTCTCAGCAGCCTTTGGCGCAGATCGCCTGGGAGATTATTTGATTCCTGCACTTGAAGATGCCGGATTGAGCAATTCAATAAGTGAAGCCATTTCTTTAGTCGGCTTAACACTTGTTATTGCCTACTTCTCGCTAGTTTTTGGTGAGTTAGTACCAAAGCGAGTAGCGCTTCACTCAAGTGAAAAGATTGCACTCTTTGTCGTCACTCCGGTATCTGTCACTGCTGGCTTATTTCGTCCTTTGATCTGGCTACTCTCACACTCATCTGACCTAGTCTTAAAGTTATTTGGAATTGATCCAAAGGCATCTCGTGAAGATATCTCTGAGGAAGAGCTTGTGGATCTTGTCACTGGCCATAAAGCGCTAACAGAGGAAGAGCGCGATATTGTTGAAGAGGTCTTCAATGCAAGTGAGCGTCTAGTTCATGAGGTGATGATTCCAAGAACTGAAGTTGATTTCCTTGATGCCAATTTACTAGTCAGTGATGCCATTTTGATGGCAGTTGAAAAGGCTCACTCTCGATATCCAGTGGTTCGGGGAAGTAATGATGAAGTCATCGGCTTTATCCACGTGAGAGATCTTCTTGATCCTGAGCATTCAGGAAAAGGCACAGCTATTATGAATTTGGTGCGTAGCATTATGTTCTTGCCTGGAACTAAAGGAGTTCTGCCTGCGCTATCTGAGATGCGCGCTGCTCGTCAGCAAATTGCGATAGTTCTCGATGAATATGGCGGAACTGATGGAATTGTTACTTTAGAGGACTTGGTTGAGACCTTAATCGGCGATATTCATGATGAATATGATGGCCATGAGGTTGAAGTCTCAAACCAGAGCCGCACCGGTGACTATGAAATTGATGCTCTGATTTCACTTGAGGACTTAGCTGAACAGACTGGGATTGAAATCCCAGAGGGTCCCTATGAAACTCTAAGCGGCTATGTGATGCATGAATTGGGAAGAATCCCGCAACTGCATGATGTCATCCATCTAGCCGGGATGAGGCTGACAGTCTTGAGTTTAGAGGGCAAGCGCGTTGGGACTGTCTTAATCTCAAAATTACATACTCGAGATAAAAATTGAGAAGATAGGGCCATGAAGCGTGTCCTATCTGGGATTCAACCCACCGCAGATTCTTTTCACCTCGGTAATTACTTAGGCGCGGTCAAGCAATGGGTTGAGCTGCAGAGCGAGAATGATGCTTTTTATTGTGTTGTAGATCTTCACGCGCTAACAGTTGATACAGATCCACAAGTCTTAAGGAAGCGAACACTTCTTGCAGCGGCGCAGTTAATTGCCCTTGGCCTTGACCCAGATAAGTGCACGCTATTTATTCAATCTCATGTGCCAGAACATAACCAGCTTGGCTGGGTCCTTGAGTGCATGGCGGGATTCGGTGAAGCAAACCGCATGACGCAATTTAAAGATAAGTCACAGAAGAGTGGGGCTGATAGAACTGTTGTTGGCTTATTCACCTATCCAATTCTTCAGGCAGCTGACATCATGCTCTATCAAGCAAATAGAGTGCCAGTGGGCGAAGATCAGAGACAACATATTGAACTAACTCGTGATCTAGGCCAGAGATTTAATTCAAGATATGGGCAGACCTTTACAATTCCTGAGGCGCACATCCTCAAATCTGCAGCAAAGATTAATGATCTCCAAGATCCAAATTCCAAGATGAGTAAGTCATCTGCGTCAAACTCTGGAGTCATTGACATTTTGGATTCAGCAGAGGTTAATGCCAAGAAGATAAAGAGTGCGGTAACTGATGCTGGTAAAGAGATTAAGTTTGACGAGAAGGGGAAACCTGGGATATCAAACCTCTTAACTATCCATTCGGCCTTAAGTAATAGAGCTATCACTGATATTGAAAATGAGTTTGCCGGCAAAGGCTATGGCGACTTCAAGTCCGCTGTAGCTGAGGTAGTTACCTCATACTTTGCCCCAGTTAAGAGGCGCACCGAGGAGCTTTTATCCGATGAAGCTCAGCTATTAAAAATCTTGGAGCAGGGAAGACAGAAAGCCAGAGCTGTTGCTGCAGAGACTTTAGCTAAGACATATTCAGCTCTAGGGTTGGTGCCAAGCTCTTTTAAGGGCGAGTAAGCCATGAAATCCAGGGCGCTTTTTATAGCGCTTACTATTTCACTATTTTCTCCATTCACACCAGCAATTGCGGCAGAGCCAAAAGTTGCCATCGCCTATGACATTGGATTTCTCGGAGATAACTCCTTTAATGATGCGGTTCACCTAGCACTTAAAGCTGCGAAGAAGAAGTATGGGCTAGTTGAGCCATTTGTTCGCGAGGTTCCGACAAATGGAACTGC
>SXGS01170854.1_pt1 | contig 11538 bp, 16 predicted proteins | sample 3174681 | NCBI WGS metagenome assembly SXGS01 (sample SAMN11356861, study PRJNA531348) | freshwater metagenome | isolation source: freshwater sample F1-80 | place: China: Fuxian Lake, Yuxi | collected 2017-12-25 | reverse complement strand
GGTTGAGCGTGAGATATTGAATGAATTTTTGCCGTAATGGTGTTGGATTTAGATGGATGTTTTTCACGCCCCAAAGCGTGAAACTTCAATGCCTCCCTGACTCCCAAAAACGTCCTCCCCGCGCAGCGGCTTCGTTCAACAATTCACTCGACCCAACAGCCGTGAACGTCTTGGTTTGGTCATCTTTGGTGACTCGGTGGGTTTCTGAGCATTCTGGCCGGCGCTGTCCCGGCTGTGGGTCAGTTTGACGGTTCGGCGGGAATTCGAGCGTCGCTGCTGAGCGCATGGCAATGGGTAGGGAAGAAGATTTTGTGACCACGGATGTCACGGATGACACGGATGTTTTTATCCGTGCCCATCCGAGGCATCCGTGGTTAGATTTCCCGGTGCGCTCCCACGGACGGCTGTCGCGGCGAGTTCAGCGCGAGTTGATCGGAGATTTTTGACAGATGAGATGCACCGAGCCGAACCATCGAGTCGAGTCGAACCGCTGCCAAGCGTCCCGGTTGCGGAGTTGGCGGGTGATTGCGGACGGTTGTCCCGTTTGCTACGGTGCGCTCGCGGCAGCGGTCGCTCACTCGGGTCGTTAGGCGGCTTCATGCGTATGTCCAATCTTCAGGCCATGATTCTTTTCGCTGCGGCACTGATCGGAGGTCAATACGGAGTGGCTCAAAACAGTCGGGCTGCGGGTGATGACCAGCATCGGACGCGAGGGGAATCTTTCATCGCTTTGAAAGCCGGAGACGAGCGCGAAGTCAATGGCATGAAGCTTTGCTGGTGCCCAAGCGGACGGTTCGTGATGGGGGGGCCACGCGGGGAACCGGAGCGCAGACCGGACGAAGACCAAGTCGAGGTGACGTTGACCAAGGGTTTTGGGATGGGGAAGTACGAGGTGACTCAGGGGCAGTGGAAACGGGTAGTCGGGAAGCTGCCCGGAGAACTCACGGCAGGAGGGGGCGAAGGGGACGACTTGCCCGTTTACAATGTCGATTTTGCGGAGGCGGAGGGGTTCTGCCGAAAGTTGACCGAGATGGCTCGCGCATCCGGTGCCTTGTCGGGCGAGTGGGAATTCCGGTTGCCTACGGAAGCGCAATGGGAGTACGCCTGCCGGGCGGGAACCACGACGGCAACCTCGTTCGGTGACAAGTTGAGCAGCAAGCAGGCGAACGTACTGGGCAAGCCGTACAACGGAGCCGAGGCCGGCCCGTCACTGAACCGGGCCACCGAAGTTGGAAGCTACCCGGCCAATGCGTGGGGCTTGCACGACATGCACGGAAACGTCGTCGAGTGGTGCCGGGACTGGTATCACTACAAGCTCCCAGGCGGCACCGATCCGGATTTGTCGTCGGTGAAAGGAACGAAGAATCGGGACGGCACTTTTTCACGATCACGGCGAGGCAGTGCCTGGACGGACGAGAGCTGGGCCTCACGTTCGGCCTTGCGGCAGCGCTATGAGCCGGAGCGGCGGGCTGACCACATCGGCTTTCGCGTCGTCGCCGTCCGACCGTAGCTGGCAACGGATGCGGACGATGCACTGAGCGCCGCATAACTTGCGCCTGCAGCGCCCACCGCTCCGGTTCGAGGCATTGACGGAGATTTCGGATGTGATTTCCAGAGCCAAGCACCGGCTGACGGCGGCGGTCGGTGAGCTACCCCGTTCTGCTCCAAATCGAACGCCATGAAACATCACATCGCGCATGGCGCACTCTTCGTCGCCTCAGTCCTGCTCGGCTGGTTCCTTCATCGAGTCGGCGGAAGCGATTGGTTATTCATCTACGCAGGAGCCGGGGGCCCATTTCTGATGGCCGCAATGTGGGCGTTGGACCAGCGAAGGCGACGGTCGCAGGACGATCGAGCGCTTTCGACTCAGATAAAGGGTGGCCGATGAGCATGCGGACCCTGGAGCAGAACCCTTCGCTCGAGCGGACCTCCACCGGCTTGGCCTGCGAGCCTCTCAAGGTTATCGTCGCGTCTCGCAGGCCAAGCCGCTTCCGGCCCGCCCAGCTCAAACGTTCGGCCCTGTGACACTCTTCCGATGAGCGAATTGTTCCACTCAATCGACTGCAGCGACTGTCTTGGTGGGACCCATACCGTGTACTTCCACAGTGGCGAGATTTCGCACACCGAAAGATGCTCGACGTGCGAAGGCAGGGGCAGTATTGAGATCTCAGCCCAAGAATTCCAAGAGCGGCGGCGCAAGAATCTGATAGGCTGCCTATTGTGGATTCTTATTCCGCTTTTTGGGTTGGTTGGTCTGGTGGCAGTTCTGCATTTGCTGTGATTCATAGACATCTGGCAGGTCCTCGAGCGAGTAGGACGGGTACAGGAGGGGCCGAGCATCGGGTCGAGTCGAACCGCCGCCCAGCGTCTCGGTCTCGGAGTTGACAGGTATTTCAGACCCGTTCCTGCGTTTGCGACGGTGCGCTGTCGGCCGCGGTCGCTCGCCCGGGTCGTTCGATCCAAGCCATTGACGCTACTCGGGCGGTTCTGTCATGCTCTGGCTATGGCACCGGAAACTTTGAACGTTGGTCACTTGAGCGTGCCCGAGAAGATTGCGTTGATGGAGCGGCTCTGGGAGTCCTTATCGGTTTCGGATGATTTGTCGGAGCCTCCAGAGTGGCATGGGGCGGCACTGCGGGAGCGAGACGCGGAGTGGAAAGAACGCCACGTTGTTTCTGAGGACTGGGAAGCTGCCAAGGAGGAGATTCGCAAGGAAGTACAATGAGGGTCCGAATCCTCCCGTCCGCCAAGCGGGACCTCCATCGGGGCTTTCGATTTTATGAGCGCCAGCAGGCCGGGATCGGTTCTTACTTTTTGGATTCTCTGTATTCGGATGTCGACAGCCTCTGTGTGTTTGCCGGAATTCATCGCCGCGTGGGAGAGTTGTTCCGCTTCAGGTCCAAGCGGTTTCCGTTTTGGGTTTATTATCGGCTTGAGGCGGATACAGCGTATGTTGTGGCCGTTTTGGATGCGCGCCAGGCACCCTCGAAAGTTCGGCGGCGAGAAGGGACCGAACAAGACGATCCACCTAATGAGGATTCCGCTGGCGCTCCATCCTCATAGGTGATCTTGGGCGTTCGGCCTTTCTACGCGCTTGCTCGATTCGTTCGATAATGTATCGTGCTCCCATGACACAGACAGTCGCCAATATCCTCGAGGAGATTAGGCAACTCTCCGAATCCGAACGTAGGGAGATTCGGCGGGCCATCGTCGAGCGTGTTCCCATGTCCGATGACTTGACGGATGACGATTTCGCGGCCCTGGCTGCCGCTTCCTTCCGCGTTCTGGACGAAGAGGAGGATGCTCAGCGTGCCTGAGCGAGGTGAAGTATGGCAGGTGGACTTCGGCATTACCCATAAGGTTCGCCCGGCTTTGGTGATCAGCGTTCCTTATACAGACAGGGACCGGGCGCTGATCGGCCTCATTCCGCACACGGGGCCATGCGTGGTTCACAGTTCGAAGTTTCAGTGCTGGCGCGTTTTCTTGCCGAAGGCGCGTTTCTGGTTCAAGGCATTCAGGCAGTTCCACCGAAGTATTTTTTGCGTCGCCTTGGCATCTTGACACCAGATCAGCTTCATCTTGTCGAGGAGACCTTGCTGCGTTGGCAGGGCTTATCCTCCAGGTGACCGAAACGCCGAACCATCGGGTCGAACGGGAGCCAGCCGTGCCGTTCAGTGTGAAATGCAAGCATCATTGCGGGCTGGCTCCCGTCGCTGACCTTCAGAGGTTGTAGAGTAGGCAGGAGTGGTCTGATTGAGAGGCACACGGGCCAATGACCGACACACTTCCGCCTACCCTACAACCTTTATTACCGGAGTACAGCCACATGTGCCAGCCCTGGATCGATCGTCACCCCAACCGCGCCCATCCCGTCACGGGGTGTAGCGGGCGGTTTCGTTGGCATCGACCGCATAACCCCATTTTTGAATGTAATGGGGCCCGGTTTGGAATTCATCCAACTGGGCCTCGAGCTTTTTCCTAAGCAACAAGTTCAAGCCCTCTTGGAGTTTGGCGTGCGGGAGCCGCCCGACGAGATTCGTGAGCTGATAGGGATCCGAGCGGTTGTCGTAAAGAAGCCAGGGGCCTTTGAGATCCCGAACATACGTATGCTCGGCCGTGCGCACGGCCCTGTATTCGCGGCCGCCGCGTTGCCGCGCGTATTCCCCAAACGGGACCACACAGCGGATGATCGTGCTCCCACCCGAGGGATCCGCCCCGCCTCGCATGGCGCCGCTGAAATCAAGCCCTTCCCCCGTCTTCGGAATCGCGAGGCCGCAGAGGCTCAAGAGGGTGGGCATCACGTCTTCCGTGTTGATGGTGGCGGCGAGCCTGCCCGGGGCAATCCCCATCTGCGAAGGGAGGCGAAACATCAGGGGAACCCTCGCCGATTCTTCCCAGGGCCGCTGCTTTCGCTGTTGCGATTGCGACCACAGCATGTCGCCGTGATCCGACGTGAGCACCACGATGGTGTTGGTTTCCAAACCGGTTTCACTCAAGGTTTTCAAGAGATCCGCGAAACAGTCATCGAGCGCCGTGCAATGCGCGTAGTAACCCGCCAGCTCTTTGCGGGCCTGCGGTTGCACCGGCTCAGGAACGTTCGCGTGCGGTCGAATCGTCTCGGAGGAATACATCGCGCGGTACTTCGCGGGCGCGGTTTCATAGGGATTATGCGGCGGACCCCAAGCCAGCCAGAGGAAGAAAGGCCGCTTGGATTGGGCTCGCGACCGCATGTAATTCTGCGCATCCCGCGTCTGGGCGATGGCATCGTAGCCTTCCCACTTGAGTTTCTCCGGACCATCGGCGTAATACGCCGAATCGTTATACGCGTGGGTGCATTCCAGGACTTTCCAGTAGTCGAACCCATGACGGCGCTCCCTTGGGATGAACGAGGATCGGCTGCCGTGCCCGTCCACATGCCATTTGCCGATGCATCCCGTGTCGTAGCCGGCGGCTTTCAAAACTCCAGGAAGCGTCGTTGCGTTGGTGCTGAGCGGAACGTCGTTGAGAAAAACGCCGTGAGTCAAAGGGCGCTGGCCAGTCAGCAAACTCGCGCGCGTGGGGGAACATACGGGAGTTCCAGCCACCGCCTGCGAAAAATTAACGGATTGGCGCTCGAATCGGTCGATGTGAGGGGTCTTCACGTTGGGATCCCCCGCAAAACCGAATGCGTGAGCCCTCCATTGATCCGCGATCACAAACAGCACATTCGGCCGAGTCACGTCCGCGGCGGCCGCTCCCAGGCTCAAAATGGGGTGGAGCCAACAGATCCCACCAAGGACGATGATTGGATGGAACTTCATAAAATGCAGCATGCCTCGCTTTCTGACCCCGCGCAACGATCCTTCGTGCGATCCCTCGCGCGAGTTCGATCGAAAATCGCCGATCGGGAAGAGGCTTGCGTTGCGTTCTCAACGACGCCGGAGCTTTTCGCAGAGATCGGGAACGGAAACATTGCGCGCGGGGAGCAAATCACCCATCATGGGAATTATGATCTCGCGCCCACTCGCGGTTATAATGGCCATGGGATGCGCCGTTCTGAGCCACTCGCTTCCTGCCGCGGATGCGCCGAGTTCAGGCGCGCGGCCCAACGTCCTGCTCATCCTCGCCGACGACTTGGGCTATTCTGACTTGTCTTGCTATGGCGGTGAAATTGCCACGCCACACTTGGACGCCTTGGCCGAGGGAGGGCTGCGGTTTTCTCAGTTCTACAATACCGCTCGCTGCTGGCCTTCGAGGGCCGCGATCCTGACGGGGTATTACGCGCAGCAAGTCCGACGCGACACGGTGCCGGGTGTCAAAAGCGGCGGACAGGGCACGCGGCCTGAGTGGGCTCGCTTGCTCCCAGAAATGCTGAAACCCCTGGGCTATCGATCGTATCACTCAGGCAAATGGCACGTGGACGGCAAGCCGATGCGGAACGGCTTTGATCGTTCATACAGCCTTGAGGATCATGACCGGAATTTCGCGCCGCGCCGCCACACGGAGGACGACGAGCCCTTGCCGCCTGTCAAGGAAGGGAGCGGTTATTACACCAGCACCGCCATCGCGGACCACGCCATCAAGTGTCTCAAGGAACATCATGCCAATCACTCGGACCGCCCCTTCTTCGAATTCCTTGCGTTCACCGCGCCGCACTTCCCGCTTCAGGCTCCGGTTGAGGATATCGCCCGCTATCGCGGCAAGTACCTTAGAGGCTGGGATGCCATGCGCCAGGAACGATGGTCTCGCCTCCTCGCGCGAGGGATCGGCGGCTCCGGGTTGGCCGATGTCGAGCGCGATGTGGGACCTCCTTACGATTTCCCCGAAGCGCTTCGCCAGCTCGGTTCCAATGAGGTGAATCGTCCCGTCGCGTGGAACGACTTGAGCCCGGCGCAAAGAGAGTTTCAAGCGGACAAAATGGCCGTTCACGCCGCCATGGTCGACCGGATGGATCGGGAAATCGGGCGAGTTTTGGCTCACATCCGCTCCATGGGCGCGTTGGAAAACACCCTGGTTTTATTTCTTTCGGACAACGGAGCCAGCGCCGAGATCATGGTTCGGGGGAATGGCCACGACCCCGACGCGGCCTGTGGCACGGGAGCGACTTTTCTCAGCTTGGGCCCTGGTTGGTCCACCATGGCGAACACCCCGTTTCGCCGCCACAAAACCTGGGTTCACGAAGGCGGCATTGCCACGCCGTTGATCGTCAACTGGCCACGAGGCATCAAGGCTCGCGGAGAATTGCGGCATGTTCCTGGCCACGTCATCGATCTCGTCCCCACCATCCTCGAACTTGTTGGGGCTAAGCGGGTCGATTCCTGGCCAGGGACATCCTCGCCCGCGCTCCCAGGCAAAAGTCTCGCGCCAGTTTTCGCCAAAGACAACCCAGTCACCCGCGATGCCCTCTGGTGGATGCACGAAGGCAATCGGGCGCTGCGGGTGGGCGATTGGAAAATCGTCGCGGCTGGCAAAGATGCTCCCTGGGAGCTCTACAATCTTCACACCGACCGTTCGGAGTCGAAGGACCTGGCCGATGCGAATCCTCGGAAGACTCAGGAAATGGCGGCGCTCTGGGCGCGGATGACCGCGGAGCACTCGGCCCTCGCGCTCCAAGCTCCGGCCCCGGCACAACCCGAATCCAAAGGAAAAAATTGATGCTCTTCGCCTCCGGATTTGGCCTGGTCTAGGACGGCGGCGCTCGACGATCCCGTTGGAAACGCTCTATGAACCGATTCCTCGTCCTTTGATCGAAGTTTTATGCCCCTCAGCCCCGCCCAATTTAGGGAGTCGAATCCGAGCTGCTTCTTCCTGGATCCGTCGGATCCAGAGGCCATCGACCAGTATCTGCGGACACGGGGTGTGCTGGGATCGGGCGACCGGGTTCGGGCCGCCTCGAAGGCAGGCGACGGCAACATGAATTGCACTCTTCGAGTCACCACCGGCGCCTGTTCGTTCATCGTCAAACAATCGCGCCCATGGGTCGAAAAGTATCCTCAGTTTGAGGCGCCTTGGGATCGGGCGTGTGTGGAAGCGGAGTTTTACCAGTTGGTTTCGACCTCTCGAAGTGCAGCCGGCAGGATGCCCCGGCTGATCGATTTTAACCCGTTGGCCAGAGTGTTGGTTTTGGAAGATTTGGGAGAGGCCGCCGATTACTCGAGCCTCTACCGGGGAGACACGATCTCCGGCCAGGAAATCGCGGTGTTGGCGGGTTTTCTGTCGGAGCTACACGGAACTTTCGGTGAGGCCAGCGCCGCCACGGCACTGCGCAACCACGCGATGCGCGAACTGAATCACGCCCATATTTTCGTCATCCCGTTGGCGCAGGATAACGGGATCGCTTTGGATGCCATCACGCCCGGGCTGGCCGCCGCCGCGCAAACCCTCAAATCGGATGAAGCGTTCTGCCGTGGAGCGGCCAGCCTGGGCCGAAGCGCTTATCTTGCCGAAGGGCGCTGTTTGGTCCATGGAGATTTCTTTCCAGGCAGCGTTCTCCGAACCCCAGGCGGCCCCAAAGTCATCGATCCTGAATTTGGCCATTTCGGCAGGGCTGAGTGGGACGTCGCGGTGTTTCTTGCCCATCTCCTGGTGTCGGGCCAGACGCCGAAACAATGGCGCGCCTGGCTAGACGCGTACGCGGCCCCCTCGGGATTCGACGAGGAACTCATGCTGAAACTGGCCGGGGTCGAGGTCATGCGCCGACTCCTGGGGTATGCCCAACTCCCCATCAACCACGGCATCGAACGGAAGACCCTTTTGCTGGAACTTTCGAGGAACCTGGTCCTTCAACCGGGGATGTCGCTTCTTGCCGATCCTTCATATTAGGATAGCCCGAATGAACTCAATGAACTTGACGACCCGCCGCCGGTTCATGGCCGCCGCCGCCGGAGCTGCCGCCAGCGTGTGGCAGCCACACATCTTTTCGCGGGCCGCCACTCATCGGGAAATCGATTTGAAGGATCGGGTTCGAGGCCTGGTTTTCGGGGCGGCGATCGGGGACGCGCTGGGAGGCCCCATCGAATTTCAGCCGCCGGCGAGTGTGCGCTCGCTCGTGGATCCTCCGAAAGCCTGGCGCGCGGGAGAAACGTTGGACGCGGCGGCCCGAGCCGCGGCCGCGGGACGCTTGAGGCTGAGGCCGTACCGGGACCTGCGGCCTGGCACCGAGTCCTACGGCCAGTGGAATCCTCATTCGCTCCCGGGAACCATCACCGATGACACCCGTCACAAGCTCGTCCTGCTGCACGGACTTCGCAAGGCGGATCGGGAAAACCGCTGGCCTTTCAGCGTCAAGGACCTTGCTCGATCGTATTTGGAATGGCCGGCCACCAGCGCGGTGGTCGGACGCCCGGGTTATGAGGAGCTCGCGAAGGATTGGCTCGAGGAATGGCAACTGGGGGCCCGATGGGTTCTCGGCGACCGGGACTTGGCGAAGGCGCTTCCACCAGAACGGATGTGGCAAAGCCTGCCCACTTGCTGCGGCCAAATGACGCTGCTTCCCATCGCGGCCATTTTCGCGGGACAACCGGAGAAGGCTTATCGGGCCGCTTACAGTCTCGGGTTTTTCGACAACGGTTTCGGCAAGGATTTGAACGCGGCCCTCGTGGCGGGGCTTGCCCAAGCTCTCGTGATGCCTTCCGACAAAGAGCATCCCCGCCCCGCGTTCGAACGCGTGGCGAGGACGATGCGGGAGATCGACCCGCTGCGGTTCCGCCAAATTCGCTGGTCCGAACGAGCGGTGGATAGGTGGCTGAATCTGGCGTCTTCGCTGGCGCAATCGGCCAAGGGTGAGCCCGCGCGCCTGTTCGAGGCTCTGGAGAAAGAGTTTGCGCGCACGACCAAATGGGAGGCGCAGGTTCCGTTTGTGGTCGTGTTTTCCTGCTTTGAACTTGCTGGCTGCGACCCGCTCGCGGCGTTGCAGTTGACCATGGAATGGGGGCACGACACCGACTCCTACGCGCAGGTGGCGGGGGCTTTCGCCGGGGCGCTCCATGGCACGGGTCTTTTTCCGGAGGACTGGCGGAAGGCGGTCGCGACGCGGTTGCAGGCGGACCACGGCTCGGATCTCGAAAGTGAGTGCGAGTTTCTCGTGCGCTTGAGCGGGCTCGCGCGACGTCAGACCCTGGTCGGTGAGCTGTGACGAGTCGAATCAACGGCTCATGATCGAAATGCTGAGTTTCCAGTCATTTCTTCAAGGCTTCAGCGTGTGCCGGGCCGCCTTAGTTGTGATCGGCTCGCTTTGGGCGGCTCCAGCGAGCGCGGCCGCGTTCGACCACCGCCACGAGCTGTTCACCAAGATTCTTGCCCGCCACGTCAGGGACAATCGAGTGGATTATCCTGGCCTGAAAACCCTTCCCGAGGACTTGACGCGGTATCTTGACAACATCGCGGCGGTGACCAAAGCCGAGTTCGGGAGGTGGGATGATCCCCGGCAAATCGCGTTCCTGATCAATGCCTACAATGCGGCCACCCTCCGGCTGGTCATCGACCATTACCCTCTGAAGAGCATTAAAGACATCGGCAGCCTCTTCAAAGGGCCTTGGGATCAGCGCGTCGTCCGATTGTTCGGCGACAGCATCACGCTGAATGCGCTGGAACATGATCTCCTCCGAAAAAACTATAACGAGCCAAGGCTGCACTTCGCCCTGGTGTGCGCCGCCAAGGGCTGCCCCCCGCTGCGAGCCGAATCCTATATCGCCTCACGGCTGGAAGAACAACTTGTGGACCAAGCCAAAACATTCCTCGCCGACCCCACCAAGAACCGCGTCGATGCATCGTCAGCCACCCTCCATCTCTCCCCCATTTTTCAGTGGTACGCGAGCGATTTTGAGAAGAAGCATGGCTCGGTCCTGGCTGCTTTGAAAGTTTACTGGCCTAAAGAGTATGCCGCGGCGGACGGGTTCCGAATTCGATACACCGATTATGACTGGTCGTTGAACGAGTGATCGTGGTCCCGTTCAAGCGAGAGGATTCCTTGCAATGCGACTCTGAAATCTCTTAATATCCCTGGAGGCACCCCAAACCATTTCGAACACAGATTATGTCTCCGTTCACCGCTGAGCTGCTCGGGACGATGTTGCTCATTATTTTTGGAGACGGCGTTGTTGCCAACGTTCTTCTCAACAAGACCAAAGGGCATAACAGCGGATGGATCGTCATCACCGCTGGGTGGGGTTTTGGGGTGGCGCTGGCCATTTACTGCGTTGGGAGCGTGAGCCAGGGGCATCTCAACCCGGCCGTGACCCTGGCGCTGGCAAGCATTGGGGCGTTCGATTGGGATTTGGTGCCACTCTATATCGTGGCTCAAATGGCGGGCGCCTTGCTGGGGAGCGTGGCCGTTTGGCTGGCTTACCTTCCACATTGGGCGGAGACTCCCGACCCTGCCTCCAAGCTGGGCGTGTTTTGCACCGCGCCCGCCGTTCGAGATGCCAAGGCCAACCTGATCTGCGAGATCTTGGGCACGGCGGTGCTCTTATTGGGTGTTCTGTTGATTGGCAGGCCCGGAAATTTGAACGTTCGGGCCGGATGGGACACGGGCTTCGGGCCGTTCCTCGTGGGCCTCTTGGTCTGGGGCATCGGCCTCTCCCTCGGTGGCCCCACCGGCTATGCCATCAACCCCGCGCGCGACCTCGGGCCACGTCTGGCGCATGCACTGCTGCCCATTGCCGGAAAAGGCGGATCCGACTGGAAATACGCGTGGGTTCCTGTGGCGGGTCCGATTCTCGGGGGACTGCTGGGCGCGCATGTGTTCAAGTGGTTGAACACCGCCACCCCCTGAGCCGCCATTGCTCTCTCGATGAGTTTTTGTTCGCTATGAAATATATTCTCGCACTCGATCAGGGAACAACCAGTTCGCGCGCGATTGTCTTCGACCGAGCGGGCGCCATCAAATCCGTCGCGCAACAGGAATTCCTCCAAATTTTCCCCAAGCCCGGCTGGGTGGAACACGACGCCAACGAGATTTGGGCTTCGCAGGCCGGAGTCGCGGCCCAAGCCCTCGAGAAATGCGGTCTCACAGGCGCTGACATCGAGTCGATCGGCATCACGAACCAGCGTGAAACGACC
>SXGS01668199.1_pt1 | contig 11539 bp, 2 predicted proteins | sample 3174681 | NCBI WGS metagenome assembly SXGS01 (sample SAMN11356861, study PRJNA531348) | freshwater metagenome | isolation source: freshwater sample F1-80 | place: China: Fuxian Lake, Yuxi | collected 2017-12-25 | reverse complement strand
GGGACGGGTCCACAACGAGTTTGTTGCGACCCTCTCCAGTCTCCGTCACCAAGTTGGGGCATGGGATAAACAGTGAGTAGGGAACGGCAGGTCTACGCTTCGTTGCCCCCACGCTGTCTTTCTCCTTGGCCTGTCGGTGCTCCAACGCCGCTCGCATCACGTACGAGCTGATCTCTGACAATGCCTGCCGGAACGGTCCAGGCAAGCCTTCGCTGCCCTGGTCCGCAAAGCCTACGAGCACAACACGCACGCGCATTACACAGATAGATAGGGAGGGAGACAGGTTGATAGAGCACAGTATAGTGGGAGAAAGAGACCGAGAGAAGGAGGAAGAGAGAGAGAGAAAAATGTGATGTTACAACACAACACGTGCACCAGTTACCAGAAACTCCGAACAAACACACTACCCTACCAGAAAAAATTATCTTCCACGGACTGTCCCCAACTTTGCGGCGCAACTGGTTGGGAGGCATGCGGGCCAACGCCGTGTTCAGCTGGCCGAGCATGGTGTGCTTGAAGGAGGGCGAGCTCCAGCCGTCCGTCGCCGCGGACACGGAAGCCGCCACCGCAGCCGAAGTGGAGCCCGAGAGCAAAGCGGCAGGCTTGAGGACCTCCTCCCCCGCGCCGACCGCGGCTTGGCGCTGCAAGGTGATCTCGGGAGGCTGCTCGTCCGCAGCGGAGGGCGCGGCGGCGGCGGCAGTGGCGTCGAGGAGCTGGTCAAACATGGCCACACGATGGCTGCGGCTCCATCCCAACGGGGCGAGACGTTGCGGGCTCCCCTCAGGCAGCGTGGACGAGGGCCTGACGGGACTGGACCTGTGTGCGGGCCCCACACACGAAGGGGCAGACTTAGCTTTCGACAGTTCGAAGTCAGAGGCGGCAGCACCGGGAGGGGCAGCGGAGGACTGCGACGAGTGGGGATTCCACACGAGGGGATCGAGAAGGACAGAGCGCGGCTTGGAGTGATGGGCTGGGATATTCCAGTTGAGGAGGTGCCGTGCCACGCCATCCACCTGCTTCTGCGTCGCCATCTCCAGACACAAGGCACACTGGCAGCCCTTGGTTTCCCACTCCCAGGTCAACAAAAGCGCGTTGGACGACTGTGCTTCCGACACTTCCACCACCGCCGGGTCTCTATCGATATCGTTGTTGTCGGTTGGAGCGGCTGTCGAAGGACCCTGTACATGCGCGAGTGAACGCATAGCACCGGTCGACTCATCCGCCACGCCCACCGCCACCGCCCCCACCGACAGCGGTTCAACCACAGGCAGCTGCTTTTCATCGGCAGCGCGCGCCTTAACTGGAGCGGCGGCGGGGGTGCGAAGGCGGAGCATCACGGGCAGGGTGCTCTGATGAAGGCAGAGGACAACGGGCAGGCGCGCGTGCAGAAGGTTAGAAATGATACCCCGCTCTCTGCACGAGGCCTGCAAGCCAAACACGTCCACGCTGTCCACGCCGCCGCCGCTCTGAGCACGCGCGGCCGACAGGGACAGGGCCAGCATGAGGCGCTGTTCGTAGCGGTAGGCCACCACCAACAGCTCGCACAGAGACTGCAGGTACGGAGAAAAGCGCGGCAGCACGCCCTGACCGGTCTCTACTGGGCACCGAGCAGCGGCCTCAGCCACCACAGCTTCGACCCATTCAAAGCGTAGCTGCACCCAAGGGGCATACAACTGCGAGGCCGCACTCAGGGAATCCGCGGTAACAAGTGAGGCGGGAAACGAAGCGAAGAGTTGGCACAGCGCGCGGGAAAGTGTTTCGAAGACGATGATCTTGAAGTGCTGTAAGCAGGGAGAGGCATCGTACTGCTGAGCCGCAAAGGCACCAAGATACTGCACGACGGAATGGAGCAGGTGGCAACACTGCCACTGCAGCGGCGAGGGTGGTGCAGCACCACCACTGCCGACATCTGCAGGACTCATTTGAGCACAAATGCGCTGAGATGCAGCAACGACGGTCTCGCAGAGGAAGGCGACAACTTGAAGCGAGGACAAAGTGGCGGGAGACACCGAAACCACATACACTTCCCGAGTCAATTCTTCCTTGCTAAGTTTTTCCCTCTGCAGAGAACCGATCGTGCCAGCGCAGACATACACGGGGTTGGGAACCACGATAGGCGAAACAGGCTGGTTCTCTTCGTCTGAGGCCGAATGATACACTTCGCGCAGGAAAACAGTCATATGTTCATCAGCGAAAAATCGCAGGGCGAACGACGGTTTGGAACGAAGGCTGAAGGAGACAACCAAATGCTCCACCTGCGGGTTATCGACGCTGAGCAGCACGGACGCCGAGGGTCTGATGACGAACAGGTGGGGGACGAACTCCTCGAGCTGCGAGACGGGGTCGGGATCCAGCACCACCGTGCCGGCGACAGCGACGGCGCCACCGTCAGGCCGTTTCTCCCTGCCCACAGCCTCGCTGCTGGACGCCGCCAGGGGGGCTGCGGCTTGCGCGGAGTCGTGACCCAACGCCGCGTCCCCCATGTCTGTCATGTCAAAGCTGATGGATGCGCAGCGGACGGTAAACAACAGAACACGCATCAGAACAGTTGCGTGCAACAGCGAAAACAACAGGACGTACCATTTCGGGGCAAGGGTGTCAGCCAGCGAACAGAGCCCAGTCAAGCTATCACGCAACACCTGGCGCAAACGGGTCGACAAGGAGGGAGGGAAAATGTTATCCAAAGCGGAATCACAAGCGGCATGTGGGGAAGCGATGGGATCGGGAAGGCCCGCCGTGATGGCCGTGGGCTCCGCCTCCTTGTGCTCCCTGGACTTGCGCTCATCCGATTGCGGTTTCGCGTGAGGGGCCTCAGCCGTGAGTTGCCGCCAGTGCACCGCCGCTGGCGCCGGCAAAGACCGCAGAGCGGCAACTACTGGTAGTAGCGAGTCCGAGTCCGCGTCCGCGTCGCGTTCCGCCAGCAGAGCCGAAGCCAAAGTCTGCGCTAAGGGCTCTCGGAACACTCCGCTTTCCGCAGAGGCGATGAAATCACCGTGCCACGTGGAGAGGAAGGGAAGGGTATCCACAGGACCCGCCACCGTTGGGAAGCACTGCACTGCTCTTTCAAGCGAGAGGGACAAGCGACAGAACAAAGAGCTGCGTTCCAAGAAGAGGCGAGACAGCAACCGCGAGAAAATTTCATCAGCCATTTGCTGTTGGTTGGTAGCGGCCATGACAAGCAGTTCCGAATGATTGAGGTGCGAAAACGACGCCAACGAGAGCGCCCGAACGGAGCCGGTGAGCACGGGTGCCCTGAGCAGCATGGAGAGCTTCATCCACAGGTACCACGTTGCACTCGTCGCAACGTCCTGCACCTGCACCAAGCCGTATCCGTTCTCCTTGTCGATGCGCCACAGCCGCCCCATCCGTTTCTCCAGCTGAAGCCGAGGGCGAAGGCGCGCCTCGGCAGCGGTCTCCAACGCAAACTCGGCCTCGCTCTGGTCCTGCTTCTCGTCTCGCACGACACGGCTTGAGTTGACAGGGAGCCACTCGTCCCACTTGGAGGCCCAATTGGTGTAGTGAATCAACACCTTTTCCTCCTTGCAGTCTGGGAACAACAGCGACACACAGCGCACACAACACAAACCGCACATGTACGGGTGCATGAGCCTGCTGATCCGTCACGATACTAGTACTGTGTACGATAACGCATGCGGTCCTACCGATGACTTCGGCCGGGCACAGTTTCTGCACAGTGTCCAGCACCGTAAGCTTGTCGCCTTTGACGTAGTGCGGCGCTTCCGACCGCGCGCCTCCCGCGTGCTGTCCGATGCGTTTGTTCCATTGCGCTGCCGCTTCCTCCAGGATCTCCACGTTGGCGCGCAGAGGCGCAGTGTCGTCCACCCGTCGGTGGGTGGCCTGCAGACAGTGATAGGCGAAGAGGTTGCCGGCGTAGAGAGAGGAGGCCTCCGCGGCCAGAGCTTTGCGACGTCGTTCCGCTAGCTGCCGCTCCTTCGCTTCGTTCTCATCGCACAACGAGGCAGAGGCAGAGGCGGAGGCAGAGGCGGAGGCGGCCCCGGCCCCCGCCCCAAGCTCAGCGCTCTCGCAGTTCTTGCGCGCACCCGCAGCGGATCGAGCCTGCGCCCGGTAGTAGGCATCTACCTGCTCCCTCATCCTCAGACGGTCTAAGAGCGAGTTCCACGCCAACGACGCGGCAGCTTCATCTACTTCCACCTCCATGATCTGGCCGGAGAGGATTAGGTTGATGGCCTGCTCCACCACGCCCCCAGTGCGCGCGAGCGCCAGCTTGCTGGCGATGTCGTTGAACCCCATCTCCATGATGTTAGTGAGAGCCTGGACGATCGGCGGCGGTTGGGACGGATCGAACTCCGATGGCTTTTCTTTGTCGTTGTCCTTGCGTACGTCGGGGTTGCGGCTTGGGTCCTTGGGCTCAAACACCTCAACTACGGAAGCGGAGTTGGGCAGCACTGCTCCGTTCAGCCACGAGACCACATGCTCTTTCTTCTCTTCCTCGGCCTCTGAGTTGCTTGGCACCGCGCCCAAGTGAAGGCCTCCCGTTCGCTCGTAGATGGCCTCTGCAAAGCTGAGAGAGGAAACGTAGAGATCGGTGGCGGGCTGATTGCACGCAGCGACACGCTCTGCTGCCAGCGACAGCAGCAGGTCCGCCAATGCCGCGGCCTCCGACGAGCGGGGGCCAAGCCAGCGGATGAAGTGGTCCACGTTGGACAGCAGCACAGACAGAATCAGGCGGTGCACGTGCAGCGCCAGCAGACGCTGTGCGGGTGCGGGTGGGTGGTGGCGCACCCCCACTGACTGCCGCAGCAGAAGCACAACTGCGTCCAGCAGCGACTCGCCAACATCGGCGCCGAAGCCGAAGAGTTCGTTGCACAGCGACAAGCGCGCTGCGTGGGAGGCGGGGGCGGCCACAGCCCTGAGTTGGCTGCGCGGGACCTCCAGCGCGACGGAAACGGAGCGGCCCTCCCGCTGACCAGGCAGCACCGACACCACAGCCGCCGACTCCGACGAATCGAAAGCATGCACGTAGCCACCCACAACATCCGGCAGCCCATTCGAAGAAAAGACGTGATGCGGCTCATACAGCCAATGGCGAAGGAGGCGCAGCTTGTATGACCTGTCCTCATCCTCGACTGCGGGGGATCTGTCTTCAGTCCTCGCACGGGCGGGCAACGCAGAGGCTGGGGTCGGAGATGAGGGCGTTGGTGTTGCGGGTTGCGGCGCAAGGGGAGAGGTGGCGGCGGTGCGGGCTTTGAACGCATCGCGCGGGCGCGGCACAGTGGGATTAGTGAGGACCTGAACCCAACTGCCGTCGCGCACTGCCTCGCAGTGGCCCCCCAGCACCTCCAGCACAGCCATAGCGCCCAGCAACGCGTCTCCCGCGGCTCCGGCAGCGTGCAGGGGTCCGTTGCTTGCTGAGAGCACGCGGCACACGTCCGCCGAGGACGCGGCGAGGAGCTGGCCGCGCAACAACGGGAGCAGCGCGTCGTGCCAACGCGGGTGGACCGCCAGGCGGCGAATCAATGAAACGAGCATGTCTGCTACGGCCACCCGCCCCTGCCACGTTATCTCCCAGCTTTGGTATCCCCAAGACTCACACTGCGGTGCGGCCCCTCCATGGCCGGAGCTCACGTGACCGAAAGTACCGCCACCACCAGTACTAGTGCTGAGCTCAGCCCGTTCGACGGAATTGGAAGCGTCCGTTCCGCGGGCGGTGTGATGTGATAGCTGTGATAAGGAGGCACGCAAGGAGCACAAAATGCGTCAAGTGAAAAAGTAGTAGGAGGAAGGGGTGGGAAATGGAGAAGAGACATGTCCGGACAATACCTTCTCGTGCAGTGGGTTAAACAGCTGAGCGTAATGCAAAGCGTCGCTTAGGCAGCTCAAAAGCTCCTCGCACACGTTCCATCCGGGATCGTCGGCGATGGCAAGGTCGCTGCGTCATGTGTTTCGACATTCGATATCAGATTTTAAAGCGCCAAACAAAAGGTCAGCGTTTTCTGTAGTGTTCCGATACGGAGAGGTTCCATACCTGGGTCGGCACAGCGGCAAGACTTCATCCAGCAGTCGCACGATGCCGGTCTGCATGCTGTTGGGTAAATGGAGAAAAGGCAGCTTCGCCCGGGGAGGGTCGGTGTCGCAATGACCAACACGCAGCGTGCACGATCGCCGGAGGCTCCGAAGCAGAAAGGCCACATCATCCCGCTTGCAAATGGGGTTGCCGGCTTCGCACACCAGCAGACGTAGAAGAAGCAAACTGTCGACGCTCTGTGCAACACAACGCAGTGCAGTCCATCAACACAACACAGCATCGAAGTCACACGCAAATGCACGGATAACACAAACACGAAAGTACGAGACGCAATTGTGAATGAGCCTCTCCTGTCGATACCTGGAAAAGAACATCGTTGCCAATGGACCTTGACTTGGTTTCCGCCAGCGCCACTAAAGGGCCCAGAGTCATGGGGTGGAGAAAAGGCCCGGACTGAATCTGCGCGATGCGAGGAATGTTGTGCTTCAACAGCGCCAAGAGGTGCTGACCCACAGCCGAACAGAAGACGTAGCGGTGGTCCAGCACAGGTGGCAGCAGCGAGAGAGGACGGACACACTGCGCGGCACCACGAACCGAAGCACTGGGCGCCACTAGGCTGTCCGAGAGGCAAAACACCGACAAGTAGGTAAAGATCTGCCAAGCAAACGTCTTGAGGCGCAGCGCCGTCGACACCTGCAACACAAAATCGTATCGGTACTAGTAGGAGCACTGTGAAATGCACCGAGCACGCTTCCTTCGAATGAACGACAACCAGACATGAAGCTCTAACCTGAGCAGTGGCAGGGCGAGGCGACTCGATCACACCGTCCAGCACGTGAATGAGTCGAAGCAGCGCGGGTAGCGCAGCCGAAGTCACCAAGACGTCAAAGTCCTGTGGATGAAAATCAAGAGTGAAGAAGTGCAGAGCGCGTTTCACTCGCAGCCAACGAATTCCGCAGCCCGGGCCTGCAGAGGCACTGAGCAATGCAGCTTCATCTTGCACAGTCCGCGCCAAGTGGCAGTAGAAGACGGAGAGCAGCTCGCTGGCGCCTGGAGCCCGCAACGACACAGGGTGCAACACGTGCGCATGGCTCGCAGGCGACAGTACTTTCCAGACCACGGGGAGCAGGTGGTCCACGCTGCACGCGTGCGCCAGTGCTGAGGGAACCTCGGGGTTCTGCATCGCGGCCACGAGACACTGCACGAGGTGCAGACGCAAGGACGAGGCGGTGCGGACGCGCTCAATGCTCAGGCGGACGGTTTCGTCCAGCGGCGCTGCGGAGCGCATCAGCTCCGCAAGCCAGTCGGACTCCACGGGCTGCAGGAAGCGACTGGAAAGACAGGAGGGGCGCACGGCGGACACCGGGCCGTGAGGCAGCGCGTGGCGGTCGGGGGCGGAGGGGTTGTAGGCGTTGGCGTTGGCGGGCGTGGAGAAGGTGCGCATCATGCTGAGCTCCTCGCTCTCCTCCCCGTCCGATACGCCACCAGCGCTCGCCGTCTCGGCAGCCAGTGCGAAGTCCGCAGCGGCGCCACCGCGAGAGGGGAGGGTGCTCTCTGTCGCGGTGAGTGCGTCACGACTCGACGCCGCGTAACACAATGGCTCTCTCCGCTCTCGCGCTGTGGGCCCCGTGTGAGATCGACTCAGAGTCAGGCCACCAACAGGCGCCTGATCCAAGGCCGGGGTGGGAAGGCTAGGTCCAGATACCGAGAATGCAAGACCTACACACACAAGGAACACGAAGGCAAACACACACACACACACATCATCATCATCCTCACTCACGTCGCACATCTGATTATGTAACTTCGCGTTACCGTCTGCTTCCGTAGTAAACTGCCAATGGTCGAGCAAGAAAGATGCGTTGCGGGTCCACGCGGTCAGCAAATGGAGCAATTGCGCCACACACCGCTGGCGGGCGGAGTGGTGCTTTCGCATCAGCTCCGCCACTCGCAGCTCCGACAGCCTCACCAGAGCGGCCTCGTCCGCACGCCGCTCACTGGCCGCCGTCTGCGCCTGCCTGTTCGATTCGGACTCCTTAGGCTCGGATGCGGACTTGGACGTCAGCTCCCTCGCACGTTCCGCCATCGCACCGGCCGCAACGGCCACAAGAGACACAGAATCGCGCTGAAGGTCATGTTTTTGCTGTCTTTCGTGTGTCACCGCGTGAGCACCATCGCGGGCGAAGGATGGAAGACCGTTTCCGTCATCTGAAGGCTCGTCTGCTTGCAGCGACAGAGAAAGCGCGGCGGCCAGTTCCGCATCCGCAGCCAGCAGCTCCTCATCCAGGCCTGCATGCAAGTCCGGCGGGGTCGCGCCGTCTTCTGCCTCATCATCCTCTTCGTCGTCTTCTGCGTCATCGCCTTCTTCGTATTCCTCCTCGTCGCCGTTCTCCTCATTTCCGCCAACACCACCACTGTCGTACGGTTGCTTGGACTCCTGAAAGGGAAAAGAGTAGAGCGGAAGGTCGTAGTCTAAGGAGAGTATGTCAGCGGCGACAGCGTCAACGAGATGAGCACGAGAGGCTGAAAGAGGCAGTTCTGCGGGCAGCAGCTGAGAGGCGGGAAGCTTTTCTTCTGCCTGCTCGGCTCTGTTGGCAGCTACACGAGAGGCGGGCAACACACGCACGTGGCCCCACGCAGAGGCAGGCGCGCCCAGGTGGCGCGGTTCGAGTCCACCGGCAGCCGCCACACGAGGCGGCACGCCCAGAGCCTCAGAGAACGCAGGCGGGGGCGGGAGAATTGTCGGCGCGTCTCCGGGAGGCGGCGACTTCTCCTCTTCCGACGAGGAGGGCGGAATGTGCGGCTGAGGGCGCGGCCGGCCGTCTGCCAGCAGTTTCTCCAGAGCCGCACACTCTGCCGCGACCTCCTCCTGTTCCGCCACTCGCAGGCCTTTCAAAGTAGTGAGAATCGGACTGCGAACGTGCCGATACACAGCAGAAACCGTGTTCTTGAACCACGAAGGACAGCTGGGGTGGTAGTAGGGCTTGACGCCTTTTTCCAAGGAGTCCACTACTAACATCATGCAAACGAAAGACTTGGAGAACTCCATGCACTCCGCAGCCAAGCGGTTGTGCTTCAGCAACGTGGCGGCAAACGTCTTCTCCGTGCGGAACTGCGTCTCGATGTCCATGGAAGACAGCACGTCCCGCTCGCCGGCAAAGTCGGCCAAACAGCGTTGAAACAGCACGCTGAGAATCTGACTGGGGTCGCTGGAGGCCCAGATCGCCGTGGCCGAAGGGGCGGCGGAGGCAGCGGCAGACGGTGATGTCGTGGCTAGCGTAGACGCGGTGGCACCGACGCCTTGAGAGACGGTCACAAACGGATGGTGCACGAAGCGCTGCAGAAACGAGGAGTGCAGGCGTGCGTCCGCTTGTTCCGCACACCATTCAAACGAGTTGATGAGTTTGACGACGACCTCCGGAAGAACAGCGAAGTGCAGCGTAGACCTCCGGTGAGTCAGCTCCGGCACTGCCGCAGTCTCGGCTGGTCCTGAGCCCTGTTCGTGATCAGCGGAGGAGCGAACGACAGGCGACGCCGACGGTGGCGCATCGATTGGCAGGGGCCACAGAGGCGCCGCAGAGTCCGCCGGCGCGAGCAGCAAGGGTGCCAACAAGTGCTCCAAGGCCGTCTTGCCCTTGGCCAGGACAGCGGCGGAGCTGACTGCGGGTAGCGGAGCAGAGGAGAAGACAAAGGAGCCGGGACACGAACCACTGCTCGCCAGGCGCAGCGGGGCGAACTGGTAGCGGACTTCGAGGGTTCGAAGCAACAGCAGCACACGCCGCGGGGAGGAGAGACATTCGCTGTGGCAGAATCGCAGAAATCCGTCGAGGGAGAGGTGGTCGGGGTGCAGCCAGAAGTGATGTCGACGAGCAGACTGTGTGTCATTCGCACTCGGGATTCCGTCGGCATGCTTCCGCTCCAGCTGCTTCTCCTCGCGCTGCGTTTCTTCTGCAGCATTCGACGCCTCGCGACCGCAATCGAAGGCTGCGTCATAAAGAGCGCGAAGGCGGGACAGTTTGGTGTTAAGCTTGCCGTGAGCAAAGCAACCGAACACCTGTTCCGTCTTCTTTGCAATCTCCGCCTCCTCTTGCGCGGCCGGAACAGACGGTAGCGGCGAAGGCAACGAACCTAAATTTAGCTCCCATGCGAGCTCTCTCTCCCTCTCGGGCGGAGGTAGTAGCACGTCTGCTGAGAAATCCACCAGCGCAGTTCTGTGAGCGTCTGGTTCGGATAAGCGGGCCAGCAGGTCTTGGCGGGTGTAGCACGCCCGCAGGGAAGACGCGACGCGGAGGAAGGCGGCGAACTGGAGCTCGGACATGGAGTAAGGCTGGACAAGGAAGGGCGCTGTCGAGCCGTAAGTCGACACCGGCGAGGAAAACTCGTAGAAGAGACGAATAAAGAGCTTTCGCACCGACGGCAAAAAAGGCGGTGACAAAGCGTCAGGCAGAGTGAGACATACGGGCGAAGCCGACGAAAAGGGCGGGAGAGACGGGGAGGGCCCGGTGGGCGCGTCCTCTACCAGCAGTTCGCGGCTTTCACGGACGTCCAGAAGGCAGGCCGCCACGTCCATTGACTCGAGATAGCGCACGGATGGGGCAGATCTGTCACCCGCCGCCTCGCTGTTGCTCGAGGTCGCCTCGAGGTTCGAGTACTGCGTCGCCGCCAGTTTGGAAAGCAGATTCATCAGAGCAGTAATCAGCTTCTGCAGCATCGCGCGGGGAAGGGCGTCGACGCGAATGTAGGAAAACCACAGCAGAGTGCCGTTCAACACGCGAGCTATTGACGTGCCGGCAAAAAATGTGCTACACGCGTCCCCAGACCCTTGCGCAGCGTCAGAGAAGAGCTGCGGCTGCGACGGCGAGGGCGACGCACACAGGCGGGTGAGCAGATCACTGCTGAAGGCGAAGACGCGAAGAGCAACGAGCGCCAACAAATGGTTGGCGTGGATGGCTTGAGAGTCGTCTGTGCCAGCTGTCGCGGGCGCGGCCGCCGAAGAAGCCACTGGAGGAGGTGTGGCCGCAGGTGCCACTGGTAGGCATACGTGTGCGCGCCCCGAGAGACCCGCATGCAGTGCCAACTGAGCCTCGAAGAAGAAGAAGAAGGTGGTGGCTGCACTCTCCATGTCGGAGACTATGCTCTGTCCGCTCAAAGCGTTGGCGACGTCTGCCTGGAGCAATTGAGCAAGCAGGGTATTCAGCAAGTTTTCAGGATGTTGACCGCACACGTCAAGCTCTGAGTTCAATGTCACAGAGGCGAGACTCTTACTACCCGTTGCGTTGAATATCTGTTGATAGCGGGCCGATAAGCTGTGCGTGACTCGAGCGCGCAAAGGCCCGTCGCCCAAGCCTTGTCGCTCGGCATGGAGAAGCCTAGAAATCACCGTGATCCTCTGCTCCCACGAGGGCCACACTAACTCAAACGAAGCTTCCAACAGGTCGCAGCACGAAATCATAACCTCTCGTGGGAATGCGCACTTGTTTTCGGCGTCGGCAAGAGCCGAGTCGGACAGACCAATCGTGGGTTGTACCAGGT
>SXGS01403162.1_pt1 | contig 11539 bp, 7 predicted proteins | sample 3174681 | NCBI WGS metagenome assembly SXGS01 (sample SAMN11356861, study PRJNA531348) | freshwater metagenome | isolation source: freshwater sample F1-80 | place: China: Fuxian Lake, Yuxi | collected 2017-12-25 | reverse complement strand
GTCTGCCCCCGTTGGCCACTTGGGTAACCTACCATCGGCAGGCCGCGAAAGACCGGAGACGATTAGGCCAAAGCTCATGCCTTGTCAACACACCCTCCCTGCCCCGACCCCAAATCCACGGACAAGAGGTCTGCACGCTGACCTCGCCTCGGTGGGCTCGGTGAATTGCCGCTGCAAGGTGAGACAATCCCCAACAGGATTACAGCGAACGGTGTCCCGCCATCTCAATGCCGGCAATCGCTTTCATTTCCTCGCCCGCAGATCTGCGCACTGTTGTCCTCTGCTGACAGTGCATCCGCAGGTTGACGGTAAAAAGCTGAACTACCGAGCCGCATTCTGGCAAAACGGTGTCGATGGAAACAAAGATCGTGGTTCAAGGCCGGTGTGTTGGGCGTGAAGAACTCAGTGGGTTGGCTCGTTGGATGGACGAACATCCAGGGTGGATTCGCAAGCGGCTGGCGCGTGAGTTGTGTGAGCGTTGGGACTGGCGAAACCAGCGAGGAAGCCTCCAGGACTTCGCCGCGCGGAGTTTGCTCTTGAAGCTGGAGGGGTAAGGGCACTTGCGCCTGCCGCCGTTGCAGGTTCAAAAGTGACGGGCGCCTCGTGCGGCGTGGCAGTGGCCCGACTGGCAGCAGCCTATCCCACGGTCTCCTCAGTATGCCGGCTGGAGCGTCGGGCCGCCAACGACAGTGGACGAGGGATGTTGATCGAGAAGTATGTGGTGGCCACGCCGCCGGAAACCGCGCCCGTGGATTTCGGAGTGGCTGTGAAAAACGAGGCCAGGCGTCGTGGGCTGGGGCGAGCCAGGTGTGTCTATCTGGTGATGGACGGCGCGATCTGGTTATGGGATTTGGCCCAGGATCGCTTCGCTCAAGCCATCATGCTTTGGATTTTCATCATGCCCGCGACCAGCTTTGGGCACTGGCTCACAGCCTGCACGGGGAGGATACGCCCCAAGCCGGGGCTTGGGTGAAGCCGTTGTTGCGATCGTTGCGGCCAGGGCCGGGAAAGCCAGGTGGTACGCCAATTGGAGGAGCTTTTTGAGAGCCCATCGAAACGAACACCCCAACAGCAGGGAGTGATCGAACGGGAAGTGAAGTTCTTCCTCAAACACCAATCCGTGCATTCACAAGTTGGCGGTAGAGGAGTGCGGAATTCATTCCGCCGGACCATGGAAACGGAGTCCGCGCCGTGTTCTCATCCGGGCTACGGAGGACTCGCACCTCCCTGCAGAATAAATTCCGCGTTCCGGCATCATGCTCGGCCACACCCGGCCTTGAGGTCTTCTCGTTACCGACAACTCCGGGAGGCACCGCTATGCCTCTGTTGCGTTAGTGCCTGGTTGCAAAAACCAGCTTTCAATCCCCGACTTCTCTGCTTACATCGTCGGCATGAATACCAGCGACGAGATTGAGCTTCTCGCGGGCTGCCGTCGAGGAGACCCCGGCGGCTGGGACGAATTGTTTGATCTGCACTACGCAGCAGTGGGGCGTTTCGTCTTTCAGCTTGGCTCGGATTTCACTCTCGATGATTCCGAGGAAATCAGCCAGGAGACCTTTCTGGCCGCGATCCGCAATTTGAAATCCTTCGACGGTCGGAGCCGGATTCAAACATGGCTCTTTCGCATCGCGGCGAACAAAGCCCATGACCATCGCGGACGCCGGCGGGCTGCCAAACGCGGCGGGGGCCAGACTCCTGTTTCGCTGGACGCGGAGGACTCCGAAACCGGACTGCCGATTGATCCCCCCTGCGAAGCGCCCGCTCCGGATGCATTTCTGCTATCGAGCGAGCGGATGGAGATCATCCGACAGGCGGTCGATGATCTGGGGGATTCTTGCCGGGAGGTGATTGAATTACGGTATTTCGCGGATCTGGGATATGCGGATATTGCCACGGCGCTGAACCTCAACGTGAAGACAGTCAGCTCGCGCTTGAGCAAATGCCTCGATCGATTGCAGGCATCCATCAACAGCATGACCAAACTGGATAAAATATCACCGTTCTCCGTCTAACCGACTGTATGGCTTCCGGACCACAACATGGCATCGAGCAGGAACTGCGGGCTTTCGCGCGGCAGCGCAGGGAAGCAGCAGGCGGTTCGATAGAACTCCATCCTGCAACGCGAAAGTTGCTTCAGGACGAAGTCGCGTGTGTTGTTACTCCAGCTCCGCTCGTAACTGAACCAAACAGACCCGCTCCGGAACGTGTAAACTGGCTCGCAGGCTTCTGGCTGCGATTTGCTTTTTCCGGCTCCGGGTTGTGCATTCTCATCCTGGCGATCATCTACTGGTTTCCGAAAGAACCCGCGCCACAATTGCAACTGGCTCAATCCTCAGCCGGGCCCGCCGCCGAGTCCGCTCCCGCAATCGCCGCGGTTTCTCTCCCTCAACAACCGGATCCGGCAGCCGCGTCGCCTGTCAGCGACAAATTACCGGCCTTGTCAGCCTTGGCGACGAGCGCCGAAGTTTCCGAAGCCCCAGCGTCCGCACTTGCCCAACCAGCCAGGCCGACCAGTCAATCGCCGCCGATCGAGCAAGAGTCCCAAAAAATCGAGTTGGCCCGGGAATCCAACGCAACGATCACCGAAATGAAATCCCCTCTTGCCGCCGTTACTGTGGATCCTCAGCCTTTGTTGCTGGCTGAGAAAGCTGCCGTCAGGCGCGAGGTTGACAATGTTTTGCTCGCGAAAAATGCCCCGCCCGCTCCCCAGCCGATCGTGGCAACGGAGCTTCTGGACGCGAGAGAGCCGCCGAGTCGTGGAGCTGTGCTGACCGATTCACAAGCGGACTCAACCGTCACAGCCTGGTTGCTGACCAGCGTCGATCCTCGCGCCAAACTGCGCCGGAACTTTAACTCCCCGCCGCCGCCGGGCGTACTCCGATCCTTCCGTTTGGAAGTTGCTGGCAAGACCGTTCGATTGATTGATGAAGACGGGTCCGTTTACGAAGGCGCTTTCGATTCAGATTCCACGACGCCATCGGTGGCATCAGCCCCGGCAAGGACCACATCTGAAATCGAGGTTCGAGCTTCAGCCCGGGTTAACGAGGCGCGGAAAAGCGTCGGCAGTCCGCTGACCTTTACCACGAGAGGAATGAATCGGACCTCAAAGCAGGAGATCCTCTTCACCGGCCAATTTATTGGAACCGCGCGAACAGACACCGCCGGGCCGGACGCTCCTGCTTCGGGGCGGGCGGGAGTCACTCTGTCAGGGCAGGTGCGAATCGGGGCTGGAACCGTTATTCCGATCAAAGCAACAGGGACGGCGCCTTGAAGCAGGCGTTGGTTGCTGATTTGGATCTCGTACGAACCTGAGTCTGATTTTGTGGCGCTGATCAGTCTGAGGAAAGTTCTGAGCAGCAGTTGAGACATTGGAAAATCGATGGCATGGAGTGTTTCGAATCCTGGGGGACTATTTTACATTCTCCAGCGTCCAGACTTTCACGGTTTGATCATTGCCCGTGGAGGCGAGGAACTTGCCATCAGGGCTAAAGGCCAGGTGATAGATGATGCCGACATGTCCCATGAAAGTCTGAAGCAATCGCCCGGTGGCAACCTCCCAAAGCCGTACCGTGGCATCCGCGCCGGCGCTTTCCTCGACGTGAGACATGGCGGAAACCATACCCACGGCCCTGGGAACTTTGCACGCGCAGAGATGGGAAGGGTTCCCGAGCTCTTGGCAGTATTCAGGGCTTTCTCCGTGGCTTGAACTTTGCTGAAATACGGCCTGAAACATGAGCTGCATATTTCTCAAACGATTACTTTTCGCCGCATTGACGCTGCTTCTCATCCCCATCCTGAAAGTGGATGCCGGGACGCTCGTGCCTCTCGGCGACTCCTGGAAGTTTTTCCGGGGCACTGCGGATCCGTCGCCCGGCGATTCCGCCGCCTGGCGTCAGCGGACCTTCAACGATGCGTCCTGGGAGACCGGGAAGGCGGCGTTCGTATATGGTGAAGCCGGTTTCAGCGGAACAGACCTGACTGGGATGCAGGGCAGTTACACCACGCTGTATCTGCGAAAGTCCTTCCATGTTCCGAGTCCCGCCGCCATTGCCAGCCTGCAGCTCGCCACCGTCCTCGATGACGGTTTCATCGCATGGATCAACGGCGTTCGAGTGGCTTCCACGAACGCGCCAACAAACGACTCGGGGCTCAGCTGGGCGAGCCTGGCTACGACCACGGTCGAGCCGTTTGAATCGACCTTTGATCTGCCCAACCCGGCCAATTATCTCGTCGCGGGTGAGAACACGATCGCGGTGCTCGTGCTCAATGGAGCCATTTCCAGCTCGGACCTGGTTTTCGACGCGGAGCTGACTTCCGTCGAAAGCATTCCTGTCGCACCTGTCGTCACAGGCGTTGATCCGGCTCCGGGATTCGTCGGCGAGCTGAGGTCTGTATCGGTGACATTCAACGAACCTGTCACGAGTGTCCGCGCTGGAGATTTCCTGTTGAATGGCATCCCGGCGGAGAGTGTCGCCGGCGGCGGTGTCAGTTACACGTTCGCATTTCCCCAGCCGCCATTCGGCCCGGTGGACGTTTCCTGGGGGCCGTTGCACGCGATTGCTGATCTGGGCAACCCTCCCCAGCGCTTCGACGCAGGAGCGCCCGGTTCGACATGGGCCTATCAGTTGATCAATCCCGCCGGACCGACTCTGACCAATGTTTTTCCAATCCCGGGCACTGTGCTGCGGCGGTTGGGCGAAGTGGAAGTGAACTTCAGCCGGCCTGTGGATGGCGTTGATGCCGGCGATTTGCGCATCAATGGAGTCAGCGCCACCAAAGTCACCGGAGTCGGTGCCGGGCCGTATCGATTCTCGTTTTCTCCGGCAACCGCCGGCGAAGCGATCATCTCATGGGCTCCGGGCCACGGCATTTCGACCGACGAAGCAGAGCCGGTCGCATTCGCCGATTTCTCCTGGAAATATCGCCTGGATTCGGCGCTGCCCGCTCCGAACGTCGTCATCAACGAGATCATGGCGGAGAATCAAACGGGGATTGCGGATGAGGAACAGGATCCCGAAGACTGGATCGAGCTCCACAATCAGGGCTCGCAACCGGTGGATCTTGGTGGTTGGTCGCTCAGCGTGGATCGCGAGGAGGAAGGCCAATGGGTGTTGCCTCCCACCATCGTCCCGGCTGGCGGCTACCTCGTGATCTGGGCTTCGGGCAAGGACCGGCGCGAGCCCATTGCAAGCCAGCGATTGCACACGAATTTCAAACTGAACCCCAATGGCGACACGCTTCGACTTTTTGGCCCGGAGTTGCCGAGATCGGTCGTCGATGAACTCGTATATCCCGAGCAATCACCGAATCACTCCTACGGCCGGCAGGCCAGTAATGCGCAGACTGGCTGGAGTTACTTTGTCGAAGCCACGCCCGGCACGGCGAACAACCTGAGCACGGTCACCGCCAAGGTGGATGAGGTTCATTTCAGCGTGGAGCGTGGCTTTTTCAATTCGCCCTTCCGGCTCAGTCTGGCCTGCCGCACGCCGGGAGCGCAGATTCGCTACACGACAAACGGCAGTCCGCCATCCTTGACCAACGGGGTGGTTTATCTGGAGCAGATCCCGATCACCGCAAACAGGATTGTTCGCGCGGCGGCTTTTGCACCCACCCAGCTTCCGTCTCGCGTGCGAACGCACAGCTACTTGATGAACCTGGTGAACAACCGCCGCCTGCTGCCAGTGCTCTCGCTCGTCACGGCCACCAACAATCTTTATGGGCGCAACGGCATCATGGAATACAGTCCGCGCAACACGACCAAACATGGCGCCGCCTGGGAACGTCCGGTCTCCGTTGAGTGGATCCGCCCCGAGGACAACGGCGGATTCCAGCTTGACGCCGGGCTTCGTGTGGCCGGTGGGGATTACATTCGCGGACTCTACAATTACCGGACGACATCTTTGCCTGAGAGCAAATACTCCTTCCGTCTCTATTTTCGTGGAGACTATGGTGCAGGACGGTTGAACTATCCTGTCTTCCCCGCTTCGACGCTGGGCTCGTACAACACGCTTCATCTGCGCGCGGGCATGAACGATAACACCAATCCGCTGCTCAAGGATGAATTCGTTCGAGCCTTGAGCCTCGATGTTGGAATCACCGCCTGTCACGGCACGTTCGTCTATCTGTTCCTCAATGGAGTCTATAAAGGGATCTACAATCCGACGGAACGGGTCGATGACGATTTCCTCAAAGCGTACCACGGCGGCGGCGAACTGTGGGATGTGATGGGCCCCAACAACCAGGCGATCCGAGGCGACAGCACCGCGTGGAACCAGTTACGCACGGCGGCGCGAAAAGATCTCACGCTACGGACGAATTATCTCGATGTTGCAGCGAGGATGGATCTCCCCAACTTCATCGACTATCTCCTGCCACTAATCTGGGCCGACAACGACGATTGGCCGCACAACAACACTCGAGCGGCGCGTGAGAAGGTTCCTGGCGCGAAGTTTCGTTTCTATCCCTGGGACGCCGAGTTCGCCTTCACCAGCCATGCCGTGAGTTACGACACCATCGCGCGGACGCTTTCAAGCACAAGTCCGCCATGGGGCACGACGGATTACCAGGCGATGTTCAACTCGTTGAAGAAATCTTCTGAGTTCAAACTTCTCTTCGCGGACCGAGTCCACCGTGCTTTCTTCAATGATGGGCCGTTGACAGATGCCCGGATTCGGGCGCGTTACAACCTGGTCAAAGCTCAAGTGGCTCCATCGATCTCCGGATTCAATGACGTCGTTGGAAAGTGGATCACCGGGCGAAGGCAGCCTCTGACAAACATCCTCCAGAGGGCGGGTTTTCTCGCGTCATCGAACGCGCCGGTAGCCAGCCAGTTTGGCGGCCGTGTTCCGGCTGGCTATCAGCTCAGTCTGGCCAATCTGACCGGTGCGATCCATTACACGACCAACGGGACCGATCCGCGAGTGGCATTCAGCAGCGTCCCAAGCGAAGCAGCGCAAGTGTACGCCGCGCCGCTCATCGTGAGCGCACCGTTGCATCTCACGGCACGATCCCTCGAAGGCACCAACTGGAGCGCGATCATTGATCTCGCCTTCGAAGTCACGCAGCCTGGCAATCCGGTTCGCATCACTGAGATCATGTACAACCCGCCGGGTGGGGATGCTTTCGAGTTCATCGAACTCCAGAACACCGGCGGTCTGAATGTGGATTTGAGCGGAAGCAGCTTCTCGGGAATCGGATTCCGGTTCCCAACGCCATTCACCGAACTTGCGCCCGGCGAGAGAATTGTCCTCGGAAGCGATGCCCGACCTTCAGATTTTCAACGACGCTATCCGGATCTGGCCGTCGCGGGCTGGTTCTCTGGTTCCCTCGACAACGGCGGCGAGCGCATCGTCCTGCTCGACCCTTTCGGACATGTCATCACTTCAGCCGAGTATCGCGACACGCCCCCCTGGCCCACGGCTGCTGATGGTGGGGGCTTTTCCCTTGAGGTGGTCGATTCGCAGCGTGAAGCGGATGATCCGTCCAACTGGCACGCGAGCGAGTCGGGTGGTTCGCCCGGAGCTGCGAACAGTTTCCCGACACCGCCCCTGATCCGCATCAATGAACTCCAGGCGGGCACGGGTCGAGACTGGCTTGAACTTCACAACACGGGATCGAGTGCGGTGCAACTGAACGGTTGGTCGCTCACCGACAATTCAGATCCGCGCCAGTATGTGTTTCCACCTGCTGCGGTTCTGCCGTCGGGAGGCTATCTCCGGATAAACTGCAACGCGGATTCCGGCGATCCTCTTTCCGCGCGTTTCGAGTTGAATCGCGAAGGCGAAACGATCGTGCTCTTCGACTCGAACACGAACCGGGTGGATGTCGTGTGGTATGGACCAGTGGCCGATGGTCACACGGTCGGGCTCGTGGATGGACGGTTGGTTCTCTGTGACGCAACGCCCGGCGGGCCAAACGAAGCCGCATCCACCGGACCATTGTCGAGCATCAGGATCAATGAATTCCTCGCCAATCCGGATGGCGGCGACGACTGGATTGAACTGCACAATCAGGGAAACCTGCCGGTCGTGCTCCAGGGTTGCGCCATCGTCACCAGCAATGCGGTGGCGAGGATTGCCACGCCCACGTTCATCGGCGCTGGTGGCTTTGCTGTTCTTCGCGCGGACGAGAATTCCGGGCCTGATCATCTCGATCTCAAGCTGCCTGCTTCAGCGGGTCTGATCTCCTTGCTCGCCCCCAACGGGGAGGAATTGGATCGAGTCAATTACCCATCACAGTCAACGGGCATTACGTTCGGCAGACTCCCTGATGGAACCGGCGTCTTTCAGCAACTCCTCTTCAGCGCCACTCGTGGCGCGAGCAATTACCTCGCGACACCTGGAACGCGCCTGCGGATTTCGGAATTCGTGGCCCGCTCATCGAATGGTCCGGACTGGGTGGAGATCGAGAATGTTTCCGGTGCTGTGATTTCGCTCGCTAATTATTCGATGGGCATGAACGCACCCGGCGAGCCGCTTGTCCGGTGGCCGTTCCGCTCCGATGCGCAGCTTGGCGTCGGCGAACGATTGCTGATCTACTTCGGATCGATACCGGCGAACTTCTCTCAATTGCCGGGCTCTCACTCATTTCCCACGTCGCTCAATGACGACGGTTCTGTTTTGAGTATCCGTGATTCGCACGACCGTGTCATGGACCGCGTCGAGTATGGTTTGCAGCTTGCCGGTCGGTCCGTCGGACGCGCCAGCCAGCAGTGGGTTCTTCTCTCCACACCCACGCCCGGCCAACCGAACGCGCAAGCGGCGGCTCTCGATACTGGTGATGGACTCCGCCTGAACGAGTGGCTTGCAGGCGGTGGAGGAACCAATGACTTCGTCGAGATTTACAATCCCGCCGCACTTCCTGTCAGCCTGGACGGTTGGATTCTGACGGACGATCCATCCATCAGTGGTGCCACCAACAACCGGTTTGCGTCGTTGACGTTTATCGATGCGGGCGCATTTCTTCGCTTCGACACCGACGGACAGGCGGGCCTTGGTTCACGCCACACGTTCTTCCAGCTTGATCGGTTTGGGGAAACGATCCGCCTGCTCAACGCGAGTTCTCAGATCATCGACACCGTTGACTTCATCCCGCAGCTCGACGGCATTTCCGAGGGACGTTATCCCGATGGCGCCCGGGGGATCGTGCGTTTTCCAGGCTCGTCAACTCCCGCGGCCCCGAACCACGTTCCGCCCGGTGACGCTGACGGCGATGGGCTCGACAATGTATGGGAAGCGCTGAATGGATTCGACCCCGCTGCAACCGGCGAGGCACAGTTTGATGCGGATCAAGACGGCGCGTCCAACCTCGATGAGTTCCTGAGCGGCACCAACCCACGCGACGCAACCAGTTATTTTCGTGTCGAAACGGTTGAAGTGGTCGGTGGCAGTCCGAGGATTTCCTTCAACACCCAACCGGGACGAGCTTATCGCGCGGAGTACTCCGATGAGCTGGAGCCTTCGGTTTGGAATGTCCTGTCAGAGATCGCAATGAGTTCGGTCGCTGGTGAGAAAGTTGTTATTGATTCGGTCCCGGTCGAGCAAAGGCCCACTCGATTCTATCGAGTCTTGATTCTGCGATGATGAGTTAAGAGCGGCAGGCAGGCGGCTGGACACATGACACACAGAGACAAACCAAAGGCGTGTCACGACAAGGGATGATACCAGCAGTGGTCTCCTTTCCTTGGGCATGATGCGGCCTCCCTGTCCTCACCGCTGAGATTTGAACTCGACTCGCGGGAACGCTGTCACGAACATGTTTCAAACAATGATTCACCGCTGCCAGTGGGCTAAAACCGAACCCAGCATCGCCTACCACGATGCCGAGTGGGGGGTGCCTGTCCACGATGATCGCGTGCTGTTCGAGTTTCTCATTCTCGAAGGCGCGCAGGCCGGGTTGAGCTGGGAGACAATCCTCAAGAAGCGGGAGAATTATCGGCGGCTTTTCGATCAGTTCGATGCTCGCAAGATCGCGCGTTACAACGATTCCAAGGTCCGGAAGCTTCTCGCCGATCCCGGCATCGTGCGGAACAGGCTTAAGATTGCGGCCACCATTCAAAACGCGAAGGCGTTTCTTGCCGTGCAACAGGAGTTCGGCAGTTTCGACCGTTACATCTGGCAGTTCGTGGGTGGTGTCCCGCTGCAAAACTCCAGGCGTGAGATGAAGGAAGTTCCCTCGCGCACGCTCGAATCCGATGCGATGAGCAAGGATCTGCTCAAACGTGGATTCAAGTTCGTCGGTTCGACAATCTGCTACGCGTTCATGCAGGCAGTCGGCATGGTGAATGACCATACAATCGATTGCTTTCGATATGATGGGGCCGGCACAAAACGATCCTCCACTGGAGCTCAAAAACGCTGATGCCGCCGCTTCTCCAAGTCACCCAACTCACCAAACGGTTTCCCGGCGTGCTCGCGTTGGACGGCGTGAGCCTGGAGCTTGGACGCGGCGAAGTGCTGGCGGTGATTGGCGAAAACGGAGCCGGCAAAAGCACGCTGATGAAAATCCTCGCCGGAGTGCAGCGCCCCGATGCCGGCGGGATTCAGATCGACGGCCGGACTGTCCATTTCCACAACGTCCGCGACGCGCTCGATGCCGGAATCGCATTGATTCACCAGGAGCTGAACCTCAGCGACAACCTCAGCGTTGGCGCGAACATTTTTCTGGGCCGGGAGCCCCGCCGCTTCGGTTTCATCGACAGCAATCGGATCAATGCCGAATCGGAACCGCTGCTTCGAAGCATCGGGCTCGATTATTCGCCGCGCAGTCTGGTGAGTGATTTGTCCATCGGCCGCCAGCAGATGGTGGAGATTGCCAAGGCGCTCTCCGTGAATGCGAGTGTGCTCATCATGGACGAGCCATCCTCAAGCCTCACCCAGCACGAGACAGAGCAGCTCTACCGGGTCATCAAAGATCTGCGCAGCCGTGGTGTGAGCATCATTTATATTTCCCATCGCCTTGGCGAGGTGAAGGAGCTGGCCGACCGCGTTGTCGTGCTGCGGGACGGACAGAACGCTGGAGAGCTTGCGCGGGGAGAGATTGATCACGAACGAATGGTCCGGCTGATGGTGGGCCGGGACCTCTCACAATTTTACCAGCGCCGTCCGCACGAGACTGGCGCGCCTCTCCTGGTCGTGGAGAATCTTCGCACTCCGATGCATCCCGCGCATTCACTCAACTTCAACGTGTGCGCCGGAGAAATCGTCGGCCTTGCCGGACTGGTCGGCGCGGGTCTGACAGAATTGCTGCGGACGTTGTTTGGCATTGACCGCGCCGCGGGAGGTTCGGTGCGATTGAATGGGGAGTTGCTGGAAGTGCGACATCCCGTGGATGCCATTCAAGCCGGCATTGCGCTCGTCCCGGAGGACCGGAAGCAGCAGGGCGTGATTCTCGAAATGGCCGTGCGCGAGAATATCAGCCTCGCGGGCGAGCGCCGACATGCGAGGTTTGGAGTGTTCCGAGACGGTTCCCAGGAACAGAGCATCGCGAGAGAGATGATCGCGCAGCTTCGCATCAAGACTCCCAACGATCGTCAGCCCGT
>SXGS01236326.1_pt1 | contig 11539 bp, 9 predicted proteins | sample 3174681 | NCBI WGS metagenome assembly SXGS01 (sample SAMN11356861, study PRJNA531348) | freshwater metagenome | isolation source: freshwater sample F1-80 | place: China: Fuxian Lake, Yuxi | collected 2017-12-25 | reverse complement strand
GCACCTGTTGCCTGCTCCGGTGTTCCGCGTTTCGGCCGAGGTGCAGGCCATGCGCCGCCTGGGCTTGACGGCCACGCTGGTGCGCGAGGACGGCAAGGAGGACGAGGTCTTCTGCCTGATCGGCCCCAAGCGCTTCGACATGCCCTGGAAAGTGCTCGAAGGCCAGGGGTATATCGCGACAGCGACGTGCACCGAGGTGCGCGTGCCGCTCGATCCAGAAGTGAAGCAGGCCTACGTCGCGGCGGGTGCGCGCGCGAAGTTCCGCGTCGCGAGCGAGAATCCCGCCAAGCTGCGTGCCGTCCAGCGCATTCTCGAGCGACATGCTGGCGCGCACGTGCTGATCATCGGGCAGTACATCGAGCAGCTCGAGGAGCTCGCGCGCGAGCTGAAGGCGCCGCTCATCATGGGCAAGACGCCCAACGCCGAGCGCGAGCGCCTCTACGCGCAGTTCAAGTCGGGCGAGCTGCGCGTGCTGATCGTTTCCAAGGTCGGCAACTTCGCGGTCGACCTGCCGGAAGCCAATGTGGCAATCCAAGTCAGCGGAACCTTCGGCTCGCGGCAGGAAGAAGCCCAGCGCCTCGGCCGAATCCTGCGTCCGAAGAGCGACGGTTCCGCCGCGGCCTTCTACTCGGTCGTCACGCTCGGCTCGCGCGACCAGGAGTTCAGCGAGAAGCGCCAGCTGTTCCTCACCGAGCAGGGCTACTCCTACGAGATCATCGAGGCCGCGGCCCTCGAGCCGCGCGCGGAGGCCGCGCGATGAGCGAATCGCCGACCTCGCGGACGGCGGACGACGGGGCGGCGCGCGCGCCGCTCGCGAGGCCGAGGCTCGCGGATCTGCTCGGCATGCTCGGCGAGCGCGAGCTCAGCGACCTGTACCTGTTCTGGGGCGGACCCGACTCTCCTCCACCCCCGGCGGACCTCGCGGAGCGTCGCAAGGTGCTCGCGGCCTGGATGAGCGCGGGCGAGATCGCCGAAGCACGCTTGCAGGCGCTGGGACGTCGACCGCAACAGGTGCTTTCCATGTTCCTCGACGCCCAGGGCTACATGCACAGCACGGCCGAACTCGGAGACCATCGGCTGCTGGCCCACCTCTCCCGCTACGAGCTCGACTCGTGCGTACAGGCGCTGGCCCGCTGCGGCGCGCTGCTGGAGGTTCCCGACCGGCGCTCGAAGGTCGCGGGGGCCAAGGCTTGGGTCGTGCCGATGGAATTCGGCGACGGTCTCCTGCGGCAGCAACGCGCGAAGCGCCGCGGGGTGTTCGACCTGCTCACCCTGCGCGGCTTCCTCGACTGCCAGTACGACGACTCGGCGCGCGGCCGCCGCATGACGCCGACGCGCCTGCGCGAGATGTACAAGATGTACTCGAACGAGGCGGCCGCGCTGGCGCGCGTGGAGCGCCTGCCGGAGGACGTTCGACCGCTAGTGGAGAAGTGCATTCTGCAGTTCGGCGGACTGCTGCCCCGCGCGCTGTTCGAGCGCCTCGAGGATGGCTCGGGACCTTGGAATGGCGGGCGCTGGAAGCAGGTGTTCGAGGAGAGCCTCGTCGGAACGGTCGAGAAGCTCGAGCTATCCCGCTACGGCATCGCGCACGCCGACGACACGCTGGTCGTGTTCAACGAGATCGCGCTGGCGTGGCTGCGCCGCGTAGCGGTACCGGGCGACCCGGACGCGCCGCACTCCGAGCACGGGCTCGGCGTCGACCTCGTCAGCAACATCTCGCGCTTCATGGGCTTCCTGATCGAGCACAACGTGCGCTTCACGGTGCGCGGCGAGATCTTCAAGACGACCGAGAAGCGCATCCTGCAGGACCTGATCCCCAACCCCGGCCGCGAGCTCTCGCGCGCCGCCGTGCTCGACTTCATCTTCGAGTTCACGCGCGGCATGGGCCTGATCGAGTCGACCGGCGAGCGCACCTTCGCGATCGCCGCCGCGGGCCGCGACTGGGAGCAGCGCCCACTCGAGCAGAAGCTGCACACGCTCGTCGAGTACGCCACGGAGGAGCGCGACGTCGCCGGCGACTGGTACCACCAGGTGCGCCTGCGACGCATCTTCATGCGCCTGATGAAGCGCATGGAGCCGGGCACGTGGTACGACCTGATGTACCTACCATTCCTGTCGCGCAACACGTATCTCGCCGGCCTCGACCAGCTCGCGGTCGACGAGTACTTCGCGACGCGCTCGCAGGGCGCGAGCTGCGCGCCGATGGAGGATCCGCAGCGGCTGGCGTGGAACCTCGCGCGCTGGGTGCGCCAACGCCTATATCTATTCGGCGTCGTCGAGCTCGGCTATGACCGCGCCGGCCGTCCGGTCGCCATGAAGCTCACGCGCTCCGGCGCACGCCTGCTCGGCGTGGTCGAGCAGGGTCCGGGAGCCGCTCCGCTCCTCGGCAGCCTGATCGTGACGCCCGACTTCGAGGTCGTGCTGTTCCCGACCGGCGACGACGCGGCCCTCGTGCACGAGCTCGACCGCTTCTGCGAGCGCGAGCGGCAGGGCGAGACGATGCACTTCCGCATCCACGAGCGCTCGGTGCAGCGCGCGCTGTCGGAGGGCATGCTGCTCTCGCGCATGCTCTCGGTGCTGCGCCTGCAGTCCCGAACGCCCGTCCCGCAGAACGTGCTGTTCTCGATCCGCGACTGGGCGGGACGCGCTGGCGTGCTGCATCTCGACGCTTCGCTCGTCCTGCGCGGCGACGACCCGGACACGCTCAAGCGCTTCCAGAGCGACGCTGGGGTGAAGAACTTCGTGCGCGAGGTGCTCGACGAGCGTCGCTTGCAGCTGAAGAGCCGCTACGCGCCCAAGCGCCTGCACGCGCTGCTGCGGGAGTTCGGCTACAAAGTCGAGCTCGACGGCGTGCAGTGATGCGGCTGCCGCCGCCGATCGTTGCGCTCTCACCGGGCACACTCGCGTCCGCTGATTCGCGGGCGTTCGTCGCTCGCGTCGCATGCTGTCGAGAAGCTGGTCTGCGCGGCGTGATGCTGCGCGAGCCGCGACTGTCGGATCGCGAGTATCTCGCGCTGGCGAAGGTCCTGCGCGATGAGCTACCGCGCGAGGACCGCGGCTGGCTTGCGCTGCACGACCGGCCCCACCTCGCGGCCGCGTGCGAGGCTGATGCCGTTCACCTTGGGGGGCGCTCGCTTCATCCGGCGCTCCTTCGCGGCTGGATCGAGCCGCAGGTCGCGCTCGGACTCTCGACGCATGCCGCGGACGACGCCGAGAGCTGGACGGGCGCCGACTATCTCGTGCACGGTCCGGTGTGTGCGACGCACAAGGGTGACACCCGCATCGAGGGTATCGGCTTCGAGGCGCTCGCTCGCGGCGTCGCGCGAGCGGGCGTTCCGATGTGGGGGCTCGGTGGGCTCGGTCCAGAACACGCCACAGCGCTCGTGCAGGCAGGAGCGAGCGGACTCGCCGTGCTGAGCGGCCTGCTCGCACGACCCGATGCGGAGCGCCGCGCCGCCGAGTACGTGCAGGCATGGCTGGAAGCGACGCCCAAGGCGTAGGATCGCGCCATGGCCTGGAACGAAGACTCCCTGCACCGCTGGCTGGCGCGCCGTCCGCGCTCGCGTGCGGCGATCGACTTCGGCAACGATGCTGCGGTGCTTGCGAGCGCGCTGAAGCGGCCCGTCGCGTGCGTGGATGCGGTCGTCGAGGGCGTGCACTTCGAACACGGTACGCCGGCGCGGCTCGCGGGCGCGAAGGCCTGCGCACGCGCGCTGAGCGACCTCGCCGCGACCGGCGCCGAGCCACGTGCCGTGCTGCTCGCGCTGCGTGCACCGCGCTCGGAGCGCGAAGTACGGCTCAGGGGGCTGATCGCTGCCGTGGATGAGACGGCGCTCGCTCACGGCGCAGCGCTCGTCGGCGGGGACACGACCTGTGCCGAGGGTCCGCTCGCGCTCACGGTCACCGCGTTGGGCGAGTTCGTCGCGCGCGGTAAGCCGCCCTCGCGCCGGTGTGCACGCGCCGGACAGGTCGTGGTGGCGACAGGCGCCTTCGGAGGCAGCCTGCTCGGGCGTCACTTGCGCATCGAGCCGCGCTTTGACGCGGCCCGCTGGCTGCTCGGCCTCGGCGCGACCGCGATGATGGACGTCTCCGACGGGCTCGCGCTCGACCTATCGCGCATCGCGCGCGCCTCGGGCGTCGCGATCGACATCGGCGTCGTTCCGGTCCACCCCGACGCGCGCCGACGCGCTCGCCAGAGCGGGCGTGCGGCCCTGCAACACGCGCTCCACGACGGCGAAGATCACGAGCTCGTCGCGACCCTGCCCGCGAACTCGGTCCTGCGCGCCCTGCGCGAGGCGCCCCGACGCTGCACGGGCTTCACGATCCTCGGCAACGTGCGCCGCGGCGGCGGCCTGCGCGTCCCGCGCGACGAACGCAGCGAGGAACTCGTGCTCTTTGCCGGCGAAGGCGGCTGGATCCACGGCACGTGAGCGAGACTCGGGAGTTCCAGAGCGCCTCGGCGCGCGAGACCGAAGCGTTGGGGGAGGCGCTCGGCCGGCTGCTCGGGCCCGGGGATGTCGTGGCCTTGGACGGCGAGCTCGGCGGCGGAAAGACCTGCTTCGTGCGCGGGCTCGCCCGGGGGCTGGGAGTGACGGTGCAGGTCTCGAGCCCGACCTTCCAGCTGATGCACACCTACGCGGGGCGCCTGCCGCTGTACCACCTCGACGCGTGGATGCGGGAGCGCGGCGAGGGCTTCCTCGCCGAGGGGGGCGCGGAGTGGTTGCGCGCGGAGGGCGTGGCGGCGGTCGAGTGGGCCGTCCACGTGCGGGACTGGCTCCCGATGCCGCGCTTCGAGGTCGAGTTGCGCCATGGGGGAGAGGAACGTCGGACGGTGGTGATGCGCTGGACGGGCCCCACGGGCCGCTTGGCGGGCCTGGGCCCCCGGGCGAGCCCGGAAAAGGCCTGAACCATGGCCAAGGCCCTGCGTTGGGGGAGTGCTTGAAAGGCTCCTGGGACGACGAGCGCGACCCGCTCGCGGCCCTCCGCGGAGGAAACCGGGGGCCGTTCGAGGAGTTCGTCCGCAGCGAAGCGGGCACGCTCCTGCGCTTCTTCCAGCGGCATGGCGCCTCGCTGGCGGAGGCGGAGGACCTGGCCCAGGAAGTGTTCCTCAAGTTGTACCGTTCCGCCCCGACCTACAGCGCGCAGTCGCGCTTCTCGAGCTACGTGTTGCGCGTCGCGCGCAACGCGTGGATCGATCGGCGTCGGCGCCGAGCAGTGCGGCCCGAGGGGCCGTCGCTCGACGAGGCCGCAGCGGGGAGCGCGAGCCTACTCGAGTTCCTGCCCGCCACGGGCCCGGAGGTCGGGCGCGGGGCCGAGGTGCGCGAGGAGCGCGAGCGCGTGCAAGCCGCGCTGGCGTGCCTGCCGGAGTCCCATGCGGTGGTGGTCGAGCTCGCGCTCGTGCAGGGCCGACCCTATGCGGAAATCTCCGAGCTGCTCGGCATCCCGGTGGGCACGGTGAAGTCGCGCGTGTTCCACGCCCTGCGCAAGCTGCGCGAGCAGCTGGGAGAGGAGCCCCGCTCATGAGCGCGCATCGAAACTTCGGCGATGGGCACTTCGACGAGGGGCACTTCGACGAGGAGACGCTGCTCGAGGCGGCACTGGATCCGAGCGCGACCGCGCTGCGGACCGAGATCGAGCGCTGCGCCGAGTGCGCGGCTGCGCTGCACAAGCTCGGCGGCTTCGCGAGCGACCTGCGCTCGCTGCTGCGCGAGGCGCCGGCGGCGGAGTCCAAGGCCGCGCAACGCGTTGGAGAGGCCGTGCTGGCGCGCACCACGCGTGAAGACCTCGGCCGCGGTGGCGATCTCAGGCTGGTGCTGCGCTTCGCGGTCGAGCGCGTGCGGTGCTCGCGCGCGTTGCGCTTCGCGGCCGCCCTGCTCGTGGCACACCTGCTCGCTTTGCCGGTGCTGGCGTGGATCGTGCTCCGCACCCCGCGGCGAACGGGCGAATTCCAGACGCGCATCGAGGCGCCGGTCGAGCCCTACTTCGAAGTCGAGCGTGAGCGCGAGCCGGAGGTCGAGCCCAGCGTGGCGCTGCCCGAGAGCGAGCCCCGCGCGCTCGAGGTCGGCCCGGGCTCGGACGCGGCGGACTGGCTCGCCGCCACCCGCCGCAGCGAGCTCGGCACACTCGCGGCGATGGCTCCGAGGCCGTGGGGCGAGTCCGCGCCGCAGGAGCCCTTGGCCCAGCTGCTGTGGCTGCGCGCCTCGGCCCTGCACGACCGCGTTCTGCCCGAGTGGGTGCTCGCGCGCAGCCCGGAGGGCGCCCCGAGCCGCATGGCGGTCTGGACCGAGATGTTGCTCGACCAGTGGGCGCGCTCCGGGGCCCGCCCGATCCACTTGGACGCGGCCCTCGAGCGGCTCGCCACCCTGCCGGAGTTCCAGCGCTCTCGGCTGGTGACCTGCGCCCTGCAGCGAGCCACCGCGGCGGGAGCGCTCGACGCCGCGGAGCTGGCGCGCTTCGTGCGCGGCAGCCCGGACGCGCGGGAGGTTGCCCGTCGGGCGGCCCGGGAGTCGCTGGCGGCGCTGCAGTGCGAAGCCCTCGGCGACCACCGCGATCCGGCGCTGGTGGAGCGCGAGGCGGCCCTCGACGCGTGGGGCGCACCCCGGCGCTGAGGATCCCCCGAGGAGGCTGAAACCCCGGCGAGCATCCGCTGTAAGAAGCTTTTTGGGAGGACCGTACGAGCCTGCCGTGGTCCCCGCGCATCGCACCCGTTACCCTCCTGTGTCCATGTGGTCCGTCGTCCTCGTCCTCGCCCTGCCGCAGGCCACTCCGCCCCCGCAGCCCCCTGTCGGGGAGTCCCCGGCGGCCGTCCAAGACCTCACCCTGCTCGAAGCCGCGCGCATCGCTCTCGAGAACGACCTTGGACTCAAGCTGGCCGAGAACACCGCGGAAGTCTCCCAGTACACCTACGAGGGCAGCTGGGGCAGCTTCGACCCGAGCTGGCGCGCGAACGCCGGCTACACGGACAACGAGAACCGCAACAACAACCCGTTCTTCGGCATCGACAGCATCAGCACCCAGACGCTCGAGGTGGGCACGGGGCTGAACCTGCCGCTCTTGACGGGGGGCGCCGTCGACCTGTCTTTCGCGCAGTCGAACAGCGACTCGAACTTCGCGCTCTTAGAGCGCTCCGTGTCGCAGCGCGTCGCTTTCAGCTTCAACCAGCCGCTCCTGCGCGGCGGGGGCACGGCCTTCGCGACGAGCACGCAGCGCGAGAACGAGTACCGCCTGCGTCGCCAGATCGAGAGCGTGCGTCAGGCCCGTCAGGACCTCCTGCAGCGCGTGGCGCAGACCTACTGGGACCTCGCCACCGCCATCGAGCAGGCCAAGGTCGCCGACGAGACGCTCGCGCTCGGTCGCGAGCAGTTGACCCAGAACCAGCGGCGGCTCGCCGCGGGCGTCGGCACCGAGGTCGAGGTCCTGCAGGCGGAGACCAACGTCGCGCAGCGTGTCGAGCAGAAGCTCGCCCGCGAAGTGACCGTGCGAGCGGCAGCGGACCGCCTCAAGGGCCTGATGTACCCCGGCACCGATGCAAGTCGCTGGGACCGCGAATTGCGCCCCGCGACGCTGCTTCCGGACACCGATCCAGAGAACGTGCCGAGCTGGAATGCCGCCTTCGCCGTCGCGCTCGCCGAGCGCTCCGAGCTGCGCCAGCAGATGTTCCAGATCGACGAGAGCGAAGAGCAGCTCCTGCGCGCCAGCTCGCTGCGGCGCTCGCAGCTCGACTTCTCCTTCCAGACCTCGAGTTCGGCGATCGAGCAGAACGAGGGCGACGCGCTCAAATCCTCGTTCAGCTGGGAGTACCCGACCTACGCGGCCGCGCTCAACTTCAGCGCGCCGATCGGCAATCGCATCGCGCTCGGCGCAGAGAAATCCGCCCGAGCGGCCGTGCGCGCGGCGCGCCTCTCCTACGACCAGCTCGAGTCGCAGATCGTCGAGGAAGTGCGCGCCGCCGTGCGCAATACGAACTACTCGATCGAGGCAGTGCGGGCCGCGGCCGCGAGCACGCAGCTCGCCCGCCGCCAACTCGCGGCTGAACAGGCGCGTTATCGCGAAGGCTTATCGACGAACTTCCAGGTGTTGCAATTCCAGCAGCAGCTCGCGGAGTCGTTGTACTCGCAAACGCTGGCTCGCGCGAACCTCGCCAAGGCTCTGATCGCATTGCGCCGCTCGCAAGGCGTGCTCGATCCGGAACGCTTCGGCCTCTAGTCGTCCGGCGGGCCTCAGCCTCGCGCCCATGAGCTTCTCCTCGAATCGCCACCCGCACCGCGCCTACGCTCGCCGAGAGCGTGTCGTCGGATGGGGGCTCGCCATCGCACTCGCGGCGCCGCTGCTGTCGACGAGTTGCTCGGACGAGCGCGCGCGCGTCGAACCAGTGCCCACCGCGAGTGCGCTGCCGCTCGCGCAGGACCCGCGCCTTGCGTACCTGCTCTCCCCGGGCACGCGACACGAGCACTACGACGTCGATGCGTCGAACACGCGGGGCATCCTCACGGAAATGCTGGAGCGCGGACATCGCGATCCGTTGCGCCGCGCGCGCGAGGAACTCGCCGGCCGCGGATCCGAGGGCATCGCCGTCGCCCGGCGCACGATCGACGCGCACTTCGAGAGTCCCGACGGCGGCGCACACCTTCGCAACGCGCTCGAGATCGTGCATCGCAGCGCCGAGCCGGCCGCACGCGAGCTGTGCCTGCGACTCTTGCGACACCGCGACGTGGCCCTCGCCGCGCTCGCGGCCGCCGCGCTCGAAAAGCATGGCGAGCCGCAGGACTACGAGATCCTGATGGCGTGCTTCGACGCGGCCGATCCGGAGTTCAAGCTGCGCTTCCTGATGGCGGCTGCGAAGCTCGATCCCGTGCGCGCGCAGCGCCAGATACTCGACTGGATCGATCGCGGCGAGTTCGACGGTATCTGGGATGAGTGCGGCTCGCTGCTCGCGCTCGCGACCGCACCCGACGTCGTCGGTCGCCTGAGCCCACACTGGCCGGCGATGCCGCCGCGCTTCAAGGGACTGCTGGCCGCTCCCTGCGCGCGCGCCGGAGACGCGGAGGCGCTGGCGTTCCTACGCGACGATGCGCAGAGCGCGGAGCAGTGGCGCGCGGAATCTGCGGTCACCGCTTTGCAGCTCGCGCAGCTGTACGGCGAGCTCGACGAGGTCGCGCGACGCGGCAAGGTGCCGAGCGCGCGCCTGCGAGCGCTGAACGCGCTCGCCGCGCCGGGCGTCGCCGAGCGCTTTTCCGAGGCCTTCCGCTCCAACCTCAACGCGACGGACGACGGGCTCGCGAACGCTGCGCTCGCGGTGCTCGTGCGCCTGCGCGATCCCAGCGCGCTCTCGCGTGCGCTCGCGCTCGTCGCCGGACAGGACAACGAGGGCCTGCGCACCGCGATGTCGGCGCTGCGCGAGCCGATGCGCGAGGATCCCGAGCTGGCGCGGCGCGTGCTCGCCGCGCTCGAGGAGCGTCGCGCTCCGGAGATCGGCATGGGAATCGCGGAGCAGATGCGCACGCTGCAGGCGATCGGCCAAGTTCCGCTCGAGGAAACAGCTCGCAAGCTCGTCGAACGCGCCCGCACGGCGACGGGCGAGGTCTCGGGCATGTCGGCCCGGCGCTGGCTCTTCCAGCAGGCCTCGAACGCGGGCCCGGCCGGACAGCTCGTGCTGGCCGCGGAGCTCGAGCGAGCCGAAGACGAACTCGAGCGCCTCGACTTGATCGAGGCCATCGCGGCGTGGGGCGGTGCAGTGGGACTCGACGTACTCGCGCGCTTCGTCGAGAGCGAGCGCGCTCGGCCATACGAGATCCTGCTCTGTGCGGAGCGACTGGTGCGCCTCGGAACGGTGGAGCAGGTGGCACCGCTGCTCAAGCGCGTCACGCTGCGCGTCACGCAACCGGACGTGCGCGTCGCACTGCAGGCGTTGCTGTGGCTGAACTATCCGGGTCCGCGCTGACGCGCGCGGCCCGAGGTCATGTTCAGCGCTCGACGAGATCCCGCCACAGCGGGTCACCGTTGAGCGACGGAGGAGCTTGCGGTCCGCTCCAGCGGCCTTCGGCGTTGGGGTGAGCGACGAGGTCCTGCGCGGGCGTCCACGCGTAGGCCGAGGTGCCGGTCTTGCGCCACTCCCACGGCCACGCGCGCACGTAGATCCCGTCGGCGGCGTCGCCGACCTCGAACAGGTAGCCGTGCCGCCGGAGCCGCGTGCCGCCGTCGAGGAACTCCGCGTCGTCGAGCTGGCGCTTCGCCGCCGGGTCGGACGCAAGCAGGAACTCGATGCTCGGCTTTTCCGCTGCCTGCACCTCGCGCGTCGCGAGACCGGCGAGACGCTTCACGAGCGCGCGCGCATCCTCCTCGTTCTCGCGCAGCGCGAACTCGCGCAGCCGCGGGAGCGAGACGAGCAGGACCACGATGCCGATCGCGACGAGCATGGCCGCGCTGGAGAGCCGCAGGCCGCCGCGGCGAGAAGTGGACACGGTGAGGTTCGAGGTGCGCACGGGAGGATCGTGCCGAAGCGAATGCTAGGCTTCAAGCCATGCGCGCCCCTTCGCTGGAGCGAATGCCCGAGCCGCTGCGGCAGGCCGTGCTCGCCGTCGCGCGCTCCCTGCGCGAGCACGGGGCGCAGGCTTGGCTCGTCGGCGGCGCCGTACGCGACCTTGCCCTCGGTCTCGAGCCGAAGGATGTCGATCTCGCGACGGACGCGCTGCCGGAGCGGGTCGAGCAAGTCTTCCCGCACGCCAAGGGGGTCGGGCGCGCCTTCGGGACCATGCTCGTGGTGCAGGACGGCGTCCCTGTGCAGGTCACGACCTTCCGCTCTGAGCGCGGCTACAGCGACGCCCGGCGGCCCGACCATGTCGAGTTCGGTGCCAGCGCCGCCGAGGACGCCGCGCGGCGCGACTTCACCTGCAACGCTCTGTTCCTCGACCCGCTCTCGGGCGAGCTCTTCGACCCCACGGGCGGCCTCGCAGACCTCGAGCGCCGAGTCCTGAGTTGCGTGGGGGACCCGGCCGAGCGCTTCCGGGAGGATGGCCTGCGACTCTTGCGTCTCGCGCGCTTTTCCGCTGGCCTCCAGCTCGTCCCGGCCCCCGAGACCCTGTCCGGAGCGCGCCAGAGCGTGGCCTCGATCGTGGGCGTGAGCGGCGAGCGGATCCTAGCCGAGTTCGCGACCATCTTCGCGCGCCCGCGGGCCGCCCACGCTCTCGCCCTGCTGCACGACCTCGGAGTGATCGAGCGCGCCCTGCCCGGCCTCGCCGCGAGCGAGATGAAGCAGCGCATCGCCATCGCCGCCCGCATCGACGATCCCCTCGGGGAGCTCGAGGGACTGTGCGTGCTGTTCTCGCACGAGTTGCTCGACCCGAGTCAAGCGGGGAGTCGCGACGAGATCGAGCGCCGCCTCGGCTTGCTGCGACCTTCTCGCGACCTGCGGCATGGCGTGCAGGAGGCCTGCGAGCTGCTGCTCGAGTTCGAGCGCTGGGCACAAGCGCCGCCGCGCCGCTCGGAGCTCGTGCGCGCCGCGCGCCGCGCGAGCTGGCCCGCCGCGCTGCGCCTCGGCCTC
>SXGS01365368.1_pt1 | contig 11540 bp, 7 predicted proteins | sample 3174681 | NCBI WGS metagenome assembly SXGS01 (sample SAMN11356861, study PRJNA531348) | freshwater metagenome | isolation source: freshwater sample F1-80 | place: China: Fuxian Lake, Yuxi | collected 2017-12-25 | reverse complement strand
GCCGCGCTTCCCGCGCAGCCCGGCCGGGGCTAGGAGGAGGGGTGGGGTGGCTCCGTTGGCCAGACCGCGGCCCCGGAGCACCCGAAATGAGGGCCGAGAGGGAGCACGGATGCCCTACGACGGACAATGGTGGACTGGCCCGCCTCAACCCACCATTGGCGGTCTGAAGAACCCCTACCGCAGCCCGAGCGCCGCGAATTCGCGATCCCACGGGGCGCGATAGGGCCGCTCCAGCATCGCCGCCGCTTCCGGATCGTCCACCACAGTCCGGCGCTCTCCATCCCAGCGCAGCTCGTGTTCGAGGCGAAGGGAAAGATTCGCCAGATGGCAGGCGGTTGCCACGCGGTGGCTGCTTGCCAGGTCCGAGACGGGTACGGCGCGGGAGCGGATACAGCAGAGGAAGTTGCGCACGTGGTCCACGAATTGTGCGTCCCCGCTGCCGGACTCGTCGGTGATGGGATCGGTCCGGAGGGCGGGCTCGCCCGTGACGGGTAGTGGGACAGGACCACCGATCGGGTGGTCGCCGGTGAAGCGCGGGATCTGGTTCACCTCCGGAGTGTCCGCATCGGCGCTGAGGCGGAACCCGGCGCGGCTGATCGTGAGGCTGCCTCGGGTGCCGCAGAATTCCAGGCCCGGCTGCGGCGTTGCGCCCCGGGCTGCTTCCCGTAGCGAGAACGAAGCGGTCCACCGATCGAACCGGAACAGTGCGTCCTGCGTGTCGGGCGTCTCGCCGTTGTCCTGCATCGCGAACCGGCCTCCGTAGCTGGAAACGGACCGCAGCGTCTGCGTCCCCAACACCCAGTCTACGATGTCGAGCGAGTGCTGCCCGATGTTGGTCATCTGCCCGCCGGAATAGTCCCAGAACCAGCGGAAGTGGTAAATGCCCCGGTTCGGGTTGTACGGACGCCAGGGAGCGGGCCCAAGCCAGAGGTTCCAGTCCAGCTCCGGAGGCGGGTTGCCGTCCGGCGGACTGCCGAACCCCGGCGTTACATTGCGCGCCGTGGCCATGCGCACGGTCGTGATCTGCCCCAGAGCCCCTCCCTGGATCAGATCACGCGCGCGCTGGTAGTGGGTCCCCGACCGCTGCTGGGTGCCCACCTGGACCACGCGCCCAAATCGCTGCGCTGCGCGGAGCATCCACTCCCCCTCGCGTACGAAGAGCGACAGCGGTTTCTCGACGTACACGTCCTTCCCTGCTGCGCACGCCAGCATCGTCTGGAGCCCGTGCCAGTGGTCCGGAGTGGAGATCACCACCGCGTCTACATCCGGGTCTTCGAGCAGGCGGCGAAAGTCCGCGTACTGCCGCACCGGTCCGCCGATGAATTCCGCTGCCTCCGCGCGCCTGCCTGCGTGCGTCTCCGCCACGGCAACCAGCCGCACGTCGGGGTGCTGCTGGAACGAGACGACGTGCCGCTTCCCGATCAACCCATAGCCGATAAACCCGACCCCAATCCGATCGTTCGCACCACGTGCCATCTCAGGCTCCTCTCCGTCCCCACCGTTTCGGGACCCCATCCACCTACGCGCCAGAGCGCCGGAACTCCTGCACGCTCCCGCTTCCAGGGCGCCGGTCGCGCCTTCTACCCGATCCCGCCCGCCCGGAAACCCGCCCGGAGCACCGTCCACTTCCCCTGCCGCACCGCCCGTCCGACCGGCGCGTGCACAGCCGGTACGGGAGCGGATTGCTGAGAGATGGCTTGCGGAAGCTCAGCGAGAGGATGCCGAGGCTGAGCAGTGGAGGCTCCGTGACTGATGGCGGGCGGGCACCGTCGGCTGTCGGCCGAGACGGGCCTTCCCAGCGGCGGTAGGCCCGCGCCATCTACGCACTCGTGGGGGGAGGCACAACCAGCCAACAGAGGCGCTGCTCGTCTCCTATCAAGAATTTCGGGCGATGGATGCCGGGGCGGCGTCGCTCCTCATGTTGGCACTCATCGCTTCCGAGCACGCCGGGCCCCCGGGATCTCCATCCCGTGCATCGGTATGGGCGAGGAGCCTCGGGCGGCTGCGCCGGACGCGGCCGGACTTTGGGCATCAGGACACTGCTGATCCCCTTGCCCTCGCAGGGAAAACCACAGACGATCACAGCGCCGTCCTTGCCGGGGAGGAGGTCAGGCGTCCGGCGCGGCGCCGGGTCAGGGACCCGTTACGCCGGTTGCTGGCGGGCGTTCCAGGGAGTGATGAGCCGGAGTTGCCGCCCCTGCAGCTCTCGGTAGCAGTCCGGCAGGTCGAACTCCGCCAGCACGCCGGGGAGGAGGCAGGAGAGCGGCCAGGTGTAGTCTTCGGTTTCGGCCATTTCGGCATAGGAGGTGGGGGCGTGCTTCAGCGTCACCCGCGTGACCGCGGGCTCCTCCAGTGCAGCAAACAAGGCCGGGAGTGAGCCCCACCCGCGCCCGCAGAGGTGGATCTCCTGATGCCCGGCCGCCTTCAGGAAGGCGAGGACCCGGAGTACATCGTGCGTCTTCATCCCCAGGTAGGGCCGGTCCAGCATCAGGGAGTGGATCGCATAGAAGAAATCGCTGCCGTATGGGGTGAGGAAGCTGTCGGCGCCGCAGGTGTCCGGGCGGGACTCGCCGATCCCGCGCACGTCGCAGGCGAAGAACGCGGCCTCCGGCTGCGCGGCGAGGAGTTCCCGGACGAGCGGCTCTTCACGCAGTTCGGCGTCGGCCGAATGGTGCGATACGTAGAGTACGGCCTGCGGGCCGCTGCGGGGCGGCCGCGCGAAGTGCGCCTCCCGGCCCAGGCGGTAGACCAGTGCCTGGATGCCGGGCTCCGTCTCCACGGCGTAGACGGCGACGCGCGGCTGCGGATAGCCGGTGGCCGCGTGCGGGCGAAGGATCCGGTAATGGGGCGGTTCCGCCGCCGGCTCCGACAGCCGGAGGACCTTCCGCACCCGACGGCGGAGCTCCTCGCCCCCAGGGTGGCCGCGGCGGGCGGTCAGCGAGCGGGAGGCGTCGCGGGTGAAGGCGAAGACCGTCCGCGCGCCCAGGGGCGCAACCTGGCCCTGGGGCGTACACCACAGGGTTTCGTCCTTCTCCACCGTGATCGGTGGTTCCTTGCCGTCCCCTTCCCGGCCCGTCGCCGCGAGGAACCAGCGGTACATGGCCTCCCGGTTCTCCTGTGAGTAACCGTGCTCGGTGGGGCCGGCGAAGAAACCGGTGTTCTTCTCGTGGCCCAGTGCGGCATAGAGACGCCGCAGTCGGGCATGGGCGGCCTCGCTTCCCCGCACATCGAAGTAGTCACGCTCTTTGGCGAGCAGGATCACCGGCCGGGGCGCCAGGGCGGCGAGGAAATCGGCGTGGTCGAGTCCCAGCGCCAGCGCACCGGGAGGGCACTGCTCGGTGTCGGCCGGGAGCTCGTTCTCCATGTTGTGGAGGAAAGAGGTGACGAAGCAGCTTGGCGCGGCCATCGTCCACCGGTCGTCCAGCCCGCAGAGCCAGGTGGTCATGGTCCCGCCGCCGGAGTTGCCGGTCACGCCCACGTGGCGCCGGTCGATCTCCGGCCGGGTCAGGAGGTAGTCCAGAGCGCGTATGCCGTCCCAGGCCCGCCAGGCGCCCAGGAATTCCCCCACGAGGAACTGCTGATTGCCGCCCTGCAGGTGTTCCCGCACACCGCCGCCCAGCCGGGAGGTGAGGTCCTCCCTCAGGTACTGGAACCGCTCCCCCTGGCCGATCGGATCGAAGATGAGGCAGGCAAAGCCCAGCCTGCCCAGCCCCTGCGCGAACGCCTGGTAGGCCTCCGCCGCCTTGCCGTTCAGTGAGTGGCCGCAGCTACCGACCACTCCCGGCACCTGCCCACGGCCTTCGGGCAGGTAGAGGTTGGCGGTCACCGGGAACTCGGGGCGGCTGTCGAACAGCACCTTCTCGATGCGGTAGCCGTCGCGCCGGACAATGCCGGTCACGCGGGCGTTCAACGGACCCCTCGCCGGAAACGCCCCGAAGCAGCGCCGGATCTTCGCCTTCACCTCGGCGGCATAGGCCTCCGCCTCCCGGCGGTCCGTCAGTGCCGCCATGCGGCGCTGCCCGGGCTCCACCGCCTCCCGTACCCGAGCCACGAAGTACTCCTGCACCATGCGGGGGAACCGGTTGAGGGGCTCTCGGGGCGCGCCGCTCTCCGCCTGGCATTGGGCCGGCTCCGGAAGCAGGGCCGACGCACCCCCGGCGGTGACGGCTCCCTGCAGCACGCCGGCGCACAGCAGATCACGGCGGTTCGGAACGGGACGGTTCATCGCATCTCTCCCTGTCGGGTGCGGCGCTCCGGAATGCGGCCGGACCCGCCGGATTTTACCTCGGCAGCCACTGCACTGCGTCAATCACGACATAGCCGTCCGCGCCCTCATTCGAGACAACCACGACGGCGGGCCGGTTCGCGGTGAACTTGTAGTGTCCGCGGGAGTGGAAACGCTCCCCAATGACAGGAGTTTTGCGCTGGTCCACCACCACGGTCTTCGTGCCCTCCGCCGACCGGACCTCCACGCGCACCTGCGAGCCCCGGTTCGCGTTGGCACGGGTACGCGAGGTGCACCTCGCAGTGCCCCGGCCTCGGCAGCAGTGTCTCGAAGCGCGCACTGGCCTTCCCGTCCCGGGCGCTGCGGTCGTGCCGGTAGCCGCTGCCGATGGACCCCGGTGTGACTCGGTTGGTCCTCCACTCGCCCGCAAGCGTCCCGTCATCATCGTCCACGCCCACGCCGGGAAGGCGCCTGGGGTCCACGAAGGCGGCCGGGGGCCGGGTCCCGACGGCAGCCGCCGCGCCCGCGTATCCGAGCCCCCACCCGGGGCGCGTCGCCCAGCAACACATTTGCTCCTGGACCACGCCGGAGCAGGACGATCGGCGCGCGTGCGGGGCCCCAGATCGGCGCGCCTGCGTGCCCCCGGATCGGCGCGCGCGCGTGCTCCCGAATCGGAAAGACGGGTTCCGACACACGGTGAACCCCCAACGCCAGGCCGAACGCATCTACCTGTGAGGCACCCTGGGCGCCCCACAAGACCCAACGCACCGGTGCCCGAGGTGGGAATCGCAAAGTGCTGTTCCCATCTCCAGGCGGGTCGCCAGAGGCATCCTGCTTCGCGTGCAGCCCACCCTCGGGGCTTCAAATCAGATGCGTTCGCCCTGCACGCAACGCCCTCCCCCACGTACCCGAGCCGCGCGCGTAAGCAAGTGGCCCCCCCCCACGCCGTAGCTTGAGTCATAAGTCCTGACCCCGGGGATCGTGTTCGCCGCCGCATCGTCTCTTCTACCAAGGAGACGATGCACCTGGAAACGCACTGGGCCGTAGTGGAACTGCAGGGAACGAACTTTCGGGACCCGCGTCGGGTGAAAACCTTTGCGCGCACCGTCACGGCGCTCTGCAACCGGCCCCAACTGTCGCTCTTTGCCGCGCTGGGGCACGGCACGCGCCAGGCAGCCGGAAACCTTTCCGAGCACGTGGGCGCCACGGTGGCGAACCTGATCGCCGGACACGCGGCGGCTGCGGCAGCGCGTTGCCGGGGCTACGCGCGGGTCAGGACGCCGCGCACTTCACCTACGGGCAAGACCAAAGCGTCGGCTTGGGGCTGCTCAACGGCAGCGCCCGCGGGAGGGTCGGGCACGCGGCGCCGGCGGTCAGCCCGGACGGCGTGCCCCTGGGAGTCCTGTCGCGGCAACTGTGGGGCAATATGGACACCCCGGTCCCCGGCTACAAACTGCAGATGGACCCGGAAATCGTCCGGTGTGCCAGCGCCAGGTGGGCAGTCACCCTGGCCGGTATTCAGGAGGCCTTACCGGCCGGGCAGGCAGCCCTGGTGCTCGCGGATCGGGAGTCCGACGTGACGGGCTACCGGCGCGCGCCGCGCCGGCCCGGGATCGAGCCGCTGCTCCGGGCGGTCGGCGGGCGGAAGGTCAACGGGGCCGTGCGGGAAGCAGACCCACTGCACACGGAGCGCGGGGTGCTGGCCGAGGTCGTGGCCCAGGCTCCAGGGTTCGGGCTCCACACCGTGGCCGTTCCGGCCCAGCCGGCGCGGCCGGGGTGCGCGGGGCAATCGGCGCGCCTCGCCTCCCTGGAAATTCGGGTAGCCGCCGTGCGCCTGCCGGTCGTAGCCGCGACGCAACAGCGGCAAGAGCAGCCGGTGGCACCGCGCTGGACGATCCTGGCGGTGGACCCGGAGCCGCCGGCGGGGACGTCGTCGCTCTGCTGGCGGCTCTTGACCACGCTGGCAGTAGCCGACCCCAAGGCGGCGCTCGCGATGATTGCCCTCTCTACCCAGCGGTAGGTCATCGAACGGCTGCGTCACACGCTGAAGTCCGGGCTCAAGGCGGAGAGCCTGCAGATTGATGCTGCGCACTCCCTCTCGCACTGCCTGGCTACGTCTTCCATCGTGGCGTGGCGACTGCTCTCCGGGACGCACCAGGCCCGGGAGACCCCGGATGCGCCGCCCACGACGGTGTTGACCTCGTTGGAGGTGCAAGTGCTGGAGGCGGTGTGCGGCAGAGAGTTCCGCACCCTGGAACTTGCAGTCCGGGAGATCGCGAAGCTCGGCGGGTATGAGCACTACCGGAACAAGCGCCTGCCGCCCGGGGCGACAGCGATGTGGTGGGGCCTCCAGCGGCTGGTGGCCCTGGTGTGCGGTTGGGCGGCGGCATTCCCGCTCCAGAGGGCTGGAGATAGGACCCGACTACTCTACCCAGACGGTCCCCCCGACGCGTCCGGCGACGGCCTGCACCTCTTCGAGCAGGCGCGGGCTGATGCCGACCCGGAAGGCGGAAAGCACCCGTTCGACCTGCCCGCCGTTCTCGATGTGGAAGAGTAGTTCGGAAGCACCCGGGTTCGCGGCGAAGAGGTGTCGCATGACCATCAAGTCCTGGCGGCGGGCACTGCGGAGGCGCACATTCACGCGTGGACCTGCCCCGGCGGAGCGCGTTTGGAAGGGGGTCACCTCTTCCCCCTGCACTTCCACGGTAGCCGGAGTCTCCTCGTCCTCCACCACGCGATCCCGGACGGAAGCACGTCCCTTGACCACGATGACCCGGTCTTTCTCCAGATGTGCCTTGCAGTTCTCGTAGGCACGTGGGAAAAAGACGACGGTCATCGGCCCGGTCATGTCTTCGAGCACCACATTGGCCATCGCATGGCCCTGCTTCGTGAGGCGCACCGTGATCTGGTTCACGATGCCGCCCACCGTCACTTCCTCACGGTCCTTCTTCTCCGGCAGCTCCGCTGCCAGGACGCTGGTCAGGTTGCGGAGCTGCCGGGACGATTCCTTGAGCGGATGCTCCGTGACGTAGACACCCAGGAGGTCCCGTTCCAGGGCCAACGCCTCCTGGCGGTCCATCTCCGGGACGTTGGGGAGCGCTACCGTGAGCGACCCGAGGTCCTCCTCCGTCTCGCCACCGAACAGGGAGCCCTGCCCCTGGCTGCGCTGCTTCCGCGCAGCGGTGGCAGTCGCCATCGCCGACTCGAGGCCCGCGACAAACTGTGCCCGGTGCCCGGGTAGGCAGTCGAGCGCCCCCGCCTTGACCAGACACTCGACGGCGGAGCGGGTGATGGTGGTCCCCTCGTCGGCGGTGCAGGCACGCAGCACGAAGTCGCCGAAGTCACCGAACGGACCCTTGTCGCCCCGGGCGCGCAGTATCGCCTCGATACACGGGCGGCCGACGTTCTTGATGACGTTCAGGCCCATCCGGATCGCCTTCGGGCGACCTTCTGCACACTGGACGGTGAACTCCGACTCACTGTCGTTCACACTCGGTCCGAGCAGGGGGATGCCCATCCGGCGCACATCGTTGATGTAGAGCGCGAGCTTGTCCTTCTTATCCGCAATGGACGTCAGGTTGGTCGCCATGAACTCCGGCGCGTAGTTCGCCTTCAGGTAGGCGGTGTGGTAGCTAAGGACGGCGTAGGCGGCGCTGTGGTTGAGGTTGAAGCCGTACGACGCGAAGTTGTACATCACGTCGTAGATCTGCTCGGCGACGCGGCGCTCCACCCCGCGCTCTTCCGCGCCCTGGAGGAAGGCCGGCTTCAGCTTCTCCATCACGTCGGCCTTCTTCTTGCTCATCGCCTTCATGGCGGCTTCCGCCTGCCCGGCGGTGAATCCGGCGAGGGCCATCGTGGTCTGCATCACCTGCTCCTGGTAGAGCACGATCCCGTAGGAGTTGCTCAGGATTGGTTCCAGGAGCGGATGCAAATACGTGATCTCGGAGACGCCGTGCTTGCGCTTCACGAACTCGTCCGCCATCCCGCTCTGGAGCGGGCCGGGGCGATACAGAGCGACCAGGGCGATCAGGTCTTCCAGGCGGTCCGGCTTCAGGTTGCGCAGCAGTTTTTGCATGCCGCCGGACTCGAACTGGAACACTCCGATCGAGTCCCCCTGCTGGAGGAGGCGGTAGGTGGGGCCATCGGTGAACGGCACCTCCGTCAGGTTTACTTCCTCGCCCCGGTGGCGCCGAATGAGCTTCAAGCAGGCGTCCACCACGGTCAGGTTCCGCAGCCCCAGGAAGTCCATCTTCAGGAGGCCGATTTTCTCGGCATCGCCCCACTCATATTGAATGGCGAGCGCTCCCTCTCCCACTTTCTGGACCGGCGCGTACTCGGTGACCGGTTCTTTGGTGATGACCACCCCGGCGGCGTGGACCGACGTGTGGCGGTAGAGCCCCTCCACGTTCCGGGCTGTATCCACGATCCGCCGGACCTGCGGGTCCTGATCGTAGAGCCCCTTCAGCTCGGGGATGGAGGTGAGCGATCCCGCCAGTGTGGTACCGGGGACCGTCGGAATCAGCTTCGCGACCCGATCTACCTCAGCCAGCGGGATCTCCAGAGCACGCCCCGCGTCCCGCACCGCCGCCTTGGCTGCCATCGTCCCAAACGCAATGATCTGGGCCACATGGTCCGCCCCGTAGCGATCCCGGCAGTACTGGATCACCTCTTCCCTGCGGTCGTCCGCAAAGTCCAGATCAATATCCGGCATGGACTTCCGCTCCCGGTTCAGGAAGCGCTCGAAGAGGAGATTGTAACGGAGCGGGTCAATGACGGTGAGCCCCAGCAGGAAGGACACCAGGCTGCCGGCGGCGGACCCGCGGGCCTGGGACATGATCCCCCGACTGCGGGCGAAGCGGACAAAGTCGTGCACGATCAGGAAGTAGGAGGAGTAGCCCTTGGTCTGGATGACGTCCAGCTCATAGCGGAGGCGGTCCTCCAACCGTTCGGTGTGGTCCTGGTACCGCTCGGGAATTGCCTCCCGGCAGAGCTGCTCCAGCCAGGTTTCGGCCGTGTGCCCGGAGGGTACGTCGAATACCGGCAGGTGCGTCTTCGAAAAGTCGAACTGGAAGTTGCACTGGTCGGCAATGCGGAGCGTGTTCTCCAGCGCTTCGGGCCACGCGCCGAAAAGTTCCCCCATCTCCTCGGGGGAACGCAGGTAGAAGTTGGGCGGCCCGTAGCGGAGGCGCTTCGGGTTATTCATCGTCGTGCCGGTCTGAATGCAGAGCAGCACCTCGTGCGGGTCGGCGTCCTCGCGGCGGAGATAATGGACGTCGTTGCTGCAGATCAGGGGCAGCGACAGCTCGCGGGCGATGCGCACCAGTTCCGGATTCACGGCGGCCTGCTCGTCGAGACCGTGGTTCTGGAGCTCGATGTAGAAGTTCTCCGGGCCGTAGATTTCGCGCAGTTCCGCAGCCCGCCGTCGTGCCTCGTTCATCTCCTGGCGCAGCAGGGCCTGGCAGATCTCCCCGCCGAGGCACGCGCTCGTGGCCACCAGCCCCTCGCGGTATTCGTGCAGCAGCTCCTTGTCCACCCGCGGCTTGTAGTAGAACCCTTCCAGATAGCCCCGGCTGACCAGCTTGATCAGATTCTTGTAGCCGGTCTCATTCTTTGCCAGGAGCAGCATGTGGTGATAATTGTCACCCGCTCGCCCGGAGCGGTCCGCCCGGCCCCGGGGCGCCACATACACCTCGCACCCGATGATGGGCTTCACGCCGGCGGAGGTGCAATTCTCGTAGAACTGCACCACGTTGTACATCACACCGTGATCGGTGATGGCGACGGCGGGCATGCCGAAGTTGGCGGCCTGTTTCGCCATCTCTTTCGAGCGGCACATTCCGTCGAGGAGGGAGCCCTCGGTGTGACAGTGGAGGTGGACGAAAGACATCAGGTTCCAGTGTGAAGGAGCGCGGGGAGTGGAAGAGGGGAATGACTGATCGGAATTACGAGTAACCGGTCTTGCGCGCGGGCGCCGGGTCCATCTTGACAGCCCGCCTATCGGACCACACACGAATCCCGCTTGTCTATAATCATCGGCTCTGGGAGGGCCGTCACGGACAACACTTGCTACTTCCTGGCACCGGTTCCGGGCGTCCAGAACACACGGGTGGAACACGCAGGCACCCGCCGCCGATGACGCCGGCAGGAGGCCATCGCGAACGGCCGGTCCGACTACTGAGCCCTCGGGTTGCCCGTGTGGAGTTCGCTCCACCGCAGCGCAGCATCCTGCGCGGGAAGGCAGCGACATCTGTGGTACTTCCAGATGAATTCCTCGGGGCGGAGCGCGGCAAGGGCGAGATGGACCTCTACCGTCACCCGGGACGGATCGCCGCCGGTGGGGAGTTCGAAGCAGGGGCCGCCCTGCTTCCGACTGCTCACTTCTACGCGCGCCAGGGGACCACCGCGCCGGCGCACCCGGTAGCCGGGCCAGGCGGACCAGGGTGGGGGTCCATCCGGGGGAACGGGCGATCGCCGGCGGAGCGCGTCACAGCGGCGGTGCAGGCGGGCGGGATCGCAGCCCGCCCCTTCGAGCAGGTCCGGATCGTGGCGCGCCCGCCGGAGGGCCTCGGGCGGCAGCAGCCACGCGTCGCAGAATGCGGCCGCCTCCCGTTCGTCTACCTCCTCCCAACGGGACGCGTTCCGGCGGGAGCCCCGGGTCTGCTGCTCCCATTCCCGCACCGGAGGGGGATTCAGACCTGCCCGGCAGAGGTAGTGCGCAATCTCTTCCAGCAGGCACTCCGCCGTCTCCCGTTCCGACATCCGGACGGGGAGCACCACGATTGTGCGTCCGTCGGGAAGGGGCAGTTGCGCGCCCCGGGAGGCGTCGCGCTCGGTGTGGACCGACACGCAGTCGCCCAGATATTCCGCCAGGCGCCAGACGTCCGCGGGCTCCGGAAAGCCGCGCACGCCGAGTGCGCGCCGGAGAAGCCAGACCCGGGTTTCTGCGAAGAGAGACATACTCAAACTATTGTTCGATATTCGGGGTACAGACAGCCTCCCCCGATCCCGTCCTGTGGTGTCAAAAAGTGATCCGGATCGAGCCGCGGGGACCCTGGTGCAGGGGACATTACTCCGGCGGCGTACGGGTCGTCGTCCGTGCATGCACCCGCTTCAGAACCTGGATCTGGCGGTGGGCTTCTTCGGGCGTGAGGCTGCGCGTCCCGCCGGTGAGGCGCGGAGGGGTGTGATTCCCTGGTACGGTAGATTAGGCGGGAGCAGCCATCCCTTTCAACGCGGCAAAGGGCCGCAGATCGAGCCGCCGCTGGGTGAGGAGGGCGGCGCGCAACCGCAACACCGGTTCGGCCGTCTCCCGCTT
>SXGS01246818.1_pt1 | contig 11540 bp, 8 predicted proteins | sample 3174681 | NCBI WGS metagenome assembly SXGS01 (sample SAMN11356861, study PRJNA531348) | freshwater metagenome | isolation source: freshwater sample F1-80 | place: China: Fuxian Lake, Yuxi | collected 2017-12-25 | reverse complement strand
TGAGATTCGCCTCGCCCGTGCAGCACTGCTTGCGGAACGCGACCAGCGTGGGAAGGCCATCGCGATGAATGCGCGCGCCGATGGCGGTGTCGCTTTCCAGAAGTTTGAAGGCGAGGCTGCGACGGGCTTGGTTCGCGTGGACGGCGAAGATCGCGAGGTGATGAAACTCCGGGCCGGATTCCGCGACAGCCGAACGCAACCACCCGGCGGCAGCATCCGCGGGACTACGACTCGCAGTGGTCGCAACCGACGCGTGCCAGCTCTGGGTGGCTTTCGGCAAGGCGAGCAGTCGCACCACCATGCCGGCCCGCCCCGAGTTCAGAGTCCACTCGTCCCGCACGGAGTCGTGCTGGAGCGGATTGAGCAAGGGAATGTGAATCTCGACGGCGTCCGAATTGGTGAGCGCCAATTCATCCAAGACGACCACGATGTCCGGTTCGACCAACAGCAGGTGGCGGCGCGCAGATTTGAGAACGCCCGAAGAAGTCCGGGGTTCACCGTCGATGCGGAGGTATTGCCAATCATTGGAGCGCAGCGCTCCCGCAGGAGCAGGCTGGGCGGCGGACAGCACCGGGACACTCACGTCGCCGACGCGCAGCCAGGGAACTCCGCCTGCGGTGGCTGGGCGGAAGCTGCCTCCAATCAGGGTGTCACCGAACACCTCCAGTCGAATCGGTCCGATGGTGTCCGCCGGCGTGTGCAGCAGGAGATTGCCGGTGGCGTTGGTGAGGCTGACTTCGCGGGAAGTCGCCGCAGCTTTCGCGGAAGCACGATTGATATCGCCTCGCTCCGACGCACAGGAAGCCAGCAACGGGACGAGAGCGGCGAGCACTGTCAGAACAGCAATTCTCATTTTGCCCCGGAGCGCGGCTGTGTCACCCTCGACCACCCGCAGCATCTCTCGAAGTTCCAGAGGATCGGTGTTTGCCCACGCGCTGCGGCTGGTCTTCGACACAGCCGCGCTCCGCATAATGAGAATTGCTGCCGTCAGAATCGTGGCCGTTGCTTTCATACGACGGGGCGCGGCGGAGAAATCAGAAGTCGTAGCTCAACGACATGCCGTAACTGCGACCGCGCTTGTAGCTCGAGTAAATGAGTTTGCTGTCCTCGCCGTACGTGCGCTCGATTTTAGGGTCGAGGATGTTCTTCACATTCAACTTGAGCGACAGGTTGCGTCCCAGCTTTTGGGAGAAGACGAAGTCCAGTCCGGGTGCCGGTTGTTCGAAGACATCCTCAGTGTTCAAGCTGGCGATGCTGATGCGTGGCCCAGAGATGTTGAAAATCAAACCAGCCGTTGTGCCCAAGCTTGGATTGTCATAGGTCAAATCGAGATTGATAATGTAAGGCGACTGATCATAGAGCTGCCGTACACTGTCCGTCTCAGGAAGGCGGTCTCGCTTGGCGCTGAGATCATTCTCCGCCCATTTCGTCCTAGACCCGATCAACGATACGTTCCCACCCATGGTGACGTGAGTAAGGCTGGGGTCGAGGAAGCCAAGGTTCTTCCGCGCCTCGAATTCGACTCCGAACACGGCTCCCTGCTTTTGGTTGTCGAACGTGATGAGATTGCCGCTAACGTCGAGGTATTTGCGCTCGATCGCGTTTTTGATGTCTTTATAGAAAAGGCTAACGCTCAGAATTTCGCCTGGATTAAAGAACCATTCCCATCGCAGGTCGTAGTTGCTGATGGACGCCATCTCCAGATTCGGATTTCCGTCCAGAGTGTCGTCAAGCTGAGGATCGTAACTGCGGTAGGCGGCGAGTTCCCGAAACGAAGGACGCGCAATCGTCTTGCTGACGTGAGCGCGCAGATTCATGTCCGGCTTGATTGCCCAAATGAGGCCGGCCGCAGGAAGGACATCGCTTTGAGAGATAGCCGTGTCGTTGGTGGTTAAGCCGGTCGAAGAGCTCGCAATCGCGCTTTCCGAATAGACGTTGATTTCAGTGGTTTCGATCCGTACTCCACCTACAAGCCGCAGCTTTTCCAAAATGGGAATGTCCGTCATCAGGTAGGCAGCCTGAACAGTGGTATCAGCTTCGTAGAAGCTGTCGCGAATTCCGGAGACAAACCTCGGCCAAGAGTAATTGATCGAACCGTTGGCGTTGGTTCTCGCGCTATAGCCAATGTTTCCGGAGTTCAGGAAGTTGTTCGGGTTGCCATCGAAAGTGTTCTCGACCGATGTGGTAAACCGCTCCGACCCATATTCAATTCCACGGTCAAAAAAGTCTCGTTTGGAGAAGCTGTCGAAAAGCCCAAACTTGAACTCCCCATCGGCGAGAGTCCAGTTCCGGTAGGGACTGGTTAAGTCGATTTTCTCGTTGCGGTTGTTCTCTGACAAATCTCGATAGTATCGGGTTGGGCTACGCGGATCGTCCACGGCTCCTGTGTTGAAAGCGTATTCCCCGCCTTGCTGCCGGTAGTTGAAGAATCGGTTGTTGGGCTCCAACTGGGATGTTGTCGAGAGAGCCGTCAGCCAATCGAGTCGGATATCGCCGGATTGAGATATCCGATGAGTGCCCTTCAATTGGTAGGTCTGTAGATTGCGCTCCGTCCAAATCAAACGATTCCGGTAGAAGACCTGATCCTCGCCTTCATCGAAGATCGTGCCCTGCTGAAATTGAGCGGTCTTCTCGCTGTTCTGATTGTACAAGAACGCAAATCCCAGTTCATGTCCCGGTCGCAACTGGTAGGCGAGATTGACCATTCCAGACCAGTTCACCGTCTCAGTCGAACGCGCATCATCGTAAGCCTTTTCTTCAACGGCTGCCCCGGAAGCGGAGTCCGTGCTGTATCTCCCTACAATACCATCCTCGTAAGAAGAGAAATCCCTGCGATACGAAAACGAACCAAACATGCCAAGCGGCAAGCCAAACAGGTAAGCGGTGTCGCCAGCACTTAGGCTTAGGTTATGGTTAAGGGGAGCCGTCGTTTCGTCGGTGCCGAATTGAGTCGGTCCCAATGCCCGGGAGAGCGCGTCAAGAGTGTTTGCTTCGGCGATGCGGCGAGGGCGATTGGGCCCTGTTGCTGGGGCTGAGAATGGGGGCTGCGGGAGAACGACGGTCGTTCGACTTGAAAGACTGCCAGGCAGCGCCCGCGTTCCATCATCCATGCCCGCCCAGTCGGTGCCGCCGCCGTCATAGGTCAGAAAGTTGTCAGTCAAGTTGGCTTGAGGGTTGTAGGAGCCACCGACGCCCACGTTGACGAATGATTTCTCAGGAAATGATTTGGTGACGATATTGATGCCGCCGCCGGTGTAGCTGCCGGGCTGATCCGGCGTGAAGGTTTTCGCGATGACGATCTTGTTGATGATCTGCGCCGGGAACAGATCGAGCGGGGCGGAGCGGCGATACGGGTCGGGCGACGGGATCTCCGCTCCGTTTAGCGTTGTGGTGACGTAGCGGTCGCTCAGGCCGCGGATGACGGCGAACTTGCCGTCCACGATGGTCGCGCCGGAGACGTTCTTCACGATGGCACCGGCGTCGGACACGCCGGTCTTGGAGATTTGTTCGGAGCCGAACGCTTCCGTGGAGGCGGCTTCCTTGGAACGTTCGAGAAAGAGTTGCTTGATGTCGCTCTTGGCCGGGGCGGAGGCGAAGGTTTTCGGCGGAGTCACCTTCACCACCGGGCCGGTGGGACGGAGCACGACGTTGGTCTTGCTGGCTTCCCCGCCGGAGGAGGAACTCGTCTTCTTCTCGGTCGTCTCAGATGCGAAGCCTTCGCCCATCGGCGGCGGAGCATCAGCAGCCTTGCGAGGGCCGCCTGACGGCGGTGGTGCGTCGGCGGGAGCTCGGCGTTGTCCAGGAGCACGGGGGGCGGCTGGTGGCGGCTTGGGCTTGTCGGCGTCCCTTTTCGAGTCGCGGGTTGCACCGAGTATGCTGTCCTTGATCTGCTGGCCGAGTTCCGTCTGCGAAAGAATGATCAGGGAGATCACGACGGCGCCGATATGCGCGCCAACGGAGATCCATACTCCCGTGCGATCTTCTTTTTTTACTCGTTTGCTGGGGCGTTCCATCTGAGCGGGCTGGTTTGCGGGCGTGATTGGCTCGGGCCGTTCGTTGATGAGCGAGACGCAGTGCTGGCGTTTTATCCGGAGGCCGGCCTGTGGTTCAGTTGGGCGACGCGGGCTTGGAGGACTCGGTGGCGAGGCCGACCTTGGAGACGTTCGCAGCGATGAGAACGTCGAGGACGTTGACGACGCGCTGGTAGTCGATGGCGCTGTCGGCCCGGAGCACGACGTTCAGATCGGGGTCGGCCTTGCGGAACTCCACGAGCGTCGCGAGGAGCTGGTCCTCGTTCATCTCGACGCTGTTGAGGGAGACTTTACCGACGCCGCTGATGCTGACGTAATACGCTTTCCGCGCGGCGTCCTTGGGATTGACGTTGGCCGCAGTCGGCAGGGCGATGTCCATGTCGGTCACCGGCGGCGCGGTGGTGAGAATGAAGATCACCAGGAGCACGAACGCGAGGTCGAGCAGCGGCGTGATGTTCAGCTCGTTCAGCTCGTGGTGCTTGTTGGCGGAGTATTTTTTCATGGCGCTGAAGTCCCGTGGAGAGTGCGAGGCGGGTCTATCAAGGCTCAGGCCACGGCCGACTTGGAACGTTCTTCATCGCGCATCTTCTTGAGGGCGTCGGCGATCTCTTCGGAAACGGGGCGGTTGTCCACGTAGCCGTGCTCGATGCCGGTGGCCAGCTCTGAGGTGAAGTTGTCGAGCTGCTGGGTGATGCCGCGGATCATGGTGATCATGTAGTTGTAGGCGAACATCGCGGGGATGGCGACGAACAGGCCGACGACGGTGGCGATGAGCGCACCGGCGACACCGGGGGCCATGGCTGCGAGGCTGGCGGCCTGCTTGATGGCGATGCCGGAGAAGGTTTCCATGACGCCCCAGACGGTGCCGAGCAGCCCGATGAACGGCCCGCCCGCGACGGCGGTAGTGAGAATGATCATGCCCTTTTCCAGAGCGAGCGCCTGCGCGCTGACGGTGCGTTCGAGGGCGACTTTCACGGACTCGAAGGAGACGGCGCTAATGCGGGTCTTGCCGTTCAGAACAACCGGATTGTTCTTCATGTGATAGTCGAGCTCCTCGACGCCGGCGTAATAAACTTCGTAGGCGGGCGAGCCGTTGAACTGGGATTCCTTCTTGAAGATCTCGAGCGGTTCGCGCGTGGCGCGGAAGGCGGCAAAGAAGCGGCGGGACATCTTGCTCGCCTTGTAGAGCTGGAGAGCCTTGTTGATGATCACCGTCCAGCTGAAGAGCGAAACAAGAACCAGCAGGCCGATGGTGATCTTGCCTTCGAGCGTCGCCTTTTCCATGGCGAACTTGAAGGCGTTGGCGAAGAGCGGTTCGAAGGTCAGGAGTTCCAAGCTGTTCATAGATTCGATGCGGTTGAAGCAGGTGTGCGCCGGCGTTTGTTGTGAGGTTGTTGCGTGTTCGTAATCAGGTATCGATGGAAGCGACTATAGGTAGGCTGCATGTCAGCCCAATGTCGCCATCGTCACTTTCGCGTCACGAAGCGGCCTGAAATACGCGCCCTCGGCGTGCGCCGGAGAAAATCGTTCGTGGCGCTTCAGTTCGGATCCGGCTCCGAACCCTGGCGCTTGCGCAAACGCGGATGACGCCACTCGGAGGGCGTGACACCGAAGCGCTTCTTGAAGGCTGTCGAAAAGGCGCGCGCGTTTTCGTAGCCGGCGTCCGATGCAACAGTCTCGATGCGCGATGCTGTTTCAAGCAGCGCCTGTCGCGCTGCCTGGAGCCGCAGCAGCTCCTGTTTCTGCGCGAGGGACATGCCGTAGAGTTTGCGGAACGAGCGGTTGAAATGCTTCACGCTGTTGCCGCAGCGCGCAGCCATCTCGCGCGAGGACAGCTTCAGAAACTCGCCTTCGGGAATTTCGTTGATGAGGAGCCGCAGCCGTTGCCGCGCGGAAAGGAAGACCGCGTCCCCCGCCACGGGCCGCACGAGATCGCCGGCGAATGCCTCCGCGATGATTCCGAGCATGGACGCCTTCTGACGCAGGCTGCTGCCCGCCCCGTCGCGGTTCAGCGCAGTAAAGCAGCGCGCGATCGCGCTGCCGGATTCATGGAAGCGGATGCTCGCTTCAGGGCTGCGGCTCGCGGCTTCCAGTGCGTCTGATTCGGCGGGCGCGAGCAGGCTGCTGATGAGTTCAGGATAGAACCGGAAGTAGTCCAGTGTCGCCGGCCCGAGCTGGCTGGCGCGGAAGAGCCCCTCGCGCAACGGCAGGAGCACGACCACCTCCCCGGTGTGCAATGCCCGGGCCAGCCCGGCCCCCAGCCAGTATCCTTCACCGGCCTTGAGTTGAAGCAGACACCAGCCAGGAAACTCCGGCACCCATTCACCGGACGCACCGAGTTCGATGCGGTCCGGGCACAGGTAATTGGCATACTTCATTCACCCAGCATTGCCACCCAATGTCACACCGCGAGGACGAGCGGGACAAAACATCGTCACAATCCAGTCACGATTCGTGACACGGAAAACTTCGCCCGCGAAGACCACGCCGTGGGCACAGCGCGTTTAGCAGGTTCGAGCGACGCGAATAGAAGTCACCACTTGTTTCCAAGATGTGACACCGGCTCCCTTTGACTGTGACGGACCTTCCCTAGCCTTTGAGGTGAACACTGTATCAATCACTCAACAAACATGAAACGAACCTCACTCAAATGGGCAGCAGCGGCAGCGGGAACTCTCGCCTCCGCCATCTGCGCGACGAACGTTCAAGGCCAGTCGGCGGATGCGCTCCTCGACAAGCTGGTGGACAAGGGAATCCTTTCCCAAAAGGAAGCCAACGACCTGCGCGACGAGTCGGACGCCGGCTTCCGCAAGGCCTATCAGGTCAAGAGCGGCATGCCGGACTACGTCAGCTCCTTCAAGATCAACGGCGACTTCCGCGGCCGTTATGAAAATTTCAACAGCGAGAACAACTCGTTCATCGACCGCAGCCGTTTCCGTTACCGCCTGCGCCTCGGCGCGGTGGCGACCATCAAGGACAACTTCGAAGTCGGCCTGCGCTTCTCGTCCAGCGAGCCCACCGGCTCCTTCGGCGGCGACCCGATCTCCGGCAACACGAGCTTCCAAGACAACGGCTCGAAGAAGTTCGTTTACATGGATCTCGCCTACGGCAAGTGGACCTTCCTGAACACGAAGCCGGTCACCGGCGCGATTACCATTGGCAAGATGGAGAATCCGTTCCTCTTCTCGGACGCGGTGTTTGACGGGGATTACACTCCGGAAGGCGTGGGACTGAACCTCACGTATCGCGCGAACGACGTCCACACCTTCAAACTGAATGGCGGAGCCTTCATTCTCGACGAACTCGGCGGCGAGAGCGACGACCCGTATATGTACGGCGCGCAGGTTCGCTGGGATGCCACCTGGAATGCGCATCTCTCCAGCTCCGCGGGCATCGGCCTGCTGAACATCGTCCACAACCAGCAACTCACGAACAGCGCCGTGCCCGCAGTGAACCGCGGCAACACCCGCCTCGCCGGCACCGGCGAACTGGCGAACAACTTTAACCCCTTCATCGTGGACGCCTCGGTCACCTACACGTTTGTGGACGGCATCCCGCTCTACAAGGACAAGTTCCCAATCAAGCTCGCCGCCGAGTACATGAACAACACTGCGGCGGACTCGCGCAACGAAGGCTACCAGGCCGGCATCACCTTCGGCAAAGCGGGCAAGAAGGGCCTCTGGGAAATGTCCTACCGCTGGAAGGAGCTTCAGGGCGACGCGTGGTATGAAGAGCTGACCGATTCCGACTTCGGCGCCTATTACTCCGGCACGTTCCCGAACTCCGGTTCCGGCGCGGGCTATGGCGCGGGCACCAACGTGCGCGGCCACATCGCGAAGTTCAGTTACACGCCCTACGACGCGCTCACCCTCGGCGTCACCTACTTCCGCACCACGCTCATCAACGAGATCAGCTCCGCCGTCAGCAGCGACATGAGCCGCCTGCAAGTCGATGCCTCCATCAAGTTCTAATCGTCACTCCATTGTCACCCGGCTGTCCCAGAAACGACACCGCCACCTGAAACACTTCCAACCAACAAGAACGAAACAGTTATGAAACGATTCACCTTCATTCCCAAAACTCTCGGGGTCGCGCTGACGGCCGCGGCACTCCTCGGCACAGCCAGTTCCGCACTGGCTGCGGCCATCACCGTCAAGGGCTCCGACACCCTGGTCATCCTCGCCCAGAAATGGGCGGAGGTTTACATGGGCAAGAAATCCGACGTGAAGATCCAGGTCACCGGCGGCGGTTCCGGCACCGGCATCGCCGCGCTCCAGAACCAGACCACTGACCTCTGCAATTCCTCCCGCAAGATTCGCGCGGCGGAAATCGCTGAGTGCATCAAGGCCTTCGGCAAGCGCCCGACGGAATACAAGGTCGCCCTCGACGGACTTTCGATCTACGTCAGCGACTCAAACCCGATCAAGGAACTCACCGTCGAGCAGGTCCGCCTGATCTTCACCGGCAAGATCAAGAACTGGAAACAACTCGGCGGCCCGGACGCGCCCATCACGGTTTACAGCCGCGAGAACAGCTCCGGAACGTATGAGTTCTTCAAGGAACACGTCCTCCAGGGCCAGGACTTCGCCGCCCGCGCGCAGACCATGCCCGGCACGGCATCCGTCCTCGAAGCAGTAGCCAAGGACAAGAATGGTATCGGCTACGGCGGCGCGGCTTACGGCAAGGGCGCGAAGCATCTCGCCATCAAGAAGGACGAGAACAGCCCGGCCATCGAGCCCAACGAGGAAACCGTCGTGAAAGGAACCTATCCCATCTGGCGTCACCTCTACGTCTACATCAACCCCGCCCTCGATCGCGGTGCCACTGCCGCCTACCTCACCTGGATTCGCAGCGACGAAGGCCAGAGCGTCGTGAAGGACATCGGCTACTTCCCGTTGCCGGGCCACCTCCGCGAGAAATAACCGTCCGCCATTCTGTTCAAAGGTTCCCCGGAGAACAAAACGGGACGGGCGGACACACGGAACAATCCGCCCGTCCCCACTCCAAATCAGCCACGCTCCTCAAACACGCACGCACGAATCGCCGCGCGACCGACCACTGACGCATGTCCACGAAAATCTCCAACGCCAAACGTTCCGTCGGCTGGATGGGCCTCAAGCGCGGCCACAAGGCCAGGCCCCTCGAATGGATCGCCGAGAAGGCCGTCTTCCTCGTCTCGCTTTCGGCGATTGTGATGATCTTCCTGATCTTCCTCTTCGTCGCCCGGGAAGCGCTCCCGATCGTGTTCGGAAAGTCCAACAGCGCCAAGACCACCAAGGTCATTCCCGTCGCCGAGTTCGAGAAGCTCTCGCCGCCTGAGCTCATGGAATACCTCGGCCTGACGCCCAAGCAGTACAAGTCGATGGACAAGGAAACACTCAAGGAACTCATGCTCGTGAAGGTCGAGGCCGGCGCGGAAGTCTCCAAGGACAAGGACGCCGAACTCAACACCGCCGGCTGGAGCATGATGCTCAAGCCCTACCAATGGACCGGCTACGACAGGCCTGAGTACATCTGGCAGCCCATCTCGGAGATTCACAAATACAACCTCGTCCCCCTCTTCATCGGCAGCCTCAAGGCCACGATCGTGGCGCTGCTCTTCGCCGTGCCGCTCGCGCTCGGCGCCGCCATCTACGTCTCCCAGCTTGCGAACCCGAAGGTGAAGGAATGGCTGAAGCCCGGCATCGAACTGCTCGCCGGCATCCCCTCGGTCGTCCTCGGATTCTTCGGCCTCATCATCATGGCGAGTTTCTTCCAGGGAATCTTCGGCTACGAGTCGCGCCTAAACGCTTTCGTCGCCGGCATCGCCCTCGGCCTCTCGGTGATCCCCGTCGTCTTCTCCATCGCCGAGGACGCGCTGACGAGCGTTCCACGTTCGTTCACGCAGGCGGCACTGGCGCTCGGCTCCTCGAAATGGCAGGCCGCATGGAAGATCGTTCTCCCGGCCGCGCTGCCCGGCGTATTCGCCGCCGTCGTTCTTGGGTTCGGTCGTGCCATCGGCGAGACGATGGTCGTGCTCATGGCCAGCGGCAACGCGAGCATCGTCTCGTGGAACCTCTTTGACTCCACGCGCACGATGACCGCCACCATCGCCGCCGAGCTCGCCGAAACCGTCTTCGGCGGACACCACTACCGCATTCTCTTCCTCATCGGCGCGCTGCTGTTCCTCGCAGCCTTCATCTCGAACATGATCGCCGACGTGATCATCCACAGACTTAAATCCCGCCTGGAGGGCAAAGCCTGATGCCACCCGTGATTCCGACCCCGCAGCCGACGAAGCTCGCAGACGCGAAACGCCGTCGCCGTTGGAAGCACCTGCTCGCCACTCCCGAGGCCATGCCCTGGAGCCTCCAGTCCACCGACCCGCAGGTCGGATCCAAGTTCTTCACCGGTCTCACCGGCTTCGCGGCCATCCTGATCCTCGCGATCCTGGCGGTCATCCTCGGGAACATTTTCTACCACGGCATCGGTGGTGTCTCCTGGCGCTTCATCACCGTCGGCACGGAATCGGACATGTTCGATGTAGATAAGGCGGGCGTCCTCCCGATGATCTTCGGCACCGCCGCGCGCGTGATCCTGATGACGATCTTCGTCATCCCGATTGGTGTTACCACCGCGGTTTACCTCACGGAATACGCGCACGCGGGCTCGCCGTTCACTCGCATCATCCGCAGCGCGGTCAACAACCTCGCCGGCGTCCCCTCGATCGTCTTCGGCCTCTTCGGCCTCGGCTTCTTCATCAACTTCGTCGGCCAGCACATGGACGACCTCCTGCGCCCCGGCGCGGCGGAACCGCTCTACGGCCAGCCCGCGATCATCTGGGCTTCGCTGACGCTCGCAGTCATGACGCTGCCCGTCGTGATCGTCGCCACCGAGGAATCCCTCAAGGCCATCGCGCCCGGCCTGCGCGAAGCCAGCCTCGCGCTTGGTGCCACGAAGCTTCAGACCATCGTCAAGGTCGTCCTGCCCCAGGCGCTGCCGGGCATTCTCACCGGCGGCATCCTCGCGGTCAGCCGCGCGGCGGGCGAGGTCGCCCCCATTCTCTTCACCGGCGCAGCCTACTACATGGCCACGCTGCCGAAGTCGCTCACGGATCAGTTCATGGACCTCGGCTACCACGTCTTCATTCTCTCGACCCAGTCGCCCAATGTGGAGAAGACCCGACCCATCCTCTTCGCCACCGTGCTCGTCCTGCTGCTGCTGACTTTCACCCTGAACATCGTCGCCATTCTCGTCCGCGCCCGGATGCGCAAAAAGATGCGCGCCATGCACTGAACCCGGCCCCAACCCGACACCCACTATGAGCGGAAGCACCTTCGCCAACATCCAGTTCAAGACCGTCGTCCCCAACGCGCCGTCAGAGGACACCACCGCGCACACGCCCCTCATCGAGGCGCAAAACCTCTCGCTCTACTACGGGGCGTCCAAGGCGCTCAAGGACATCAGCCTCACCATCCGCGAGCGCATGGTCACGGCTTTCATCGGGCCCAGCGGCTGCGGCAAGTCCAC
>SXGS01040585.1_pt1 | contig 11540 bp, 11 predicted proteins | sample 3174681 | NCBI WGS metagenome assembly SXGS01 (sample SAMN11356861, study PRJNA531348) | freshwater metagenome | isolation source: freshwater sample F1-80 | place: China: Fuxian Lake, Yuxi | collected 2017-12-25 | reverse complement strand
GGTGGCGGTCAGAGGAATCACCGGGACCAGGTGGCGTCGCAACCACCGCCCCAGTCGAAGACCATGACGGTCTCGGACTCGGAGTCGTACCAGACCTCGGCCGTGAGCGTGGTGAGCGCGGATCCTTCGCAGATCCAGTGGGTGACACCGAGCGCGTCGGTGTAGGTGCCATTCACCACCCAGACTGCGTCCGCGTCCGCGGCGCAGGTCTTGTAGGTGAAGCTCACGCTGTCGTCGGAGAACACGACCTCCATGGATTCTGGGTCGTTCGACCCGTCCGTCCAGCTGAGGTCGTCTTCGAATTCGTCCAGGTCGGCTTCGCGCCGTCCGAACAGCGTCATGAAGGTCGATCCGGCCGGAGCGGTGAAGCTGCCGGACACGATCGACTCTCCATCGGGGCAGGTATCCGCCCCGTCGCAGTCCTGGTCCACGCCATCGCCGTCGATTTCGACGGCGCCGTCGTAGATGGTGGCGTCGGTGTCGTCGCAGTCGCGGGCGTCGGCGAACACGAAGCCCATGGGCACCGCGTCTTCGCACACGAAGGTATCAGCCGGGTACGTCTTGTCACCCTGGCCGTCGCTATCCGCGTCCGGATAGATGGCACCGAGCGCTGGCGCAACTCCGTCGCAGTTCTCGTCCACCTCGTTGCCGCAGACTTCCACGGCGTCGGGGTGGGCGAGCGGATCGGCATCGTCGCAGTCAATCGCGAAGCCGTAGCCGTCGCAGTCGACGTCGTCGAGGTCGTGCCCGTCGCAGTCCTGGTCGACTTGGTCGTAGGGCGTTTCGACACCTTCCGGGTTGATGTCCGGATCGCTGTCGTCGCAGTCGAGATCGTTGTCCACGAGTCCCGGCCCGCCGTCGCAGGCGGCGATCACGAGAGAGTCCGGATTCCCGAACCCGTCGAGGTCGCTGTCGGCGAACATGGCCACCGTCAGCTCTTCGTCCACCAGGCCGTCGCAGTCTTGATCGACGTCGTCGCAGATTTCGTCCGCGCCGGGGTGGATGAGCGGATCGGAGTCGTTGCAGTCGACGACGTACGGGACGCCGTAGGCATCGACGCCGATGTCGAAGTACCCGTCGTTGTCGGCGTCGACACCTCCGCATTCGTTCACGGAACGGGCGGTGGCCAGGAGGTCCGAGCCGTCGCAGTTCCAGTCGATGCCGTCGCAGGTGTCGTCGATCTCGCCCGGGTTGATGTCCGGGTTGGTGTCGTCGCAGTCGATCGCGAGGCCGTAGCCGTCGCTGTCGGCGTCGGTTTCGGCCGGCACGGTTGGCTCTGTGGGATCCTCGTCCGGGCTCGAGCCCGGTGCCCCGAAGCTCAGCACTGGTGGCTCAATCGCCGCCGGGGCCTCTGCCGGAGTGTTTTCAAGCTTGCAGCCGGCCAGTGCCAGCGCAATGAGAACGGTCATGTCGTCTCCCGTGCCGCGGTTTGGTTCCGCGGCGTTGTGTTTGCAGGGCATTTTCAGAAGCTAAAGTTCCGAAAACGGTTACCCAAAGGTAACCGAGCAATATACTAGATTATACCCGTAAAGTCAAGTTTTTTTGTGCTATCATTAGACTTATTATGGTCAGAATCGCAATTAACGGTTTCGGTCGTATTGGCCGCTCGGTTTTGAAGGCTGCTTGGTTTGATCATCCCGAGTTCGAGGTAGTGGCTATTAATGATTTAGGTTCGGTCTCGGCTTTGGCTTATTTGCTTCAATATGACAGCAATTACGGGTTATGGCACGTACCTGTAAAAGCGCTCGATGCGGGCACGCTAGCCGTCGGTACAAAAAAGATACCTGTTTATGCCGAAAAAAACCCGACTAGGTTGCCTTGGGAAAAACATGCCGTCGACATAGTCATAGAAGCTACCGGGGTGCTTACACACGAAGAACAAGCCTTAACGCATATTGCGGCCGGTGCCAAGCGGGTAGTTTTGTCGGCCCCAGGCAAAGGCGATATTCCAGTCTACGTGCGCGGCGTTAACGACACCGATTTAACAACTGATCAGCATCAAATTATTAGCAACGCTTCGTGCACCACAAATTGTGTGGCGCCAGTTACAGCAGTTATTGAAGCAGCTTTTGGTATCAAGAAAGCTATCATGACCACGGTGCATAGTTATACGGCCTCGCAGTCGCTCGTAGATAGTCCTAAGACAGATTTGCGTGAGGGTCGGGCTGCAGCCGAAAATATCGTACCAACTACCACCGGTGCAGCCACCGCAGTCACAAAAATCATTCCTGCCTTACAAGATCATTTTGATGGGTTGTCAATTAGAGTACCAATTGCGACTGTATCGTTGTCTGATATGACGTTTTTGCTAAAGCAAAAAGTCACTAAAGAACAAGTGAACGAAGCTTTAGTTAAAGCCAGTCAGCAGGCCCAGTTTAAGGGTATTCTTGGGGTGAGTTTCGAGCCACTGGTGTCGTCGGATTACCGCGGCGATTCTCGTTCGGCGATTGTTGACGCTGAACTCACGAACGTGGTTGACGGCGATTTGGTTAAAGTGGTGGCTTGGTATGACAACGAATGGGGTTATGCCAATCGCTTGGCGGAACTGGCGCTCATGGCCGCAGGACAGACCTAGTATGCGTTTTCAAACCTCATTTGAAAAAATTGCCGCTGTAACTAACGTGCATGTGGCGGGGCTAGCGCTTGTGCTTTTACGTTTAGCCGTCGGTCTGACAATGTTTGTCGGTGGTTTAAATATGCCTGGTCCATGGTCATTAAGCCTTATGTTTGGCGGAGCCATGTTGATCCTCGGGTTATTGGTAAGGCCAGTGGCAGTTGTCTCGATGATCGCTAGCTTATTGATTATCTTGCCAACTCTGATTGATAGCGTAACGGCTGAATTCGTTATGACATCATTACAGGTGTTTGGTGTGAATTTACTTTTAGCGTCAGGCGGACTTGGCCACGCATACGGGCTTGATGGAGTTATTTTACGAAATATTCACAGACCCGGAAAAGTGGCAAAGTTTTTGTTCGGTTAAGTTATGGCCCTAGCCAAAGTAGTGATTTTAGGTGGCGGTTTCGCCGGGCTGGTAACGGCCCGGCATTTGGTTAAAGCCGGAGTGGTTGGGAAGCTGTGCGAGATAACCATCATCGATGCTGCTCGCGCTCATGTGTACACGCCCTGGTTGTACGAAGCGGCTACTGGAGCTGTTCGCAGCGAGACTCAAGCGACTAGGACTAAGCTGCTAGAGATGTGTTGTTTTAGGTACGACAAACTGCCGGGTTTTACAAACATTCGCTTTGTTCAAAAACGTATCGAAGGTGTCGATCTTCAGGCTAAGCAAGTTATGGTCGAGGGCAAGCGTCAGGTTCCTTACGACGTATTAGTGGTGACACTGGGTGCGGAACCAAACTATTTTGGCGTGTTGGGATTGCCGGAGCATGCCATTGGACTTAAGCGTCTAGAAGATGCTGAAAATATTCACGATACCGTTGTACGTTTAACCGACACAGCCACGGCTCGTAGTCCTAAATACATTACGATCGTTGGCGCTGGTCCAAACGGCATTGAATTTGTGAGCGAGCTGGCTAACACCATGCGCATGCTGGAGCGTCGCGAGAAACTTGAAATTGGTGCCATTAAAATCTCTTTAGTTGATCCGAACCCAGAGTTGTTTACTATTTTGGCACCGTCCTTGCGGACACGAGCCGTAAGACGTCTTGAGAAACTTGGGGTCAATCTTAGATCGGGCCTTCGCGTTGCTGAGGTTGGCCAGGGTTTTGTAAAGGCCTTTACCGCCAGCGGCAAGCATGAAGACACCGTCAGTATACCAACTGATCTATGTATTTGGTCGGCCGGAGTAAAGGTCAATTCGCTGGTTACGTCGCTACCGTTTTTAAAAGACGACCGCGGCCGGGTTGTGCTTGAGAATACTTACATGGTTGCTAGCTATCCGGGTGTGTTTGCGGCCGGTGATTGTGCCGCACTTGTGAATCCGCACACCAAACGCGCCGATCCCCAGAGCGCCCAAGTTGCTCATTATCAGGCTCACGACCTGGCTCTGAATATTATTAGATATGTACAAGGTAAACCTTTGAAAATCGCGCATCTTCCCAAGCGTTGGGCCTTCTTTTCTGCTCTCGGCGGTTCAACCGCAGCTGGTACCTTGGGAGGTATATGGTTTTGGGGCTATTCAGCCTTTGTACTGCGACGAATATCTGATCTGTATTATTTCTGTTATTTGTTGCCACTCTTCTCAGCCGTCAAAGTTTGGTTAGAGGGTGTACGCTTGTATCATAAAAACGATTACTAGGTATGAAATTGTCTAAATGGAGCGCAAAAGATATTTCATCCGGCACCCGGGTGTTATTGCGTGTTGATGCTAACGTGCCAATTAAGCACGGACAAGCTCAAGACGAAGGAGTTTTTGGGCGCATTTCACAAACATTGCCAGAAATCGAGCGTCTGAGAAAACGTGGTGCTTCGATTATTCTAGCTTCGCATCTTGGCGACCCGGGTGGTAAAGTCAATAAAAAGTTTTCTCTTGCCCCGGTAGCCAAAGTTTTTGAACAACACCTGAAACGTGCGGTCCCAATCGTGACAGATTTTCAGATTCCAGAGCTTCGACCTGGCGAATTATGTTTGCTCGAGAACCTTCGTTTCGATGCTGGAGAAGAGAAGAATAGCGACACTTTTGCTTGGAAACTAGCTAAGCTGGCCGAGGTGTATGTGAATAATGCTTTTGGGGTTTGTCATCGTCGTCATGCTTCGGTGCATGCCATTACCCGTCATTTACCGAGTTTTGCTGGTGAGCTTGTAATTCGTGAAACAACTGAGCTATCACGAGACTTAAAGAAACCGTTCATGCTAGTTATGGGCGGTGCTAAAATCGAGACAAAAATTGGTTTACTTAAGCGGCTCGGGAATCAGGCGGATAAGATTTTATTGGGAGGCGGGTTAGCAGTTACCTTTCTCGCCGCGGCTGACGTAGAGCTGCCAACCTACCCAGCCGAGCTTTTTGACAGGCGTGATGTAGCTCTGGCTAGACAAATATTACGGCGTATCGGTCATAAAATTATTTTACCGCGTGACGTAGTCGCGCGACCCAAGCAGCATCTGGTGACCGATATTGGTCCAGAGACACGGGCGGTGTTTGCGACTGAGATCGCGAGCGCTAAGACCATTATCTGGAATGGGCCACTTGGTATTATCGAACGTAATGACGGCATGGCTGGTACCGTGTCGGTGGCGCAGGCTATGCAAAAGTGTAAAGCACGCGTGGTGATAGGCGGTGGCGATACGGTTGAATTTTTAGCAGCCCAACAAGTTCTGAAAGGCTTTTCACATGTGTCAACTGGTGGGGGTGCGATGTTGGCATTTTTGAGCGGTGATAATTTACCCGGTCTGCAGGCTTTGCAAGAGTTTTGATGCAGCTGCCTGCGTGCTATAATTTTTCTATTATGTTGGAACGAATCGATACTATTCATGCTCATGAAATCCTCGATTCACGCGGCAATCCAACTTTACAGGTGACAGTCATGCTAAAAAACGGCACGCGAGGCGTGGCGGCCGTACCATCAGGTGCTTCGACTGGTAGTCACGAAGCTTTGGAATTACGCGACGGGGACAAGCGTAGATATCGCGGGCTGGGTGTTTTGAAGGCGGTGAAGAACGTCAACGGACCGATCGCAAACGCTTTAAAGGGTCGTGATATTTTTGGTTTACAGGACTTAGATGACGTAATGCGTATTCTCGATGGCACTAACAACAAGCGCAAGCTGGGGGCGAATGCGATTCTCGGTGTTTCACTAGCCTGCGCCCGGGCCGGAGCCAAGCGTGCCAAAATGCCGCTTTATGCTTATTTACGTGATGTTTACGCTTTATCTTACAAAAGCTACAAGTTACCGATGCCGCTTTTGAACGTGTTTAACGGTGGCCGCCATGCTGACACTAATCTAGACATGCAAGAATTTATAGTCGTACCGGTTGGTTACAAAACATTTTCACGCCGTTTACAAGCCGGTAGCGAAATTTTTCACGCTTTAGGTGAAGTGTTACAGGCCGACGGTCTTGATACCGATGTCGGTAACGAAGGCGGCTACGCACCAGACGTTGGTCGCACCGAACAAGCCTTAGAATATCTACTTAAAGCCACAAAAAAAGCTGGTTACAAACCAGGTAAAGACATTCGTTTTGGTATTGATGTGGCTGCTACTGAATTTTTTAATGCTCGTACCAACAGATATATTTTAAACACTGACCGCCGCAAAATGTCTGGCACTGACATGATTGCACTTTACGAACGTTGGCTCAAAAAATATCCTTTGCTGTCGATTGAGGACGGTTTAGCAGAAGATGAATGGGCAGATTGGCAAACGCTCACACGCAGGCTTGGTGCTGATTTGCTACTCATCGGTGATGACTTATTTGTGACTAACAAAGAGCGTGTCCAGCACGGGCTTGATTTGGGTGTTGCCAATGCTGTGCTCATTAAGGTGAATCAAATTGGCACCTTATCAGAGACCATGCAAACTATTTTACTGGCTCAGCAGCATCGTTACAAAATTGTGATTTCACATCGCTCTGGCGAAACCACTGATACCACTATTGCCGATCTGGCTGTAGCCGTGAATGCCGAATATATCAAGGCTGGAGCACCGTCTCGGTCAGAACGCTTATGCAAATATAATCGCTTACTTGAAATCGAAGAAGAACTGACGGGCATTTAGATTTAGCTTTCATGGTCATAATGCCAGCCGCTAACTCGTTCCTTGAAGACAGTGGACAAAGTTGAAGCTCGTCGCCAAACACCACTACCATATTTATCCGAAACTTTATCGAGCGCTTGCAAGACTCTGGCCTTGCGACGCTCTTTTTCGAACAATGAATCACTACCTCCAATTGGTAGCAGCCCTGAGACCGAGACTCCAAGCAGCCGAACGCCTTGGCAAGCATCAATTTTTTCTTTCATTATTTGCCAGACGGTACTAGCAAGCTCGAGTCCATCGATCAGCGGATCCTTGCAACGCCGATGAAAGCCATAGCCACCAAAATCGCCATAACGCACGTAGCCAGCCACATGGGTGGCAATAAAGTTTTGTTTACGCATTCTCCAAGTCACGCGATCAGATAAAGCTAGAAGATTACGGTAGATTTCATCATTCGTTTTGAGGTCGTGAGGGAAAGTGTAGGAGTTTCCAATCGATTTCGGCTCTGCCTCGAGTTCCAGGTCGTCGGGGCCGAGTCCTCGAGCCGAGTTGTACAGAAAATACCCATAGCTCTTAAACTCGTGTAGTAGTAACGAGAGAGGTAAGCGTCGCAATGTCGCTACCGAAGTTGCGCCGAGTTTTTCAAGATGTTGCTCGATCCGTCGACCAATGCCGCAGAACTCAGCTAATGGTCTTGTTAACACAAAGTCTTCAGCCTCGTGCGGTGGCACGACTGTTAGGCCGTTTGGTTTTTTTGATTCAGAGGCCAGCTTGGCTAGAAATTTATTCGAGGCAATGCCAATGGAGACCGTGCACCACTCACCACACTCTTCAGCGATTTCAGCACGAATGCGTTGCGCGAGAATAGTGGCGCCTAAATAATCTCCACCTGACGCACAGGTGAGATCTGCAAAAGCTTCGTCGGTGCTGAACTGTTGGACGCTATCCCCATAGCGACGAAGAATCTTCATGAATCTTAGGGTCAGATCACCATATTTTTTGGGGTCTCCCGGAATGACGAGCATCTCAGGGCAGATCTTACGGGCTTGCCAAGTGCCCATAGCAGTCTTTACGCCCCTTTGCTTGGCCTCCCGTGAAGCGGTAGTTACTACCGAGCGTTGAAACGACAGTTGATCGATGGCAATTCGTTGGCTACCGCGGTGAGCCATAGCCACATCGATCGAGTGTCGACCTTTGCCGGCGACCGCGATGGGTAGGCCACGCAAAAATGGATTCGCTTGTTGTTCAACCGAAGCGAAGTAGGAGTTGAAGTCGAGGTGGAGAATGATGGGCATAGGGATAGTGGCTGGTAGCGGGTGGCCTTTAAGGCTACTGGCCACTATCCCACCGGCCGAGCTAGGGCGCGTACACCTCTACGAGCCTCCATTCAAGAGTATCTGTGTCAAGTCTCAGCTTCATAAAGTTGGCAGTGTCTGAGACCGAGAAGTAGAAGATTCTTTTCTGTCCCTCACGCGCACCGTGCACTAGATTCACTTTGTCGATGTCATACACTTTCGTCCCCCAACGCACGCGCTTTGGCCTAATCCTGCGTCCGGTGAAGTCGACAGAGACATCGATGGGGTCGTTCATGAATTCGTGCATAGCACATCGGGCGAGCGACTCGCCACAAGACCCTGACGTAAGGAAGGGTCTAGTAAATGGTGTGAATGAATAAGTTTTTAGCCGCACCGTTTTCTAGATCACTCGTAACCTCGGGATCTTACCTCAACTTGTATTTCAAGGTGACATGGCTCGGCAGACTCAAGAAATCCATAACCTGTCTGGTACGTTGTCGCAACTTACGTTTGTTGAACCAGATGCGAGCAGCTTTCTGAACATATTCACGCGTAGGCTTAATTTGAGAGCGATAATCAGGCGCCACTTGATAGTGGCGGAGAGTAGTTGTGGTCATAAATAGGTCATTAAAGATTGTAAAACCTGCGCATGACTGCTCTGACAATGCCTTGAATGTTGATGTCACCCTTAACGATTATCGGCTGCATGGTGCTGTTAGCGGGCTGAAGGCGAATGTATCCCTTCTCACGGTAGAAACGTTTAAGCGTTGCGTAGGCGTTGTCGAGCAGAGCTACGACGATGTCGCCGTTCTTGGGCGAAGGATTTCTTTCTACGATGACGTAGTCACCATCGAAGATACCATCTTCAATCATCGACCTACCTTTGACTTTGAGCACGTACGAGTTCATGGCGTCCATGACAAAGTCACTCGGAATGGCCATGGCTTCACGTTCTTCCACGGCTTCGATCGGTTCACCGGCGGTGATCAGGCCAGCGAGCGGCAACATGACCGCGAGCGGTGACATAGGCTCTGCTTCAATCACCTCGATTGATCGGGCCACCCCATGTTCACCAGTATTGATGACACCTTTTTCGCACAGTGCCTTGATGTGCTGATGAACAGTGGCGGGGGATGATAGGCCGAGCTTTTCGGCAATCTCCCGATACGACGGTGTGTAGCCGTTCTTGCGAACCAAGTTCTCAATGCAGTCGAGCACTTGGCGTTGTTTTTTTGTGAGTGGAGGGAGCATATTGAACACTTAACACTGAACATTAAACAGCAGTAATATTTTTTTGAATGGAGCGAATAAAACCGCCAAGCATTTGGGAAAGTCGAGTAGACTCTTCGCGAAACTCGTTACATATTTCTTTGGGGAGTATCTGAAGCTCGTGTGCTAGATGAAGCATGGAGCGGACTTCACCACAAGATCCCTTGGCAATGATGAGAAAACGTCTCAGTTCTTTGTCCCCGTTTCTTTCTAGGCCCTCAGCGATATTATTCATAACCGACAGGGAGGCTCGCTGTATTTGATCACGGAAACTGTAGTTTCTATTATCTTTAAGTGAAGAGAATATTTTGACGGCGAGTTTTTTAGAATATTGCCAGATTGGTATTGCTTCAAACTGCCGTCCTTTAGCCATAGAGCGTGTTAAGTGTTTAATATTTAGTGTTAAGTTGTTTGTGATATGTTCGTATCATACACGAACAGAAAACGAACACTATCTTGGGATGGGGATAACCGCATGCCTATCCCCTCAGAACATAAGTCGCTAAAAGAAAAAGACCGGGATAGTAAATCCCGGCCCCTCTCTAGAGTTTTGTTGTCTCGATGGCAATTTCATTGACGTGTGCGCCTGCAGTAGTTACTCCTTGGACGAACACGGCAAGTAAACGGTTACAAGCCGCTACTGATGTCATTACCTACCCCTTAAAGAAAACTCTACCTATTTGGAAACAGGTTCGGACTCCGCACAAAGCGGAAATGTATCGTAAGACGTTTCGTGATAAACTACGTATGCACTAGTGTCTTGCGGTCCACCTCGAGACGCGAAGCCCTCAGTTTTTCTATCAGAAATGCGATGAGCATAGTGAAAGAATAAAAGGACACCGTGAAACGGAGTACCTAGACGCGGTTTGACCCGCGTCTTTGTAATTCCGAGACTATTCTCGATCTCACAAAGACGAACATAAAATCCGCTACCTTGGACGACATCTTCGGGGAGTAAACCTTGCGGCTCTCGGCCCCGACTGATGGTTGGAACCGTCGGGATACCTTTCAGTACCCTAAAGATTGCCGTCCATGAAAGCGGATGCTTACAGCGCGTCGTCCATCACCGGGTTCCAATCGGTGACAAAAATTTTCAAAAGATCAACGGCTAAATCTTAGCATATTTCATTTTTCCAAAGTAGTGCTATCCTGTGGATACTTATGCTTAACCCCTTCCACACCGTCCTCGCCGCCATTACGAAGCTAAAAGCGAAACCAAAGCACCAAAGCGCAGCCTGTCGTTGTGTCGGTTGTTCCGGAGCCAAACAAAAGCGTTCAGATACTCCTGAAAATGCTTCTTAGACACGACCTTGTGCGTGCCTTTGATTGAGCGTTTAACGTGAGCGGTAAAGGATTCAACCGAGTTGATATGAACGACCTGACCATCGGGTCGTTCTTTTGTCCATTGTTTACGGCCGTGTTCCACAAAACCACGGTCAAAACCCTGTTCTGGGTAAGCTCATGAGCCGTCGGTAAAGAGTGACGCCCCTTCTTGGACGTTACGGCGAATAAATTGCTGGAGAATGGAGCGGCTGGCTCTTGGGATAACCTGGGCTTTAGTGTCACCGCCACGCTCAATAGCAGTTACAACCTTTGTTTTCGCCTTCATAACCTTACTCTGGTTTTTGTTGCAGATTCCGCTGTCGCCCTTTCCACCGTGATAGCTTTCATCGGCCTCGACCGTACCGTTGAGTTTTACGCCCGATTGCTTCAAACTCTTACGGATTAAGTGAAGCATGCGCCAGGCCGTCTTGTAAGTGACGTTTAGCTGGCGTTCCATTTCCTTAGCTGAAATGCCGCTTTTGCCGTTACTAAAGATAAACATGGCATGGAACCAGAGGGTAAGCGGCGAGCTGGACTTCTCAAAAATAGTCCCAGTCATAGGGGCAATCTGGAAACGGCACTTAGAGCATTGGTACTGCTTGCGACCCTTTAGACGGGTGTATACGCCCCCACAAGAACACTCTTTGGTGTGACGAGCATTAAAAAGAAACGCCAGACAAGCGTCATCATCGGGAAATTCTGCCTTAAATTCCCGTAGCCCGTATTTCGTTTCCTTTGCCATAGGAGGGAAACTTACAGGGTATTGATTATGTTGTCAAGGGATAGGCATGGATAACCGAAAAATTTCTAAAATTACGTAGGTCTTTCCGGCTTTCGAGCTTCTTCTGATCGTGCTATCGTGAGTTGACCCCCAATCTTTTTCAAAATTTACCAGCGAGGATTTCGATATGTTAGAGAAAACGATTTCAGCGTTTTGCAGAAAATGCTTGATGACGCTTTTAGGCGTAATAACAAAGAGTTACGTTTTGAGTTTAAGGAGGC
>SXGS01558343.1_pt1 | contig 11541 bp, 14 predicted proteins | sample 3174681 | NCBI WGS metagenome assembly SXGS01 (sample SAMN11356861, study PRJNA531348) | freshwater metagenome | isolation source: freshwater sample F1-80 | place: China: Fuxian Lake, Yuxi | collected 2017-12-25 | reverse complement strand
TGATGATTCTCTTAGCATGCGTCGCACCGAAGCGCGTTGCAAAAACTGCGGAGGGCATCTCGGGCATATCTTTCCAGATGGCCCTGGGCCGACAGGGGAGCGGTACTGCATTAATTCGGCGGCGCTGAAGCTGAAGAAGGCGAGTAGAGAGTAACCTTCTAAGGTTAGCCAATTACTTCTGCTGATGCTCCTGTTCCATCTTATATACTAGGTTGAATACCCATTCACGAAGGCGATCTTTTGCTTTTTCTGATTCATATTTTCTGTAAATTCCTGGGTATTTTGTGCGTATTGTTTGAAGAAAACTATCAAGGACATATGTAACGAAGTAGCCAGATACTTCTGCTGAAGCATCCGCTCGGGACAAATCCAAGTCATCTACTGGAAACTTTGTCTTGATGTCGGGCAGTGCAAGAAGGCATTCATCACAAAGCTTACGGAGAGACATGCGTGTAGTTGTGGCTGTGCGAATGATTTCGATGATTTGGCGTGCATTGTCGGCAACTGCACGCTCATCTTCCGCTGATATGATTGATTCATCGAAATCTACTTCATGATGGAGTAGCTCCTGTGTTCGTCGGTTAGAAAGCATATTATTTATATAAACCATTTATTATTATATGTCAATGTATTGTCTAAACAGAATCAAACCGCCTTTCGCAGCCCGGGAAGGCTAGTCTCATAGTCCATGATAACATTGGCATATGCGCAGATTGGTTGTTATAGGGATGTGCATGGCATCGATAGGTATTTTTGCAGCAGTACTCACACTCTTCATTGTTCAGAAATCATCGCCTCCAACAGGAGAAATCATGATGAGGTATGAACAGCTTAGACATGAACTTGATGAGATCATCCAAACCCGTGGGCCCAGAGCTGCTCTGGATTACCTCAAGTCTATTGCCTCTTCCGACAAGGATCTTGCGGGTCTCTGCCATGATTTGTCGCATGATGTAGGTCATGCTGCACAGGAGTCGCTCGGCTTTAGTGGAGCACTGGCCATCCAAGATGACGTCTGCGGTTCGGGATATGTTCATGGAGTCATTGAAGAAGAGCTCTTGCACCACAGCGATGATTTTGAGAATCGATTCCGCACACTCTGTTCTGCGGATGATCCTCGCTGCTTTCATGGCTTGGGTCATGGTCTGATGTATGTCACAGACAATAATCTTCCCGAATCCCTTCGGAACTGCAGGGCATTTACCGTCCCATTCCAGCGTATTCAATGTGACGAGGGTGTATTCATGGAGAATTTCAGTGTTGATTCTGTCGTACATCCTTCGCTGTATTTGTACCCCGATGATCCCTACCGCACTTGCCGCGATCAGCCGGAGCCCGAGAGAGGAGTATGTAGTTTTTATTTCCCGCGATACTTTCTACGCGTTCACCCTGCAGCATATGCAGATCTTTTCTCTTTCTGTCAGACACTTCCCAAGGATTCTGTTGAGGCCTGCATCAAAGGTGGCGGAAGCGCTGCAATGAAGTCACTTATATTGGAGCCTGAAAAAGTGCTCGACGTATGTGAGTCCATTTCGCCACATCAGCAACATTTATGTATAAAAGGCCTTCTCAGCTATTTGATAGTCCACTATGCATCTACCGTTCCTGCCGAAAAGTTTTGCGATGAAAGCCTTGAGCCTGCATGGAGTGATATCTGCGCAAAGAGTCTCTCTGAAGGAAGAGATGCCTATGGGAGTGATTAACACACTGTTTTTTAGTATTTACTATACGTATGATCGCAAGATGGTTATGTCTATGGAGCGGGTGAACGGAATCGAACCGTCGTCTTCAGGTTGGAAACCTGAGGTAATAGCCATTATACGACACCCGCAAAGTAAGGAATGAACGCTGGACCATAATACGGGATTGCCTTGCCCCTGAGAAGAGCTCTCATCTTAAAGAGCCCCCAAATCTATCCGGCTTCGTCTTGGCGCTGTACGCCGAGATTATCAGTAAGCCGGATGCCTCGGCGTAGTCCGAAGACGAAGCCGGGCATACATAGCCGCGTCTTTATCTGAATCACAAAATTCCCAAATCCAGCTCTTCGTTCATCTCAATCTGCGAGACAAATTCCTGATCGTGGCTGACGAGGATCATCCCACCCTCATATTCATTCAGTGCCTGTGCAATCACCGGAATGTGGCGGAAGTTGATGTGGTTGGTGGGCTCGTCGAGGATGAGGAGCGTGGGCTTCTGGAGCATGAAGCGCGCAAAGCAGAGTAGTCCTTTCTGCCCCTCGGAGAGTGATCCCACTTTGTTTTGGACTTTGTCTCCCGGCAGTAGAAAGCGCGATGCGGTTGCAAAGATCAGCTGGTGGTTGGGTTTTTCCATGGCCTCCGCAAGCGTGTCGTAGACAGTCTTGTCCATGGGAAGACCCGAAAAGTCCTGACGGTAGTAGCCGACGTTCACGCCAGAACCGATTGCAGCACCTTTCTCCTTTCCACTTGCCATGTGCTCCAGAAGCGAAGTCTTTCCGATGCCATTGGGACCAGTGACGAGGAGGCGATGGCGCTTGCGTACGGTGATCTCCACCTTCTTCTTTGTTGGCTTGTGGTCCTTCATCACTGTTACGGAAGTGATCTCCACGAGCGGAACCGTGCACTCGGTGATGTTGATCGTGAATGGGGGAATGGTCTTGTCCTCCTGACGCACATCGACTTTGCTTTCCTCGGCCTCCTCCACGGCAGTGCGCATCTTGCTTGCGAGCTTGCGCATCTTTCCTCCTTTGTGCGAGAAGAAGTTGATCTTCTCCTTTTGGTCGATGATGTCTTTTTCCATGCGGGCATTCAGCCGCTTCTCTCGCTCAATCTGTTCTTCGATCTGTGCAACCACGTCGTAGTAGTCTCCGACGTACTGCTGCACTTTGTGCGTGAAGGTATCGAGGTGAAGGACTCCGTGGGTGAAGCTGCTGAGGAATGCCGCATCGTGCGAAATGACGATGCAGGTTTTTTCGTAGTCGATGAGAAACTGCGTCAGGTGATTGATTCCTTCGGGGTCGAGGTTATTCGTCGGTTCGTCGAGCAAGAGGATGTCGGGTTCCTGGATAAGTGCGTAGGCGAGAAGCAAACGGGCCTTCTGACCGCCGGAGAATGCGGCGATCTTTTTATCCAGCGGCGCATGCACATGGACGGCATCCAGCACACGCGAGATCCGCTTCTCGATGTCATACTTCTTTTCGGAAAATGCACCCGTAAATAACTGCAACACGGTCTTTTCCAGATCCTGATGGGCAACAACCTGCTTGGCGATGCCGATGGTGGTTCCCTTTTTTACGTGGATTTCGCCTTCCACCGGTTTGATCTCGCGCATGATCATCTTGAAGATCGTGCTTTTCCCCGCACCGTTTTGCCCCATGATGGTGATCTTGGCATTCTCCCGCACAGAAAAATCGGCCTCAGTAAGGATCGGCTTTTTGTGATCGTAGTGATACGACACGCTTTGAAACCGGAGGATGACATCGCCGTGATCCATGCAGAGGAGTGAAGTCGCGTCAGTGTAGGGAAAGACATCGCGGGAATCCAGTTTCTCTCCATAAAACACTCTGAACTACTGATGAGAATATTTGACATAATCAATAAATTACATTAATAATACAATAATTGTTTTGTTACTAAATTTGATGCCCAATCGACCAAACGACAGCATCGACTCTGCTGATGTTTCGCATCAGCGGTTGGAGCATGCTCTCGCCTCGCTCCAATCGCTGCATGCCTGCTGGAGCGCAGTTTCGCATGAGGAACAGGCGATCAAAAATATGCGGCAGCAGCTTCCCGCGCAGACCCGTGAACTGTTTGATCATTTCGTTTCCCCTCATGTGGAATCGTCCGAGACGGAGGCAGAGCAGGATGAAGTTGTGATGCACCAAAGACGTGCGGTACGCATGCGTGTACTGGAAGTGCTTCTTGAGGAAAACTATATCGACTGGACGTTGACCACGCCGGGGTACCCCATTTATGCCAAGCTGCTTGGGCAGTCGGTTTTCAAGAGATCCATTCGTACTTCCCTGCAGGAGCATCAGCCGACAATGGAGATCTTTGAGCGTCATGCTCTTACATTCTTTGATGGAAACGGTATCAAAGCCATGAGTATGTGTGTGGGGCACGAAGCCGTTGGGAATTATCTGCGCACTGTCGCCCGGATTTTTACCGATCCAAAGGGCCCGACAAGAGTGTGGCTACAGGAGCAGAGAATTTCCGTGACCGCTATGTCTGTAGGGGGTGATGAATTTGCTCTTCTCCTGTGTGCAAAGCAGTCCATTTCTCCGGAGCTTACCAAGGAGATGGTCTCACGTTATCAGCAGGAGATTGCGTCGAGTGAGGTACTTTCCAGTGCTCTGGATTTTGGTGACCGGTCGGCTCTGATCAATTTGGCATATCCCACACATGAAACACGTGAGGAGTTTGTGCGACTTCCCATGCCTGAGCAGGAGCAGAAGCTGCAGGAGCTGCGGTCTACTCTGCCCGATGCGTTCGTTCCCAGCTTTTCAGGAGGAGGTGTGACACTCGCAGAAGTTATTGCTCAGGGAAAACTGCAGCAAACTCCGGATGAAACATTTGATACCGTTCGTGAACGGATGTTTGAGATGATGATGCAGGTTGCAGAAGAGAGACAGGCTGATGAAAAGGAGTTGTTTAAGACACATCTGATGAATTCCGATCCCAAAACATATCAATTTTTGCTCAGAACCCCCAATGACAGAGCCCTTCTTGCGGAGATCAGCCGCCTTCGGGGGTTACTAGAGCGACAGCAAGGTGGTGAGGACTAAAGTCCAACGATACCGCAGCCAAGATACGCACCCTGCACCTTCTGTCCGACGAGTTCTGCAGGAGCGTCACCCGGACGGATGAATCCTTCGCAGCGTTGGCCGTTTTGCATTTCACAGCTCTGCGCGTTGTTGCCTACAGAGAAGAATCCAATGGAGGGGCAGGAAGTACCGCTCCAACTATCTCTACACAGCGGCAGGCTGGTGACGGAGGTTTGGTTGTTCTGGCAATTGCGAATATCTGCACGACAGTAGCAGCGGCAGACCTGGAGTCCGTTTGCGCACTGGTTTGTCGTGGGGGCAGAACTACTGGAAGGTACAGCGACAGAGGATGGTGCTGAGTACGCAGGCATTGCAACTGGATGCACCATAGGTCTGCTTACTGGTGCGACGGAAGAAGGGATTACCGGTGCGGGGAGGCTATCCACCCACTGGATATCGCGGATGCGGAAATCAAACGGTGTCCACTGGTTGGTTGCTTGTGCTGCAAGGCGCTGCGAAGCGACCGTGCAAAGCAGTACCAGACCGGATGCCGCAAATAGGGCTACGATGGGGAAGGAGACTTGGGGACGGACTTTGGCAGACTTGGCCATAGGGAGTGGGGGTATGTGTGTAATGTTATTATAACATAATTATAAATATAAGCAAAAATCAACCACATCCTTTGATACGCCTGTATCGGGCATTGCAATCAGACATCCGATAGTACTTTTTCCGGATTGGCAGAAGCGCATATTATCATCTCCTTTGAATCTTCACGGACTTCACCCCGAGCATCAGATGACGGCGTCAGCGCCGATGGGGGAGACGCAGGCACTTATGAATCGGCGGGGATTATTTCGCAGAAGCATGGCCGCTGTTATGGGGTTGGTGGTCGGATCAACACTCTCTGGTGATGTATGTGCAGAAGAACATCCTTTTCCTAGTAAGGTAGGAAATCGCGAGAAGGAGAAGGCGCAGATCCGTACGGAGCTCGATATGCAGTGGAAACGACTTGCACGGGAATTCGAGCGTCGTAGCGAGCAGCATGCCACGCGCAAGAAGCGCATCGAACATGCCCTTGATGCGAAGCGATGGCACAGCCACGTTGCAGCAGTCCGTAGGGAATGGGATCAGCTTGCAAGCAGTCTCAAGCCGAGTCATGAACATTTCACAACGCTCACTCTCGACGATTGCTTTGATACACAGCGAGGCCAGGATCGTCTGCTGCAGCGATGGGAGCGATGGGGGCATTTGCATATTCCTGATGGCGACGATGATCCCGGATTTTTTGAGCGCATTGCGGATATCGTACGGGGGCGGCGAGCGCTTGAGTACGAGTCCAAGTGGATGCTCATGCAACGTGAAGATGGCACGTACATGGAGCTGTTCCCGAAAGAAAAGGAACGTAATCCGGCACTGACGCATGAGCGCTACTTCACAATGCTTGCCGAGCAAATTTGTACACCCGAAGACTTGGCGCTCTTCCAGCGATATTTCTTCTGGTACGTCTACGATTCACCCGATCCGGACACTGATCCCCGCGAAAAAGGCACTGCGAATCGCCACGGGGAGTACTGGCAGCGACCGTGGGAAACGGCAGAGCGAACGGAGAATGGGAAGATGCTTGGCGATTGCGACGATCAAGCCCTTTTCTTCCGCGAGATCGTACGACGATGGGGCGAGAAGCCCTTCGCGCTCCATATGACATCGCACATTACCTGTGTATGGATTTACCAGAATCCCGAGGGAAGGTTTGATGCCTATGATCTCGGCACAACAGGCCTCAATAAAAACGGCAATCGCTTCGGCATTGATGATCACAGTGTCATCGTCGGCGTATCCTATCCTCCCCATCCAGCGCATATGCAAGGATTTGCTACGCCCAACGAGGCACTCGCATCCATTCGTGACATGTATAACGGTTACAGTGATCCGTACCTCAAGGGATTTACGATCGACAACGGGTTTTTCATTGTGGATGACGGCTCAATCTCCAAGCGAGAGGGAAACTTCCGACATACTGATCCACGTCTTTTTGTGCCACCGGATGAACTTCAGAGACGCGTCCGCATGCAGCCGACTGAGGTACCACTTCCTCCTCCAGAGCAGTAATTCCCTTACCCCTTCCTCATGTCATTCGATGAACAAGCAGAGGCTGCAATCCGTGATTTTCGGATACGCAATCCTGGGTATCTGGATATCCCGATCCATCAGGTACATTCGGGATATGACGTCCGCAATATGACGATAACACTGCAGCGCATAGCTTACGAGTGCATGGAAATCTCTCTCGATATTCGCAGTGTGCATTCCTACTCGGATGCTGCTCTCGTGCTGCGGATCCGTAGATAGAAGATTTAATTTCTGTGAAGAATATTTTCTACCGCCAGTGCGGCGATGTGACGGAGTTTCAGCATGTCCGGTTGTTCCGCCGGGAGGAGCATTTGTCTGTCGGCTTCCAACTGACTGGGGTTTGTGAGCAGAGCATGAAGAGCACTGCGATCTGTCGTCATGGAGGTCATTACTATTGTGAGTAATGTAATACCTGCAAGGGCTTTGGGATTGGGAATATTTCCATGTTCAAATGTGAACAGGCGACCGATTTCTGCTGAGAGCTCAATATGATTTGCAATCATAATATCAATATAAGTATTTATTTAAATATGTCAAATTTATGGACAGCGATTTATCCGCTCAGTATCCGGTTTACTCCACGGTGTGCATCGCAGAACTCTCAGAGTTGTCTTTGCAAGTCCGACGCATACTCCATGGCGCTCGATCATCTCCTTTCCATATTGCGAACATGTCGGATGATGCCGGCAGAAACCGTGACGGTAGAGATACTTCAGAGGGCCGTGATCGGGGGAGAGTGTTGATTGATAGAGTTGGATCAGTTGGATCAGAATCTTTCTTGGCAGAAAGAAAGTATGGCGTATGCGGTATGCAGTATTCAGTATTCGCATGCAATACATCATACGGAATACTGCATACCGTATACGCACAATTGCGTTGAAAGTTGAAGGAGGGTACATTCGGATGCATGGACTTCGCCATCACCGCATCGGATCTTCTCCTCGGACTGCAGATCGTCATTTCTGTCATCGTCGTTGTGGTTCTCTACCACGTCCTTTTCATTGTGGTGGATCTGCGGAAGGTCCTCCGTCGTATCGATGACATCACCGAGCAGGTGGAAGCGATGATCCTCAAGCCGATCTCATTGGCTGATCAGATCCTCGGGAAGGTGATGGAGATGATCGAAGGCGGTAGTGCAAAAGTGCACAAAAGAAAAAAGAAGAAAGGTAAGCACAGTGATGTCATCGAGGCTTAGAGTACGTTCTGCTCGTCGATGACCACCTTGATGAAGAGCCTTTTGAGAGTTTCGTATGCGGTATCGAAGAGTTCAGCGATGATGGAGTTGAGTCTGCGGATGCGTGCGTAGAGTGCATTGAGCTTGTGGGCTGCGCCTGGGCGACTGAGGCGACGCGCGCAGCGCCGCACTTCGCGCTGGAGCTCCGTGACTTCTTTGTCGATGTGTTTGCGTAGCTCGCTGCGCATGATCTCCGGTTGTGGCAGGTTGGCGATCTTCTGGTTGCGGATGGTCGTAGCTGCAGATGAGTCGTCACCTTTCTTACCACTTGTCCCTCCGCCACCTCCCAAGTCTCCTGACCGGTCTTCGCCGATGCGTTCGGAAATTTTGTCGATCGCTGCAAGAGCCTCGAGGAGCATTTCCACTTTTGGTGGTTGACTCACGACAAGCGTAGCGCCAACTTCTGCACTTCTTGCAGAGAGCACACCTTTTTCCGCGGATGACGTTGTTTGCTGCATCTACCCCTATTGTCCCTTTTTTTGGTGTATTTGTCAATTTACGGGGTTATGGAGTCACAGGATTACATATCTGTATAATGCAGTTATGGCAGACATAACCATCTTCCACCGTATCCTCGCCCGCGAGATCCCCGCCTCGGTTGTCTATGAAGACGAGGAGGTGCTGGCCTTTAAAGATATCCATCCCAAGGCGACTACTCATCTTCTCTTCATCCCGAAGCACTTCGTCGCGTCTATCGCGGAGGTCACTCCCGAGACTGCGCATCTTCCCGGCATGCTTATCCTCAAGGCGCAGAAGTTTGCCGAGGAGCAGGGGATTTCCGGCTATAAACTTACATTTCATGTGGGAAAGGGCGGTGGGCAGGAGGTGATGTACCTACATCTGCATTTTTTGAGTGAGGAAGGATTGAAGGCAGGAATGTGAGAACATTGCAGAAAAGGCAGGAAACCTTCCTGCCCTTCCTGTCATTTCTGCGTTCTTTAGGCACTGTACCCCGCCTTCTGGGCATCTTCTTCCGTCTTGAAGTCGATGCGGTTTTCGTCCTTGATCTTCTCGGCTGCAGCAGAATCTGCGGCGTAGTACTTCTTGCCGGTCTTGCTGGCAACAAATCCTCCGGCAGATTTCCCGGATTCATTTGAAGGGGAATCTTTAGCCTCCTTCTTCTTTGCCTCCTCTTCCTCGCGCTCCTTCTTGATGCGCTCCATGGTTTCCTTGTCGATCGGGAGGAGAGCCTTGATGGAAAGTCCGATGCGGCGCTCGTCGACGTCGATATTGATGACCTGTGCCTCCACTTTCTGTCCGATCTTCAGTGCTTCGGAAGGATCAGCAATCTTGTGGTGTGCGAGTTCACTGAGGTGAACGAGGCCGCTGATATCTTTCTCCAGCTGTAGGAAGGCTCCGTAGTCGGCAAAGCGCACGACATTACCAGAAACTTTCTTTCCTACGGGGTAGCGCTCAGCGATTGCCTCCCACGGGTCGGCCGTAAGTTGCTTGATGCTGAGGGAGAGTTTGTCACTCTCGACCCCGATGATTCTCACTTTCACACGGTCGCCCATTTGTGCGTGCTCGGAAGGATTCTTCACGTGACCCCATGCGATTTCGGAGATATGCACGAGTCCCTCAAGACCGTCAAAGGTTACAAAGAGTCCAAACTTCACAAGGCCGGACACAATGCCCTCTTTCGTATCGCCGATCTTCAGGTGCTCGAGGGTCTTTGCGCGCTCCTCGGCCATAGCCTCGCGCTCGGAGACAACAATCTTTCCTGCAGCCTCGTCCATCGTGATGATCTTTACCGTGAAGGTGTGGCCGATGTACTTGCCGAGGCGGGTGATGATCTCGGATGCATCAGCATTGTTCACTCTCGGATAGTGTGACGGTGCCAGCTGCGATACCGGCAGGAAGGTGCGGATGCCATCGATGTTGCTGAGGAGGCCTCCTTTGTTGGCTTCCTGTGCTGTGAACTTCATTGTTCCTTCTTCAGCAACGAGTTTGTGGAAACGATCCCATGCGCGCTGCTGGCTCGCCATGCGGAGGCTCAGCACCGCCATGCCTTCATCATTTTCTTCTTCGAGCACCATCGCGGCGACGCCATCGCCGAGCTTAAGATCATGGAACGTGTGGAAGGAATCACGGAGCTCACGTCCGGAGACGATTCCGGTGATCACGCCGCCGATATCCAGAAGGAGCTTGTTCTTTCCGCGAAATACGACAACGCCTTCAACGAGCTCTCCTGGCTTTACCCGGATGAGTGGTGGAGCGTCCTTTAAAAGCTGTTCCATCACAGCATTGATCTTCGTCTTCTTTTTCGGTGAGGATTTTGCCATAAAAAAGATTGGGTGCGAGAGGAGAGATAGGAAGCTCCCTGTCCTCGCACGAGCGACTGGGAACATGCGAATTTTGGCAGTGGCCTTGGCGGGGGTCAAGCGTTTGGTGAGCTTTACGCGTACAGCTCATCAGAGAACCATCTTTGATGAAGGCACATCCTTGCCGCCGATTTTCTGCTCCTGACTCGCCTTGGGATTGAAGATTTGATAGTAGAGCTCGATGAGCTCGGGGGTCGTAAGGCGGTTCGAATTCAGTCCGACGTTGTGGAGGCCAGCCTGCACCTGCTGGACGCGGTCTTTAAGCTGGAGGCTTTTATCCGGAAAGCTCCGGTAGCGCGCGGCGGTTTTTGCCCCCGTGTCATCGACACCGATCCATCCCATAAATTGCGTGAGCAACCCCGGACGCTTGCTTGCAGTGAGGCTGAGATCGTCGAGAGGAACGACAACAAAGAATCGTTTCTGCATGATTTCCGCAACCTCGACGATCTTTTCGATAAATGCGGCGTAGGCCTCCGTTTGCGCCTTGAGCAGGGGATTGGCTTGTCGTTCCGCCTGGATGCGCGTCTGCTCCATGTACGGATCGATATTTACTTTTGTAGAGCGTACGACAACCTGCACAGGGAATGTCAGTGTGTTTACGAAACCTTCGTATCCTGCGATGATGCCCTGCTGCTCCGTTTCACTTTTGAGGTTGAAGTTCAGAGGCTCCACTTTTAGCACAGCACGCAGACCTCCATTTTTCAGGAGAACGGTGTCATTGCGTATCTCTGCAATCGGCAGAAATCGCTGCGTCGAGCCGTGCAGCACCTTTTTCGCATTGCGTACGGTGCTCTTAATCGGTTTACGTGAGGGTTTGGGACTCATGCTACAGGGGGGGAGATATCGCGAATCACGGGAGCGGTGGAGCGCTCTTCGCGTATGGAATGTGTGCCTGATGGCTCCAGAGGATCGGCGCTGATGCGAGTGCGTTCTACAGGGAGAGTGGATGAAGATTCAGGTGCAACCTCTTGTGTTGCATGGATGAGATCCTCTCTTTCCACAGAAGACGATGGAGCGTGATCCAGAAGACTGCTGAGTTCCTCGATGCGCTTGCGCTTCTCCTCATCACGTCGTTTTTCGGCCTCGAGACGAGTTTCTTTGATAAGCTC
>SXGS01105652.1_pt1 | contig 11547 bp, 11 predicted proteins | sample 3174681 | NCBI WGS metagenome assembly SXGS01 (sample SAMN11356861, study PRJNA531348) | freshwater metagenome | isolation source: freshwater sample F1-80 | place: China: Fuxian Lake, Yuxi | collected 2017-12-25 | reverse complement strand
GCAGTCCGCGCTGATGATTGCCAGAAATCACTCCTAAGGCTAGCCGCATGGTGCTTTTTTTGGCCCAGTTTTTCATGCTGGTTTTCTCGGGGGTTATTTTTTACTGGGGTATTGAATTCCCCCAGTTTGGCTGGAACCAGATTTCCGAGTTGGCGGATATGCCGATATGGCTGATCTTCATAGCCTGGCCCATCGCGGGCTTCATGTGGATCATCTACCTCCTCAATCAAATGGTCAGCGGCTTGCAGGGTGCAGAAAGTTCGCAACTGGGGTCTGTGCTTTGAGTACCGCATTTTTTCACCGGGCATGGCGGCCCAAGGTGACGTTGCAATTTTGCGCTCAAGGACACCATGATCATGGTGATTCCGATGTTGATCGTGTTGATTGCCGCGTATTTTTTCGCCTGAAGTGATCAATTGACGCCATGCTTACTGCCAACCCCTTGAGTCATGTTGTGGGTGCTTGCATAGACGGGCTTGATGCGTCCAAACCCCTGAGCGACCAGCAGCAGTTGTGGCTCAGCGATGCGCTGCATCAGCACGGTTTTATTGTGCTCAAGAAGCAGTCGCTCTCGCCTCCTGAGCTGGTGCGCTTTGCCCAGTATTGGGGCGAGCCCTCGCCTCACGTGATCGACACTTTTCATCACCCGCAAGATCCGCGCGTGCTGATTCTCTCCAATGTCGTCAAAGACGGTCGGCCTACTGGCCTGGCAGACGCCGGAACCTACTTCCATACTGATTATTCTTACCTTGCCGTTCCCGCGCGATGCACGATTTTGCATGCCCTTGACATGCCCTCTGGGGGCAATGGCACCATGTTTGCCAACCAGGCGGCAGCCTATGACGACCTGAGTGCGCTGCGTAAGAAGCAGATTGCCGACCTGTTGGTGCGCCACCATTACGGCAACCGTGATGATCTGAACCACCAATCGCGCACTGTGGCATCGGTGCTGACTACCGAGCAGGCTGGTCGGGTCACCTGGGTGCACCATCCGCTGGTAAAAAAACACCCGTTTACCGGCCGCCGGGCGCTCTATGCGGTCAGCGGCAGCTCGTTTGGCATCGAGGGCATGGACGATGCCGAGGCCCTGGCCCTGCTGCGCGAGCTCTCGGCCCATTCAACCCAGGCCCGTTACCGGCACACCCATGATTACGACAATGGGGACCTGATTGTTTGGGACAACAGTCTGCTCTTGCATGCAGCCCCGTTGGTTGACCTGAGCCGGCCTCGTACGCTGTGGCGCGTGACAGTGCTTGAAGGCCAGGCCAGCAGTCTGACCCAAGTGGCACAAGCAAAAAAATACCCTTAAATCGGCAGCCGGTCACGCAGCCGGTAGTAGGCTACCGAGGGGGCTAAAAACCAGGGGTTGCCGCTGTACAGGGGCCGGGTTTGGAAGGCCAGTCCGTCCAGTGCGGTCTGGCCCTCTTTGAGGCCCAGCACCTGCTGCCCGATGCGCATGCCAAAGTAGCTGGCGGTACCAACACCAGCGCCGCAGTAGCCCATGGCGTAGTGCAGGCCATCGTGCTTGCCCAGGTGCATCAATTCATCGAATGTGTAAGCCACAAAGCCGCACCATGAGTGGCTGATGCGCACCGCAGCCAGCTCGGGAAATATGGCCGCCATATCAGCATGCAGTTTGGGCCCGCTGACCCGCGGGTCGGTCTCCTGGTGCGAGACCCGGCCGCCAAACAAGATACTTTGCCGGTCCGGTGAGGCGCGGTAGTAGAACACCACTTTTCGGGTGTCGCTGACGATACGGTTTTTCGGGATCAGGCGGTCCATCAGGCCCTCTGGCAGGGCCTCGGTGGCGATCATGTAGCTGCCGATCGGTATCACCCGGCGCGCCAGCCAGGGCGTGAGATTGCCGGTGTAGCCATTGGTGGCGATCACCACATCGCGCGCCAACACGTCGCCGCGAGCCGTGCTCACCCGAAACTGCTGGCCCTGCTTGGCAATCGCTGTGGCAGGGCAGCGCGGCGCCACCAGCACGCCCGCAGCCAGGGCTCGCGCCAACAGGCCCTGGTGGTAGCGCGCCGGGTGCACCGAGCAGTGCTGCTCGTAGACCACGCCGCCCCAGTAGGCGTCGCTGCCCAGCTCCTGCCTTTGCTCGGAGCGGGTCACCACATGGGCTTTGATCTTCAGCTTGGCTGGTTGGAGCTTGAGTTTGTCGGCCAACGCCTGGTATTGGGCGGCGTTGTGTGCTGCATGGAAACGCCCGACTTGAGTGAAATCGCAGTCAATGCCTTCGCTGCGGACAAATTCGGCAACCCATTCCAGCGACTGTTGGCCTTCGCGCAGAATGCCCAATGCCAGTTGCTCGCCGTGCCTTTTGGCCAGTTGGTCAAAACCGGGCTTGATGCTGGTGGAGACCTGCCCGCCATTGCGGGTGCTGCAGCCCCAGCCGGCTTCCTCGGCGTCAACCACCAGGGTCGAGCGTCCGCCACGGGCGGTTTGCAAGGCGGCATGCAGGCCGGTATAACCGGCACCAACCACCAGCACGTCAACCGTGGCTGGCAGCGCCAGGTGGGGCAGGGCAGGGCGAGGTGCGTCATCCCACCAGTAGGGCTTGGTTTTGCACTCAATCATCAATTCTTCGTTGGTCATGCGGTTGCGCTCAGGAATACGGCAAGCACCAAATCAGCGCCTTTTTCGGCCAACATGGTGATCGGGGCGTTAGTGTTGGTGTTGGTGTTGCCTGAGGTGAGTGTAGGCTGCACAGAGCCGTTTTGAAGCTTTTGACAAACCACAGAACAGGGCTCAGGCTTTGCCCTTGCGCCTCACTGCAGGGGCCAGTCGCCGCTCCAACACTTGCGCCAGCACCTCCACGCCGGCAGCAATAAGTTGGGGTGATACGCCCCCAAAGCCCAGCACCAGGCCATTCGTACTCACCGGGGCGAGCGCATATCGGCCCAGCGGGGAGGCTGTGACCTGTTGCAAGTCAGCGTCGTGGGACACCGCCATGCCCGAGACTGCTGCAGGCAACAGGGCAACCGTGTGCAGACCGCTGTGGGCGGGCAAGACTTGCAGCAGCCCGCCCAGTCGCTGGCCCGCGGCCGCCAGCAGGGCGTCATGGCGTTCCCGGTAAAGCTGCCGCATGCGGCGGACATGGGAGGCGAAGTGCCCCTCATCAATGAACTCGGCCACGATGGACTGGGTGTGGGACGGCACACCCGCCAAAAAATTGCTCGTCATGGTGCCAAAGGTGTCTACCAGGGCTGGCGGCACCAACAAATAGCCCAGGCGAAGCGCTGGGAAGAGAGATTTGCTGAAGGTGCCGACATAGATCACCTGGCCGTGGGTGTCCACGCTTTTGAGAGTGGGTGGCGGGCGCCCACCAAAAAAAAACTCACCGTCGTAGTCGTCCTCGATGACCCAGGCGCCACACTGCTGCGCTGCATGCAGCAGGGCGAAGCGGCGCGCCAGGCTCATCACACAGCCCATCGGTTGCTGGTGCGAGGGCGTGACAAAGGCCAGCCTGAATCGCGGGCTCAGCCGCAGCGCTGTCTCTACCTGCAGGCCCTCGGTGTCCACTGGTACCGGTACCAAATTGGCGCCGCAAGCAATCAGGCTGTTGCGCGCACCAATCGCTCCGGGGTTTTCAAACCACACGTTTTCACCGGGGTTGAGCAATGTTGATCCGATCAGGTGGAAAGCCTGTTGGGCCCCGCCGACAATGAAAATCTGGGCTGGGTCGCAGGTGATACCACGGTTCACCCGTAGGTGAGAGGCCAGCGCCCGGCGCAGTTGGGACGAACCGGCCGGATCACCATAGCCCAGGATGTCGTCGCGCGCACCGCGCAGGTATTTGGCTGATAGGCGCGACCACTGCGACATCGGAAACGCGTCAAAGGCAGGCAGAGCGGTGGTGAAGGCCCGAGCGACATGGGGCAGGCGCTTGCGCTCACCAAACCGGCTGACCGCCTGCGCCATCATGGCGGACAGCCTGGGTGCTGTGAGGATCACCGAAGACGCGTCTGGGGCTGCGGCCTTGGCGCGGCTGGCATGGAGCACCGAGCTGACAAAGGTGCCAGCGCCGGTGCGCGATTCAAGCAGGCCCTCGGCCACCAGGCGGTCAAATACGTCAATGATGGTGGTCCTTGAGAGCCCGAGTTCGCGCGCCAGAGTGCGACTGGCAGGCAGACGCTCGCCCGGCAAAAACCCGCCGGTCAGAATCATCTCGCGCAGCGCAATGCAAAGCTGCGTGCTCACCGGCTGATGGGCGTCGCGGTCGATCTTGATAGACAGCAGTAATGAACCCCCGGCGCGCTTGACCATGCAACCCCTGCGTGTGAAAAACCAAAATGGTATCAGCCATTGTTCAAAATGGACCTGTGAGCACGGCCAATTGCAGACCATGATGCAAGCATGAAGATACAACGCATTGAAACTTTTTCTGATCCCTTTGTCGGTTTTGTACGGGTCACCGCCGAGGACGGCAGCCAGGGCTGGGGCCAGGTGTCCACCTACCACGCTGACCTGACGGCCCAAATTGTTCACCGCCAAGTGGCGCCCTGGGCCCTGGGCCAGGACGCTACCGACATCCATGGCCTGAGCGCCCTGGTGCCCGAGCGGGAGCATAAGTTTCCAGGCTCTCACCTGTACCGGGCCCTGTGTGGCGTGGAGACAGCCCTGTGGGACCGGCTGGGCAAGGCCGAAGGCAAGCCGGTGTGCGAGCTGCTGGGCGGCACGCCGCGGCGCTTGCGGGCCTACGCCTCGTCCATGAAGCGCGACATCACGCCCAAAGACGAGGTGCGGCGCCTGCAGGGCTTGCGCGACCAGTTTGGCTTTGATGCCTTCAAGTTCCGGGTGGGCGCCGAATACGGCCACGACAAAGACGAGTGGCCAAGACGCACCGAAGAGATCGTGCCGGCCATGCGCCAAGGCATGGGCGATGCGGTAGAACTGCTGGTGGACGCCAACAGCTGCTACTCACCAGCGCGCGCCATTGAGGTCGGCCGGATGCTGGAAGCCAACGGCATCTGCCATTTTGAGGAACCCTGCCCCTACTGGGAGCTGGAGCAAACCCGTGCTGTGCGTGAGGCCCTGTCGATCGACGTGACCGGTGGTGAGCAAGATTGCTACCTGCCGATGTGGAAGCACATGATTGCCATGCACGCGGTAGACATCGTGCAGCCTGACGTCTGCTACATGGGCGGCATGGTGCGCAGCCAGCAGGTGGCTCAGATGGCGCACGCCGCAGGGCTGCCTTGCACGCCGCACAGTGCCAACCTGTCGCTGGTGACGCTGTTCACCATGCACCTGCTGTGCGCCATTCCCAACCCCGGCAAATACCTGGAGTTTTCCATTGAAGGGCCCGACTATTACCCCTGGCAAGAGGGTTTGTATGTCGAGTCGCCTTACCAGATCAAAGATGGTCATATTGAGCTGCCGGCTGGACCCGGCTGGGGCGTTGATATCCACCCCGACTGGCTGCAACGTGCCCAGTACCAAATGAGCGAGGTGAGCTGAGTGACATCTGATTTGCAACGTTGGGTTCAGGAGGCCCAAGCCACCGGCACGCTGGCCGGCTTGCCTGACCGCCACTTTATTGATGGTGGTGCCCTGGCCTCGGCCGATGGCGGCACCATGGCCACGCTTGACCCCGGCACGGGCCTGGCGTTTGCCCAGTTTGCCGCCGGGCAGGCGGCCGATGTGGATGCTGCTGTGCTGGCGGCCAACCGCGCGCTTAAAGGCCCCTGGCGCGACATGGCGCCGGCCCAGCGCGGCCGCGTGCTGCACCGGGTGGCTGAGCTGATCCGGGCCAATGCGGCCCGCTTGGCCGTGGTGGAAACGCTCGACTCTGGCAAGCGGCTGGTGGAGGCTCTGGGTGACGTGGCCGGCGCTGCCAACTGTTTTGATTACTATGCCGGCGCCTGTGACAAACACCAGGGTGACAGCCTGCCGCTGGGCCCCGACTTCCTGGCTTACACGCTCAACGAGCCGGTGGGTGTGACGGCCCACATCATTCCCTGGAATTACCCGCTGTCCACGGCGGCCCGCGGCCTGGCCCCGGCCCTGGCGGCAGGCTGCACCGTGGTGGCCAAGCCGGCAGAGCAAACGCCGCTGACAGCGCTGATGCTGGCTGAGCTGTGTCACCAAGCCGGTGTTCCGGCCGGGGTCTGCAATGTCGTCACAGGCACCGGGCGTGAGGCGGGTGCGGCACTGGTGCGCCACCCCGGCGTGCACCACATCACTTTCACAGGCTCGGTCAACACTGGCATTGATGTGATGCGCTCGGCCGCGCCCAACATCACCCGGCTGGTGCTGGAGCTTGGCGGCAAGTCGCCCCTGCTGGTGCTGGCAGATGCCGACCTCGCGCAAGCGGCCGATAACGTGATGGGCGCCATTTTTGAGAACGCTGGGCAAATCTGCTCCGCGGGTTCACGCCTGCTGGTCGCGCGCGCGGTGCATGAACAGCTGGTGGCGCAGGTAGCAGCGCGGGCGGCGGCCCTGAGCCTGGGCCACGGCCTGCGCGATCCCGGCATGGGTCCGCTCAGTTCCGAGGCGCATTTACACAAGGTGGCGGGCTATGTGGACCGGGCCCGGGCGCGCGGCGCAGCCGTGCGCACCGGCGGAAATATCCAGCCAGACCCACAGACTGGCCTAGGCTGGTTTTATGAGCCCACTGTGTTGGACGACCTGTCGTCCACCGACGAGGCGGTGCAAGAAGAAATCTTCGGCCCGGTGCTGTGCGTGCAGGTGTTTGACGACTTGGAAGAGGCAGTGGCGCTGGCCAATGGCACGCCGTTCGGGCTGGTGGCTGGCGTCTTTACCCGCGACCTGAGCGCTGCGCACCGGCTGGCGCGCGACATCGACGCCGGTCAGGTCTACATCAATGAGTATTTTGCTGGCGGCATCTCGGTGCCCTTTGGCGGTAATAAGCGCTCGGGCTTTGGCCGGGAAAAAGGGCTGGAGGCCCTGCGCAGCTATAGCAAAACCAAAAGCGTGGTGGCGCGCCTATGAGGGGTCATGCGACTGTCATATTGGTATGCTGATGTTTCGAGAATGGCCCTAGTGCGAAGACCACCCGGTTTCTACAGTGGTGTACTCGGAGATAAGTCGGGCCGGGGCCGACGATGGTAAGAAGATATATTTTTAACAGGAGTATTGCAATGATGATCAAGCGTTTCAAAAACCGTTTTGCGGCACTGGCCACAGCGGCTGTAGCAGCCAGTTTTGCTGGCCAGGCCGCGGCTCAGCTGACGGTCGTTTCCTTTGGCGGCTCGTACCAGGATGCCCAAAGCAAGTCTTTGTTTGTGCCAGCGGCCAAGGCCCTGGGTATCACGATCAAGGAAGAGACTTACACCGGTATTGCGGCAGTGGCCCTGCAGGTCAAGGCCGGTGCGGTGACCTGGGACGTGGTCACCAGTGGTTCCGGCGGCGCAGCCCGCTCCGGCGCCGAAGGCATGCTGGAGCCGCTGGATTACAAGATGATCGATGTGACCAATTTTGTACCCGGCTCCGCCCAGCAATACTATGTGTGCGGCGATGTGTTCTCCACCGTGCTGGCCTGGAACACCAAGACCTATGGCGACAAGGGCCCGCAGAACTGGGCTGATTTTTGGGACGTGAAGAAATTCCCCGGCAAGCGTTCGTTCCGCAAGGGTGGCGAGGGCGTGTTGGAGCCAGCGCTGATGGCCGACGGCGTGCCTGCCAACAAGGTGTATGAGGTGCTCTCCGCCCCAGGCGGCATTGAGCGTGCGATCAAGAAGATCAAAGAACTCAAGCCCCATGTGGCGGTCTGGTGGGCGTCCGGCGCTCAGCATGCGCAGCTGATGAAGGACGGCGAGGTAGACATGATCACCGGCTGGAACGGCCGCTTTGACGCGGTGGCCAAAGACGGTGCCAAGGTGGCCTACACCTTTAACCAGGGCCTGGCCGATTACGATTGCTACGCCATTCCCAAGGGCGCGCCCAACAAGGCGAATGCCATGAAGTTTCTCAGCGAGATCAGCAAGCCGCCCTACCAGGCCGAGTTAACCAAGTACATCACCTACGGCCCGACCAACAAAAAAGCCTATGAGGGCAATGCCATTCCCGCCGCTTACGCCAAGCAACTGCCGTCGCACCCGGACAACCAGGTCAAGCAGCTGCCCATTGACCAAAGCTGGTACATCAAAAACGGCGCGCGGGCTTCTGCCCTGTTCCAGGATATGCTGACCGAGTGATGTTTGGACCGACAGGCCCTATTCCGGGCCTGCGCAACTGCCGACGGCCTGCCCCTCAAGGCGGCCGTCTTTTAATTTGAAAGAGCCCTTCATGGCCCGCAATTCGTCGCTACCGATCACCATCGCGCAAGTGACCAAAACTTACGGCAAGGTCTTTGCACTGGACCACGTCGACCTGCATATCAAAAGCGGTGAGTTTTTGACCTTGCTTGGGCCCTCGGGCTCGGGCAAGACAACTTTGCTGACTGTGCTGGCAGGCTTTACCCGCCCTGATGGCGGCAGCCTCAAGTTTGGTGATTCCGAAAGGATCACGGTGCCGCCGCACAAGCGCGCTGTCGGCAGGGTGTTCCAAAACTACGCGTTGGTCCCGCACATGACGGTGGCTGGCAATGTGGCGTTTCCGCTTAAGTTGCGCGGCTTGGTGGGTGCGGAGTCGGCCCGACGCGTGGAGCGAGCGCTGGAGATGGTGCGCCTGGGCGGCTATGGCACGCGCGGGGTCGACCAGCTGTCTGGCGGACAGCGCCAGCGCGTGGCCCTGGCTCGCGCCATGGTGTTTGAGCCGCGCATCATGCTGATGGACGAGCCGCTGTCGGCCTTGGACAAGCAGCTGCGCGAACACATGCAGATTGAGCTGCGCCAGCTGCACGAGCAACTGGGCATGACCACGGTTTACGTCACGCACGACCAGCGCGAGGCGCTCACTATGTCAGACCGCATTGCCGTCATCAATGGCGGTCGCATCATGCAGCTTGACACGCCGCGCGCCATTTACGAGCGCCCGGCCAGCCGCTTTGTGGCCGAGTTCATCGGTGAGTCCACCTTTTTGCCCGTGACGGTGGCGCAGGGTCGCTTGTCGCTGGCCGGTCAGACCTTGCAGACGGCAGACCCCCTGCCCGCCAGTGGCGAACACCTGCTGATGCTGCGGCCTGAGCGCCTGCGCGTTTTGGCTGATGGCGAAGACCCAGGCCCCGGCTTCAATCTGCTGACTGCCACCCTGGCTGCCACGGTGTACCAGGGCGACAGTTCTCTGCTGCAAGTGGCTTTGCCGGACGGCACCCGCCTGCAGGTGCGCAGCGCCTCTATTGGCGCTGCTGCCCCCACCGAGCCTGGCCGCGCCCTGCGACTGGCGCTGGCTGTTCAGGACACGGTGCTTCTGCCACCCGACGGAGCGGTAGCGTGAACGACCTGCCCAATGCCCTGGCCCTGCAGCGCAACGCGCTGTGGGAGCGGCTTGGGCTGGCTAGCTTGATCATGCCGGCTCTGTTGCTGATCGTGATCACGATGCTGCTGCCAGTCTGCTGGCTGTTTTACCTGTCTGTCATGTCAGATGCCGGTGCCTTCAGTATGGAGCACTACCAGCGTATGTGGGAGCAACCCTCTTACGGCCGCACCTTTCTCACCACCTTCAGGGTCAGCCTGCTGACCACTGGCATCTGTATTTTGCTGGGCTACCCGCTGGCCTATTTCTTGTCTGAGTTGCCCAAGCGAGCGGCCAACCTGTGCATGGTGGCTGTGCTGCTGTCGCTTTGGACCTCGCTGTTGGTGCGCACTTACGCCTGGCTGGTGCTGTTGCAGCGGCGCGGGCTGATCAACAACTGGGGCATCGAACTGGGCCTGTGGGACGAGCCGCTGGCGCTGGTGCACAACCTGGCTGGTACGCTGATTGGCATGGTGCATGTGATGCTGCCATTTCTGGTGTTGCCGCTGTACGCCTCCATGCGGGCCATTGACCGCAATTACCTGCGCGCAGCCGCCAACCTGGGCGCCAGCCCGTTGCGCAGTTTCTGGCTGGTGTTTTTTCCGCTGGCCCTGCCTGGGCTGAGTGCGGGCGTGCTGATCGTGTTCATTTTGTGCTTGGGCTTTTATGTGACGCCAGCCGTGCTGGGCGGCGGCAAGGTGATCATGGTGTCGAGCCGCATTGCCAATGACATCGAGATCTTTTTCAACTGGGGTGCGGCCAGCGCCCTGGGCGTGGTGCTGCTGGTGCTGACAGCCCTGCTGATCCTCGGTACTGCGCGGCTGACTCGGTTGGGCAACATCATGCCGTCGGGGGGCCGACCATGAGCTGGCTGAAGCAATCTGCCACCGACACCCAGATTACCCATGGCGCGCGGCTGTGGCTGTATGTGGTGGCGGTGCTGGTGATGGTGCTGCTGGTCATCCCCACGCTGCTGGTGATCCCTATGTCGTTCTCGGCCTCACAGTACCTGGAATTTCCGCCGCGCGAATGGTCGCTGCGCTGGTACCAGCGCTACTTCAACTCCACGGCATGGATGCAGGCCACTGCCACTTCGCTCAAGGCCGGCCTGCTAACGGCCCTGCTCTCAACACCGCTCGCCACCATGGCGGCCTATGGGCTGCATGTGTCGCGCCTGCGGCATGCCAATTTGCTGCTGATGCTGTTGCTAACCCCGATGGTGGTGCCGGTGATCCTGATCGGTATTGGTGTGTTTTATGCCTACGTCAAGCTCAAGCTGGTCAACAGCCTGCTCGGGTTGGTGCTGGCTCACAGCATGCTGGCAATTCCTGTGGTGATGCTGGTGGTGGGCTCGGCGCTCAAAACCTTTGACCTTGACCAGGAACTGGTGGCGCGCAGTTTGGGCGCTTCGCGCCTGAAGGCCTTTTGGCTGGTGACCCTGCCACAAATCAAGTTTTCGGTGGTCACTGGCGCAGTACTGGCTTTTTTGACCTCGTTTGATGAAATCATCGTGTCGCTGTTTGTATCGGGCGGCGACAACTCTACCCTGACGCGCAATATGTTTAACGCTCTGCGTGACCAGGTCGACCCAACCATTGCCGCCATCTCGACCCTGATCGTGCTGGCGACTACTGTGCTGCTGGTGATTACGCAGTATGTCGGGCGGTCCAAATAGCCGCCTACCGGCGCGACTGAGCGCCTCATTTAAGAAAGACCATCATGGACATTCAACGCAAAGAAATCGGCCCCCGTTTATCAGAGGCTGTCATCCATCAAAAAACCATCTATCTGGCCGGCCAGGTGGCCTATGCTGGGTGCAGCCCCGACGTCTACGAGCAGACCTGCCAGGTGCTTGCCAATATCGACCGCCTGTTGGCACTCAGCGGCAGCGACAAAAGCCGCCTGCTCTCTGCCACCATCTGGCTCACTGACATGGACAGCTTTGGCGAGATGAACCGCGCCTGGGCCGAGTGGGTGGTGCCCGGCCACACCCCCGCCCGTGCCACCGTACACAGCGCCCGGCTGGCCGGGCCGGAATACGGGGTGGAGATCAAGGTGATTGCGGCGCAGGCCTGAGCTGCCCGGGGGGCTGACCAGCCCCGTTGTTGATCCGCCGCAACACGGTCGCCATGCGCTAGACAAGGCCCAGCCTTCGGATTCCGCAACAATGCTGATTTGCCG
>SXGS01414511.1_pt1 | contig 11549 bp, 8 predicted proteins | sample 3174681 | NCBI WGS metagenome assembly SXGS01 (sample SAMN11356861, study PRJNA531348) | freshwater metagenome | isolation source: freshwater sample F1-80 | place: China: Fuxian Lake, Yuxi | collected 2017-12-25 | reverse complement strand
GGGTGAGACGGGAGCGGGCAAGAGCATTCTCGTCAGCGCTCTGAAACTGGTGTTGGGGGGGCGTGCGCGGCCGGACATGGTGCGATCGGGTGCTGACCAAGCCGAGATCGAAGCGTTGTTTGATGTTGGCGATGATGCGGCTTTTCAAGGCCGATGGGCGGCGTTGGGTTTGCCCGCCGATGATGAGCTGGTCATCCGCCGCATTATTCAAAGCAATGGGAGAAGCAGGGCTTACGTCAATGGCTCGTTGGCCACGGCCAACCAGCTCGCTGAGCTCGCAGCAGGGTTGGTGGACATCAGCTCGCAGCACGAGCACCAGACCTTGGTGGATGCCAGTTGCCACCTTGGTTATCTCGACGCGTTCGCGGGTCATGCGGCGGAGGTGGCCGAGATTGGGGCGATTCACACCGAGGTGTTGGGTCTCGTGCTCGCGTTGAATGGGGAGCGAGCGCGGGTCAGCGAGCGCACAGAAAGAGAGGATCTACTTCGGTTTCAAGTGGGTGAGATCGATCGGTTGGCGCCGAAAGCGGGGGAGGAGGAGAGCGTCACTGTCGAATTGTCGAGGTTACGACATGCCGATCGGTTGGGTCGGGTGACCGCCGGCGCCGAGCAAGCGTTGTATGCAGGGGAGCCGGCGGTGTGCGATGTGCTTGGCCGGCTCGCCGGCGAGATCGACGAACTCAGCCGGTTGGATGCCGCGTTGACGCCGTTTGCAGAGCGCTTGGACGCGACACGTCTGGAGATCGAGGATCTAGCTCGGGAGTTAGGCAGGTATTCGCGGACCATGGATTCCGATCCAGGCCGGCTCGGGGAGTTGGAGGAGCGACTCCACGGGTTACGAAGGTTGATGCGGAAGTATGGCGGTACCCTTGAAGGAGTGTTGGAGCATCGGCAGCGCGCCGCGGAGGAGTTGGCGGGTCTGGATGGTGCGGAGGCGCGCATTGAGGAATTAGAAGCGCGGGTTCAAGAGGTGTGTGGGCGCGCTGGAGCTCTCGCGCATAAGTTGTCCGAGCGCCGAAAAGCCGCTTCGATTCGATTGGGCAAGGCGATCACTGAGGAGCTGGCTTCGCTGGGCATGGGCGGCGCTCGGGTAGAAGTGGCGGTGGCTCCATTGGAAGAGGGGGATGCGGGCCCGGTGGTGGGCGGCGCGCGGTTGTCGGCCACGGGGATCGACCGGGTAGAATTCCTGATTGCGCCGAACCGCGGCGAAGATCCTCGGCCGATTCGGCGGGTAGCCAGCGGTGGAGAGCTTTCGCGCTCATTACTCGCATTGAAACGTGTTCTTTCGGGCCTGGGTCCGGTGGGTACCTACATTTTCGATGAGGTCGATACCGGCGTGGGCGGCGCGGTTGCCGAGGTGATCGGCCACAAGTTGAGGGAGGTGGCCCGGCATCATCAAGTGTTGTGCATCACGCATCTGCCGCAGGTCGCTTCGTTGGGCGACAGGCACCTTCGGGTAAAAAAGGAGGAGGTCGACGGGCGCACCGTCAGCTCGATCCTGCCGCTTTCTCGGGAGGAGCGGGTCGAGGAGATCGCCCGGATGTTGGGTGGGCTGAGGATCAGCGATCTGACACGGCAGGCGGCCGCGGAGATGTTGGCGACGGTGGATGGTAAAGCGGGTTGACGATCTAGCCCTTTAGCAGTTTCCCACGTCCTCCCGTGGCTTCCGATACCCCTTTGCGCAACACGATCTTCTTGCCCTCGGTCTTGCCGTCCTGCCAAGCCGAAGTCATCGAAATGCGTGCGCCGAACTTCCGCAACCGCGGATGCCGCCGGTGGATCAGCTCCTCTAGACGAGGATCTCCAAGCCAAATGAGGCCCTCGTCCTTGCACTCTTGGGTTCCGAGGTCGAGTTTCTCCGCGAACCCGGTGTAGACTCCGGCCAGAAACCGACGACGTTCGGCGTTGGACAAGATCTTTCGGTGTCGTTTGTACGCGGCCCACAGCTGTTCGCCGGTGTGCAGCAGAAAGGCGTGAGTGTAGTTTGCGAGTTCAACATTCGCGGCCGTTCCGGCGACCTCCAAAGCGCGCCCCCAAAGCCCGCGATCGGGCAGATACGCGGAAATCCAGATCGCGCGTACGAAAAAGTGCTTGGTGAGGATTCCGGCCAGGATTTTCCGATAGGGGTCGACCCGAGCGGTGGCGGTTCCAACCTGCGCGACATGCCAATCGGGTGAGCGCGGGAGATCGTGGAGATTGTACTTGAGCATGCGGCGATGAGCCGCTTTCATCGCCTGCTCTGCTTCGTGACGTTCGGAGCTTTCGGCCAGCGCGAGCAGTTGCCGGATTTGGTGAAGAGCCTTGACTTGTTCGGGGGACTCGGGTGAGCGTTCGCTGGCTTCCGGCTGAATCCCATGCTTTTCGCAGATCCGTTGGAAGGCAGGTCCGTGAGCGGTTTCATCCCGGATGCCGAGGATTTCGTGCACGTATTGATGTGCCATTTCATGCTTGAGAACTTCGATCACGTCAACCCAAGGCCGCGACCACGCCATCGCGCGGGAGATGGAGAGCGTACGACCGACGGGAGCCCAGGATCCAAGCCGACGTGCAGCGGTCTCCCACTGAAATACCGGAGGCAGAAGCGCGCCTCGGAACATCTCTTGGTTGTGTTGGGCCCACGCTTCCCCGATCGCGCGAAGCAGGCGGGCGTCGAGTTCGGTGTGCACGATCTAGAGGACGCAGAGCCAGTGCAGGCACCAGGGTACCATCGACCGTCCGAGAATTACGAAAAGGGCCATGATTCCTGCACGTTGTGCAAGCAACGTCCAGTTGAACCGATGCCGAGGTGGGTGCGACGACATGATCGACCTCCGCGGGTGATGTAGCCTCGAACGTTCGGTCGCGCCCTGCACCGCGACAAAGTGCAACACTACGACAGCACGATCGGAAACTCCCCGGAGAGTTCGCCAGCTTCCACTTCGGTTAGCGCAATGATTAGGTCCGCTGGAACCCCTTGGTTGTCAGGTTGGCCCTCAAAGTAGATTTGCGTCGTGAGGCGTTCTGAGCCTCGCACCCAAACTTTCAGGTGAATGTGCAAAGGCCGGCCGGGGTACTTTCCGGGTAGGATGGTGTGGAAACTCCAGTTTCCGTCGGCGTCCGTCGAGGTTTGGCCGCGGTACCGCATTTCGTCGCTGACGTTGTCGTAGTCGCCATCGGAGTTCGCGTGCCAGATTTCGACGACCGCATTGGCCAACGGCGTGCAGTTGACGTCGCGCACATTGCCAGAAAGGGACAGACCATCGGCATTCTCGTCGTAGAGGTCAAGCTCCTGTCGAACCGGCACGCCCTCGATCCAGTACGGACCCTCGATATCGTCCGATGTTGCGGTGCAATCCTGGACGTCGGTGTCTGGTAGGTCGGTTTCGACGAGGTCGGTGTCGGCGGTATCCTCAGAATCGGGCGTTTCTGAGTCGAGTGTTTCCGAGTCGAGAGGGTCGGAATCCTCCCCAGCGCAGCCCGTTACGAGCGCGGTGAAGCCGATTCCGGTCCATTGAAGCAATTGACGGCGGTGCATGATTCCCTCGATTTTGTGCAATATGGCCGTGCTTTCGCTAAACCGGAAGCAGAAATTTTGGGATGACGTTATTCGGTTTTGCCGAACAATGGAGGTGTGTTTGCTGCTTCCTGACATCGAATCGTTGCGCTGTTTCGAGGCTGCGGCGGTCCACCTTAATTTTCGCGTTGCCGCAGCTCAGGTTGCGCTTTCGCCCGCCGCGTTCAGCGATCGGATTCGACGACTGGAAGAGGTGGTTGAAAGCCCACTGTTTGAGCGGACAACGCGTCGGGTGGAGCTGACGCCGGCGGGATTGCGGCTTTTGTCCCAGGCGCGTCGAACCTTGGAGGAAGCGCGGCGTTGTTTGGATGTGGTTCGGGACGATGGCCGGAGGGCTGCGTTTGAGATTGTCTTGGGCACTCGCCACGAATTGGGTATGAGTTGGATCGTACCTGCACTGGAAGAGCTCCGAGCAAGTCGGCCAGAACGGACGATACATCTATATTTTGGCAGTGGAAGCGACCTGCTTGCCGCGGTCGAAAGAGGATCGGTGGATGCAATGGTTTCGAGCGTTCGGCTCACGCGAAGTGGGCTTGCGTACGCCAATCTGCACGAGGAACACTCTGTCTTCGTGGGCGCGGCGGGTTTGATGGCCAAGCACCCGCTCTCGGAGGCGAAAGATGCGCTTCACCATGTGCTTCTTGACGCTGCGAGTGCATTGCCTCTGTTTCGGTATTTTCTCGACGCGCTGGACCGACCGGAAATGTGGAGTTTTCGTCGGACCGAGATCTTGGGCACCATCGATGCGGTTCGACGTCGGGTCTTGGATGGTGCCGGAGTCGCCGTTTTACCTCGTTATTTTGTCGAGGATGACTTGGCGCGAGGCAGCTTGGCGGTGCTCGTGCCCACGGTGACCCCGCGCATGGATGCCTTTCGGCTGGTGTGGCGAACTGCGGACGCGCGTGACGATGAATTTCAGGTTTTAGCGGAAGAACTCCGACGAAGGCCGTTACGTTGATGCGGTGCAAAATCCGGCAGGAGCGCCACCCGTGGTACGCTCGCTCGGGGAGGCGGGGATGACGTCCGATCTGTACGCGTGGTTTCCGGACGTGCGTCGGGAGTTGGTCGCGGCCGCTGAAGCCCGCTTTGCTCCGTTGGAACTCGGTGAGGGCGTGGTGGTTATCGAGGAGGGCGAAGAGGATGTCTCCGCGATGCTGGTCTGTCGCGGCGAAGTGCTGGTGCGGACGGGCGATTTGGAGATTGCCACGGTCGGAGAAGGCGGACTGATCGGGGAAATTGCGCTGTTTGGTGGAAACCTCCGGGTGGCGACCGTGGAAACGGTGACCGAATGCCGGTTTATGATGCTGGAACGGTCGGACTATGAAGTCCTGCTGCATTTAGGGAGCCCGGTGGCGTACTCTCTAGAGAAGCGCGCATTACGCCAATTGGCGGCTCGGCTTCGAGAGGTTGACTCGCGCATCGCCGAGGCCGGCGAGCCCCATCGCTTGTCGCGGGATCCGGAGGCCATCGGCAGCGATGGTCCTGCGGATGTTGACCCCTTGCGAACGTTGGTAAATAGACGTTTTTTTGAAGGGACTCCCGCTTCGGCGTTGGTTCCCATTGCTGAGCGTTTTGTGCCGCGGGTCTATGCTCCCGGCGAGATGCTCTGTCGTCAAGGAGCGGCGGGAGATGCCGTTTATCTGCTGGTGGACGGCGCGGTGGAGGTGGTGGTGTCGAGCGCCGGCGGTGAGTCGGGCCAACTTGCGGTGCTGGAGCCCGGAGATGTCTTTGGGATGGCTCCGCTGTTGGAGGACCGACCTCGAATGGCGTCTTGCGTGGCGCTGGAGAAGACCACCGTGTTGCGGATGTCACGTTTGGATGGGCGTGATTTGTCCAGATTGGAGAATCGAACCGGATCTTCCTTCCGAACGGCGATCATTCGCGCGCTCGGGGATCAGGTCGCCTTTGCCAACGCGCAGCTGGCGCTGCGTCATATGACGCGAGGGCGACTGGCGCGCGCGGGAATCGAGGCTCAAGGGCAACATCTGTACTACGGACGGCGTTGAGCCCGGGAGAACGATGTTCAGTTCGTTGTTGTTGGCCGCTTTTCTGATCTTCGCGAATGGGTTCTTCGTCGCGGCGGAGTTCGCATTGGTGAAGGTGCGCGCGACCCAGCTGGAGGTTCGGGCGGCGGCGGGAAATCGGAGCGCCGCAGCAGCTCGGAGCATTCTCGATCACCTGGATGCGTATCTTTCTGCCACGCAGCTTGGGATCACGCTTGCGAGCCTGGCTTTGGGGTGGATCGGTGAGCCTACAGTGGCGCACCTCCTCGAACCCGTGTTTGCGCGGCTGGAGGTGAGTGAGGAGTTGGCGCACACCATTTCGATGGCGATCGGCTTTACGGTGATCTCGTTCCTGCACATCGTTGTTGGGGAGGTTGCACCTAAAAGTCTGGCTTTGGCGAAGCCAGAGGCGATCAGCATGGCCGTCGCGGTGCCGATGCGCGCGTTCTACTTCTTGTTTCTCCCTGCGTTGGTGGTCTTAAACAAGTCGTCCAATGCTTTGTTACGCGCGATCGGGGTTGACCCTGGCTCGGAGCACGGGGGAGCGGTGCGAGCGGACGAACTCCGTCAGATCGCCGAAAATTCCGCCGATGCTGGCCAAATCACTCAGGGTGAGAGCGCTCTTCTCTCCAATGTTTTTACGTTTTCGGATCGCGTGGCACGGGAAATCATGGTGCCGCGTAGCAAGGTGCGGGGGATCGACCTGCGGCGGCCGCTGGATGAATCGCTTCGATTTGCACTCGAAAATGGACACTCACGCTATCCTTTGTACGACCGTGACCTGGAAGGTGTAGTCGGGGTATTGCACGCCAAGGATCTGACCGCGCGCATGATGTCCGGCCCTCCGGTGAAGAATCTGCGTGAGTTGGCTCGGCCGGCGATCTTTGTGCCTGAGACCATGTCGGCGCAGCGGCTACTGCGTATTTTTCAGCGACAACGCTCCCATTTGGCGATTGTGCTGGACGAATTTGGTGGAGTGACCGGTGTGGTGACCATCGAGGACACCTTGGAGGAGCTGGTCGGCGAAATTCAGGACGAACACGATGAAGAACGGATGCCTGTAGAGGAGATTGCAGGTGGATTTTCGGTTGAGGGACGCCTGCTGTTGTCGGAGCTGGAGCGCCTGCTGGAGATTCCGCCGATCGATACGGAGGCGGCCACTCTTTCGGGATACATCATGGAGAATCTTGGTCGAGTCGCGTTGCTGGGAGACTCGGTCGAGATTGCCGAATGGGTCGCACGTGTCGTTCAGATCGATCGGCGCTCGATTGAAAGAGTGGAGATCACTCGGCCACCAGAAAGTAAAGAGGCTTGACTACTAGCTGATCCCGAGGGTGCGGAACTCGGGATCAAAGGAGCGCCAGCGGCTCGGGACCAAGCGTGTGCCGTCCGTTAGCAATCGGCGCCGATCGTCCGGATGGGTGGGTGCCGTCTGGGGCCACTGCAGCGGGCGCCGCACGGCCGGCGAAATCTGTCGTTGTCCTACCTCGATCATTTCTTTCCATAGCAGATGCACTTGGCTTTCCGGAAGATCCGCGTCGACCAGGGAAGTCCATTCCAACATCGGTCGAAGGTAGCCCACCCACTGGCGATCGTTGAGATTCACGCGGAAGGTCCGTATGGCGCGGTCGACGGGTTCGAAAAGCGGGGAAACCGGCCATACTCCGGTGCCTTTTGGTTCTCCGGACGCTCGAATCCAATTCCACCACGCTCGCCAGGCGTCAACCTCCAGCGTGAGCGAGCTTTCTACCAGCGCAGTCCATCCATCGTGCGCGTAGGGGAAAAGGCTGATGCGGCTGCTGCGGTGTGGCGCGGGGTTCTCGGCCCTAAACGAGTGAAACAGACTGGGAGCTCCCTCGTGTGGACGGCGGGGTTCGGCGTCCGTGACCTTCAGGCCCAGGGCGGCGCCGAGCTCGGAGGCGTTGGGTACGGAACGTTCGATCATGAAGGATCCCGGAGAAACAGCAGTTGGGCCCGGTGTGGGCGCGCTTCCGGTGCCACCGGTCGAAATAAGGGTTTGATGACTCGACAGATTACCCCCGCGAGAGCGCGCTCATGACCGGGTAAATCGTGAAGCAGTTCGCTGCGATCGATGGGCGTTAGGGTCACCATCTTGTCCATCATGTAGTCGGCATCCCGCTGCCCGTACAACGCGATGTGTTCGTAGCTGTATCCCAGCGATTCGGCTAAAGAGGCGGTTTGAAGTGCCATTGTCGCAAGTTCTTCATTCTGTGTGCCGGCGATCGCGGGAAGCTCGAGGGGTAAACCCTCGTATTGGAACTGCGCCAAGCCCATGGCGGGACCTACCGAAAGACGCAAAAGGTCTACGCGAAGTTGACTTGCGAGCGCGGCGCCCTTGTCGGACACTTTCACGTCGGTGTGCGGCAGCATGAGCTTCCACGCCGCAGCGACCTCGGGAGAGCTGTGCCGCGCCGCACCAGGATCCTGCAGAATCAAATTCAGGCTCTGGCGAACGAGGAACAACGTCTGCAACTTCTGATCGACGTCGACGAGCAGGCTGTTCCAAGACTCCAGATACCCCCGTGGAATCCGCTGCGCTCGAGCGCGGCTCAGCAACTCCCTACTTTCATCCAACAGTTCGGCGACGCGCGTTTCGTGTGCGTCCACCAAGTCATTTCGTGCCAACCATCCCGCGAGCATGCGAAAGTGCGGCGCTTTTTCCAGCAGCTGAGCCTGCGCTAGCAGGTATGGATCCGCTTCCAGCCGAGAGATGGCCGGTCGGGATGGAGCGGGTTCGGGGGTGTGCGCCAAAATCCCGTCGTCGGGAGCGGGGGGTTCGGGTTCGGCGGCCTCCACGGGGGCGGGTTCTCGCGGCGTTGGGAACGCGAGAGGCGGGGGAGCCTCGGGTTCCGTGGGTTCATCGGGCGACGCCGAAGGTTTTCGTAAGAACCAACCTGCGCTCACGCCAAGTGCGAACCCGAGCGGTAAGAGCAGCAAGGCGAGCCAGGGTACCTGAGAAGGGGCGGAGGCGGGGGCTTGTACAGCGGTGGTCGCTGGGTCTGGGAGTTCAATGGGCACCGACGCGACCACCCACCAGGGTCGATCAACGTGGCCCCACGGCTGGCTCGAAAATACCAATAATTCAGCGCTTTGAGTGTCGGCGGGCAGGTAGCACGGCCGCTCAAACCGAAGGGTTCCGTGGCTGCCCAACAACGCGCAGCGCGTTGCTCCCGCGGCGAGGTAGCCCAAGGGAACTTCGAGAGAGTCGGCGAGGATAGCGAAATAGGTGCCACTGGACCAGGACCACGCCTCTGCGGGGAGGGTGTCGTAGCCTTCGGGAAGCCTTTGGGTGTCGGTTCCGGGCCCGATGCCGACAAAATACGAGGCGCGCCATGCCGTATCCAACGGCATGATCTGTCGACCGATCGGAGCCAACCACGCTTCGCTGACTTGCCGCTCGTTGGGACGGTCGGGATCGGCGTCGGTGGGAATGGAGGGAGTGACTGCAAAACGCATTTGGGTGCCCGGCCAGCCGTCGGGCGGGCACCAACCGGGAATCGTGTTGCTTGGACTTTGGGCGGTGAATGCGGGTTCACCGCCGTTACATTTGCGTTGGGTGTCGCTGAGCGCTACGAGCGGCGTCGGGGGCGATGATACCCCTTCGAGCGAGGACCAAATCTCGTAAGGAGCGCCATAACTGAGGGAGAACCAGAGTGTGATCATGTGTCGATCCACCCAAAAGGAAGGCCGCTGATCGGGTTTTGTCCGATGTCGACGATAGGGTCGTTTTCAAGTGTCAAAGGGAAACATTCCTGGTTTTGATCGAATCTGAACAACGACAAGGCACCGGTTTGGGTGTGGTATTGGGCCATCAGGTCCATGACCGTGTACACGTGGAGTTCCACCGAGCCGAGATGTCGATGCTCCCAGAGCGTGGCGGATCCGATCGCCTCGGCGACCTCTTTTGGACAACGAAACTGGTAAAATCCAAGCCGGCGAGGGCCCGAGTGTGCGTCCAGGCGAATGGTCGCGTTGAGCACGGACGAATCAAAACGCGTGCCTCTGGCCCACAATGGCGTGTGGCGACCCAACGAGATGTCGTCGGTGAGCCGCTGCGGCAACCGCTGTGGAATCGCCGAGTGGGATGCAGCAACGGCGATCCCTAGGACACAAGCGAGCTTTAGTGGCTCGCCGGGGTCGGCGATCGGCTGCACCTGATCCGCGTTTTGGATCCAACCCAGCCGCAGGAGTTCGCGGGCCACCATGGCACCCAGCCCGGGGAGCAGGCTTCCGCGACCGGAGAGCATCACCTGATCTACGGTGGCCTGCGGGGACTGTGCTACTAACGCCCGTAATACCCCAATGGTGGTGCCTCGAAGAAAGCGGGCATAGGGCTCTCCCCAATGAGCGCCGCTGATTTCCTTGATTTCCGGCCAAATGTCCGAAGCTGGACGGAATGCGGGTAGCTCGTCGACGCCCGGCATGGCCCCTTGCGGCTGCGCAATCCAGCTCAGCCATTCCTCCCGGCGTTCCGCGGGCCAGCGTGCGAGCATTTGCGCGACATCATTGGACCATTGCTCTTTTGCGTCTGCCAGAGCGCGCAATTCGATGGCGCGCGAGGAGGAGGAATCGACAAGCTTCTTGTCTAATTGTGGAAGGTCGCCGGCGCGTTCAGCGAGCAGCCGCAGAAAAAGCTCGTCAAGATCGTGACCTCCAAAGGCCACTCCCGCGTGCAGGAGCGACCGAACCTCGGGGCTGTGGCCAGGATCCCCATCGGCGTTGACGGACACGATCGCTGCATCGGTGCTTCCCGCACCGACGTCGAACACGAGCCACCGTGACACCAACGGCTGGGCGGACCGATGGCGGAGGTGCCGTTCGTGCAGGGCCCACCAAGCGGCTGCTTCCGCCTCCCGAATCAGATGTACCACCACTGTGGTTGTGCGATGGGGATCATCCGAGATCCGGCGTTGTACGCTTTCACCGGCGTGTTGCGCGGCTGAGCGAAGGATCTCTTCTTCAAAGGTACCGAAGGCGTTCGGGACGCACAAGTAGAGGTCGAGGGTGCCATGAATGACCGCCGGCGTAAGGACTGTGAGTCCTGGGACACCCAAGTTTTTGGCGATATCTTCGATCGAACTTCCCTGGAGGTCCGCCTGAGCCGCTACCGTTCCGGCTGACGCCGGCTGTAGCGCCAATAGAAGCAGCTCCTCGATTAGCGCTTCAACGCGGAATCGCAGGCGTAGATGGCTGTCTTCCTTTCGGCGAAGGTCGCTCAACATGCGCTTGAGTGAACGGTAGATTTCGCGATCATCCGATCTGCGTCGGTCCATCAGGCGAGCAATAGCCCCAAGGGTGGCGGGGGAGCCGATCTTCCAGAGGATATCCGAGTCGACGGTGTTGAACTTCCGGTGCTGGCGAACGTCCGCCTGCAGGGTAGCCAGTTCGGGTTGCCCACCGAGAACGGCGCGGGCAATCGCGGAATTCGATGTTCCAAAGTCAATACAGATCCGGACGTGTTCGCTCGGCAGCGAAGATTCGCGGCGGCCCGGTGGGGGCCTGAGAGCGGGCAAGGTGTGCGTGGACGGCGCCGGGAGGGCGGGGCGGTTTTCAGTTTCGTCCGCCGAAAATAGCCGAAGTATGCTCCGAACCAACGAGTGCCACCAACCGGGTTCGGGTACATCAATCGCGGACATGGGATTGCGCCTCACATTCCAGAGTTGCCCGTCCATCCAGATCTACCACGACGCGAATTCGCGCGTGCAGGTCGTCCACAGACCCACTGGTGAAGGAAATCGTATTGGCATCGAAAGGAATGATTCGCCACGAGGGAACCATATGTTCGCGGTCCAACGTTTCGCCGTTCAACAGGCGCACTTGTGCCACCGGGTCCAACTCCCAGGGCTTTTGCGCTCCGGATTCGGTAGGAACCATCCACGTTTGCACCAGTCGGGCGGCTTCCCAGGACGGGACCTGCATCCAGGCTCCCACAATGGCTCCTCCCTGAAAGGGGGTTTGCGCGGCGAGCAGTT